>Ga0189284_100181_pt1 | contig 76594 bp, 63 predicted proteins | sample N32C7minimetaG_FD_130314 | JGI IMG/M metagenome (GOLD analysis project Ga0189284, IMG submission 130314) | Marine microbial communities from the Costa Rica Dome - N32 C7 mini metaG | ecosystem: Environmental > Aquatic > Marine > Oceanic > Photic zone | place: Costa Rica: the Eastern Pacific...
GATCCCGACAATCTGTTCTTCGGTGAAACGTGATTTACGCATCGTCTGTTCTCCTCGTTGCTTCGAACGTTACGAGAACAAACTCTCCTTTTGAATGGCCCAGTTCTTTGGGGGCAGGTCACCTGTTGTCGCTGGATCAACCGGGGTGATGCGAGGGCTATTCAACACCGCCGGCGTCAAGGGCAGGTCGCGGATCGGAGCATTGACGACTGGAGAGGCCATCGGACGCGGGGCGGTGCAGGCACCTGCTGTTGTGCGGAGTGCTACGACAACAGCAGGTGCGCATGTGGTTCGGATGGCAGAACGGGCGAGGCGGTTACGCTCATTATGAGCTGTTTTTTTACATTAATTATCAACTACCTAACATGAAATGGTGCATTTGGTCCGAGCATGTGGTGTAGTAAGCTGTCGCGTCGCATCTCCGCCTACCTTCCCAAAGATCCATGGAGCTGGAAGCCAACGCCTTCATTGAGGCGTTCAACGGCAGGTTCAAAGCAAAGTGCTTGAACAGCCACTCTTTCATAAGCTTCAAGGATGCAGCCCAAAGATTGTATATTTGACGAACCCGCCGTTCATGCGCTCTTAATCACGCCTTGATAGATGAGCGTGGGCGAAGGCACGCCCCACTAAACTTATCAAAGAACGACTGGACCTAAAACGATAAGCCCTCGGGGATCACTTGTCCTCGGGGCTTTCGCTCTTCTCCAGATTCTGTTTCGCCAAGATGCCGATGATCTGCTCGTCCGTAAATCTCGTTCGCTTCATTGTCCGTCTCCTTCGTCAGAGAACAGACCAACCTCAAATCGAGGGCTGTTCAGGGGGAGCAGGTCATCTCCTCTGAATTGCGGCTCCAGTAGCCATCAACGGCTCTTGAAGCTGGCTTAGGTCTGGTTAGCGCCAGTCTAGCGGTTTGAGTCAAGCCAAATCGCCTCACATATTCGATGAGGGCAATTTCAAGCAACTCAATTTCTCGACCGTCTTCAATGTTTCCCACCAATGAACAATCCCTCCTTTAGGTCGGCTATTGATCGCATTTTTAGGTTAATAAAGCGTTACTGATCACCGTCGTTCATCTGAAACGCCCTCGATCTAGGGGCAGAACGATTGATGCTTCGCGTCTCACACATGCTCTGCGATAATAGATTGCGTCGTTTGAATGGCTGATTGCAGTATCATTTTATCTGTGTCCTTAATTCCAAGGTCTCGCACATTGAATGCCAGTTGCCCTTGGCCACCGCCACTGGCGGCAACGCGCGCCGCGCGGCCACGTGCTCTTGCTGATGTGATAGGTTTGGTTGTCGATGCGTCTGTCCCTAACTTCGGCGCGTTGAGCCCGGCCTCCTGCGTAACATTTGCCGCCCGCACCTCCTGCAACTCCAACCTAAGCTTCGCCACGGTCTCGCGGGTCTCGGACATCTGTCGATCTCGCTTCAAGCGATCCTCATCCGGATACGGGAAGCTCCCCGACTGACCCGCGTGCAGCACTTTCAGGGCGAGGTCCTCGAAATACTTCACCCTTCTTGCCCGGATCGGCATCTGCGCATCGATCACGAGGATAACTTCGTCGAGATCCATGCGCCGGGCTTGGTCCTCGGTCAGGAGTGGCGTGTCCTCGGTTCGCTCGGAAACACTGCGCCCTTCGAACGGATTGCGCCCAACAGCGCGGGAGCGGGTCACCACACGCTTGGTGGTCTTGCCGACAGCCTGGCTCAACTCTTCGATCGTCTTCTGTTCGGAGGGGGTTAGGTAGAGCTTCACGCCCGCGCCGCCCTGAAGAGAACGACGGGTGTTCTCGCCATAGATTTCGTCCAACGCAGGAATCGTCTGGGTGACGATGGCGAGGTTACCGCCATAGGAACGCAGGGTCTTGATGCTTTCGGCGACAATCGGCATTTTCCCGAGCCGGTCGAACTCATCGAGCATGATCATCACCGGCCAGGGTTCGTCATCTCCGGGTTCCTGCGCCTGCAGCGAGGCGATCAGGTCGGAAAAGAAAAGTCGGATCAGCGGGGCGAGCGGGCGGATCATCTCGGACTCCACTACAAGATAGATCGCATGCGGGCGGCGGCGGATATCCCGGAACGAGAAGTCAGATGTCGCGGTGGCCGCGTCGATCGCGCGGTTGTCCCAGGTGTCGAGACCCGATGTCATGAGAAGCGAGAGGTAGGAGGTCAGGGTGTCATTGTTGGTCGAAGCCATGCGCTCAAAGATCAGCTTGGCCGAGGTGTTCTTCACCTCCTGCGAACGCTTCAGGTATTCCTTCTGCTTGTCGCCCCCCGAGGCTGTGATACGATAGATCTCGCCGATGGTCGGCACGCCGCGCTCGAAGGCCAGAAGGCCGGCCGCCACGAAGAGGTCGATACCCCCGGCCAAAAGCCCGCTCAGCTTTTCATTGTCGGTCTGCAGGAAGAGCTTCGCGGTGAGTTTCAGCTCCATCTGCTGTCGGTCGGGGTTGGTCATGGCCGCGATGCGCGCAAGCGGGTTGTAGCGATGCGTCGGTCGGTCCCAGTCGGTCGGCGCGAAGCGGAAAACCTTGTCCCCCATGCTGGCGCGAAAGCGCGAGGTCTCGCGAAAGTTCTCACCTTTCACGTCGAGCACCACGGCCGAGCCCTTGTAGGTCAGAAGGTTCGGGATCACGAAGCCCACGCCCTTGCCGCGGCCTGTGGGTGCTACGATCAGCGCGTGGGGGAAGGTTTTTGAGACAAGGAACGGGCGTTTGGATTTCGGGGAGCCAAGCTTGCCCAGAAGGAAGCCGCCACCGGGCTTGGCAAAGAAACCATTCCTCTTCATCTCGCTGCGAGTCTGCCAATGCGTCGTCCCGAAGCGGGTCAATGCATCCCCCAGAAGCGTGACGCTCAGCATCAGCGATGCCAGGCCGAAGCCGCCAAGGATGAGGTTCACCCAGAGGAAGTCTCTCGGGGCAGACTGAGACAGACCCCGATATTCGCGGGCGAGCAGGGTGACGTCGAAACGCGTGGGTGAAAGCCCATAGCGGAACATGACAAAGCCGGTCGCCACAACATAGCCCATGGCGAGGCCGACCAGTACGAGGCTCAACACACCGATGGCAATCTTGCCTTTATCCATGGGTGATCCCCTTCTCACCATGTGCCGCGGCGTGGCGCGCGCGCTGCGCCTCGATCTGCTCTTCGGCCAGAGCATCGAGAACGCGCTCCATCGCAGGGCCATGCGCAGTGACCTCGCTGCTCTGGAGATAGGTCTTGGCGAGTTCCAGCTGGCGCAGCGGATCCTCGGTGAATTTGTCCAGGACGTCCGCGTTACCGGCCCGCAGTGCGTCGATTGCGTCGGGGCTTAGCCGTTCGTCGACCTGCCGGACGATGTCATGTCGCTCTGCCTCGGATATCGGATCCCCGGCGTCAGCGTTTCGCACAAAGGCCATGACGTTCGGGGCGGTCTCTTCCAGATACCGGCGCTCGGCGTAGTCCTGTCGCGCCTGGTCCTCGATAATGAGGCTGCGCTCGCTGATATAGGCACGCGACGCGCCGAGCGAACGAAGGTGGTTGATTTCGTCCTGGACGGCTGCACCGAACTCATCATCCGGCATCTCCGTGCGATAGCGGGCGAGGGTGCGGAGCTCTTCGGTGATCGGACCGAGATGATCCGAGGGATCCCGCAAGGCGAGGTCCATGTCGCCAGCATGCAGCGTGCGGTCCTGTTCCGATACCGCATATTGCGGCGGCATTCGACTGTCAGTCATCTGCTCCCAAGCCATTGAGGCCAGTTCGGCATTTTGCGGCGATTTCTGCGCGTAGGCGTCGAACGCGGCTCGGGCCTCTTCAACCTCCACGGCGCCCGCCCGCCGGACGGACGGGTCGTCGGAGAACGGATGATCGAAATCCGTCCGGCGGAACTGCGCCACCAGCGCCCTGAACTCCTGCCGCTCCGATGGGGCAAAAATGTCAGACCCGTCTTGCGCGAGATCACTCCCAGGTGTCGTCAACCGCTCACCAAGCGCTGCCTCCGCGTCATCCACCTCGTCGACCTCAGTTGGCGCGCGCAGGACGCGTACATCGGTCAGAACATCGCCCACCCGAACATGCACGGCTTCCAGCCGGTCGAGCGCTTCTTCCCGGTCCGCAGATTTCTCCAGATCCAGGTCGCTTGCTTTGGCAATCCCCTGCAGATCCTGTGCCAGCCACTGGCGTTCCAGTGCGGCATTGCCTGCCCCTTCCCGCAGGCGCGCGGCCACAGCCTCGGCATCGATGCCCGTGCCTTGCAACGCCTCGGCCAGCTTTGGTGCCACCTCTCCATCGTCAAGACGCGCGAGGTGATCTTCACCTAAGTTCGGCCTTGCATAGATGCCGTCCCGGGACGGGGCATCGACCAGGGCGGCGGAGCGATCCCCGAGCGGGTTCAAATGCGCGACCGAGGCCAGAACGTCGGTCAGCTTGCGCTCGATCACCGGCCTCTCGGCCGCCGGCGCCCTGTCGATCGCCGCCTCGATCTGGCGAATGTTCTGAGAAAACTCGGTGATCAGCGTGTCGAACGCTGCTTCGTCTTGGGACATGTAGATGGCTCCGTCAGATTGAATCTGACCGCCACTGGCAAGGATGGTGCTGGCCCTCTCGAGCGCTTCGGCCACGTCTTCGAAATTCGAACGTGACGCCTCCGCCGCGAGCCCTCGGTAGATCAACGCGTTGTGCCTGACGGTTTCCAGAGCGGCCGCCAGGTCAGCGCCGGTTCTCTGGCGCTCGACAGGGGGACGGCCCTCGTCGCGGGCCTTATAGATTTCATCGATCTCGGCGCGGTAGGTCGTGACGCCGCGATCCAGACGACGCGTCGCCTCAAGGCGGATCCCATGTCCTCTAGCCGCTTCGACCATCGCCTCGCGAAAGGCGTCGTAGTTGAAGTGATGATCCTTCCCGAGAAAGAACATTTCGCCATCCTTGCTGCGGCGGTTCAGAACGATATGCGCATGTGGATGTGCGCGATCTTGGTGTATTGCAGCAATATAATCGAATTGCGACCCCTCACCTTGAAAGAACCTCTCGCAGACCGCCTGGGTGATATCGCGCACCTCTTCACCCCTGGCCCCAACCGGGAATGCCATCAGCAGATGCGAAGTATGGCCAAGCTTGGGGCTGTAGCGCTCGTTCCACTGGTTCTCGAACCGCCGCGCCACTCGGTTGATCTCGGCTTCCGAGAGCTGCTTCTTCCCGTCATGGGTGCCGCGGCTGTCGAGGATATGGGTCGACTTCGTCGTGAGATATTTGAGCTGCGCCCGCAGCTGCGCCCCGGTGTGGCAGCCCCCTTTCGAGATAGCCTTGAAGATCGCTGGCGAATAGCCGCGCGCGGCCCGAACCATCTGCGCGCCCTTGGAAAGCCCCTGCCAGGATCCCGAAACTCGGCTCCAGCCGCGGTCGAAGAGCGCCGGGTCGATGCCACGGACCCGGTCACTGCGCGCCATTCTCATCCCTCTCGGCGAGGCCCGCCAGAGCAGAACTGATCTCAAGATCCAGCACGCTGCGCCGCGCACGCGACATCTCCTGGACCTGGTCGGCCAGATCGAAGACCAGACCCGCAAGGGCGCGGACGTCACGGTGACTTGAGGCCGGGTAGGACAGTCTCTCGCCCCGCACCTTGGCCTCGTTCAGACGTCGCGCGATCTGGTTCACGTTGTTGCCGACCCGGTTGAGCGCGGCGCCGAGGCTGCGCAACTCTTCGCACATCTCGTCGTCGGGTAGGAAGACACCTTCGGCCGCCAGCATCAGGCGACGCATGGCATCCGAGCGGTGCGCGATCCCGCGTCGCGACAGCGCCGTGTCGAACCGGCGCAGGTCCTCTTCCGAGACCCGGATCCCCACAACCCGCGACCGGCTACCGTTCGCCGTCTGACGGTCATCGGCGTGGTTCACCACGTTGTAGATCGTCTTAAGGCTGACATCGTAGCGCGCGGCCAACGATGCCGCGGAAACGCCGTTCCGGCGGTCTTGGGCGATGGTCGATCGCTCGATCTCTGACAGTCTGCGACGGCGGGGCATTTTGAAGTTAACGTTCCTATTTCTTGCCAACTTCGTACAAGCCCGCCTTCTCCCAGCACAAGCGGAGAAGGCACCAAGGGCTTGTACTCAATGTAGAAAATCGCCCTGCAGGGGCGATTTCCCGTCCTTTGTCAAATGGATCGCGCATCGCGCTTATTGCACCCCGCGATGCGGTCTCCGTATCGCGCATCGCGTCTTTCGCGCCCCGTCTCTTGCTCCCCGCGAGACGGGTTTTGCCGCGTGCTGACCGTCTCGCGTCGCCCGCAGAACGACATACGCGAGACTGCCTCCCGTCGTCTGGAGCGCGCTATCCGTCATCTGCATTCTGTCCGCAGCACATCGCCAAGCGCATCCCGACACTTGGAGGGTGTTTGGTGCCCTGCGACGAATGCTGACGGCGACATGGGCCACGTCGCACGGTCATCGCACAACGCCGCCCGCAGCATGCCAGACGCGGGTCGCATCCCGACTTTTGCTTGACCCCTCCGCCTCATGCGTTTAGCGACACATTTGCATTATCGTTGCATATCACTATTTTTGCGGAGAGTCAGAATGCCGAACGACAATCTTGTGGTAATCGCAGCGATGGCCCGGAAAGGGGGCAGTGGAAAAACGACGCTTTCGCGCGCCTTGATCAGCGCCGCGATCGCCGCCGGACGCAGAGTGATGTTGATCGATACGGACAGCACGAGAGTACTCGGGGCCTGGCATGCTCGGGCGGAAGCCGGTGGGCTGTGTTCGCCGCTTCTCTCCTCGGCCACCGTCGAAAGCGTGGCGGGTGTCGAGGATCAGATCGATCAGGTCTACATGGCAGGCACAGCAGACTTCATCTTCATCGACACCGCCGGGGTCGGTGCGGAATGGTCCGACGGCATCGCGGTGCTTGCAGACCACATCGTGACACCCGTCATGCTGTCGACGTCTGATTTCGATGTCGGAGCGCAGACGGCTGATTGGTTTGAGAAACTGAAATCCCGTGTTGACGACCCCTCTAGTCTTCCGCACCACCACGTCGTCCTCAACATGGTCGACCCGAAGACGACCCGTGCTGACGCCGCCCTGATTGAAGAAGCGCTCACCCGTTTTCCGCTGATTGAGACCGTCATGATGCGTCGAAACACTTACAAGGAGATGGACCAGAAAGGGCTTCTCCACGCCTTGGCGCTGGAAAAGCAATCCGATCCGAACCCCCTGATGCGTCCACATGTACGTCATGTCGTCGAGGCGCTTGAGGAGGCGACGGACATCCTCAACAACATTCTTGCTGCGTGAGGACAGTCGATTGCGCAAGAAGATCCCGACCATCACCAGGCCCGACCCAGCCTACGCCGCCACCCTGCAACAGGGTGACCGCGAGGTTCCCGGGAAGGAAGATGAGGCACAGGTAACAGCAACAAAGACAGGCACCCCAGCCGCTGACGTTGACGCTGATCGGCACGAGTCAGAGCGTGTGCCGGAAGGTGCCGTGGCGCTGCACCAAGTCACCGCGGAAAGCTCTGACCCGCATACCAGCCTGAGAGCTCCCGTATCGGCGCGCGCTTTGAGCCCGACCCGGAAGATCGACATCAGGGTCAACGCACTCGAACGACAGGAAGCAGCGCTGGAGACTTGTGGTGTTGAGCCAGCACATGTGGTGCGTGCCGCCCTGCGCCGTGCAGTCAAAGGCTGGCAACTGTCGCCGGTCTTCGCCCCAGTCGCGGAGGAGCGACGCACACGAAACACGCAGTGGCAGGCCCGGACATCGCTGGCGGTTGATGCAGCGAGCCTGGATGTCCTTCTCCGGGATCACGACCCCCTCGACGTCTTGAGCAAATGGGCCCTGATCCGAGGTCAGGTCGAACCGCGCATCTGGGGCGAGATCGATACGATCCTAGAAGAGATCGCTGTTCGTGCTACACCGCCGCATGAACCGCACACGCCGTAACATGCCTATCTCAAAAGACAGGTTGCGTTTCGCCGGGTGGATTTTCGCGCACGGAGATCTGGCAACCTTGCAGTCGCAGAAAGCTGGTTCTAACCAGCACCAAACACGAATTAGGGTGGCGCGATTATCTGTTGCCAAGCCCACTTTGGAGTATCCGATATTGAATACGAAGCCCCGTCTGACTGGCGAACCGATCATGCGTATCCTCTGCGAGAAGACCGACCGGCTGGTGGGTTATCTCTACCAATGGGACAATGGCGACGTGCAGCCTGCATGGTTCGATGGCGCCATGGCGGACGTTCGCTATGAGCCAATTGAGCAAGATACGTCACACTGTTCTCGTGACCGGCAAAAATCGGGACGGAAGTCGCATGATAACCTACATCCAGAAAACGTCTAAATCAGGCACCCGTGCGAACTTAGGGCGGGAACTCTTAACCTGAACATAGTCAATGTCGCCAAAGCACTAGTCGGCATGAGATAGCTTGGGACGCATGCCGTAGCGGATCTTCACCTGCCGCTAGTTCTTGAGTCGAACGAACACCCGCCTTTGGTCATGTGGCGCTTCCGACAGCAGGCTTCGTCGTAAGTAACTTACAACCCTCACCAGTCGCAAATCTGCTTTGATTGGGATGGGCGCGAGACCGACAAACACCTGATCCGCTGAGATCATCCCTAAGCTCGGCGCCCCACCCGGTCGCGGTCTTTGACCAATCAGAACAACCGCATAGCCGGCCTGCAAGACGAGACCGTACCCGGACGGCGCGCCACGCCAACACAACCCGGAAGAATAGGGCCAGAACATGACGGCGGCAGCGAGGGCGCAGGCTGACAGGAACACCTTGGGGCATCTGTCGTAGCGCGTTGCGACGCGCCGCTAGTCTTTGACCGGACGAAGCTGTTCTCGGTCTTATAGTGCTGACGGCAGCGGGCTGCGTCGTGCGGGACAGGAACTTTGCAACCTTTCAGGGAGGGATCCACAGCACGATCCTTTTGTCTTCCAGGGCTTCGCGATACCAGCCTGCATCATAGCCGCGATCTGCCGACATGTGTTTCGCGGCTGACAGACCCTCCAGCAGAGCTCGTGCGCCGATTTGGTCGCTGCGGCGGCCTGCCGTCAAAAACATCCGCAAAGTCGGCCCAAGCCAGCCGTCACAGCATGCAGGTTGGAACTCATTCCGCCCTTCGTGCGTCCGATTAGGCGGCCACGCCCTCCCTTTTCAAGCCCAGGCTGGAGGTGGTGCGGTGTCTCCTGAGATCGGTGACGTTGACCATCAGGGACACCGTCGCACCGCCCCGATCCGGAAGTTTCAGAAGCATCCGTGCGAAGGCACCCTTGCCACACCAGCGTTTCTAACGGTTCCAGAACGTCTTGGGAGGACCATGCTCGGCGAGTGCGTTGCGCCACCGCAAGCCATTGAGGTTGAGAAAGATTATTCTGCCTGCCATCGACACAGGGCTTGTCGTGGGACATCGAAAAAAGGCTCAAGCTTGGCCTCCAGTGTGTCGTTCAGCCAGTAAAGTTCACTCATATCACCGATACGCTTTCGGAGCTGTGAGTCACGCAGCGCTATGGGAATCAATGCATCCTGAGCTTGGGCACCCTCAATCTGTCGTCTCAGCACCCCTTTGAGGAGGATGCGATGGCAAGAGGTATGCGAAGATCAGAGCTTTGAACTTCTCAGGCAGTGAGACGGAGGCCCTTCGCAAGCAAGATGGTCCAAGATAAGGCCCAAACAAATTTTCTGTAAAACTACCTAAGAATCCAATTCAGTTGAAAATGAAATCCACAAAAGTGGCGTAAAGCTACATTATTCTAAACACTCCCCCAATCAACGTTGCCCTCTTAGCAAGGAGAAAAATCAGCGTCGTGAGGGTTTCCAAGAATGCCGCGAATCAACTTTACTGTAGACATAGCCGAACGAGTAGAGAGCATTTATTCGGGGACTGAGATAATTATTACAGAGGAGATGTTTGGAGCAATAAACACCGGCGTCCAGAGAGAAAGCGGATTTGAGTCTCTATTTGACAATCTGGATTTGGGAATGGTGCGTTGGCCAGGCGGAGGTGTTGCGGAAGGTTGGCATCGCATCCAACCAAATGGGCAGTTCTCCTTCGATCCAGCACTTCCCTACCTATATGATCTCAGCTACCCTGATCTACTCCACCCAGATGCATTAAATGGCCGGGTCGGCTTCCGTGAGGCCCTCGAACACGCCATAGAGGCAGGTGTCGCATTTGAGTTGATACTGCCAACTGCGAGATACAGTGAGTCGCCAGGAGATGCGTACAGAGACACGGTAAATTTTCTAGAACAACTATACGTACACCAAACGTTCGGTCCAATACCTGAAAGGTTCATTCTTGATATTGGGAACGAAAACTATGACAATCCTATACAGAATTACGGTCCTATCTCAGCTGAAATCCTTCGCGCCATCCAAGATTTCAGAAATAGTAATCCGTTAGTTGAATTCGAAGCCGGTTTACAAGTGATGCAGACCCCGGATGGAACTAGCGAGTTGATTAGGTATTTCGAACAACTCGAATCAACTACCGGCCTATCCAGCCTCCTCGCAGAAGTTGACATTGTACGTGTACACGCGCTCCAGCAAGGATTGTTCTTCGGAAGTAATATTGAAGAACCGGGCCGCAATCCGAGAGAATCGTTGGATCTAATGATAGCAGCGATTGAAGCTACAGGAAGGTCAGCCGATGACATTGACATATTCTTCTCGGCATGGTCAGCAGTCTCAAATCCAAACCAGACTGTAGGGCTGAGTACAAATCCTTCAGAAGGAGGAATGGCCCTTTCATCCGTTAGTTCCATGCTATCCCTCTTTACTGGAATGCTTGAGCTTGGTGCAACCGGCGCATCTGTATGGGGGGTGGGAGTGTCCGAAAACCTGAGGACCGCCATCGCATACATAGAGCAACGGAACGGTGAGGATTCAATCTCCGTTGCTCCCGCAGGCGTTGTTCTTGGAATGATGGCTGAGTCGCTTCCAGGAATGAATCTTATCTCTACAACCAGCCTTGATTCGACACGCGGTTCTTCCGACGCCTTCCTCTATGCTTTTGCTAACAATCATCAGGCGGTGTTTTTTCTCGCAGCGGATGATCTAGATGAACGAACAACAGTAGAAATTGAGGTTGAAAATCTTGGAGAAATAGCACGTATCTGGGTGGAGTACGTACATTTGGATGGTCTTTATCAAGGGCAACCCTTTGTTGAAAGAAGAATGATTGATTGGAACGGAGGAACCATAAGCCTGGATCTGGAGAGAGATTACGATGTTGCGAGAATTATTGTAGACCTCGTACCACCCGCAATCGCGTATTCCCCGGCTCTGTTTCCTGATGATGATGATCTGATTTTTGGCGGATATCAGGCAGATCATATATCGAGCGGTGCGGGTGACGATACGGTTAGAGCTGGCGATAATAACGATACCATTAACGGTGAAGAAGGTTCCGATCGACTCTCGGGGGGAAGCGGGCATGACAGCATTTTCGGAGGATCAGGAAACGATATAGTCAGCGGCGATGCGGGAATGGACACACTATCTGGTGGAAGCGGTGATGATACAATTTTTGGGAATAACCAAGACGATTTTCTGCATGGGGATTCTGGGGACGACGTCTTATGGGGCGGTACTGGAGATGATACACTGAGTGGTGACACAGGAAACGATCATCTTATTGGTGGCGATGGGTCTGATGATCTTATAGGCGGCGATGGTCGGGACATTTTGGAAGGGGGAGAAGGGAATGATCGAATTCGAGGTGGAACCGGGGATGACCACTTAGCTGGTGGTTTCGGAGATGATACTCTACTAGCCGAGAATGGTGATGACAGACTAATCGGTGGAAGTGGCAATGACTACATTCACGGCGGTCAAGGAGATGACACATTATTTGGTAATGGGAACTCTGATAGTTTGCTTGGTGGGTGGGGTGATGATGTTTTGTACGGCGGATACGGCAATGATGTATTAGATGGTCACGCTGGTGACGATTGGCTGTTTGCGGGCAATGGCGATGATACATTGGATGGCGGCGTAGGTAATGATATCCTAGAAGGGGGAGCGGGTAGTGATTTTTTGGTAGGTGGTCAGGGGGGCGATAGTTTAAACGGTGGTTCCGGCAACGACGTCCTGCATGGGGAGGCCACGGATGCGGGTTTCGACCTTGTTTCGGCGCAGGTGTTCCGGATCTACCAGGCAACGCTGGACCGGGCGCCCGATCTGGGCGGATTGATGGGCTGGACCGGGCGTATTCAAGGCGGGATGAGCCTTGATGCTGCCGCCGCGTGCTTCGTAGGTTCGACCGAGTTTCAGACCCGCTATGGTGCCACCACCAATGGCGAGTTCGTCACCCTGCTCTATAACAACGTGCTCAACCGTGCCCCGGATGCGACTGGCTATGCCAATTGGGTGAACCAACTCAGTTCCGGTAACATGAACCGCGCCGAGGTGGTCAACAGCTTCGCTCAGGGCCCCGAGTTCCAGAATAACACCGCCCCGGATGCCCTCTCCTATGGCCGGGCCGGGTTGCAAGCCGACTGGTCAGACGATATCTTCCGCCTCTACCAGGCAACGCTCAACCGCAACCCCGATACCGGCGGCTTCGCCGACTGGACCGCCAATCTGGCCGAGGGCCAGGAGTATCTCGATGTAATCACCGGCTTCGTGGGTTCGACCGAATTCCAGGCCCGCTATGGTGCCACCACCAATGGCGAGTTCGTCACCTTGCTCTACAACAACGTGCTCAACCGCGCCCCGGATGCGACTGGCTATGCCAATTGGGTGAACCAGCTCAATTCCGGTAACATGAACCGCGCCGAGGTGGTCAACAGCTTCGCCCAGAGCCCCGAGTTCCGTACTGACACCGCTGATGCGCTGGAGGCCTGGATGCGCGGCCAGGGCGGCGACCGGCTGGCGGGCGGCGCGGGCGACAACATCCTCTTCGGCGGCATCGGGGCCGACACTTTCGTCTTCGACACCAGCGATGGCGGCACCCAAGTGATCGCCGACATGGAGGCTTGGGACACGGTCGAGGTCGACAATTCAAGCTATGCCAATGCCAATGCCTTGATCGCAAGTCTGAGCCAACAGGGCGACGATGTCGTGCTCAACGATAACGGCACCACAATCCGCTTCGAAAACACAACCATCAGCGACTTCGATACAGACATGTTCGTATTCGTGTGAGGGAGGAAGGGGATTGGTGGGGCGGTCATGCGCTGCTAGGTCTCTCAACCACGAGAACGAGCATCGGAGCCCCTTTCTATGTCCCTTACCCCGCCCCACACAGCGCTTGTCACCGGATCGGCTGGGTTCATCGGCTTTCATCTCTGTCAGCGCCTGCTGGCCGATGGCTGGCAGGTCATCGGCATAGACGCGCTAACCGATTACTACGAGGTGGCGCTGAAAGAAGCCCGGCTGGCACAATTGCTGGCACATCCTGCGTATTGCGCCGATACCTCGCGCATCGAAACACCAGGTGTGCTGGAGACGCTTTTCGCAACCCACAAACCCGATACCGTGATCCACCTCGCGGCCCAGGCCGGGGTGCGCTATTCGATCGAGAACCCGGAAAGCTATGTCGAGGCGAACCTCATCGGCAGCTTTCGCCTGCTGGAGGCCGCCCGCGCCCATCCTCCCGCGCATATGCTCTTGGCTTCGACCAGTTCGGCCTATGGCGCAAATGTTGAAATGCCCCATGCAGAGACGCAGAAGGCCGATTTCCAGATGTCCTTCTACGCTGCCACCAAGAAGGCGAACGAGGCGATGGCGCATAGCTATGCGCATCTCTACGGCTTGCCCACGACCATGTTCCGCTTTTTCACCGCCTACGGCCCCTGGGGGCGGCCCGACATGGCGCTGTTCAAGTTCACGAGGGCGATCCTGACGGGCGAGCCGATCGACATCTACAACCACGGAAAGATGCAGCGCGACTTCACCTATGTCACCGACCTGATCGACGGGATCGTGCGGCTGATCGCCGTGCCCCCTGCCCGTCCGGCAACACCCGAAGCGATCCCCGAGGGCGATAGCCTGTCCCCCGTGGCCCCCTTTCGCATCGTCAATATCGGCAATTCGACCCCCGTGCCCCTGATGGAGTTCATCGAGGCCATCGAAACCGCCCTTGGCCAGCGCGCCGAAAGGAATTTCATGGCGATGCAGCCCGGCGACGTGCCCGCGACCTGGGCCGATACCGGGCTTCTGCAGCATCTGACCGGCGATCGCCCCGCAACGCCGGTCAAGGACGGCGTAGCGCGATTTGTCGATTGGTATCGCGACTATTACGGCGTTTGAACCCTCGCTTTTTGCGCCGCCGATGCTAGGATTCGCGCAAAAGGCAGAGGGGCAGTCATACGATGCGCATCGCAATGATCGGCACGGGCTATGTCGGCCTGGTATCCGGGGTATGTTTTTCCGATTTCGGCCATGACGTGATCTGCATCGACAGGGATCCGGCCAAGATCGCGCGGCTGGAGACCGGCGAGGTACCGATCTACGAGCCGGGGCTGGAGGCGCTCATGGCGAAGAACGTGGAGGCCGGGCGGCTGACCTTCACCACCGATCTGGGGGCCGCTGTTGCGGGCGCCGAGGCCGTGTTCATCGCCGTCGGCACACCGACGCGGCGCGGCGATGGCCATGCCGACCTGTCCTACGTGATGGCCGCGGCCGAGGAGGTGGCGCAGGCGCTGACCGGCTATGCCGTCATCGTCACCAAATCCACTGTTCCGCTCGGCACCAACCGCAAGATCAAGCAGGCGATCCTGAAGGCCGTGCCGGGGGCCGAGTTCGACGTCGCCTCGAATCCGGAATTCCTGCGCGAAGGGGCCGCGATCGACGATTTCATGAAGCCCGACCGGGTGATTGTCGGCGTGCAGAACAAGCGCGCGCAGGAGGTGATGGAGGAGATCTACCGACCTTTATACCTGCGCGATTTCCCCATCGTCTCCACCGACCTGGAAAGCGCCGAGATGATCAAATACGCGGCCAATGCGTTCCTGGCCACGAAAATCACCTTCATCAACGAGATCGCGGCGCTCTGCGAACGGGTCGGAGCCGACGTCAAGGAGGTCAGCCGCGGCATGGGGCTGGACGGGCGCATCGGCAACAAGTTCCTGCATGCCGGGCCCGGCTATGGCGGCTCGTGCTTTCCCAAGGACACCAGCGCGCTGGCCCGGATCGGGCAGGAACATGCGATGCCGCAGAATATCGTCGAGACCGTGATCCGGGTGAACGAGGCGATCAAGGCCCGCATGATCGAGAAGCTGCGCGACCTCTGCGACGGAGTCTTCAACGGCAAGACCATCGCGATCCTGGGCGTCACCTTCAAACCCAATACCGACGACATGCGCGATGCGCCGTCGCTGACCGTGATCCCGGCGCTTGTCGGCTCGGGTGCCAAGGTGCGCGTGGTGGACCCGCAGGGGCGGCATGAGGGCGAGGCGCTTCTGCCCGGTGTCAATTGGATGGAAGACCCCTACAAGGCGGTGAACAATGCCGATCTGCTGGTCATCCTGACGGAATGGAACGAGTTCCGGGCGCTGGACCTTGCGAGGATCGCGAAGAAGATGGCGACCCCCCGCATGGCCGACCTGCGCAATATCTACTCGGCCAAGGATGCCAAGCGGGCCGGGTTCGAGGCCTATGACGCCGTGGGACGCGGTTAGACCACGCCCGCGCGCAGGCAGTCATGCAGGTGCAAGAGTCCCACCGGCGCGCCCTGCCCGTCCACCACGAAAAGCGCGGTGATCTTGCCCGACATCATCGCCAGCGCCTCGGCGGCCAGCATGTCGGGCGCGATGGAGCGCGGGTTTGGGGTCGCGACATCGCCCGCGCGCTTGTCCATCAGCCCATCCATGTTGCGCCGCAAGTCACCATCGGTGATCACCCCGGTCAGCCGGTCACCGCGGGTCACGCCAGCGATGCCGAAGCCTTTTTCGGTCATCACCAGCAACACATCGGGCATCGGCATGGCCTCGCTGACCAGCGGCAGCGCGTCGCCGTCATGCATGAGCTGCGAGACCTTGGCCAGCTGCGCGCCCAGTTTGCCGCCGGGATGGAAGGTGTGGAAATGCTCGGCCAGAAACCCGCGGCGTTCCATCACCGCGACGGCCAGCGCATCGCCAAGCGCCAGCGTCAGCGTGGTCGAGGTGGTGGGCACCATGCCGATGGAACAGGCCTCGGTGGCCTGCGGCAGCGTGAGGCGCAGATCGGCGGCCTTCATCAGGGTGCTGTCGCGGTTCTTCGAGACCGCGATCATCGGGATGGAAAACCGCGCGGCATGGGCGACCAGGTCGCCAAGCTCAGCCGTTTCGCCCGAGTTCGACATCAGGATGCAGAGGTCATCGGGCGTGATCATGCCCAGATCGCCATGGCTCGCCTCCGCCGGGTGCACATAATAGGAAGGCGTGCCGGTCGAGGCCAGCGTGGCGCAGATCTTGCGCGCGATATGGCCCGACTTGCCCATGCCCGACAGGATTACACGGCCCTTCACGGCCAGGATCGCCTCAACCGCGGCCTCGAAATCCTCGGGCAGGGCGTCGGCCATGGCACTCACGGCTTCGCCTTCGATGCGCAGCACGCGCGCGGCGGTTTGTCGGATCATGTCACTGGTCTTTGTCATGTCGCCCCCTTACCTGATCGCGGAGGGGAAGGGCAGGGGGAATGTTTCGCATGCGAAACGGCAGCTCACCGGGGTGATTCCAGCCAATTGAGCAGTTGCGCCTTCAGCTCCGGCGTCAGGGCGGCCCCGCTGATGGTGACGCCCTTGGCGGTTTCGCGCACCGAGAGACCGGGGCGCAATTCGCGCATTCCGGGCCGGTTTCCGCGTGGTTTGGCGGACGGGGCCAGGGCCTTGGAGATCAGCGCCTGTTCCGCCTCAAGACTTGCGGGCATCTCCTGCAAAAGGGTCTGTTTCAGGCTCTGTGCAAGGGTTTCAGAGTTGTCCATCGCCTTGGCGAGCCGCAGCCCGAGCCGTTCCGTCAGGGAGGCTGGGAACCGCAAGGCCCCGTCCAGTGCGGCCACCACGGGCATGAAGCTGCCGGTCTTGGAGCGCCGCGCGCGGGAGGCGGAGCCGAACAGCCCCTGAAGCGCCGCGCGCCGGTCGGCGAACACGCCCTGTTCAACCGCTTTCAGGGCGATCCGCGCACGCTCGAAATAGGTCAGGCCGACCCGGATCTCATTTTCCTCGACCATCGCCACATAGGCATCAGACGCGGTATCGGGCGTGCGGAGCAGGGCCTGCACAAGGGCAAAAGACTCGTCCCCGGTCTCCGCGTGCAAGCGGCGCAGGGCTGCCAGGCGGCGCCAGCCGGAGATCAGACCATAACGACCACCCTCCAGCGCCACGACCTCGATGGGCGTTTGCTGGCCGCGGGCGCGGATGCTGTCAACCAGCGTCGCTAGGTCCTCGTCGTCAGCCAGGATCCGGTCGCGCACCAGGTAGCCTTCGTCGATGCTGCTGAGGGGTAGCGCCTGCACCAGCCGCCCTTCGCTGCGGGCGCGGGCCAGTTCGGCCGTGACCTCCTCCAGCGCCGAGACGGTCGAGGCATCGCCCGCCACCCGCGCAATCGGCGGGGCAGGGGCGGTGGCCTCGTCCTCCCACATGCCGATCCGGGCCGGGGTCAGGCGTCTGCGTTTTGCCATCATGTTCTCCGTCACCATCAGTCTCTAAACCGCTCTTTAGAGACTGTTTTCAGCCTTATGCGGCCCCAAGTTCATCTGTCTTCTTCGCCGCCAGTTCCTCACGCCGCCAGATGCCCAGGAGCAGCCGCTTGAACGCGGCGTAGGTGGCGTCGAATGTCTCGCGACCCCTTGCATAGGTCTCGCGGTTAAAGTCGCGGTAATCGGCCTCGTAGATGCCCGATACCTGCTCGCCCGCCTGGCCGATCAGCGCCGTGAAGCCCTGCCGGTGCGGGCTGAGCGTGCGGCCCAGATAGGCCTGCATCAGGCTCCCGAGCTCGGCCTGCTGGCTGTCATCGTAGCGTGTGATCACAGCACGCACCGCGTCCCATTGAAACGCCATCTCGTCGCGGCCAAGCGCGCGGGCGGCCATGTTCTCCCCCTCCTCGATCGAGGCGAAGGTGGAATGCAGCATGTCGAAGAAGCGCCCGGTGCTGTCGAACTCCAGGAAGGAGGCGCCGAGCGGAACCAGCAGGATATCGGCCGCGGCCAGCCCGTTGATGGTCAGGTAGCCAAGGGCAGGGGGCGTGTCGATGAAGACGAGGTCGTAGGCGTCCAGCACCCCGTCGGCCTGCAACATGTCGGTCAGCGCATCCCACAGCTTCCAGCCACGGCCGTTCATGCGCCAGACCGGGATCTGGAACTCGGCCCAGTAGAGGTTGAGCTGTGCGCCGATGAGGTCGATATTGGGCCAATGCGTTTTTTGAATGATGTCGTTGGCAGTGATAGAAAGAGCCTCGGACAGGGTCTCATCAAGGGGATGGGGCGCTTCGCCGCGATCCATCCGGCGCTGGTTCTCGGCCCGTAGATAGCCTGCATAATGGCGCGCCAGAAGCGGGAAGACCGTCTGCCATTCATCCTCGACGCGGCCACCGAAGATCGAGGTCATCGAGCCTTGGGAATCGAGGTCGATCACCAGAACCTTGTAGCCATCTAGTGCCGCTGACATCGCCAGATGTGCGCAGGTCGAGGTCTTGCCGACCCCGCCCTTGAAGTTCGCGACGGCGACCAGCTTGGCCGCCAGACCTTGCGGACGGTAGGGGCGGTACTCCTTGGCCTTGGACCCCTCGCTGGCGAAATGGCTGCGCAGGCGCAGCACCTCATCGAGCGTGAACCACTTGGCTCCGCCCTCGGTCTCGGAACGGCCTTGCGGCAAGTCCGGGTTCTGCTTCAGCACGCGGCGGAAATGGGCCTGGGCCACGGGAATGAGATAGCGGGTGATTTCCCAGGTCGAAAACAGACGCAGGCGTTTCTGCCCCTCCTCATCTATCCCGCGCGAGGCGAGATCGGCGCGTCCCTGCGCACAGGCCTGCGCAATCCGCGAAAAGCCCGCAGTCGACAGCGGCGCATCCAATTCCGCCAGTGCCGCATCAGGATCGATATTGAAATAGGGGGGGGTCCCCACACTGTCCTTCGCCATGCCCGCGCCTCATGTGCCGTGTTTTTTCCAATATACGCGAAAACGCATGACATGGAAGAAAAAGCCGTACCTCAGGCGTAATTTCTCAGCAAATTCAGGGAAAAAGAAGGGGCGATCCGTCCAGGGCGACAAAACCTGCCCTGTTAGAGATGTGTTATATATGTGTTAAAGGCTTTCGTTGTTCTTGCAATGCTTTCTTTTTACACAGATTTCAGGTGTTTCGTGTGAGCCACCCGACTCCGAACCCCCGATAAGACGATTCCAAACCCTCGCTGATCCGACTCCAAACCCCCGATGGCAGCGCTGGACGGCTCCTGTGGATAACTCTAGGGTTGGCGTCAATAAAACCACGAAACACCGAGTCGGGTCCCCCGTGAGCAGTTCCATCAATAGTTCGGGCAGGCTTTTGCCCGATCGCCACCCTCAGGGGGATTTCTTCCTCTGCGATATCTTCGATGCTATCCCCAAGGATGACATGGTGACGATGGAGCATCCGATCTTCTCGCTGTCGACGCGCCCCGACCGGCGCATCCTGCGCTACGCTCATAACGACGTCGAGATCGAGGTCACGCCAAGCGTCAAGGGGCTGGCCACGATCCATGACAAGGACGTCCTGATCTATTGCATCAGCCAGTTGATGGCGGCGCTGAACGCCGGCAAGACCGTCAGCCGCCGGCTGCATCTGCGCGCGCATGATCTGCTGGTCGCCACCAACCGTGAAACCTCCGGCGATGCCTATCGCCGCCTCAAGGAGGCCTTCGAGAGGTTGGCGGGTACCCGCATCACCACCAACCTGGAAACCGGCGGCCATGAGGTGACGACGGGGTTCGGGTTGATCGAGACCTGGGAGATCGTGCGCCACGCGCGCGGCGGGCGCATGGTCAGCGTGGCGGTGACGCTCTCGGACTGGCTCTTCCGGGCGGTGATGGCGAAATCGGTCCTCACGCTCAGCCGCGATTATTTCCGCCTCAGAAAACCGCTGGAGCGCCGCATCTACGAGATCGCCCGCAAGCATTGCGGCCGCCAGGACAGCTGGCGCGTCTCGGTCGATCTGCTCTTGAAGAAATCCGGCTCGGCCAGCCCGCGCCGCGTTTTTCGCAAGATGCTGCGCGACATGATCGCGGCGGGCCATCTGCCCGATTACGAGATGGTGGAAGAGGCGGGCGACATGATCCGCTTCACCTTGCGCGATGCGGTCATCGAGGGCCCCCTGCGCGCGGCCCCCGTGCTGTCCTCGCAGGCACTGGAGGCTGCCCGCGCCCTGGCCCCCGGGTGGGATGTCCATGCGCTGGAGGCCGAATGGCGCAGCTTTTGGACCCTATCGGGCCGTCCGCGCCTGACGGCGCCGCAAAAGGCGTTCCTGGCCTGGGTGCGGCAGCGCGTTGCGCGTGGGTAGGACAAGAGGGCGGAAGGGGCGCGGCATGGGGAAATCCGGCCCGAAGCGCCCATAACCGAATGGCAAAACACGCGGCGATCGGATAACACCGCTCAGATACATTCCAGTTCGAGTTCGTAAGATGAAAAAAAAGGTCACGAAAGCCATTTTCCCCGTCGCCGGCCTGGGCACGCGGTTCCTGCCGGCCACCAAATCCATTCCCAAGGAAATCATGACGCTGGTCGATCGTCCGCTGATCCAATACGCTATCGAGGAGGCGCGTGCGGCGGGCATCAAGGAGTTCATCTTCGTGACCTCGCGCGGCAAGGGGGCGCTGGAGGATTATTTCGACCGCGCCCCGGATCTGGAAAACGCCCTGCGCAAGAAGGGCAAGGACGATCTGCTGGAGCTCTTGAAATCCACCAACATGGATTCGGGCGAGATCGCCTATTTGCGCCAGAACAAGGCGCTTGGCCTGGGGCACGCGGTCTGGTGCGCCAGGCGGCTTCTGGCCAATGAGCCCTTTGCCGTGATCCTGCCCGATGACGTGATCGCCGCCGACACGCCCTGTCTGCAACAGATGATGGAGGCCCATGCCGAGACCGGGGGCAGCATGGTCGCGGCGATGGAAGTGGCGCCCGAACGGGTCTGCGATTACGGCATTCTGGACGTCCAGTCGGATCGCGGTGCGGTTGTCGACGTCAAGGGCATCGTCGAGAAACCCCCGGTTGCCGCGGCCCCGTCCAACCTGGCGGTGATCGGGCGCTATATCCTGTCGCCGGATGTGATGGATCACCTCAACCGGATCAAAACCGGGGCCGGAGGCGAGATTCAACTGACCGACGCCATCGCGCAGGAGATCGAGGCGACGGGCAGTGTGCATGGGTTCCGCTTTCGCGGCGAACGCTATGATTGCGGCTCCAAGGCGGGGTTTCTGCAAGCCACGGTGGCCTTCGGCCTGGCACGGACCGATCTGGGGTCGGAATTTTCCGAGTTCGTCTCGGAGGTGGTCGCGCTCAGGCGGGCGGCGCAATAGCCGGGCCGCGCGGCCCCGGATATCCAAGGATCTCTCCCATGCAGATAGAAGATACTCCGCTCTTTGGCGTGAAGATTCTGACGCCGCGCCGCTTTGGCGACGAGAGGGGGTTTTTCAGCGAAAGCTGGAACCGGCAGACCATGGCCGCGCATGGGCTGGACCTTGATTTCGTGCAGGATAACCATTCCTTCTCGACCCAGGTCGGCACCCTGCGGGGCTTGCATTTCCAGGCCCTGCCCCATGCCCAGGACAAGCTGGTGCGCTGCGGGCGCGGACGGCTCTTTGATGTCGCGGTCGATATCCGCCGCGGCTCCCCCACCTATGGCCAGTGGGTCGGGGTCGAGCTGAGCTTCGAGAACGGCAAACAGCTGCTGGTGCCCGCGGGCTTCCTGCACGGCTTCGTCACCCGGGAGCCCGAGACCGAGATCCTCTATAAATGCACCGATGTCTACGCGCCCGAGACCGAGGGCGGGGTGCGCTTCGACGATCCCGATATCGGCATCGACTGGGGACTCGAAGGGCAGGACCCGATCCTGTCGGAAAAGGATGCCGCGGCGCAGGGGCTGGCCGCTCTCGACAGCCCCTTCATCTGGGAGGGCGGCCAATGAAGCTGCTGGTGACCGGGGGTGCCGGCTTCATCGGCTCGGCGGTGGTGCGGCTGGCGGTGGCGCAGGGCCATGCGGTGGTGAACCTCGACGCGCTGACCTATGCCGCCTGCCTGGAGAATGTGGCCTCGGTCGCGGACAGCCCGGCTTATGCGTTCGAACATGTCGATATCCGCAATCGCCCTGCATTAGACACTGTTTTCGACACCCATAAGCCCGACGCCGTGATGCATCTGGCCGCCGAATCCCATGTCGATCGCTCGATCGACGCGCCGGGCGATTTCATCGAGACCAACATCACCGGCACCTATAACCTGCTTGAGGCCGCGCGCCGGTACTGGGCGGGGCGGGGCAGGCCGGAGGGGTTTCGCTTTCACCATATCTCGACCGATGAGGTTTATGGCAGCCTCGGCGCGACGGGCCAGTTCACGGAAACCACGCCCTATGATCCGCGCAGCCCCTATTCGGCCTCCAAGGCCGCCAGCGACCACCTGGTGCGGGCCTGGGGGGAAACCTACGGGCTGCCGGTCCTGCTGACCAATTGCTCGAACAATTACGGCCCCTACCATTTTCCCGAAAAACTGATCCCCGTGGTCATCCTCAAGGCGCTCGCCGGCGAGCCGATCCCAGTCTACGGGGCGGGCGAGAATGTGCGCGACTGGCTCTATGTCGAGGATCACGCCGATGCGCTGCTGACGGTGCTGGACAAGGGGCAGGTCGGGCGCAGCTACAATATCGGCGGCGAGAACGAGGCGCGCAACATCGACATCGTGCGGATGATCTGCGCCATCCTGGACCGCGAAAGGCCCCAAAACAGACCCTATTCAAGGCAAATCACCTTTGTTCAGGATCGCCCCAGCCATGATCTGCGCTATGCGATCGATCCCGCTCGCATCCGGGAGGAGTTGGGCTGGCGTCCTTCCGTGACGCTGGAGGAAGGGCTGGAAAGAACCGTGCGCTGGTATCTGGAGAACGAGGCCTGGTGGCGCGCGCTTCAGGCGCGTGAGGGCGTCGGGCAACGTCTGGGGCGGGCCACATGATCCTGGTCTTCGGCAAGACGGGGCAGGTCGCGCGTGAGTTGCAACGAACGGACGGTATCACCGCGCTGAACCGGCAGGCGGCCGACCTGACCGATCCCGCCGCCTGCGCCGCCGCCATCCGGGCGCATCGCCCCCAGGCCGTGATCAATGCCGCCGCCTTCACCGGTGTCGACGCCGCCGAGGCGGATGAGGCGGTCGCGGAACGGGTCAATGCCGCGGCTCCCGGAGCCATGGCCGAAACCTGCGCGGCGCTGGACATCCCTTTCATCCATATCTCCACCGATTACGTCTTCGACGGCGCGGGCGAGACCCCCTTCACCCCCGATGCCCCCACCGGCCCGCTCGGCGCCTATGGCCGGACCAAGCTGGCGGGCGAGAGGGCGGTGCGCGGGGCAGGGGGCGTTCATGCCATCCTGCGCACGTCCTGGGTGTTTTCCGCCCATGGCAATAATTTCGTGAAGACGATGCTCAGACTCGGGCGTGAACGGGACGCGCTCAATGTCGTCTCCGACCAGATCGGCGGCCCGACCCCGGCGGCGGATATCGCTGCCGCAACCGTCTCTATTGCAGGGCAATTGGCGCAAGGCCCGGCCAAATCCGGCACTTATCACTTCAGCGGAGCCCCGGATGTGTCCTGGGCCTGTTTCGCGCGCGAAATCTTTGCCCGGGCCGGGATCGCCTGCACCGTCCATGATATCGCGTCATCGCAATACCCGACCCCTGCCTTACGCCCGGCCAATTCGCGGCTAGATTGTGCGGAAACGACCCGTGTCTTCGGTCTCCTGCGCCCCGACTGGCGGGCAGGGCTGGCGCAGGTCCTGGCGGAACTTGAGGCGGACAAGGCATGACGGCACGCAAGGGCATCATATTGGCGGGCGGCACCGGCACCCGGCTCTATCCGATCACGCTCGGCGTCTCCAAGCAGCTTCTGCCGATCTACGACAAGCCGATGGTCTATTACCCGCTCTCGGTGCTGATGCTGGCCGGCATCCGCGAGATTGCCGTCATCACCACGCCGCATGACCAGGTCCAGTTCAAGCGCACGCTCGGCGACGGATCGCAATGGGGCGTCAACCTGACCTATATCGAACAACCCAAACCGGAAGGGCTGGCGCAGGCCTATCTGCTGGCCGAGGCATTCCTGGAGGGGCAGCCTTCGGCGATGGTCCTGGGCGACAACATCTTCTTCGGTCACGGGCTGCCCGAGCTGATGGCGCGCGCCGATGAACAGCCTGCGGGCGGTACCGTCTTCGGCTATCACGTGGCCGATCCCGAACGCTATGGCGTGGTGGAGTTCGGGCCCGATGGCGCGGCGAAGGCGATCATCGAGAAACCCGCCGACCCGCCCTCCAACTATGCCGTGACCGGGCTCTATTTCCTCGATGGCACCGCGCCCGACCGCGCCCGCACCCTGCGCCCGTCGCCTCGTGGCGAAGTCGAGATCGCGGATCTTCTGCAGACCTACCTGGAGGAGGGGGCGCTCTCGGTGCAGACCATGGGGCGTGGCTATGCCTGGCTCGATACCGGGACGCATGGCAGCCTGCTCGATGCGGGCAATTTCGTGCGCACGCTGGAGATGCGGCAGGGGCTGCAGGCCGGCAGCCCGGACGAGATCGCCTATGAACAGGGCTGGATCAGCGCCGAAGACCTGGAGGCGCGCGCCAGGATGTTCCTCAAGAGCAGCTACGGGCAGTATCTTCTGGGTCTTCTGTGACGCGGGTGGCCCCATGAAACTTCTCTTCATCCATCAGAACTATCCGGGTCAGTATCGCGAAATCCTGCAATGGCTGGCGGGGCAGGGCGGGCATGAGATCGTCTTTCTGACCCAACGCGAGACCCCGCCACCGATGCAGGGCGTGCGCATCATCCGTTACGCCCCGCATCACCGGCCAGCCAAGGACGCCTATGGGCTCAGCCGGTATTGGGAGGAATGCGCCGGGTCGGGCTTTGGCGCGGCGCAGGCACTCCAGGCGCTGGACAAGGCCGGGTTCAAACCGGATGTGATCCTGGGCCATGTCGGGTGGGGCGAGCTGACCTTCACCAAGATCGTCTGGCCCGACGTGCCGGTGATCGGGTTTTTCGAGTATTACTTCCTGGCTCAGGGCGGCTCGGTCGGGTTCGACCCGGAATTTCCCTCAAGCCCCCACACGCCCTTCATCATGCATGCCCGCAACGCGGTGAATTTCATCAACCTGGAAACCGTCGATCTGGGCCAGTCGCCGACGCGCTGGCAGCGTGACACCTATCCGGAAAGCTTTCATTCCAAGATCTACACCTGCCATGACGGCATCCGCACCGATCTGCTGCGTCCCGATCCGCAGGCGTCTGTGATGCTGGACCGGTTGGGCCGGGCTGTCACGCGGCAAGATGAGGTCTTCACCTATATGGCCCGCAACATGGAGCCGACGCGGGGCTTTCATGTCTTCATGCGCGCGCTGCCCCATATCCTGGAGGCCCGCCCCAAGGCCCGCGCGCTGATCATCGGCGGCAACGAGGCGTCCTATGGCAAGAAGGCGGCTGACGAGGGCGGCTACCGTGCCCGGATGGAGCGAGAGGTCGGCGACCGGCTGGATTGGGACCGGGTGCATTTCCTGGGCCGGGTGCCTTATGCAGACTATCAGAAGATCATCCAGATCAGCCGCTGCCATATCTACCTGACGGTGCCCTTCGTGCTGTCATGGTCGCTGCTCGAATCGATGTCGATGGGGGCCACCATCGTGGCCTCGGACGTGGCCCCGGTGCGCGAGGCGATGACGCATGGGCAAACCGGCCTGCTGGTCGATTTCTTCGATCCGGAAGCGCTGGCCGCGCAGGTGGCCGAGGTTCTGGCCGCCCCCGGCGATTACGCCCATCTGGGGGTGGCGGCGCGCGCCCATGTCGTGGAAAACTACGATTTCCTGACCCGCTGCCTGCCCGCGCATATCGCGCGCATCAACGCGCTGGCCCCTGCCGCCGCCCGCCCGATCGCCATGCCGGTCTGATGGCTTCAGAAACTGCTCGCGTTGCGCGCCAGGCCGAAGACATTGCCGACCAGGCCGAAGACGGTTTGTACGGATGTGACGGGGCTTTCGGTCGCCAGCACGAGGTCGCCGGAATGGATGCGGAAATTGCGCGCCGAGAAGAGGCCATCGGATGTCGTCAGATCGAGCGTGAAGACGACGCGTTCCATGCGGGGCCCCCGTTCGCCGGCGCGCAGCGCCGAGGCGGGATATTCGCGCAGGATCAGGATCCCTTCGGGATCGGCCCGCGCCGAGGTGACGCCGCCGATGATCGCCATCGCATCCAGCGCGGTGACGACATCCTGGGTGAAGGGGTGCTGGTCCTGACGCCCCGCCGCGCCGAGCGACAGGAAATAGCGCTCGTCCTCCTCGACGATGACGCGGTCGCCGCCGACCAGGCGGGTATCGAGATGCGGTTCGGAATAGAGCCGGTTGATCGAGGTGCCGAAGATATGGCCCTGGCGCATCAGCCGGATCTGCGGATTGGCAAGATCGGCCCGCACGCCGCCACCCTGCGAGATCAGGCTGAGCACGGTATAGTTGCGATCCGGCATCGGGTAGGAACCGGGCACCGCGACGCCGCCCACGAGGTCGACCGAATTGGCGCGGCCCTCGGACATCGACAATTGCACCTGGGCGGAAGGCACAATCGCCTCCAGCTCGCGTTGCAGACGGGCGCGCGCGGCTTGCGGGCTTAGCCCCGAAATGCGCTGATCGCCGATATAGGGCATGAAGATCGTGCCGCTGGCGCTGACGCGCATCTCCTCCAGCCCCACGACACGCTGTTCGGGCGCGGTCAGCAGCGAGTTGTCATTGCTGTCCCAGATCGCGATCGAGACCATGTCGCCCGGTGCGATGATCTGGCTGCGCGACCCGGCGCTGGCGGTGATCCAGTTCAGTTCGGGTTCCCCGGTGACGGGCCATTCCGCCAGTGTCGGCAGGAAGGCACGGGTGACGGGGTAGACGGCGAAATCGGCATCGGCATTGTTTGACCCGCTGATGATCTCGCGCTCCATGCCCGCGCCGCGCGGCAGGGCGCAGGCCACGAGAAGCAGGCATAAGCCGAAAAGCCCGCCGATCCGCCAGAATTGGGTCATGTAGATGCTACGCTCGCTGCATATTGAAGGCGGTGCCTGTTTCGCCGCAAAATACGGGACCGGCCCGAAGGGTCAATGACTTCCACGCAGAAAGGCAATTTTATGCGGGTTTTGGTTCTGGGGGCCACAGGTCGGTTGGGCAGCATGCTGCGATGGGCCTGGGGCCGGACAGGGGCCGGGCTGGAGCCGATCTGGCAGAGCCGGGGGCAGGCGCGCGAGGGATGGGTGCGCAGCAATATCCTGGGCGACCCCGCGGGGCTGGCCGCCCTTTGCGCGCGGGCCGATGTGATCCTCAATCTCGCCGGTGTCACCCCGGCCTCGGGGCACGACATGGGAAAAAACACCGACCTGGCCCTGGCGGTGCAGCGGGCCGCGGGCGGGCGGCCGCATCTGCTGGCGTCTTCCGCCGCCGTCTATGGCCGGGCCGGGGGATTGTGCCGGGAAAGCGACGCGGTGACGCCCGCAGCCCCCTATGGCGTTGCGAAATTTGCGATGGAGCAGGCGGTGCGGACGACGGGTGGTCCCGTCACCTGCCTGCGCATCGGCAATGTCGCGGGCGCCGACGCGATCCTGGGCCAAGTCGGGCAGGGGGCGGCCCTGGTGCTGGACCAGTTTCCCGATGGCCGCACGCCGAGGCGCAGCTATATCGGCCCGGCCACGCTGGCGGGCGTTCTGGCGGGTCTGGCCCATGCGGCAGGGCAGGGCCGCGCGCTGCCGGAGATCCTCAATGTCGCGACCCCCGGCACGGTCGAGATGGGCGCGCTGCTGGAAGCCGCAGGCCATCCCTGGACCCCGCGCGCAGCGCCCGAAACCGCGATTGCCGAGGTTGCGCTGGACATCGCCGCGCTCAGCCGCTTTACCCGCCCGGATCCCGCAAGCGGCACCGCCGCCGCCCTGGTGGCCGAATGGCGGGCCTTTCAGGAGGCAGCCCGCCCATGACATGGCGCAAGCGCATCTTCGATCTCTTCTTCGCCAGCCTCTTGGTGGTGATCCTCGGCCCCTTCATCTTGTGGTTCGCCTGGGTGGTCTGGCGCGAGGATGGCCGCCCGATCTTCTATGCCGCCGAGCGCATGAAATCCCCGACCGAGAGTTTCCGGCTGTGGAAATTCCGCACCATGACAGTGGTCGAGGACGACAGCGGCGTGTCCGGCGCGCATAAGGCGGCGCGGGTGACGCCCACGGGCGAGAGGCTGCGCCGCAGGCGGCTGGATGAATTCCCGCAGCTGTGGAACATCCTCAAGGGCGATCTCAGCTTTGTCGGTCCCCGCCCCCCCTTGCGCGAATATGTCGAGCGGTTCCCCGAGGTCTACGGCGAGGTTCTGAAAAGCCGCCCCGGCGTCACCGGGCTGGCGACAATCGTCTTTCACAAGCATGAGGGGCGACTCCTGTCGGCCTGCAGCACGGCCGAGGAGACCGACGATGTCTATTGCCGGATCTGCATCCCGCGCAAGGCCCGGCTCGACCTGATCTACCAGCGCCACCAGAGCACCTGCTACGATTTCGACCTGGTGTTCCAGACCATCGGCAACCTGTTTCGCCGCCGCCGGGGCTGAATGCCGCCGCCCCTGATGGACAGGCCGGACGCGCGGCGATACATCTCGGCCCGCCTCCGCCATCCGGGGGCGAATATGATCGCAACGGGCCGCTGGTCCAGACGGGGGGCAGAGCCGTGCTGAACCGCATCCGGGGGCTCTATGTGCGCTACGCGGCGCATCACAAGCATGAGGCCGAGGCGGGGCGCGCCTCCGGTCCCCTGCCCATTCCCCTGCGCTTCGTGATCGACGGCACCCGCGCATTGCCCGCCGTGATCGGCTGGCTCATCACCCGCGATCCGGTCTGGCGCGCCCGCGTCAAGGCGCGGCTGCATCTCAACGTGACGCCGGTGGCGCTGCCGATGCAGGACGGGCTCTTTGCCGAGGGGCCGCCGCAGCCCCTGGACCATCCCGTCACCATCGTGCTGCCGGTCTATAACGCCTTCCACCTGCTGCCGGAGGTTCTGGGCCGGGTCGAAGACAACACCGATCTGCCCTGGCACCTGATCGTGATCGAGGATTGCTCGACCGACGACCGGGTGCGCCCCTTCCTGCGCGATTGGGCGCGCGCGCGCGCCGATCGCGTGACTCTCCTGGAGAACCCCGGGAATCTCGGCTTCATCGGCAGCGTAAACAAGGGTCTGAAACTGGCTCTGAACCGAGGCAATCCGGTCATCTTGCTCAATTCCGACGCGCTGGTGCCGAGGGGTTGGGCCAGCCGCCTGATCGCCCCCATCCTGCGCGATAAAACCGTCGCCAGCGTCACGCCGATGTCGAACGATGCCGAGCTCATGACGGTGCCCCAGATCAGCAAGCGCAGCCCGCTGGCTCCCGGCGAGGGCGATGCGCTGGACGCCTTGGCACGCCGCTTCGATGGCCGGGCGATCCTGCCCGAGGCCCCTACCGGCGTCGGCTTCTGCATGGCGCTGAATCCGGATTTCCTGGGCCGCGTGCCAGGCTTCGACACCGATTTCGGGCGTGGCTACGGCGAGGAGGTCGACTGGTGCCAGAAGACCCGCGCGCTTGGCGGGCGGCATCTTTGCCTGGCCAATCTCTTCGTTGAACACCGCGGCGGGGAAAGCTTCGGATCGGAGGCGAAACAGGCTCTGTTACAGCGCAATGGCGCGATCCTGTCGGGGCGCTACCCCGAGTTCGACCGCGAGGTGCAGGCGTTCATCCGCAACGATCCGCTGGTCGCGCCGCGCCTGGCGCTGGCCGTGGGGCTGCTGGCCGAACGCGCCGAGGGGCCGGTGCCGATCTACCTGGCGCATAGTCTGGGCGGCGGGGCGGAGCATTTCCTGCAACGCGGCATCTCGGAAGACCTGGCGCGCGGGCAGGGCTCCATCGTGCTGCGCGTGGGCGGCACCGAGCGGTTTCAGCTCGAGATCCGGCTGCCCTCGGGACAGGTCGCGGGAACGACGAGTAATCTTGGCTATGTTAAAAAAATACTCGATCCCATCCGCGCGCGCCGCATTGTCTATTCCTGCGGTGTCGGCGATTCCGACCCCGCCGGGCTGCCCGATATCCTGCGCGATCTCTGCCGTGATACGACCCGCGACCGGATCGAGATCCTGTTTCACGACTTCCTGCCGATCTCGCCCTCCTATTGTCTGCTCGATGGCGACGGAATCTATCGCGGTCCCGTCACGTCGGACCGCGCCGACCCGGCCCATGACGCGACGCGTCCCGATGGCCGCGAAGTCGGCCTGGCCGAGTGGCAGGGGAAATGGGGCGCGCTGCTGGAAAGCGCGACCGGCATCACCGTCTTTTCCGAGAACAGCCGCGACCATGTGCTGACCGCCTGGCCCGATCTGGAAGACAAGCTGCGGGTCGAACCGCACGCGTTGCTGGCCGCGGTACCGCGCCTCAACGCGCCGGAAACAGACAAGACCGTGATCGGGGTTCTGGGCAATATCGGCTATCAGAAGGGCGCGGGGCTTGTGGAAGACCTGGGCCGCCGCCTGCGTGGAAACCCGTCCATGTCGCTGGTGTTGGTGGGCAATATCGACCCCTCCTTCAGCCTGCCCCGGAATGTGACCATCCACGGCGATTACCGGCTGGATCAGATCGGCGACCTGGTGGCGCGCTATGGTATCACCTGCTGGCTGATCCCCTCGATATGGCCCGAGACCTTTTCCTATACCACGCATGAGGCGCTGGCGACGGGGCTGCCGGTCCATGCCTTCGATATCGGCGCGCAGGGCGCGGCGGTGGCGCGGGTGGAAAACGGTCACCCGATTCATTTTGCGCCCGATGCCGATTTGGTCCAGAACATCCTGACCGTGATCGAAGAAACCCGAGAGTCCCCCAGGTGAGCACTGTTTCCGTCCAGAACGCCCGGCTGCGCGCCGCCGGTATCGAGGTGTTGCGGCGCGAGGGTGCGCGAACCGTCACCCTGCCCCGCGAGACCCGGATCGAGGCGCCGGCCAGCCTGAAATGGACCGAATACGCGCATTCCCTGCATCTGGGGGCGTTTTCCTACCAGGTCTCGGGCTATTGCTTCGGGGCCCGGATCGGGCGCTATTGCTCCTTCGGGGAAGAGGTGCAGATCGGACGTCAGAACCACCCGATGGCCTGGGTCTCGACCAGCCCGGCCTTCTACCTGGGTGATCGGCTCTTCGATCTTGGCGACGGATTCGAAGGGTCCGAGGGCTATCACAGCTACAAGTTCACCTTCGAGGGTCCGCCCACCCGGGCCAGGATCACCCGAATCGGCAATGATGTCTGGATCGGCCACGGTGCCTATGTCGCGCCCGGCGTGACCATCGGCGACGGCGCGGTGATCGCCGCGCATGCCGTGGTCTCCAGGGACGTGCCGGCCTATGCGGTGGTGGCGGGCAACCCGGCGGCAATCAAGAAATGGCGGCTGCCACCGGGCCTGATCGCCCAGATGCTGCATTACAAATGGTGGCGCTACGCGCCCTGGCAGCTGGCCCATCTCGACCCGTCCGAGCCGCAGGGCTTCTTGCAGGGCGTGCGGGAGATGCACGATGAACCGGTCTTCGAGCCGTCGGTCCTGTCCCTTGCCGAGATACCGGCCTGACCCCTGCCCTATCGGTCCTGGGGGAGCCAGACATCGTCCAGGTAACGCTGGATGAAACCCGCATTGACCGCATCGGCCTGGCGTATCAGCTTTGGCTCCGGCAGCGCTTCAGGGGGCTCCAGCCCGAAGAACCGGGCCGCGCGGGTCACGACATCGCCCGGTGTCCAGACGAGATCCTCATAGGTGACATGGCCATGGGAAAAGCCGAAGACCTTTGCCGCCACGCGCATGGATTCGTTTTGCAATGCGATCCAGTCGAGCCGCCGGTCGATATCGGCCCGGTCGTAACGGGGCTCCGACTGGCGCGGCTGCCAGGACACCCACTGCTTGGTCTGGTCGGCGATCGAGAAGGACACCGCCTGTGCCAGCGTATCGCGCCGGGTGATTTGCAGGACCCGCACCGAGGGGTACATCTTCGTGATGCCGAGCCGGTGGAGCATGGCGACCTGTTCGACGCCGGCCTTGAAGCCATGCCGCGCGGTCCCTTTCGAGACATGTCGGATATAGTCGGGAAAGCTCTCGATCCCCCTCTCGCGGGAGAGTTTCGCGACCACGTCATGGTTGAGTTGTTCCTGGAAGCCCGCCACACCCCCGGCCGCCCGCAGGTAGCCCGCCAGCAGGTTCGACCCGCAGCGGTTGGTGAACCCGATCAGCATCAGCGGCGCGTCGAAGACCACCGGCCCGTCATAGGCGCAATTGGCCCGAAAGAGCTTTCTCAGAACCTTTTCATGCGAACATTCTGCCGAAATCGTCTTGAAGATCATGCGTCGTCACTATCCTGCCACCGGTCGCATGCGTCCCCATGCGCTGCGGCGTGTTTTAGGGAGAGAGCGGGTGCCGGACAACCCGTCCGGGGCCCGGCCCGCCGGAAGGTCCGCGCCTCACAGGTTGATGATATCGCGATGATAGCGATGCAGGAAGACCAGCCCCATGACCAGCAATATCAGGCTCATCCCGAAGACATAGATGTAGGAGACATAATTCGCCTCGTAGCTGACATAGAAGGCGGATCGCATGGTGCCGATCGGATGGACCAGCGGATTGTACCACAGGTAGGAGCGATAGGGTTCGGGGATCGTTTCGAAGAGAAAGAAGATGCAGGAGATGATGAAAAGCGGGCGGGTTACGACGCTCCAGACCTGCTGCCAGACCGGGAACAACGAAAACAGGACGGAATTCATCACCCCGAACCCCAGGGCCAGGCTTGCGACCATCGCATAGGACAGCACGATCCGGTCGATCTGCAACGTGGTGCGGGTCTCGAATAGGATCAGCAGGCCGGAAAACACCACATACCCGACCAGAAGCTGCGTCAGGGTGTTCAGGATGAACCGGGCCAGGATCGCGTCGACGAAGGTGACGCTTGGATAAACCAGAAGCTGGCGGGAAAAATTCATCGATTGCGCAAGCTTGTTGCTGATATCGTTGAACAACAGGAAAGGCAGCATGCCGGTGGCGTAGAAGATCGGAAAACTGGTGCCGATCGGCGGGTTGCGGAACCCCACGGAAAAGACCAGAGACAGCACCGCGATCCCGGCTGCGGGCTCCAGAATGGCCCAGAGATAGCCGCCGGGTGAGCGCCCGTAGGTGGTGATCATTTCACGCAGGATCAGGGCGGCGATGGCCCGCACCGTCGGGAATCTGCGGCGGGTCCGCACCGGTCTGAGCTGTGGAGTTGCAGAGACGTCCGTGGCAGAGTTCACATCACACCTGCGCGGGAAAGCTGGAAAAAGACCCGGCCTTTATGTAGCAGAGATCAATGAGATACAATCACTCTCTCCCCAATCCCGAGGCGGCCTGACACGTGTCCACCCCCCCAAACCCAGAACCGGCCCCCGGCACGCGTCCGGTGTCCCCGCCCGCCAACACGCCCCCGGCGGCGGGCGGTGGCGACGCACAAGGCCCGGCCAGGCCCGCCGCGGCCCCGGCCGAGACCCCCTCGCCTGCCGCCAAGCCCGTCGTGGGCCCCGCCGCCCCCAAGCGCCGCCATACAATGATCCTGATCTCCTTCCTGGTCATGGTCGTGGCGCCGATGGCCGTCTCGGCCTGGTATCTCTGGACGCGCGCGGTCGATCAATATGCCTCGCAGGTCGGCTTTTCGGTACGCACCGAGGAGGCCAGTTCGGCGGTCGAGCTTCTGGGCGGCATCACCAGCCTGTCGGGGTCCTCCTCCTCCGATACCGATATCCTTTACGAGTTTCTGCAAAGCCAAGAACTGGTCACCCGCGTCGATGAGGCGCTCGACCTGCGGGAAATCTGGTCCCGGGCCGACCCCGATCTCGATCCGATCTTCGCCTATCATGCCCCCGGCACAATCGAGGATCTGGTCGATCACTGGAGCCGTATGGTGCGGATCTACTATGACAGCAGCACGAGGCTGCTCGATCTGGAGGTGCGCGCCTTCACCCCCGAGGATGCCCAGACCGTGGCGCAGATGATCTTCGCCGAGAGCAGCGCCATGATCAATGCGCTCTCGGCGATCGCGCGCGAGGATGCGATCAGCTATGCCCGCGATGAGCTGGAACAGGCCCAGGACCGGCTGAGCGATGCGCGCGTCGCGCTGGCCAGCTGGCGCAATGCCAACCAGACCATCGACCCCACGGCGGATACGCAGGGGCAGATGGGCCTGGTGACCAATTTGCAGGCGCAGCTGGCCGAGGCGCTGATTCAGCTCGATCTGCTCCAGGAGACCGCGCGTGAGGGCGATCCCCGCATCACCCAGGCCGAGCGCTTGATTTCGGTGATTCAGGATCGCATCGAGGCCGAACGCGCCGTGCTCGGCACCAGCCGCGACGGCCGTTCGGGCATTGCCGATCTGGTCGGCGAATATGAACGCTTGCTGGTCGATCAGGAATTTGCCGAACATGCCTATACAACCGCGCTGGCCGCATTTGACGCCGCCCGCAACGATGCCCGGCGTCAAAGCCGCTACCTGGCCGCCCATGTTCGCCCGACATTGCCCGAACGGGCGCAATATCCTGATCGGCCGATGATCCTGGCAACCATCACGCTCTTTGCGTTCTTGATCTGGTCGGTCGTGGTCCTGCTGGCCTATAGCCTCAGGGACCGGCGCTGACGGGGGCGGGGGAATGATCGTATTCCGGAACCTGCGAAAAGAATTCGTGCTGCGCGGTCAGCGCAAGATCGTGATCGACAATCTCAGCCTCAGTGTGCCTTCCAGGACCTCGGTGGCGCTTCTGGGGCGCAACGGGGCGGGCAAATCCACCCTGCTCAAGATGATCGCGGGCACGATGGACGCGACCTCGGGCGAGATCCTGTCCACCGGCACGATCTCCTGGCCGGTGGGCTTCGCGGGCTCGTTCCACCCCGATCTGACGGGGTCGCAGAACGCCAAGTTCGTGGCCCGGATCTACGGGGTCGATACCGATGAAATGGCCGATTTCGTCGAGGATTTCGCCGAGTTGGGCCCCAGTTTCCACATGCCGCTGCGCAGCTATTCCTCTGGCATGCGCTCGCGGCTGTCCTTCGGGGTCTCCATGGGCATCCGCTTCGACACCTATCTGGTCGATGAGGTGACATCGGTGGGCGACGCCGCCTTCAAGAAGAAGAGCAGCGCATTGTTCCACGAACGCATGCGCAATTCGGGCTCCTTCGTGGTCAGCCACAACATGGCGCAGGTCCGCGAGCTTTGCGATGTCGGGATCGTCCTCGAACACGGCCGGGCCGTCTATTACGACGAGCTCGAAGAGGCCATCGCGCATCACATGGGCAACATGGCGGTCTGACCCGCCCCACCAATGCCTTTTCCTACCCTCAGATGAAGACGAACATGTCGGTGTCGAAGGCGCTGATGGTGGTGTCCTCGAAGCGGATCGTGGTGCCGTTATCGTTGAGCACCACATCGCCGCCATCCTGGGTCAGACTCGCGAGGAGCGCATTCACATCGGTAAAGCTGGAGCTCGCCAGTTCAACCGTGTCCCAGGCCTCCATGTCGGCGATGGTCTGGGTGCCGCCATAGGGAACGTAGAAGTTGAACGTATCGGCCCCGATGCCACCGAAGAGCAGGTTGTCGCCCGCGCCGCCCGAGATCCAGTCGCCGCCCTGGGCGCGCATCCAGGCCTCCAGCGCATTGGCGCTGCCGGTGCGGAACTCGGGGCTCTGGGCAAAGCCCTGCACCACCTCGGCCCGGGTCATGGCGCCGCTGTCGAGCCTGTCGGTCCAGTTGGCCAGCCCGTTGGCATCGGGGTCGCGGTCGAGCACGTTGTTATAGAGCAGGGTGACGAACTCGGCATTGGTGGCGCTGCCATAGGTGCTCTGGAACTCGGGCGAGTTGACGAAGCCCGAGATCACCGCGAGGTAATCGACCCCGTCGGCCAGGTCATTGGTCCAGCGATCGAAGCCGACCGCATCGGGGGCGCGGTCCAGCGTCGCCTGGTAGAGGCGGAAGACATCGTCCGACCAGCCGGCCTGCTGCGCCGCGAAGCTGGCGGTGAGCGCGCCGGCCGCGGTGTTGGTGGCGAATTCGGGGCTTTCGGAGAAGCCCACCACGACCTCGGCCCGGGTCATGGCGCCGCTATCGAGCCGGTCGGTCCAGTTGGCCAGCCCGTTGGCATCGGGGTCGCGGTCGAGCACGTTGTTATAGAGCAGGGTGACGAACTCGGCATTGGTGGTGTTGCCGTAGCGGGTCTGGAACTCGATCGAGCCCACGAAGCGCCCGGCGACCTCCTGCAGGCTCATGCCGTCCAGGATGCGCCCGGTCCAGCCATTGAGCCCGGTGATATCGGGCGCCCGGTCCAGCGTCGCCTGATAAAGCCGGAACACCTGCGCCGAAACAGGGTCGAATGTGGCATCCTCGGCCTCGCCATGCACGATGTCGTTGCCGGCTCCGCCGGAGAGGGTGTCACTCCCGCTGCCGCCGAGAAGCGTGTCTTCTCCACCGGACCCGGCAAGCAGGTTCGCGGCGCCATTGCCGACGATCAGGTCGTCACCCGATCCGGCGATGTAGGTCTCGATCACCGTGCCGCGGGCGACCGCGACATTGCCGGTGCCGCCATTGATATTCCAGAAGCTGCCGCCATTGAGGTTGACAGACTGGTCATAGGTATCGGTGCTGAAATTGACTGTGTCGATGCCGCCCTGGTCGTAGAGGGTCATCACGACCGCGCCGCCGCCGTAATGGTTGTTGGGGTCGTGGCCCTCGAAGACGGTCGCGGCCAGGGTGCCCAGATAGCCGCCGACGGTTGACCCGACACCATAGACCGTGTTGCCTGCCGTCTGCGAACTGCCGCCCGGGGCACCGTAGAGGTTCTGGATCGCTATGATATCGGCCATCATGGCGGTGACGGGCTGGCCATAGCTGGCATTCACGGTGGTGTTCTCGGTCTGCGAGAAATAGGACATGACCGACAGCTGGTAGCTGTCATTGGCGAAGGTTTCGTCCACGCCATAAGTGGCATTGCCATTGTAATCGCCCTGATGGCCGAGCCCGAGGGCGTGGCCAAGCTCATGCACATAGGTCGAGAAGGCATAATCGTCGATCTGGGTGCCGTATGTGTTGAGCCAGCTTCTGGAGAGATTCACGAAGGCGGTCTGTGTCTCGCCGCCGATTGCCGAGTAGCTGGCATAGGCACCCGATTGCTCATCGTCGAAAGTGATCTGGGCGCTGCCCGAGACTTCCATGAAACTGATGTCGGCGACGGATTCCCAGGCCTCCATCGCCCATCTGGCCAGGCGCTGGCCCGCCGCGGTCAGGCCGGTGATATCGACGGTGATCGTGGTGCTGGTCGAGGTGTCGAAGGCATGGCGGCTGCCGCCACTGTCGGCCCAGTAGCCGTCGGTCAGGTAATTGGCCAGCTCGTCCAGCGTGCCGACCGGGGCGGGCTGCGGCGGTGCGACGGTGTTCACCGTCACCTGATAGGTTCCGGTCCCGTTATCGGCATAGGCCCGGGCGCTGATGTAATAGGTGCCGGTGGTCGCCGGCGTGAAGGTCAGCTGCGAATCGAACCCGGGGCCGCCATCGTCATTGAAGGCGACCTGAGTGCCGCTGGCATCGTAGAGGCGCAGATAGGGATCGCCGAGCTCGCCCGCGCCGCCGGTGCCGAAGAGGTCGATCTCGTAGGTTTCGCCCGCTGTCAGCGTGATCGCCACCCAGTCATCGTCGCCCAAGGTCTCCAGGCTGCCCGAAAACACATCCCCCACCGTCATCACATTGGTGGTGTTTGTCCCTGCGGGCGAGGTCGGGGTCTCGGTGACATTCGCATAGGTCGGAACAGGCATCGGCTGCGGGCCGAGCGTTTCATAGCTGCAGTCGGACTCGAAGGGGCGGAAGGCGGCGCAGATGGTACACATGTAGCAAGGAACCTTAGAGTGGCAGGGTGTCGGGACGGGACCTTAGGGAAGGTTTGTGGCCTGAGTGAGGCTGCGGGCGAAGAACGCGTATTGGGCCGGTCCGGGCGGGGCGTCGAGGAAGCCGACCTCGACCGAGGGCCCGCGTTCGGGGCCGGTTGTGCCCTGCCACTGCAGATGCGCCGTGACGTGACCGGGGCCGAGGCGCTCGATGATCAGGGTCATGTGCCGCACCGGATCGAATACCGGCAAGCCGGGCGCGGACTGGATCGCGGCGCACAGCCCGTCAAGATGGGCCTCGCCGCCCGGCAGCAATCCGTCGGGGCGCATCTCGCAATCAATCCGGGGATCGGACCCGGAGGCCATGCCGGTCCCTCCGACCAGTTGCGCCAGCCCCAGACAGACCAGCCCCGATGCCAGCCGCCAGCCCAATCGCCCCATACCCGCTACTCTCACTGCGCGGACCGTCGCCGCATGTTTTCCCAAAAGACGGTGCCGGTGCCGGTGTCGCCGTCCGGGGCGCGGATAGCATATTCAGCCGGGCAAAAACAGCGCCTCGCCGGCGTCGGCGACAATTCGCACATGCAGCATGTTTGCCTTGTGCCCCAGGCGAAGAACGCGCTACCTTGCCGCGAGGCAGGTTCCGCAAGACCCGTTTTTCGAGCGTCACGCCCGAAAGCTTCCCGGGACGTTTCCGGGGGCCAGGGGTCTTTGTGACGGATGTGATTTTGAGGGACGGGCGCGCACGCGGAATGCTGAAATTCATCAAATCCCTGACCCGTCGGCAAAAGCGCAACGTGCTGCTGCTGCTCGATCTGATGCTGGTTCCGCTGGCGATGATCGCCGCCTTCGGCACCCAGGCCGACCCGCTGACGCCGCTGGACACGCTGAGCCTGCTGTTCCCGATCCTGCCCTACATGATCGTGATCGCCGCGGGCCTGGCGGTCGCGCTGCGCATCCCGCAGATCCAGCTCAACGCCTATGAGGGGCGCGCGGTGGCCCGGACCGGGGCCTTCGCGATCTATCTGAGCCTGACGCTGGCGGCCCTGACCTGGCTCTTCGGCCTGGCGGTGGCGCCGGGTATCCTGGCGATCTTCGGGGCCGCCTTCTTCCTGTTCTCCTATGCCAGCCGGATGCTGCTGCTCTGGGCCGTCACCGCGATCTACAAGCGCGAGATCCCGCGCCGCCGGGTGCTGATCTACGGCGCCGGCACCACCGGCACGCAGCTGGCCGCGGCGCTGCGCAGCCATGAGGGCATCGACCCGGTCGCCTTCGTCGACGACAACACCGCACTGCAGGGCGTGCAGATCGCGGGCCTGCCGGTCTTCACGCCCGCCCGCATCGCCCAGATTGCCGAGGAAAGGCAGATCAGCCGGGTGCTGCTGGCGATCCCGTCGCTGAGCCAGCCGAAACAGGCGCAGATCGCCCGCCGCCTGCAGGCGATGGGGCTGGAGGTGCAGAGCCTGCCCTCCTTCGCGCAGCTTATCGGCGAGGAGCCGCTGGTCGAGAAACTGACCCCGGTGAAACCGGCGCATTTCCTGGGCCGGGCGCAGGCCGTCACCTCGCTCGGCGAGGATTGCGCCAGCTATGCGGGCCGGGTGGTGCTGATTTCGGGGGCCGGCGGGTCGATCGGATCGGAACTGGCGCGCCAGGTGCTGGCCTGCCGGCCAGCCAAGCTGCTGCTCTATGAACTCGGCGAGCTGGCGCTCTACAATATCGAGATGGAACTGCATCAGCAGGCTCAGGATGGCAATGTCGATCTGGTGCCGATCCTGGGCTCGGTCACCGATCCGCGCCAGGTGCGCCAGGTCCTGACCGAGCATGGCGTGCAGGTGGTGATCCACGCCGCCGCCTACAAGCATGTGCCGCTGGTCGAGGCCAACCCGCTCTCGGGGCTGACCAACAACGTGCTCGGCACCCAGACCCTGGCCCGCGAGGCCGCCGAGGCGGGGGTCGAACGTTTCATCCTGGTCTCGTCGGACAAGGCGGTGCGCCCGATCTCGGTGATGGGGGCCTCGAAACGGCTGGCCGAACTGGTGGTCCAGGACCTGGCCGCGCGCGCCAGCGGCACGGTCTTCACCATGGTCCGCTTCGGCAATGTGCTCGGCTCCTCGGGTTCGGTGGTGCCGCTCTTTCAGGACCAGGTCAGCCGCGGCGGCCCGGTCACCGTGACCCATCCGGATGTCATGCGCTATTTCATGACCGTGCGCGAGGCGGTGCATCTGGTGCTGCGCGCCGGTGCCATGGCCTCGGGCGGCGAGGTCTTCGTGCTGGATATGGGCAAGGAGGTCGCGATCATGGACCTGGCCCGCCAGGTCATCGAAAGCGCCGGTTACACGGTGCGTGACGCGGCCACTCCCGATGGCGATATCGAGATCGACATTACCGGCCTCCGCCCCGGCGAAAAGCTGCGCGAGGAACTGACGCTGAGCGGCGAGCGCCTGCTTACCGACCACCCCAAGATCTTCTGCGCCCGTGAAACGCACCTGTCCGAGATCGAGGTCGCCTCGGCCCTGCGCGGCCTGCGCGAGGCGATCGCCGCGGGCAGCCAGGACGCGGCCCGCGCCGTGGTCGACCGCTGGATCGAAACCGGCCGGGACAGCCCCCCGGATCTGGAGCAGAGCGGCAGCTGAGCGCGGCCCTGTCACCGGAATGACGCTTTTTCACAAAACCGGCGATGGGGCCGCTTGATAAGGGCAAGAGCCCCGTGATCTAAAGGCCGCGATATCATGAGGGGCGCGGGCGTGCACAGGACATCAGGACAGGGCGGCAGGGCACGGCGCGCGATCCTTCCGGGCGTGGTCGCGGGCCTGACCCTGCTGGCCCCCACGATGCCGGTGCCCGCCGACACACTTACCGGCTATCGCCCGCCCGCGCCGCGCACGACGCTGAATTTCTACGGCAGCCCCGGCCTGATCGACATGCCCTCGGCCGGGGTCATGCCGGATGGCGAGTTCTCCACCACGCTGTCGCATTTCGGCGGCATCACCCGCAACACGCTGAGCTTCCAGATCACCCCGCGCCTGTCGGGTGCCTTCCGCTATTCGGCGACGGAAGACCTGAACCTGGCCGGTTTCGAGACCTATTTCGACCGCAGCTTCGATATCCGCTACCAGGTCCTGCAACAGCGCGAGGGCGGCTGGTGGCCCTCGGTCGCCATCGGCTTGCAGGATTTCGTCGGTACCGGGATCTATGCCGGCGAATATATCGTCGCCAGCCGCAGCTTCGGCGACACGCTGACCGTGACGGGCGGCGTCGGGTGGGGGCGTCTCGGGAGCCACGATCCCTTCGGATCGCCGTTCTCCGAAACCCGCCCCGCCTTCGACCCCAACAGCACCGGCGGGCAGTTCTCGGCCGATCAATGGTTCCGCGGCCCGGCGGCCTTTTTCGGCGGCGTCGAATGGCAGCCCACCGACCGGTTGGGGTTCACCGTGGAATATTCCTCGGATGCCTATGTGACCGAGACCGGACAGGGCGTGTTCGAGCGCCGGAGCCCCTGGAATTTCGGCGTCGATTACCAGGTCAACCGCTCGCTGCGGATGGGGGCCTATTACATGTATGGCTCCGAGGTGGGGGTGAATTTAGCCTTCTCCTTCAACCCGGCCCGCCCCGCCGTGCCGCCAAGCTTCGAGCCCACCGCCGCGCCCTTCGCGCAGCGCCCTGATCGCGGCGAGGTGCCGGAACTGTGGTCCACCGCCTGGGTCGCCGATCCGGCCGCCCGCCCCGGCCTCGGCGAGAGGCTGGCCGAGGGGCTGGCCGATGAGGGCCAGGAATTGCAGGCCTTCGACCTGCGCGCCGACACGGTCGAGATCCGGATCGAGAACAATCGCTATACCGCCGTCGCGCAGGCCCTGGGCCGGTCGGCGCGCGTCATGGCCGAGGTGCTGCCGCCCTCGGTCGAGACCTTCCGCATCACGCTGATGGATGACGGGCTGCCGGTTTCGACCATGATCCTCCGGCGCTCGGATCTCGAGGCGCTGGAGCAGGAACCCGATGCCGTGGGCGCGCTGCAGACCCTGGTCGGCCTCACCGCCGCCACCCCGACCGAGGAGGAAGACCTGGTCGAGGGGCTCTATCCCCGGTTCGACTGGTCGCTGCGTCCCTATACGCGGGCCAGCTATTTCGATCCCGACAACCCGATCCTGATGAACCTGGGGGTGCGGCTGCGCGCCTCTTACGAATTCCGTCCCGGCTGGCGGGTCGATGGCGCGCTGACCTACCGGCTGGTAGGCAACCTGGACCAGGCGCGGGTCTCGCCCTCGGCACTGCCCGATGTGCGCACCAGCGGCGCGCGCTACGAGCAGCATGACGGAATCGCGCTGGAGACGCTGACGCTGAGCCATGCCCGCCCCCTGGGCAATGATTTCTACGGCCGGGTGACGGTGGGCTACCTGGAACGCATGTATGGCGGCATCTCGGCCGAGATTCTGTGGCGCCCGGTGACCAGCCGCCTGGCGCTCGGGGCCGAGGTCAATTACGTCATGCAGCGCGATTACGATCTGGGCTTCGGGTTCCGAGACTACGATGTCGTGACCGGCCATGTCTCGGCCTATTACGACATGTCGAACGGCTATCACCTGCAACTGGATGCCGGGCGCTACCTGGCCGGCGACTGGGGTGCCACCATCGCCATCGACCGCGAATTCGCCAATGGCTGGAGCGCCGGGGCCTTCATGACGCTGACCGATGTCTCGGCCGATCAGTTCGGCGAGGGCTCCTTCGACAAGGGCATCCGCTTCTCGATCCCAGTCTCCTGGTTCACCGGCCAGCCGAGCCGGCGCGCCGTCGGCACCACGATCCGGCCCGTCACCCGCGATGGCGGGGCGCGGGTGCATGTGCCCGACCGGCTCTATGACCGGGTGCGCGAGGGCCATCTGGGCAATATCGACGATCAATGGGCACGTGTATGGCGATGAAACCTCTCCTTGCCTGTCTCGCCGCCTGCCTGGCGCTGACCTCCTGCGGGGTGCTCGGTGGCGGCCAGGGCGACAATGCCAGCACCGCGGCGCAGGCCCTGACCATGCTGCGCGGCGGGCTGTTCAACCGCGGCGATGATGCTGCACCGCCACAGTTCACCGCCACCCGCGCCTCGCTGCGCGAGGCGGGCATCACGCAGCCGGTGCTGGCCGCCCGAATCGAGGCGCTCGGCATCTCGGCGGGGCTGCTGGAATACCAGGAGGTGCGCGGGGCCACTGTCTGGCGGAGCCTGGATGGCGATACGATCACCACAGCGGGCGGGCTTTTGCGCAACACACGCGGCTTCGGCACCGATCTGCACAGCCTGGAAACCGCCCCGCTGGCCCGCGCCCTGGCCGGGGGCGGATCAACAGAATATTCCCGCCTTTTCAGGGGGTTGGATGGTTTGAGTCAGGTCGAGACGCATCGGCTCTATTGTCGGCTGGAACCGCAAACCCGTGAACGCGTTGACGTTCTGGGGCGCGGCTATGACACGCAGCGCTACCAGGAGACCTGCCATGCGCAGGGCCGCCCCGCGCCGATCTTCGTCAATACCTATTGGCAGGGGGCGGGCGGCACGATCTGGCAATCGCGGCAATGGGCGGGGCCGGATCTTGGCTATGTGGCGCTGGAAGAGGTGCGGAATTAGGCATGTCACGACCCACATGGCGATTTTTGGCCAAACCCGTCCCTCCTTTGTTGAACTGCCCCCCTGCCCGTGATAAATCCGACGGTGAAATGAATTGGAGACCGGCTCGATGAAACTCTCGAAGACCTTTTTGGCTGTCGCAACGGCAGCAACCTTCGCCGCAACCGCGGCAAGCGCAATCTCTGTCGATCAGTGCAACGAGCTTGGCGGCGCAGTGAACTTGGCCACCGGGTCCTGCACGCTGACCGCGGCACAGGCCGAACGCGGCCGCGCGCTTGGCTACCTGCCCGGCGGCGCAACCACCACCACGACCGCTGGTCTGGGTGGCACCGCCGTGAACGCCGGCACCATCGCCGCCGCGGCGGGCGGTCTGGCCCTGGCCGTGATCCTGATCGGGGATGACGATTCCTCGGGCTCGACCACCACGACCACCGGCACCGACTAAACGGACCCGGCATTCGGAAAAACAGGAAAACGGCCTCCTTTCGGAGGCCGTTTTTCATGGATGACCGCCGCCCGCGCCCGGGATCAACGGGATCAACGGGATCAAGCGGCCCTGAAACCTGGGGAAAGGCTGCATGGAAAACGCCAAGCCTGATCTTGTCCGGTTCGCGATCGAGAAAGGATATTCCTGGCATCTGGGGCGGCATCCCGCCCCGGCGGAAATTGATGCCTGGCAGCGCGAGATGGAGGCCAGCGGCCTTGACAGGTTCGACGTGGTCGAACGGATCTCGCGAAGCCAGGAAGCGCATCAAAAACACCCTGCACGCCGGTTTGACGAATATGAAACCGGTCGGTTCATCCAGTTGGTCTATCTGCTGACAAGGAATCGTCTTCCCGACGCGCAGGAGATCGAGCGCCAGCGCCTCCGGCTGGCGGGCACGCTGACCCGCCAGACCCTATTCGACGAAATGACCATGGCGGCCCTTGCCGAGCTTGAGGCAACGGTTCTGCGGGACACGCCCTCGTCCTATGATCCGGGGCGGTTCCGGATCATGGGAACGACCCGAACCGTCAGCACCGAAGACTGGATCGCGGCGCGAAACGACCTTGCGACCGGGGCGGAAGACATGCCCTCCACCCCCGCCATCGGGGCCGGGCGGGAGGGCCGGGCGGATCCGACCGCGACCGGCGGGTTCGCTCCGCTTGCCAGGGATCAGCGCGTGTCCGTCATCGTCAGCCTCTACAAGGGCGGGCAATTCATCGAGGGCTTTCTCGAGTCGATGATCGCGCAGACGATCTTTGCGGGCCATGTCGAGGTGATCATCGTCGATGCGGCCTCCCCGGAGGGCGAGGCGGCAGCCATTCGCGCGCGCCAGGCAGAGCATCCGAATATCCTCTATCGCCGCCTGGACGACCAGGTGACGGTCTATGAGGCCTGGAATATCGCCATCGGCATGGCGCGCGGCACCTATGTGACCAATGCCAATCTGGACGATCTGCGCCGCCACGACAGCCTGGAGATCCAGGCGCGTATCCTGGCGGCCCTGCCATTTGTCGATGTCGTCTATCAGGATTTTCTCTATACGATGGAATATGGGCTTGGGTTCGAGGCCCTGTCTCGGATCGGGATCAAGAGCGATCTGCCATTGGTCACACCCGAGAATATCATGCGCGAGAACGCCCCCCATAACGCGCCGATGTGGCGCAGGTCGCTGCATGATGACCTGGGCCTGTTCGATCCTGCCTTCCACTCTGCCGACGACAATGAATTCTGGGCGCGGGCCGCGCTGGCGGGAAAGTGCTTCTACAAGAGCAATAGCCCCCATGCCGCCTATTTCCAGAATGCCGACGGGCTTTCGACGCGGCGCGGATCGCGCGGGCCGCAGGAAGCGCGCGAGATCTGGCAGCGCCACGGGCGGGCGGCGGTCGATGGGGCCGTCCTGTGCAGCGAGGCGGCGTTTCTGGAGATGTTGGGCCGCCGGATCGATCCGGATCCGTCCTTTCCCGTCGGTCGGGCCGAGATGACCCGCCGCGCCCTTGTCGGACTGGCCGCCACGCGCTGGCCCGACCGGGGGTGACGGCGATGAGATTTGCGCAACGGACCCAAGATCCCGCCCCCATCAGGGTTCTGGTCGATGCCGTCGCCCTTGCCGCGCGGCCCGGCAGTGGTGCCGCACGCTATTGCCAGGCCCTGCTGCCGCGCCTGTCGGCGGTCCGGGGTCTGGATTTGCGGCTGCTCGACCGGGGCGGAGGGGAGGCGCTCAAGGGCGTGCCCGCCGCCTCCCGCATCCCCTTTCCGATGGTGCATGCAAGCTGGTCCGGCCCTGCGGATTCGGCCCTGATTCAGAGGGTTTGCGATCATTATGACATCGATGTCGTTCTCGGCAGCCTATGGACGACGCCGCTGAGAACGCCCTTGGTGACAATCGTTCAGGACATGGTGGCAGAGCTGCGCGGGCTTTCGCCGACGCATCCCTGCGAACGGGAAAAGGACTTGGCCCTGACCTATGCAGCGCGGCTGCTCTGCCCGTCGGAAGAAACGCGCGACGATCTCGTTTCGCTCTGGCCCGCGCGCCCGGCCGAGACGGTCCGGATCGCCCCGGCCTGGGTCGATGCAGGCAGGTGGTCCCGGGCCTCGCGCGGTCACATCACGGCCTTTCGGCAGGCGCATGGCCTGTCCCGCGCCTATATCCTGTGCCTTGGCGCGCCCTACGTGCCGGACCCGGGGGAGCCGCTTGCCGCCACCCTTGCCGCCGTCAGGCAGGCCGATCCCGGCCCGGTCGACATTCTCTGCGTCGGACAGGTTCCCGACGCGCTCCGCGCGGAAGCGGGCGCGCGGGTGACCTTCCTCGACCCCGGCCCCGGTCTCGACCTTGCCGCGGCCTATTCCGGGGCAATGGCGCTGTCTTTCCCGGTGGCACGGGCGGGCGCGGCGCTGCCGGTTCTGGACGCCATGGCCTGCGGCTGCCCGGTTGTCACCACGGCGGCGGGGGCCTCGGACAAACAGACGGCAGAGGCCGTTGCGATGGTGCCCGCCGACACCCCCGGGGCGCTGGCGACGGCGCTGGCGCGGCTTGCGAGCGAGCCGCGCCAGCGCAAGGGCCTGATCCGGCGCGGCAAGGCCCGGGCCGGGGCGATGGGCTGGCGCGGGTCCGTGGAGGTCGTGACCGATACGATCCGCGAGGTGGCCACCGCCCCCGCCGACCGGGCCTTCCATGACGAATGGACCCGCCTGCGGACCCTGCAATCACGCTTCCTGTAGCGGCGGGGACCTTACAGCACTTTGCGTTTTATCCGATCCAGACACCATCGAAAGGCGCGTTCGACCGCAGGGAAAGACCGCGTCTTCCGAGTCGAATCAAACGCAAGGTACTTTAGAAAGAAGCGGGGGCCTGGCGGTCGCGCTGTGACAGCAGATCCCATCGCGGCGCCACCGCGAAATCGAAGTCCAGCAGCGGGCTGCGAAAGGAAATCTCGCGCCGGGCCGCCGGGGCAATGGCGCCCCCGAGCTTCAGGGAAAAAACGGTGTCCGGAGCCATGGTCACGACCCCATGGGCGCAGTCCCCGGGCGTGTAGAGCAGGCCCGCACCGGGGGCCAGAACGAGGGACGGCACCGGCCCGCGCCGCCGCCCCCCATCGAGCCCGAGCCAGAAGAACTGGGCCTTGCCCTGAAGGACGCAGACCAGTTTCGCCTGTGCCTGCGGGGCCAGTTGATAATGCAATCCGCGCGCGGTGCCCGCGGCGCTTGAACGGATGATGTTCTCGGTCACCAGATCGAAGGCCACCCCGACCGCATCGAGCCCGGCACGGTCAAAGGCTTCGTGGCTTTCCCCTCTGGCATCGTGAAAGGACAGGCCTTGCAAGTGCCACGCCCCGCTGGACAAGGACCTGCCGCCGGAGGGGCCCTCAGCCGACCTCATTTTCGAGGAACCAATCATAGGTCTGGCGCAGGCCCTCCTCGAGCGGGATCTTGGGGGTCCAGCCAAGCGCCTGCAATTTGGCCGCCGACATCAGTTTGCGCGGCGTGCCGTCGGGTTTGCTGCGATCATGGCGCAACTCTCCCTCCAGCCCGACAACATCCATCACCAGCCGGGCCAGATCGGCGATCGGCAGGTCGGTGCCGCTGCCGATATTGATATGCTCGAACTCTTCATATTCCTTCAGGACGAACACCGCCGCATCTGCGAGGTCATCGACATGGAGGAACTCGCGCAGGGGCGCGCCGGTGCCCCAGATCTCCATACCGCTTTCGCCCGCGATCTTGGCCCGGTGCGCCTTGCGCATCAGCGCCGGGATCACATGGCTGCTTTGCAGGTCGAAATTGTCGTTCGGCCCGTAAAGATTGGTCGGCATCGCCGAGACAAAGCGTGCGCCATGTTGCTTCATATAGGCCTGGCACAGCTTGATGCCGGCGATCTTGGCAATGGCATACCATTCGTTCGTCGGCTCCAGCGGCCCGGTCAGCAGCGCATCCTCGGTGATCGGTTGCGAGGCCATTTTCGGATAGATGCAGGAAGACCCCAGGAACAGCAGCTTCTCGACGCCGACATCATGGCTGGAACAAATAATATTGTTCTGAATCTGAAGGTTGTCGTAAAGAAAATCGACCGGATAGGTGTCATTGGCCAAAATGCCGCCAACCTTGGCCGCCGCGACGACCACCTGGTCGGGGCGGTTCTTCTGCAACCAGTCCGCCACGGCCTTCTGGTCCATCAGGTCGCACTCCCGCCGCGACACCGTGAGAATTTCGCACTCTTCGTGCTGAAGACGACGCACGATCGCCGACCCCACCATGCCGTTATGGCCTGCAACCCAGATCTTTTTCATTCTCAGATATCACCTTCTTTATACAATTGCGTCTGCCCTACAAAAACAGGTCCCGATTGTCTACTGCGGGGGGAGGGAAGGAGACCTCGAAGAGGCCATAATCCGCCCGTCTCCCGTCTCCCGTCGCCTGCACGGCAAGGCGGGAAATGGTTGCATCGGGCTGTTTTGCAACCAGCGCAGGCCTCCTGCCATTTGCGCGTCAAGGGAATGGCGTTTACCGGCGGATCAACCGGTCTTCCCAGTGGTCGCGCATGGCAAGCAGGTCTTCCAGGGTGGATGCCGCCAGAAGGTCGGGGTCGACGTCAAAGGCCCGTGCCGTGCTGGCCTGCATTTCCCGGGTGATCACGTCACGCACCGGATAGTCCGCGCCAAATGCCGAGTCGAGCATCTCGAACCGGTCCTTGATCCGGTCCGTAAACCCGGTAGAGGCCCCGACGCTGAACGGTTTGCGCGCTATCGGCACATCTACATAGCGAAACTGCGCGCCCTGTATGCGGGCCCGTGTAAAGAAGTCGAGATCGCCGGCGATACGGTAGATCTCGCGGTATTTCAGGTCCTGCATCAGGGGCCGACGAATGAAACTGGCCTGGTGGTCGCATGTGCTGCCCGCCCAGAACTGGGCCGGGTTGCGATATTGATGGATCTTCCCGGTCTCATGACCAATGGCCTTACCGACGACTATGTCGGCCTCTTCCGTTCTGAGCATCTCCGCGACAGTCGTCAGCACATTTTCGTTGACGAAGAAATCGGCCGCGTTCAGGAACAGGAGCCAGTCGCCGGTTGCCCGCGCAAGGGCGCGATTCATCGCGTCATAGATGCCGTCATCGGGTTCGATCGTCAGGCTGTCTATCCAGGGCTCGAAACCGCGCAGGATATCGGAGGTTTCGTCGGTCGAGGCTCCGTCCTGCACGATCAACTCGTAATCCGTCCAGCGCTGTTGATAAACACTTTGGAGGGTCCGGATTACGCCGACGGGATCGTTGCGCACGATCGTGATGATGGAAAAGGTGGTCATGCGTTCTCCTTGGCATTCTGTTCGGCACAGGCTTGGGCGCGCCGCTCAAAAAGGTCGATTAGACGAGGATTGTCAGCCGACTGGATGTGACGCTCGGACATGATGGCCGCGATTTCCGCCGGATCGAAGGACCGATGCGCGATCTCTTCGGCCAGCCAGCTGCGGGCGACCCGGGTGATATGGCGATCCGAAAAAGGCCGCAGGGCCGCGTCGAAGCTGTTCAATACCGACGCGGGGGAAGGGGTGCCCTGCGCCAGCGAGCGCAGGAAAATCAGCAACAGCGCCTTGGCATGCTGGCCCGGATCGTCCCCGGACAGGCCGGGTGTGAGGCGGTTGTAAAGCGTCCCCGCGACGCCGTCCGCCCGTCGCCATTCTCCGCCATCACATGCGGCCAGACGCAGCTTGAAATCCCAGTCCTCATAAAGGCGCGTTACCAGGTTATAGCCGCCCGCCTGGAAATAGCGCTGCCGGGACAGGGTCATGTCGCGTGGAATTTGCGGAGTTCGGGCCAGCAGCCGGTTGAACAGCTCCGTGCCTGTCGGGGCAGCATAGGCGGATGTATTCTGCACCAGGGTTTTTCCCGGCAGGACCAGCAGGATATCGCTGAAGGCCACGACCGTCTCATCGCCCGCGATGGCCCTCGCCTCCTGGGCGTTCTTGGTTGGCCAGAACTGGTCATCCCCATCCAGTTGCGTGAAGAAATCGGTGCTCAGCCGCCGGATGCCAATATCGCGCGCCGCAGCGGGACCGAGGCTGTTTTCCAAGGGGACGATCTTCAGGGAACTGTATTTTTCCGCCAGCAACTCCAGCTTTTGAAGGGAGTCGTCCCCGGACCCGTCATCAACCACGATGATTTCATCGAAGGGCAGGGTCTGGTTCAGGCAGGACAGGATCGAATCGACAATCGTGCCGGAATTGTTGTGACAGGTCAGAACTGCGCCGAAGGTCTTTCCGCAGCACAGTGAAGCGGGGTCTGGTTCGGGGGTTCTAATCTCTTCGGACTGCCCGTCCGGCGCGTGCGCCTCGATCAGGGAGAACAGCTGCACTGGGGAGCGGGGGCCGGTGACTAGCCGCTGAAACGGGCTGCTATGGCCGTTGAGCATCATACCGCGCAACTGGATGGGGCTTTTGCGGCCCAGATCGGTTCCGGCGAGTGGGAATGTGAACTTGCCCGCGACATATTTGCGCGGCAGGCGGGCATCATAGGCCGCAGCGGCCTCGGGGTCGAGGAACCGGTCGAGAACCTCGCTCCGGTAATAGGCCGTATGCGGGCGCAGACGGTCGATGTCATGGGCGGTCAGGCTGATCGACCGGATGGAGGGGCCGGCAGGGCGGCTCAGCCCCATCATGATGCCCGGGTTATGGAACCCGACAAAATCCTGCAAATCGTTCAGGACGCCCGCGTTATCCTGCTGGAACCGTTCATGGCAGAACAGGAAGACATTATCGGGGTGCTCGCTCGCCACGGCAAGCGAGTCCTCGGTGAAGGCGCGCCACCACGCCCCATACCATTCGATCGCATTGGGGCTGTCGGGCAGGGGCTGTGCCAACCGGTTCTGCTGCTCCAGCGCCGCCTGAAATCGTGCCCGGTCATTGGGGTGGAATTCTTCGCCGTAGAACGAAAACATGCCCAGACTGGAATTGATCGTATCCATCGGATTGCGTAGGCAGATGACGATCTTGAGGTCGGGAAACCGGGCAAGATAGGCGCGCAGCCGGCCCGATCCGCGGATGACCTTCGTCAGATAGGCATCCGGCTTGCGGTCCGCATCGCGGTCCCATTGCGTATCGAACAATTGGTCGAGGAAACGATCGTGGGTCTCATGCGCCCCGGACAGGAACAGGGGCGTGGCAAGATGGGTGTGCAGCCCGAAATGATGCAACTCCTCGGTGCCGAAGGCGTTGCCCACCGCCACCGGTTCGCGGACATTCCACAGATAGGGTTCATAGCGGAAATTGACCGACTCGGTCTCCAGCAGCAGCAGCTTGGCCAGTTGCTGGTAGATCAGCGTCGTGCCCGATCTACCGATCCCGCTGACCAGAACGCGCGAGGTGGAAGATGCGGTCGTGGCGGCCGGCAGATCCAGCCCGTATATTCCCGCGATTTCCTCCAGAAGCGCGGCGCGGGATCTGGACAGTCCGGGAGTGCTGCCCCCGGTCGCCGCGAGACTATGCAGCAGATCGGTCGCCCGATCGAACTGACCCTTCGCCAGCAGGCTCCTGAGCCTGTCCAGGTCCTGCCAAAAGGTAATGTTCGTGTTGCCCATGTTCGTCCCGTGCAGAAATTGATTCTAAAAATTCGACAGTTGAAGGCCTTCGCCCCCATGATCCGAATGGGATAGGACAGAGGCCCCGTCCCGGTCCACCTGAATTTGCAGACTGCCCGACGCCGAAGATTTCCGACCATCCGGACCCGTCTTCTCGTAATGGAAGGACCGCCGATTTCCAAGGGGCGGAAACGTGCGCCGGTTGGGTCCATGCTTAATCTTATGATGGCACCTGACAGATACCAAACATTTTGATCGGTGCGATGGGAGCGGATGACAGCGCCAACAAACCAGATGACGGTAGTGCTGGCCGGCTCGTGAGGGATTCATCTCGTGAATCCAGCGTGGTAGCTGGGATACATGAGCAGACCCACACCCCCGACCTACAAGACCAGGAACTGGCCAACCTACAATGAAGCGCTCAAGCGCCGTGGCTCGCTGACGATCTGGTTCGACCCCGAGATGAGCTGGGATGCCCTGCCGACAGGCAAGCGTGACCGTCAGCAGACATACAGCGATGCTGCAATCCAGACGTGCCTTTCGCCGAAGGTGCTGTTCGGCATGGGGGGAACCTCGGCGTTCAGCCAATTTGTGCAACAGAGTCGTCTGACGGGCACATCATTATTGGCACTTATTTTTCCGAACCCATTCCTCTTCGTATTTGGAAAAGGAACTTGGGCTCCTGCTCCAGGTAGAATTTTTTCTGACAACGCGAGCAGGGTTTCCTACAGCGATAGAAAATCTCTCAACGTCACGCGTTACAATGCTGCCTGCACCAATAATACTACCACAACCTATTCGAATATCCGGCATAATCATAGCACGCCTTCCAATCCAAACATGTTCTTCTATAATCATATTCCTCCGGCTTGAATCCAGAAGGTTACCACTATCGAGGTCATGAACACCATGCTGGTCATTCGTTTGAATAATTATTTCGTCTGACCAAAGATTATCCTCACCAACTCTTAAGTTAGCGTTATCCATAATAATTCTAGAATTGTTAATAGTGGTTCTCTGGCCTATCCATAAATCAGAATTCCGCCACATATTTATTGTAGCATTTATTGAGCCCGCAGAATCAATTACACACTTGTGCTTGCCTGGGCCAATTCCAAATACAACTATTCCCGAAAAACGGTCATCGCAAATGTGCAATTGAAAACTTCTGTTCACCTCTGAAAGGCCCAATGGAATAATTCTTAATTTATCTCTTACTTCTCTTGAGCAATGAACCTCTCCTTCAACTCTAAACTCTAACTGTCCGTGATTAATAAATTCACAAGCATCATAGGTCTCTATCATTTGCCGCCCCAAAATTATATAATAGTTTACAAGTCTCAGAGATTGCGAACAGGAACACCATCCCCGGAAGTCGCGCCCAGTGGCTGCTGCTCTCTCGTGTTGAACAGTCAACGCGGTCACGAGGATTGAGTAAACTCGCTGCACTTCTGTTTACAGCTTCGAGGCATTGGCCGTCCCCTTCGCTGCTCAAACGTCCTTCTGACCTGACGAAATCAAGCTTGGGCAAGAGCTCTTTGAAGTCGTCTGTGAACATGGCATGCTGCGCGACCCTCGCGCCACTCATGTGCTTCGACATCGGCTTCGGTCATGGATATGATTCATGGCTGGAGGGTTGTCTATACCTCATCCACACGGATATCTACAATCGCGCCGATATCCGGTTCTAGGGCCAGGATACCCCTCAGTCGATACCTGCTTCCGATTTGGCGCGTTCGACCAGTTGGATCGCCTGCTTGAGCGTTTCCGCGAGATGCCAAGGCTTGTCCGTCGACCAATCCCCTTCTGGACTGCGTTCTCCCTTGAGAACGGCGAGTTCCTTGAAAATAGAAATTATCAAATCGTTATCCATGCTTGTATTGCCTTGTGTCATGTCCAATCTTTGGATGGATCGAACCTCAGATCGGCACCTGTACCAGAATAGCCGCCTTGGTAAGGAGCCTCAAAGACCGACCACGTCATACGATATTGAAACTGACCGGGAGGTCAAGAGGGGAAGGCATACTTCAGGGTGCGGGCACCCCTACCCTTGCAGCCGCCGATGGGTTGGTGGTCGCGCATGACGGGCTGGAGGGAGCCTATGCGCTCAAAGAAACGTTCTCGGACCATGAGGTCGCCACTTTTCGGACCCGCAGGTTTCGACGAGCCCTGACACCTATGTCTTTGGAGGATCTCGCGGAACGCCTTGCACCTAGCCAAGCCAGTGTGATTCTGGACATAAAGGCCGCGACGGCGGGCGGATATGCCGACCAGGTGCGCCAGATTCACGAGATCTGCACTGCCCGGGGCGTGATGGATCGCGTGATACCGCAAGTCTATAGCGTAGAAGATTATGACGCCGCGATTTCAGCGGGATTTGAACATATCATTCTGGCACTCTGGAAGAATTTTAACCAGGTCTGGGCACCGGAATGCCAAGCCTGCATCGCGGAGGTCTTCGGACGCTCACATCCCGGGTTTCGGGCCTTGTCCGTAGCAGCCCGGCATTTCTGGAGAGATGGGAACTTTGTCGGTGATAAGCTTGCGGAACGCTTGTTCAAATTAGCCCCCATGGTTTTTGTCCATGGACAACCGGTTGAAGCGGAACCAATATTCTGGGCGCGGGGCTTTGGGCTGTTTACTCATGATCCCGCAGGCCTGATAGGAGCCTTATCCGCAGATGACCCCCCATCAGGGCTTGGCGTACCAGTCATCCCATTTCTGCTCGGTGCAGATATAGCCGTGCTCTTCCATGAGCTTGCGGATCTTTGCGCGGATCGGCGTGAAATTATGCTCGATCGTCAGCAGACGAATGTCCCAGTCGGCAAAGGGAAAGGCCTCCAGGATCTCAAATTCGCTGCCCTCGGTGTCGATGCTCAGATAATCTATTCTGTGCGGGGCGTCATGTTTCTTCAGGAACGCATCGAGCGAGATCGTCTCAAGTTCAATCACTTTGCCCGCCTCCCGATAGGCCGCGCGGCGGTCTGAATGGGTGTCGCTATCGGCGAACTCGGCGAAGCCGCCATATTCATCGGCCAGAATGAACGACACGGTCCGACCGGTCTGCCCACCGATGCAGTCGGGGCTTGTGATGCAATTGCGGTTGCGTTGCAGTTTCTCGAAGAAGGCAGGGTTGGGTTCGGCGCAGATACCGGTCCAGCCGAACTGCGTTTCCAGAAGAAGCGTATTAGAAAGCAGAATGCCATCGGTGGCTCCGAATTCGACAAAAAATCCACCTCTCTTCTGCCCTGTCTGCTCCAACACCCACAGATCCTGTCCAAGCTGCGAGACGGCCCGCTGTTCGAGCCGCTCATCGGGTGCGGCGGCATCATGATCGGGCATCAGTTGCTGACGCCGCTGCGCGAGACCGAGGGTATGGTTCAACAGATCGACCTGAGTCTTCAGCATGTTGGCTTCGAGCGGCTCGATCCGGTCGTGCCGGACCGCTTTGTTCAACCGGTCTTCGACCAGCCTTGCCGCTTCGGGCAGCAGATTGAGCGCCGCCCTTTCCCGCACGCCGCGCTGCTGGCCTTCGGGCGCGATATCGCGGTCGGGATGCAGGGTGGCAATCGCGTCCTCGAAACAGGATCGGGCCAGGGGGTCGTCATCAAGCAGGCAGGCCGCGCGACCGAGCGTGTTGAAGGCCCCGCTGATCAAAACCTGCGTCATCAGCCGTGGCGCACATCCCCAGTCCCGCGCCTGGTCGAGCTGGTGGCGGGCCTCACGCATCCTGCCGAGCTGGATCAAGCCCGCGGCTGCCAGCAGGGCAAGCTCGGCTCGGTCGGCCCGCGCGGCCAGAGGTTCGGCGGCCAGCACCGCAAGGTCGTGCCAGCGGGCCTCGTCCCACGCATTGCGGGCCCGGTCATACAAGGCGCGATCCGAGTCCTCGATCTCCGAGGTCGTCCGGCCCCGATCGGTCACGCTTCGGGACCGTTCAGCAGCATGTCGCGCAGCAACCTGATCTGCCCGTCCGCCTTCAGAATCTCGTCACGGCCTTTTTGCAGCCGGGCCTCCGTGTTGACACTGAGCTGATCGCGTTCCTTCGTCAGTTCGGCAATCCGGTCTTGCGCCGCGTCCAGGTTCTTCTGCCGGGTTCCGGCGGTCTTGCGGATCTCATTGCGCTCCTTCGTCAGGTCGACGATCCTGTCCTGCGCGGCCTTGAGTTCCGTCTGTCGCGCCTCGGCAGTCTTGCGGATCGTGTTCCGCTCCTTTGTCAGTTCCGCGATTCTGTCCTGTGCTGCCTTGAGTTCGGCCTGTCGAGCCCCGGCCGTCGCGCGAAGCGCATTGCGTTCCCTGAGCAGAACGTCGGCCCTGTCCTGGGCCGTTTCGATCCGGGCCTGCAGGCGTTTGACCCGGTCCCGTTGCTTTCTGGCGGGATCGTCTATCCGGGCGCTGAGCCAGGGGCGGTCGGGATCACCGGGAACAGGCTCGGGCGTGGCGATATATCCGGCGTTTTCCAGCCAGTCCCGGATCTGTCCAATAACAGGCAGGCCCTCATGGAGGGGGGTCTGCCATTCCCGAAGACAAATGGCGCCGAAGGGCAGCAAGAGCTCCGCCCGGTCCAGCGCCTGCAAAATGCCAAGCACCTCTCCCGGAGTATCGAGAACCAGAAGCTGCGTACCCTCTTCCGGGGCGGGGCGGCCTTGCAAGAGATCGGCGGGGCAGATCGGCGCAACCGTTTCCGTGGACAGGACTCGGAGGCCGGGAAACAGGTCGCGTAACCGGTCGGGGGCGTACAGGCTGTCCAGTTCGGGCAGGTTTGTCACGTAATACGGGCGTGGCCGGGTCTCGGACGAGACCACGGCATGTATCACCTCGACCCGGGCGTCGCGCATCGCCCGGGAGGCCAGCTCTGCGGCGGTGCCGGAATCGGGCTCGACCAGCAGAACCGAAGCGACCTCCAGATCAAGGTAATCCGGCAGGATGCCGCTCGCGCCGGTGCCGATATGGACAATCCGACCGATCGGGCGGGGCAGGTCGGCAAGAATAGACATCAACATGAGGGCGGGGCACTCCACCTGTTCGCCAAGACCGGTTTCATACCGGATCCTGTCTCGTGAAGAATGCCCGGATGCGGCGCAAGGGGGCCGTGATACGGAAAGATTTCGATGCATAGACATGGTTCAACTCAGCTTCCAACTGCGCAAACCGGGCTTGCGTTTCATCCCGCTCGGTTGTCCGGGCGGCGAGGTTCTCTTCCAGGGTGTGAAGCGTGGCCTCCGCCTCCCGAAGCTTGTCATTGGTGGCCTGAATCCGGTCATCCGCCTTCCGGCGTTGCGCGACCTGTTCCTGCAGAAGCCTGTCATTCACCTCCCGGAGCTGCTCGAGCTGTTCCTGAAGCAGCTTGTTGGTATTGCGCGACTGGTCGTGCTGCGTTTCGATCCGCGTGTTTTCCTGCTTGAACCGGAGGATGTCGGCATTCAGCAGGTCCAGCTCGGTCTGCATGGCCCTACTTTGCGCCTCAAGCAATCGGTTCGCGTCCAAGGCCTCGGAACATGATTTTTCGGCCGATAGTGCCCGATGTTCCAATTGCACTTTATCGGCAGTCAGCGCTTTCAGCTCTTCCTGCATCGCCCGGTTCATCGCTTTCTGCGCTTCGGCATCTTCCTGCGCGCCGCGCATCTCGAGATAGGCCAGGAACACCGCGTCGGGATCGACGGGATCCTTGGCGGGACCATCGATGAGCGCGATCGAGGCGGCTTCGAGTTCCGCCATCAACATCCGGCACCGGGGGTCCGACATCAACAGCCGCTGTGCCAGCATCATAAGGAACATATCGTCCTGATCGTTGCGCCGCAGGGTCATGGGTCCGGCCCCGTCGGGCAGATCGAACCGCCCCCGGAAGGCCACAGGATGTTCAAGCGCTGCGGCGATATCGAGAACCTTCACCTGACGGCGGTTCCGTCGGCTCAGATTCAGGATCGCCTCCGTCTGTGCCATCCACATCCGCAGGGCGGTCGCGGTGCTGGCTTCGCTCAACATGGTGCGGCAAAGCGCCTGGGCCGGGGTAAGGTAGAGCAGCAGAATATCGCGCGCCCCGCCACCGGCGGCGCTTTCGCCCGGTTCCGGAAGATCGGGGCGATTGTCGATGGCATAGCCTTCTGCCAAAGCCTCGAGAACAGGCCGGGCCTCCTCAGGGTCCGCGCACCATGTGGTCATTGGCATGAGGGTCCGTGAGGCACGATCCGCCTCAGTCATCGACTCGGTTGTCGTCACAGTGGCTCCGAACTGCAATGCAAGCAAAAATCGATGCCCTTTATAGTCGCGGCACGCATAATGGCAAGCAAACCCAAGCCTGTTCCACGCTTGGCGCCGAGGCCCCGGGGTAGCGCGTGCGGGGGGCGAGACGGGAAAACGCAGCTCTGTGCAGGCGGCGGTCAGGTTTCACGCAAGGCGATGGACCGGAAGGGGTGCCATCGGCGCGGCGCTTCAACTGCGCGCATAGACATCTTCATAGCGCACGATGTCATCCTCGCCCAGATAGCTGCCGGTCTGCACCTCGATCAGGACCATCGGCACCTTGCCGGGGTTCTCCATCCGGTGCACCGCGCCAAGCGGGATATAGACCGACTGGTTCTCGGTCAGAAGTTTCACTTCGTCATCGACGGTGACGCGCGCCGTGCCCGCCACCACGATCCAGTGTTCCGACCGATGCACATGGCTTTGCAGGCTCAGCGATGCGCCGGGATGGACATGGATGCGCTTGACCTGGAAGCGGCCCGACAGGATCAGGGTCTCGAACCAGCCCCAGGGGCGGTAATCGACGGGCAGTTGCACCGCCTGCTTGGCGCCGCGCGCCTTCAGCGTCCTGACCGCCTGTTTGACGTTCTGGCTGTCGGACATGTCGGCCACCATCACGGCGTCGTTCATCGCCACCGCGACCATGTTCTTCAGCCCGATGCCGACCAGTTCGATGCCGCTATCCTCCGAGCGCAGCAACGATTCCTCGCAATCGAAGGCGGTGACATTGGCCGAGAGCGCATTGCCGTTCTCGTCGCGCTCCGATTCCTGCCAGACCGATTCCCAACTGCCCAGATCGGTCCAGCTCCCGTCGAAGCGCACCACCGAGACATTGTCCGCCTTCTCCATCACCGCATAGTCGATCGACTCCTCGCGCACCCCGGCCCAGAGCGCGGGGTCGATCCGGGTAAAGCCCAGATCGCCGGTGCTGGCCGAAAGCGCCGCCTCGACACCCTCCAGGATATCGGGGGCATGGGCGCGGAAGGCGTCGATCAGGGTCCGGGCGCGGGCCAGGAAGACACCGGCATTCCACAGGTGGCGCGAGTCGGCGAAAAGCGCCTCGGCGCGGGCGGCATCGGGTTTCTCGATGAAGCGGGTGAGGTCATGGACGCCCTCGCCGGTCTCCTCGCCTGCCTCCAGCCAGCCATAACCGGTTTCGGCGCGCTTGGGCGTGATGCCGAAGGTGACGATCCGGCCCGCGCGGGCGGCAGGCTCGGCCAGCGCCACCGCGTCGCGGAAGGCCTGCGGGTCGGGCACGGCATGATCGGACGGTACCAGGAGGATCATCGCCTGTGGATCCTCGCGCGCGGCGAAAAGCGCGGCGGCCACCGCGGCGGGGGCGGTGTTGCGGCCCTCGGACTCGATCAGGATGCCCGAAGGCGCGACGCCGATCTCTTCGAGCTGCTCGGAAACGATGAAGCGGAACTCGTCGCCCGTGACCACCACCGGATCGGCGAACCCATCGCCCGCGAAGCGCCGGGCCGAGGCCTGAAACAGGCTCTCCTCGCCCAGGATGTCGGTGAATTGCTTGGGAAAGCTCTTGCGCGACAAGGGCCACAGGCGCGTGCCGGATCCGCCGCAAAGAAGGATGGGGGTAATCATGCCGGGTGCTCCGTTTGAAAAGGTGGGTCAGGCGTCAGGTGAAAAGCTCCTTGGCGCGGCGATAGATCTTTTCGTCTTCCACGACGAGATCGTCCATCAGGCCCTGTGTCGCGTCGCTCGGGCGCTGCTTTTCGATCACGCGCATCTGCGAATTGGTCGTCATCAGCGTATCGAGGTCCTGAAGCCTGGAGACCGAGCCGGGGGCCGGGTTACCCAGAAGCCGGGCCAGACGGTCGAGCGAGGCGGCGTAATCATCCTGAAACCCGATGAAATCGAAGGCTTCCAGATTGCGCAGCGCCTCATCGCGCAACCGATCCGGGCCGACGCCTGTCGCGGGCCCGACCTGGGGGTGATCCGACAGGTAATGCGCCATGGCATTGTTGATCGCGGGATGCGCCCGGACCTCGGGGTTGCGGAAATAATCGTCGATATCGTACTGGTTCGCCCATCGCGCCAGGGTCAGGTTCTGGCGCTCGATGATCTCGGGGCCATGGGCGCGATGGAAATTGTAAAGCGACACCAGGCGGTCGCGCGGCGGGCGCAGGAAAGAGATCAGCTTGCGCGTGCCGGGCACCAGGTTCACGGAGTAGAAATCGTAATGGCCCGAAAACACCCTCTTGCTGGCCAGGCTCGCCGCGGTGACGTTGTAAAGCCCGTTATGGCGTTCGGAATGGACCATCTGCGCGCCATACCAGGCCTCCAGAATGCTGTGCAGGGTAGTGCCGCCGCATTTCGGGATATGCAGGAAGATTACCCGTTCCTCGTCGAGGGGGCGCAGGATATGGGCGGTGCGGCGCTGTAGCCGGGCGGCAAACCGGTCGAGAAACTCGGGCGACATCGCGATATGGCGGACCGCTTCCTCCACGCTGGCATGCGCCATGTTGTTTTCGATCACGGTGGCCGATTCCGGATCGCGATCCAGCAATCGGCGGAATGTCTCGATAACCTCTTCGCGGGTAATGCCCATGGTCATGCGCTTTCCTTTGTGCGGGCGGTCAGAATCTCGTTCAACCGCGTCTCGTAACGCCGGGCAATCGCCTTGGCTGAGAAGTCTTCCCTGACGAAGCGCAGCGCCGCCGCGGCCCGTGCCTCCCGTTCCTCTGGCCGGTCATAGACCGCGCGCAGCTTGGCCACTGCGTCATCATGGTCGGGCTCGGCCCATTTCTGGCCCTCGCGCACGAAGATGTAATCGTCCTTATCCAGCGCGACCTCCTCGTAATCGACCAGCCAGGCGGTGTCGGGGCGGCAGAAATCCATATTGCCCGAATAGCCGGTGCAGACCACCGGTACGCCTAGGTTCATCGCCTCGATCATGCCAAAGCCCCACCCTTCGGATTTGTGCAACGACACGTAACAATCGCTGCCCTTTTTCAGACGCAGCAGATCGTCATAGCTCAGCGTCTCGTCCAGGATCGCGATCCGGTCGTCGCCCTCCATCAGCCGGTCGACCTCGGCCCAGATCTTCTGCTGTGCGGGGTCCTGCACCTTGGTGCGGTTCTGGGTCTTGATCACCAGCCGCACGTCCTCGACCCCCTCGAAGGCCTCGCAAAACGCCCTGAGCGTGCCGACGGGGTTCTTGCGCTGTACGAAGGAGAAGCTGTCGAAAGCCACCAGGAAGACGAATTCCGAGCCGTCGAAGCCGAAGCGATCGGTCACGAATCGGTGCGAACTCTCGCGCTCGATCTCGGGCAGATCCTCGTAGCACATGCCGACATTGGTGACTGGCTTGCCCGCCTCGGGCTGGTAGATCCGCACGCCGTATTCGGTCGAGACCCAGATCTCGTCCAGCATGTCCATGCCGAGGTAGTGACAAGCCGCGGGCGTGTCGAGTTCCCAGAAGAAATAGCCGATATTGTAGGCCTCGCTGAAGGCGTCGGGCTCATAGGCGAAGACCAGCGGGATGGATTCGGCGTTGAGATGGATGAGGTTGATCCTGGCGCGCTTGTAATCCGAGGTCGCGCCGACCCGGCTGAAGCCCTCGGGGGCCGGGTTGTCGAGGCCGAAATTCACCGCGTTGACGCTGAGACCGGTCTCGGCCAGCACCGAGGCCGACAGCCGCGTCGCCTGGCCCAGACCGGAGGCCTTCTCGAAGGGGCCGATCAGTTGCAGATCGACCACCTCCGCGCTTTGCACCGGCGTCAGCATGGCGGCCTCGATCCGGTGGCCTTCGGGGGTGAAGTTCACGAAGCGGCGGCTGTCCAGGTCGAACCCCTTGAGGCGCAGGATACGGGCCAGGTTGGCGCGTGTCAGCGGCGGCGTGTCCGCCCCGCCCATGTCGCGGAAGAAGGCCGAGAAGGCGGGCTCGGTCCCGTCCGCCTCCTCCAGCACCTCCTCCAGAGCCTCGGCGGGAACATAGCGCAGGAAATCGGGCCGGGTCACGGCCATCGCCACAACCGCCAGCAACAGGGTTCGGCGGTCGTCCTCGCGGGTCAGGTCCAGCGCGCCGAGCGCCGCGGTCTCGGCATGGAGGCGCAGCATGAACTGGCTCGGCGCGAAGCTCTCGTCCTGCCAGCGCGCGGGCACCTCGGCCAGGAGGTCGATATAGCCCTGCGGTACCAGGCAATCTTCGCAATTGAGCGCGCGGACCTGGTTGACCGACCACCAGTAGACCGCCCAGATCACCCAGTCGGGATTGTTGAAATCCATCGACCGCAGGATCGGCGGCACCCCCATCAGGAAGGACCAGGTGACACGCGTCAGGCTGGCGCGCTGGCCGCCGATGACGACGGGCGCGTTGAGATGGGCCAGCATCTCGGTCGACATCGGCACCCTGAGCCCGCCGCGCAGGGTGCTGTAGCCGGCGATATACCAATGCAGGAAATGCGCCACCTCGGTCGGGTCATCGGCGGTGTCGAAACTGGTATCGAGCTTGTAGCGGTAGCGGACATATTCACTGTAGGCGGTCATGCCCTTGGGCAAGGTGCCGCCATGGATGTAATCGGTGTCGCCGAAAATCGCGCCATGCGCGGCCAGCGCCGGGGCCTGGCGCATCCCGCGCGTCTCGGTGGCCTCGCTCAGGGCCTCTTTCAACTGCTCGACATCGGAGAACAGCACCTGGCGCAGATCCTCGCGCCGTGCCTCGGGGCCGGGCCTGGCCCTGGTCGGGGTGGCGGGCTGCTGCGCGGCGGATCCGGTGAAATGGTAGCGACCGATCTCGAAGACCGGACGGCCCAGGGTGCGCAGCCGGACTTCGCCGCCGGCGTCGCGGATGGCCTGCAAGGTGGCGGGGTCGAGGGGGATGGAAAACCCGTGATGGCCGGTGCCGATGCCCGCATCGCGCAGATCGTTGCGGAAAAGATCGGCCGCGCCCTGCGCCACCAAACCCTGCGCGGTGAAGACGCCGACGCGCTGCTGCGCGCCCGCGCCTCCCGGGCCCGCCACCCATCCGGCCAGCGCGCCGTCCACGAAGCCGTCGAGATTGCCGCGAAACCCGCGCGACCGGCCCGCAACGCGCCCCAGTCTGGATTTCAGACGGTCAGCGAAGCGCGTCATGGTCGGATTTCGCCATCATCGCGGCCAATTCACGCACATCGACCTTGGGCTCCCATCCAAGCGTCTGGCGCGCTTTGGAGGCGTCGCCGATCAGGAGATCGACCTCGGCGGGCCGGAAGAACTTTTCGCTGATCTCCACGATGCGCTTGCCGGTCCTGGTGTCGGTCGCGGTCTCGGCGATGCCCTCGCCCTCCCAGGCCAGGTCCATGCCGAGCGCCTCGGCGGCATAGGTCACGAAATCGCGGATCGTGGTGGTGACGCCGGTGGCCAGCACGTAATCATCGGCCTCGTCCTGCTGCAACATGCGCCACATGCCTTCGACATAATCGCCGGCAAAGCCCCAGTCGCGCTTGGCATCCAGATTGCCGAGCACCACCGGCTGCTCCGACCCATGAGCGATCTTCGCCAGCGCCATGGTGATCTTGCGGGTGACGAATTCCTTGCCGCGCAGCGGGCTTTCATGGTTGAACAGGATCCCCGAGGAGGCATGCATGCCGAAGCTCTCGCGGTAATTCATGGTGATGTAATGGCCATAGACCTTGGCCGCGCCATAGGGCGAGCGCGGATAGAGCCGGGTGGTCTCCTTCTGCGGCACCTCCTGCACCAGGCCGAACATCTCCGAGGTCGAGGCCTGATAATAGCGGGTCCCGGGATGGAGCGTGCGCAGCGTGTCGAGGATCCGTACGACCCCCACACCGTTCACATCGGCGGCGTAGATCGGCTGGTCCCAGGAGGATCCGACATAGCTTTGCGCCGCGAGATTGTAGAATTCATCGACCGGGGTATCGCGCAGCAGGCGGAAGATATTGTTCATCTCGCTCAGGTCGAACTCGTGCAGATGCACATCGTTCAACACGCCCACCTGCTCCAGCCGGACGGTTTCGGGCTGCGAAATCCGGCGCACGCCGCCATGCACCTCATAGCCCTTTTCAAGCAGAAGCTTGGAAAGATAGGCACCGTCCTGCCCGGTGATGCCGGTGATAAAGGCCTTTTTCACTGCGATATCCTTTTCAAATTCCGTGCGGCCCGTCGCCGGGCCGGTTGGGAGGTCTGATAGTCCGGGGGGTCTTGGGCCTGCAACGCCTTATTTGGCCGCAGCCCGTAACCGGTCGATCTTTCGGCCAAGACTTGCCAGACCGGCCCGCAAAAGACCATCCGCCGCCTCGGCGGCCCCGGCCTCGACATAGAGCCTGAGCTCGGGCGCGTTGCCCGAAGGGCGGATATGCACGATGCGCCCCGCCTCGGTCTGCATCCTGACCCCGTCGGTCAGGTCGGTCGCCGACAGGGTTTCCCCCAGATCGGCGAGGAACGCCCGCCGCGCGGCCTCGGTCTCGGTCAGCTCACGGGTCAGGATCGCCGAGAGCTCGGTCGGGGTCTCGGTCAGCCTTTCGGCGCGGGTGATGCCGCCGGGCTCCGCCGCCACGATCCGGCCGAGCGGGGTCTTGCGGGCCTGCGCCAGCGGCGTGATGATCGGCAGGAAGCAATCCCGCGTCCAAAGGGGCGCGATCCCGCCCGCCGGGCCTTGCGCCTCGAATCCCAGGAGATAGCCGCCATTGGCCTCGTAGCCCGCGACCTTGCCGCCCGCCGCCTCCATGCCCGCGATCACGTGGGGCGAGCCGATCTGCGTGCGGATGACACGGGCAAAGCGCCCGCCGGCTTCTGCGCCCGAATTGGAGGAGACCGGCGTGACCAGCACCTCCGCCCCCATCGCGACCGAGGTGATCTGGCCCAGGATGTCGCCGGGAATGACCTCGCCCGTCTCATCGGCCAGGAGCGGCCTGTCGGCATCGCCATCGGTCGAGACCACCGCGTCAAGACGGTGCGCCGCGCTCCAAGCCCTGATCCGGGTGCGTGTTTCGGCATCCACGGCCTCGGTATCGACGGGGATAAACCTCTCGGAGCGCGCCAGTTCGATAACCTCGGCGCCGAGCCCCGTCAGCGTCTCTGCCAGAAGGTCGCGCCCGACCGAGCTATGCGCGTAGAGCCCGATGCGCAGGCCCGCCAGCGCCCCTGGTCCGAAGCCCGTGACGTAGCGCGCCACGAACCGCGCACCTGCGTCCTCATCCGCGGTCTTTCGCCCGGTTGCCGCCGCCCCGGCCCCCTTGCCCAATCCGGCCAGGATGGTGGCCTCGTCGGCTTTCGATATCTCGCCCCTGGGTGTGTAGAATTTCAGCCCGTTGCGATCGGCGGGAATGTGACTGCCAGTGACCATGATCGCGCCCGCGCCTGCCGCCGTTGAGGCCAGCGCCAGGGCGGGCGTCGGCAGCGCGCCGCAATCGACCACATCGACGCCTGCCGCCAGCGCCGCCTCGGCCACGGTACCCGCGATATCAGGCGAGGACGGGCGCAGGTCGCGCCCGATATAGAGCGTGCCGATCTCGGGGAAGCCCGCCAGATAGGCGGTGACGTGATCCGCGATCAGTTCGGGCGTCATCTCCACGACCAGGCCGCGCAGGCCGCTGGTACCAAACTTGGGGGGCAAACCGGAAACTCCTTCGTCAGATAGTCTTTGCGCCCGTCTTTGGCGGATGTGACACCCAATGCCAACTGCTGCGGCACATATCGGCCAGATCGCGCCGGGTGCGGAACCCTAGGACCTCGGCGGCACGCCCCACCTCCGCGCAATAGACCGGCACGTCACCGGGGCGGCGCGCCACGATCTCGTGCGGCAATTCGCGCCCGCAGGCCCGCCCGTAGGCCCGAAGCATCTCCAGCACCGAATAGCCCCGCCCGGTGCCCAGGTTGACCAGGTGGCCCTGGCCGGTCTCCAGCAGGCGGCCAAGCGACAGCACATGGCCCTGGGCCAGATCCTCGACATGGATATAGTCGCGCACCCCGGTGCCGTCGGGGGTGGGGTAGTCCTCTCCGAAGACCCGCAGGGTCGGCAGCGCGCCGGTGGCGACCTTGGCGATATAGGGCATGAGGTTGTTGGGGATATCGGTCGGATCCTCGCCGATGAGCCCGCTGTCATGCGCGCCCGCCGGGTTGAAATAGCGCAGGATGCCGAAGGCCCAGGCTGGGTCGGAGGCGGCAAGCTGTTCGAGGATCTCCTCGCCCGCGATCTTGGTCCAGCCATAGGGGTTCATGGCGCGGCGCGGTTTCGGGCGTCGGGGTCTCGTCGGGGATGCCATAGACCGTGGCCGAGGAGGAAAAGACCAGCCGCCGGCAGCCCGCCGCCGCCATCGCCTGCAAGAGCGTCGTTAGCCCGCCGATATTGGTCTCGAAATAGTCCAGCGGGCGCGCCATGCTGTCGCCCACGGCCTTCAGCGCCGCGAAATGGACCACCGCGTCGATCCTGGTCTCGGCGAATGTCCGGTCCAGCAGCCCCCGGTCCAGCACTGAGCCGCGGATCACGCGCGGGGGTGCGCCGGTGATCGCCGCCAGCCGGTCCGGCACATCCGGGCGCGCATTGGAGAAATCATCGAGGATCAGCACCTCATACCCCGCGGCGATCAGCGCCACGTAGGTATGCGAGCCGATATAGCCGGCCCCGCCTGTCAGAAGAATCGTCCCTGTCATCCGCGCGTCTTTCCGCTCGATCCGATCAAGCCTTCTTAAACGCCAAATCCACGCCATAAAACTGTGAAGAGGCCTATCTTGTTTCAGTCAGCTGCGAAAGTTCTCGCCTTGTGCGGGTCGTTTGATTCGTAGTGGTGTATTGAGGAAACCTTTTTAGCACGGACCGAGCTTGAAATGGTGATGCTGGAGTTGCTTGTGCCGGGCGACAGTCGTCTTCGCAGGATCGACGTGGCGCTTGCCTTCGGATTTATCCGGAAAATGACCAAGCGCTTTATTGCCCGAACAATGGCCGCTCGCCGATCCCACCGGAGCAGTTTTTCGCTTACCTTCGAAAACCTGTCTTAGAAATAAAAAATCCCCCGCCAAAGATGACGGGGGTTTTCAGCAGTCTGAAGGGGGCTCACGCCCCCTTCTCGAACTTCATGACCGGGATGCCGAGCCTCGAAGCCTTGTCGGCGAGGTTTTCCTGGATACCGGTTCCGGGGAAAACGAGCACCCCAACCGGCAGCACGTCCAGCATCGCGTCGTTGCGCTTGAAGGGGGCGGCCTTGGCGTGCTTGGTCCAGTCGGGTTTGAAGGCGACCTGTGTCACGCCTCGGGCCTCGGCCCATTTAGCGGCGATGAGCTCTGCGCCCTTCGGGCAGCCACCGTGCAGAAGAACCATGTCGGGATGTTTGGTCCGGACCTGATCGAGCTTACCCCAAATCAGGCGGTGATCGTTGAAGTCAGTCCCGCCGGTGAGGGCAACTTTGGGGCCAGCGGGCAGCATCACCTCAGTCTCTGCGCGGCGTTTTGCGGCCAGGAAGTCACGGCTGTCGATCAGGGCAGCTGTCATATGCTGGCGGTTCACCATCGACCCGGTGCGGGGACGCCAGGCTGAGCCCGTGTGATGGACAAACTCCGTGGCGGCGAGATCGCGCAGCATGTCCAGGCAGTTGCGCCGTTCGATCAGGGTCAGGCCTTCGGTCGTCAGGCGTTCGAGTTCGACGGATTTCACCTCGGAGCCGTCTTGCTCGCGCTGGAGGCGGCGCTGTGCCTGTTCGTTCTCATCGAGCGATCGCTCGATCCGGGCCGTGGCGCGGTGGAAGAGGTTGACCTGGCCCCAGAGCACCTCTTCGAGGTCTGGTTCCATGCGGGTGTCTTCCAGGGTCGCGACGAGGGCATCGAAGATGTCGGCAGTGGCGACAGCGAGGCGTTGCCCGTCGGGCATCGGGCGTGGATCGGGTTCATCCTCGAAGGGTCGGTAGCCATAGAGCTGCAGCTCGTCGAGCGCATGGGCGGTTTGGGATGCGGTGTGAGCAGGCTCATACGCGTCGTCATGGGTGTGGATCGTCATCGGTTTCTTGCCTCCGGGCCTTTTTCTCGTCCGCGCGACATCCCGCGCGGCCTTCATGGGCAGACCCGAGCCGTCGGGGCGGTTGCCCCTTCACCCCGGCTTCACCGGGGCCGGAACAGCGTAGAGGAGGTCGGCAGGGAAGCTATTTGTCTTGCGATGCAAAGGCGGCTTTGCCGCCGGCGGAAATAGGTTCCCTGCCGACCTTGCAGGGGCAACCGCTTTGACGGCCTGCCCATCTCTTGAAGGCCGCTCGGGTGACGGGTGGATGAGCAAGGCCCGGGATGAAGCAAAGGCGACGATCCAAAGCAGCGACAGGAACACACGGCCCTACGCCGCTGTCCCGGACTGCCCCATGCGTGACATGGCTCAGGCCAACGAGCGTTGCCGAACCTCGGGCCCGATTTGACCTGCCAGGTGCTGGCGCAGCGCCTCCTTGCCGTTCGCCCGGAGATCATCGTTGAAATCCCCGAGCTTCGGTTCCAGCACCCGCACGGGAATCCCCGCCTCGGTGGCTCTGGCGGTCAATCTTTCCGCGGCGCGCTGACCGGCAGGATCGCGGTCGATCGCGATGTAGAGGCGTTGCAACCCCTTAGGCAGCAGGACCGCCCCGAGGTGACCCGACGAGAGCGCCGCCCAGACGGGAAGGCCAGGCACTGCCTCGACCAGCGACAGCATGGTCTCGATGCCTTCGCCGACCACGAGGATGTCCTCATGCGGGGTCAGCCTGACGGCATTGCCCAAGAGATGACCCATGGCACGACGCTGCGTCTTGACCGGTGCCTTGCCCTTGCCGTCAGGTGCCAACCAGGTGCGATGCACGCCCTGCAAGGCCCCTGCTCTATCGGTGACAGCGGCGATCAGCGCTGGTCTGGGGATGCTCCGGGTCTGGCCCTCATCCCGATGCCAACACTTCGGGTGGAAGCGCAGGGCGCACATCGTGCCGCCTTGGGTCAGGCCCCGGGTGCGGAGGTAGGTGTCGGCAAGCGTACCTGCGACCGGCATGGAGGCTGCAAACAGGCGCCCGACGGCTGGCGTGCCGCCGGGTGCCTTGGCCTTCTTCGGCACTGGCGTATCCGGAAGCACCGGCTGCGGACGACCAAGATGCGCCCGGGCCTCGGCCAGAAGATCGGGAAAGCGGGAGATCCCGGTCCGCTCACGAATGATATCGAGAAGATCGCCATGCTCACCCGTGGCTCCGTCGGTGAACTTGCCGGCAGCGCCCGGCCCTGAGGTGGGACCGGTCAGCCGCACAAAAAGCGACCGACCGGGGTTGTTCTGCAGATCGCCCACGATCCAGTAGGACCCTTCCCGCCGTCCGGCGGGAAGATAGGCGCGACACACGCTCTCTGCATTCTCCGCCAGAGCGCGGATTACATCTTCGGTCTCGGAATACATGGTTCAGCACCCTCCGCGTGCATGTAGTCCCGTCACAGGGCAACGTGCAAGAAGGCGATCCAGTATTGCGATGCCGCTTGGATCAACCGGGCAGAAGAGGCGCAGCTTCCAGCTGATGATCTCCGAGAAGAAGCCATCGGCCTTGAGCCGGTCCTTGGCGGCCTCCGAGAAGCCCGACAGTTCAATCCGGTTTACACCCATGACGCGGGACCGGTGCAATTCCATCCCTTCGGCCAGCCGCATCACGGTCTTGCCCTCCAGAACCAGGGCATGGACTTGCGCGGCCGTCAGCTTCGGCGCGTCATTCGCCAGCGTGGTCGCGACCCAGGCGGGCGAGACGCGGCGGCCGATGATACGCTGGCCGTCATCTGTCTGCAGGCGATAGACCCGGGTTTCATCCTGCGGGAGTTGCTTCCAGATCGGCAGGAGCAGACCTGACACGATGTGCAGTGTGGATTCCGTGAACTCAGGGACTTCGGCCAATTCATCAGTCCAGGCGACAGTGAAGGCAGAGCGATCCGCCTCGAGCCAGTGGGTGTTCTCCATGACCTTGGCAGGCACAGTGCTGGTCTCGGTGGGGCGGATCAACCGCAGACGGGGTTCAATCGTGCCGTCATCCAGCATCAGGCTGGTGGCGGGCACCTGCACGGCAGCCCGGCCCGAGCGGCTGTTGACCAGAAGCCGCGCCTTCGGGTCATCCAGCCAGTCGAGCGCATCCACGAGCGCTATCGGCGTGTTGCGGCGCTTTTCCAAGATGGTGAGAAGCTGGGTTTCCGCGCCGGAGCCGGGATGAGCGTAGATCATCCGAGCGTCCGTGACGCGGAAGCTCTCGGCGCGAAGTATTTCCAGCCCAAGGTCGTAAACCCCGGCAGCGATGGCGCCCTCGATCCGTTGATCGAGCAGCTCTTCGAAGGCTGAGAAGAGCACGGCCTGCATGTCGATCATGAGTGCCAGCAGGCGATTGAGGAAGGTCGTGATCGGTGGCAAGTCGTCTTTGAGGCCGTTATCATCGGTCAGGCTGAGGCCGGTCGCGTCCTCGAAGGCAGCGAGCGAGCAGCCCGCCACATCGCCGCGATAGATCCGGCGGTAAAGCTGGCGCAGGGCATCGCGGGCATAGGGGCTCTCCAGATTGTCCTCGGGCCGGAACAGCCCCTGCCCGCCGGTCTGGCGCTGCCCGCGCGTGATGGCCCCGAGCGTGTCGAGGCGGCGCGCGATGGTGCTGAGGAACCGCTTTTCTGCTTTCACATCGGTGGCGACGGGTCGGAACAGCGGTGGTTGCGCCTGATTGGTGCGGTTGGTGCGGCCCAAGCCCTGGATTGCAGCATCAGCCTTCCAGCCAGGTTCCAAAAGGTAATGGGCCCGCAGGCGCTGGTTTTTCGCGCCGAGATCGGCGTGATAGCTGCGACCTGTGCCGCCAGCATCCGAAAAAATCAGGATGCGCTTCTGGTCATCCATGAAAACGGAAGCCTCGGCGAGGTTGGCAGACCCGGCACGGCTTTCCACGACGAGGCGCGCCGCAAGGCCATCGCCCTTGCGCACGATCCGGCGCGACCGGCCTGTCACTTCCGCCACTAGATCGGTCCCGAAGCGCTGGACGATCTGATCCAGCGCCCCGGGTACGGGTGGCAGCGAGGCCAGTTTTTCGATCAGGGCATCTCGCCTGCATGCCGCTTCACGGCATTCGACCGGCTGGGGTGCCGCGCCGGGGATGTCAATCGCCTGCAAGCGGAAGGTTTCGTAGATCACATCCGACAGGCGAGCGGCATCATCATTCTCGCGCACCTCACGCAGGGTGTAAGCGAGATCTTCAGTCTCGATCGCCGCGAGGATTTGCGTGGGTTGGGCGACAGAAGTCGCGCGAGAGTTACTGATGGCCTTGCGCATGGCTGGGGCAGAGTTTCTCGGGAAGAGGGAAGAACGGCCCTGACTTGCCGTTGCGACCTGATCCAGTTCGAGACGCGGCGGGACCTCGGCGGTGATGCTGGACAAGAGATGCACTGCGTCCGGAAACATAGGCTGGCGCAGATCGGCTGTGATGCCACCCGCCTCGCCGCCACGGCATTTGTCGAAGACCGTGACCCGCGTCTCGAAGCTGGTGCCATGCTTTGCGAAAGCGGCGCCAGCCACTGCGCCGGTAAAAACTAGATGTGCGGACTTGGTCAGGTGGCCGAAGATCTCGGTCCAGGCAGGCGCATCTGGCGCGAAACTCGCCCCCGTGATCGCGACTAGCCGTCCACCAGGGGCGAGCCGTGCAAGTGCCGAGCGCAGATGCCGGGCCGTGGCCTCAGTGCTGCGGCCATCTACATTGGCCACCGCCGAGAATGGCGGGTTCATCAGGATGACGCTCGGGCGCAGGTTCGCATCGAGATGATCGTCGATCTGCGCGGCGTCGAACGTTGACACGGGCCGGCCCGGGAAGAGCAGGCGCAGAAGATCGGCGCGGGTATCGGCCAGCTCGTTCAGAGCAAGGCTGCCGCCTGCAATCTCGGCTAGGATCGACAAAAGACCAGTCCCAGCCGAGGGCTCGAGGACCAGGTCGCGAGGTGTGATCTGCGCTGCCGCCAGCGCCGCAAGCCCCATGGGTAGCGGCGTAGAGAATTGCTGAAAGCGCTCCATCTCTTCCGAGCGGCGGGTGTGCGTGGGCAAGAGGCCAGACACCTTGGCCAAGATCGGCAAGAGCCCCGCAGGCGAGCCGACCCGGGCCACCAGCGCACCGCCGAACTTACGCAGGAAGAGGACCAGCGCCACCTCTCCCGCCTCATAGGCGAGCTTCCAGTCCCAGGCACCATCGGCATCGGAGCCACCAAAGGCGCGCTCCATCTCAAGTCGAAGGCGCAGCGCGTCGATCTGGAAACCTTGTGCCAAATCGGGTTGAAGCTTCTCAGCAACGGAGAGGATCGCGGTAGCGGGATCAGAACACGGAACGGGGACAGGTGACGCAACAGGCGCAAGATAAGTCATCGGGAACTCCGAAATGAGGGTCAGGGTCAGGCCCGGGTACCCTCTCTCGGGCACCCTCAAGCCTGATCTTTCCCGGCCACCCTCTCCCTCTCGAACCAAGGCGTTCCCGACGCTTGGCTTAATTTTGTTCCTGTTATGTTCTATCTGAACCAAGCCAGAAAGGGAGTTCCCCCATGGAAAGCACCACGCACGCGCTGCCCCGCGACACCCAAGCAAATCGCCTATGCGCGATCACTTGCCTTCCGCAATCGAACCCTTCCTCCTTGGGAGATTCAGCAGGATCGGCGATCCTTGAGCGCTTGGATCGAGGCACAGGCCCGGCTGAAGCCGATCTCCGACATGGACCGCCTTCCAACGTCCAAGCAGGTGGCCTTCGCGGAGAAACTCGCCCGGATCAAACGGCGCGCCGTTCCGGACGAGTGCTTCCGCGACAAGGGGCTCATGTCGAAATGGATCGACGGGAACAGGTGAGATCAGTCTGTGATCGAAGGGTCGGTGTGCAGATTGGAAAGGGTGTCTTTCTGCCTGCGCAAAGCGGCTCGCAGTGCTTCGGTCGATGAGGGTAGAAAATCTATGGCCTCGAAGAACTGTTTATCGTTAACCGGCTTCAGATTGGTGCGGTAGGAGCTGTTGCCATCTGAAATTTTTATTTTGCAGTCCTCTAAGGCGACTGGAATTCGTCTAATCAGCCAACAGCCGCGATCGAATAGTGCGGCGTTCCTTCCCAAACGAGATCCCAGGATGCTCCCGGACGGGCGTTCTGGATTGCGCGCGGCTCGAAACAGACCAGACACTTTCCCCCAGGGGTCGGTGCCCGTACCGATGGGTAGATCAAGCCTCGGGATCCCGCCCGACGGAGATGCTGAGCGAGGCTTTGTCCTTCGGGATAACCGACATCAGGATTCGGATGGAGCGCTGGATGATCCAGCTCATCGGCAATGTCGTCAAAAGCCCCGATGAAATCCGCCAACAATTCCACGTAGCGAGCGCTGTCCTCGAAACACCCTGTGAAGCCGAGTTCCCGTGTCCGATGCCAAGCCACCTCACTGACGGAAACCATCACGTCCCACGCGCAATACCAGGCGCCGCGCTCCTCGGTGTTGAAGCGGTTTCCGCCCGCTCGGGTGTAGGTGAAAGCAGCGTTGACGTGACTGTCACCATAGATGCGGAGATCGCGGCTGCGGCGCTGCCAAGCAAGCTCACGCGGATCAAGATGAGGGTTGCGGCCACGCTCGGCCAATAGACGGCCACTGGTCAGCCCTTCGATCTCCGCGAGGATGTCCATCTCGTCATCGGTATCAACGAGCCCGCGTAGCGCTGGCGGCTTGTGGTAGGTGGCGGGCAGGAGGCGAACGAAACCGCGATCGGAAATCTCGGTCTGCTTCATGCCCCACCACGCAAGGCGTCAAGATAGGTCCGCACCGCGAGGATCTGCGGCAACCCTCCTTCAATCGCGGTATCCACCGGTCGGCCGCCACCGAAAAGTGGCCCGGTATTTGGTCGGGTGAACCAGCTTCTGGCGAGAGGCTCCGAGAAATAGAGTTCGAGCGACTTGTAGATCCCTATCACCGCGCTCAGCCGGAGGAGTTGATCCTTGGTCAACTCTCCCGCGAAGTTAGGCTTTTTGGCACGCTTCCACGTGCTCTCTGACATATCAGCCAAGCCAGCCGTTTCCTTCAAGCTGAGGCCCCATGCGTCGGCAACGCGGGCATAGGCTTTCAACGCGACAGCGTTTACCTCTCCAGGTTCTCGGAATTTCTCTGCGACGTGCATATCGTCCTCCATTGATGCTAATTAAGTCCATATGGACTTATTGTAAAGACCAAATGGTCCAAGCATCTCAAATCTATACTTACCCGAACCGTCGCCCGCCTTCGGTGAACGTGTACTCGTTGACGATGATCCCCTCCTCGATGGCCTCGTCCGAGGTGAGGTGGCCGTATTCGGCCTGAAGCTGGCGGTAGAGCCAGCGGGCAAGGTCGCGCAGCGCCTCGGTCACGGTCTCCTCGGCATCCTTGGTGGGCGGCTGCCAGGTCGGGCTGTCGCGGGTGACGTCCACCGACATGGTATATTCGTGGTAGTAGCGACCGTGGTGGCTGGCCTCTGCGGCGAGCTGGTAGAAGTTCCGGCGCTGGATGGCCTGCAGCCGGTCGGCGATGCCATGCAGCGTCGCGTCCGTCGGCGCGTAGTCCCGGATGCGCGCGGCCGCGCCCTTCACATGACTAAAATATCCTTCGAAGCAGGCCCCATCGCCTTGGCTCCAGAAGCCCGAGAAGCAGATGCAGGGTTTCTGACGGGTGCCACCGCCCATCAGGCGGACGGGTGTGGTTTTGAGACGGATACCGAGGATCTCGCAGACCCGCCCGAAGTCCTCGTAGACCGTGTCCCACCAATCGTCATGGGGTCCGAGTTCACGATACCAACTGCGCGCCTTTTCCTTGGCCGCATCCGAGAGTTCGGGGAACTGGTAGACTGTTGTGCAGATGACCTCAGGCATCGACGTCCTCCCCGTTGAGCGCTGTGGCCAGCCATTCCTGGCTGCTGGTCCAGCCGATGGATTTGCGCGCGCCAAGATGGATGACATGCGCGCCGCCGCCGAAGGCGTCGAGGCGCGGACGGGAACAGGTCAGCCCGTACTGAAACCCCCAGAGGCCGGTGAGGTCGAGGTCTTCTGCCAGGCGCAGCACGAAGCGGATGACTGCCTCGACATCGCCGTGCTCATCGTCATGGATCCAGAGGGTGCTGCCCTCGGGCGCGTCCTCGCGCGCAAGAGTGAAGCCCGAGACCTCAGACTCGTCTGCGTCCTGATCCGCAGCGCGCAGATCCTGAAACAGCGCAAGCGCGCGGGCGGCCTTATCGGCCGTGCCTACGTCGATCAGGCATGAGAAGTGAGTGAAGTAATCCGCCATGGAGACCTCCTGAGATTGAGAAACCCGGCCAAGGGGCCGGGCGCTGGATTGGGATAAGGGGATGAGGCAGAGCGATCAGCCAAATGGCGGATCGTCTGCGGCCTGACACGCAGCGTGTGTACACAGCATCTGCCGGTAGAAGCGTTTGCGCGCCGTACGGAAACCGCGCACGGCGCGCGTGTCGGGGTGCAGCGCCCGGACCGCCGCGCGCAGAACTGTCAGGGACGACGCCGTCGGCGGCAGCCCGAAGCGCAAGTATGCTGGATCAGTCATGTCAGCTGACCTCAACTACGGGCGAGGCGAGATGTGGATCGACCTGTGCCTCGATCCGCTCGGTCCGGCCCATCCAGGGCTCGGGATGAACCGGATTCAAAACTTCTACAACGCCCATCGGCATTCCTCCGCGACAGGCGCTGGAAGCCACTCTCCCAGCCCTCAACCCGTCACCGGGAAACCGGCACTCCTCTCACTCTCGGGTCACAGTCAGTAGCCTGACGGCACTGCAACACTGTCATCGCCTGACAGGCATAAAGCAGTCATGCATCTGAAACGCGGTGATATCGAACCCGGCGAGTTTCCCCGCCGGGCCTGAGGGGGAGGCCCCGTTCCTCAGAACGGGATCTCATCGTCGCGGTCGACCAGCTGGGGGTTTTCGTTCTCAGTGGACTTCGGGCGGCTCAGGAAGTCGACCTGCTCGGCGATGATCTCACAGCCATAGCGGTCGTTCCCCATGCTGTCGATCCATTTCGTGTAGTGGATGCGGCCGTGGACGAGGATCTTCATGCCCTTTTCGCAATGCTCCGTAACCGTCTTGCCGAGACCGTTGAAGCAGGTGATGCGGTGCCATTCCGTGTCCATGACCCGGTAGCCGTTCTCGTCGCGCAGGACGCGACCTTCCGAGAGGCGGGGGCGCGAGGTGGCGAGGCTGAAGTTGGTGATCTGGATGCCGCCCTGGGTGGTGCGGGCTTCGGGTTTCTGGCCGATGTTGCCGGCGAGGATGACGATGTTCTGCATGATTAGCTCCTGTGTTTCCTGTCTTCGGGACCGTCCCTTCGACAAGACCCTGAAAAAGCCCGTCGGGTGACGCGCGCATGGCGGACGACACGGACGCCGGAAACCCCCAGAGGGCCGGGGTGGAGCGGGCAGGACGCCGAAGGCGGCCAACACGGCCTGGACTGACGCGGGGTTGCGCGCAGGAGACCGAACGGGATTAGGGGATTGTCAGTCGAAGGGATGGACCAGAAGCCAAAGATACGCAGGGAGCGTGTGCCAGCCTCGATTTCCGCTGCGCTGCGTGATTCACGGCTCTGAAAACGGAGCGGTGACATGAGCGATCTATACTGGTTGAGCGACACGCAGATGGCCAAGCTGGAACCCTTTTTCCCGAAGTCCCACGGCAA
>Ga0189284_100183_pt1 | contig 76212 bp, 73 predicted proteins | sample N32C7minimetaG_FD_130314 | JGI IMG/M metagenome (GOLD analysis project Ga0189284, IMG submission 130314) | Marine microbial communities from the Costa Rica Dome - N32 C7 mini metaG | ecosystem: Environmental > Aquatic > Marine > Oceanic > Photic zone | place: Costa Rica: the Eastern Pacific...
CGCCTACTCGCACCTGCTCGACACGATCGGCATGCCCGAGAGCGAATATTCCGCCTTCCTCGAATATGAGGAAATGGCCGACAAGCACGACTACATGCAGCAATTCGGCGTCGACAATGACGAGGACATCGCGCGCACGCTCGCCATGTTCGGCGGCTTTACCGAGGGGCTGCAGCTGTTCGCGTCCTTCGCGATGCTGATGAACTTCCCGCGCTTCAACAAGATGAAGGGCATGGGCCAGATCGTCTCGTGGTCGGTGCGCGACGAATCGCTTCACTGCGAAGGCATCATCAAGATGTTCCACACCTTCTGCGAAGAGCGCGACTGCCTGACCAAGGCGGTGAAGGAAGACATCATCGACATCTGCCAGAAGACCGTCCGTCTGGAGGACGCCTTCATCGACCTCGCTTTCGAGATGGGTCCGGTGAACGGCATGACCGCCAAGGACATCAAGAAGTACATCCGCTACATCGCCGACTGGCGTCTGGGCCAGCTGGGCCTGCAGCCGATCTACATGGTCGACGAGCACCCGCTCCCCTGGCTCGCCCCGCTGCTGAACGGCGTCGAGCACGCCAACTTCTTCGAAACCCGCGCGACCGAATATTCCAAGGGCGCGACCAAGGGCAACTGGAACGACGTCTGGTCAAGCTTCGACAAGCGCCAGAAGGCCAAGGCCGTCAACGAAGACGGCGCGGAAGATGCCGGCCCGGACATGTTCGGCGAAAGCGTTGAGGCTGCGGAGTAGCTAAACTGACATTCCGTCCCGTCGTATTCTCTCAGGCTTTTGGATTAGATCCTAAGTTAATCCAGAAACTAGGCGTTTTCGACGCTACGCTGAACGCAGACAGCTTGCTTTTTCCTGATCCGACCTTGCTTTCAGACAGTGAGCATCCTGAAATGCGGGACGCTCGTCAAACATTCGACGAGTACTTTGACACGCTAAGAAGGCTGGTTGCTGGGAGTCGCGGTAATCCAGACAGCCCTGCTTGGCGAGCAGCTTTTCAGCGACTTCGATTTCCAGAAATTCCTGGCACCTGTCTTGGCTATGGGTCGGACTCGATTCGCGGTAGTGGCGTTGGAGCAGGAAAGACGACCCAACTCCTCGAAACCGCATATGGAATTGTTGAGCTTGGCATAGAAGACCCAGATCTCTTTTTGGCGATGGGGCTTTTTGAGAAGGATTTCGGACCAGACCTGATCGGTGACATGTTCACCAACGTTTGTCTCGCTGAAATCATTGAGTTCAACGAGCGCATCATTGGCATCTTGGGGCTGAAGCCCGCAGACTTTGAGCTCAAGCTTGCGAATGGGAGCAAGCATTCGGCCCGTATCTTGGAGAACCCGACGCAGGCAGGCAAAAGCGTGCCGATCATACTCTTGCCTATGGATATTCTGCGCGATCTACCTGTCGCGGTAGACTGGCGAGGAGTTCAACAAGTAAGCGAAAGGAACTCGGAGTTCCGCGGTCGCTTGAATGACGATATCGCGACTCTTTGGAGCAAGAGGACCCTAGAATCCAAATCGAAATTGAAGACATGGGCGCTTTCGAGCCAACAGTCTTTCTCGGACTTGCTCGACCTAATTCACGGAATGGAAGGCGAGCCTTATGACTTCGGGAACGACAAACTGGGCGAGCTCGTATGGCGAAATTTTGCGAATGATCTCGTCGAAAAGTTCCCTCTGGAGCTCGAGAAGCCAGACGAAAAATCGCAGCCGGAGCTAGCCCGTATCGTCGATAAAATTCTTGAGCAGTTTACATTCTTGATCGAAGATCGCGATCTCTGGCGCGATCTCTATTCAAGCGACGGTAAACCTCGGCTTGAAAAAGCGGCTCAGCGCTTCCTATACATGACAGCCCTCTCATATTGCGATGCAAACAATATCGACATGACCCCCGAGGCGGATACAGGAAGGGGGCCCGTCGATTTTAAATTTTCGCGCGGTTCCGATGCGAGGTTGCTAGTCGAAATAAAGCTCTCCAGAAATCCGAAACTTGTACACGGCTTTGAAAAGCAATTGGCCCTCTACAATCGGGCGGAAAATGCGTTCGATAGTCGTTATGTGATCGTCGATGTGGGAGGCATGGGCAGAAAGTTGAAAAGAATTCAGAGGGTTGCTGACGAATTGGCGCGACAAGGCAAGCGACATCCGAAAGTTTTGGTGATAGATGGGCAGCCTAAGATTTCGGCTAGCAAAGCGTAGCACCATCCGTTCCCCACCCGCCGCTCTTATCCGCCAGCCCTCCCACCAGAAGCACGCCGTCGACGTTCTCGCCACCGCGTCCTATTCATCATTTCTTTTGGGGGATGCTGTAGGAAATCGGCATGGGCGAGCTTCACCAAATCAAGGACAGTACCCCGCGCAAGCTTAGCGAGGTTGAGTGGACCGAGAGCGGGATGCGTCTCTCGCCGGTGAAGCGCGTCGTCAATAGCGACTGGTTTTGGCCCGCACTGCTCACGCTTCCTGCGGGCGCTTTCGTGCTCGTCTTCTTCTGGTAGCTAAACCCCGCGCAGACCTAGCCGGCCTGCGCGGGGCTTTGCGCTTCTCCTGAAGGCTTACAACCCGCTTAGCGGATCCACTGGCCGGAGCCGACCACGCGGCCGCCGCCTTCGGAGTCGAACCAGTAATAGCCGGTTTCGAGCGCCACTCGGCCTTCGACGCCGCCTGCTTTGCCCTGGAAATAGCCGTAGCAACCCATTTCGCTGCCATTGTCGTTCTCGACATTACAGCCGTACAGGACCGCGCCTGCCGATCCGTCAGCGGTCGATTGGGTGCAGGTGAAATGGCGGTCGAACAGCGATCCTTCGGGCTGGTCCATGCCGATGCATTTGCTCGTGACGGTGACCGCGTTGTCGCCGTCCCCGATGGTCAGCGTCTCGGTCCATGCGCCGCCATAGACCTCTTCGCCGACGCCGCCGACAATGGTGACGTCGCTAAGCGTGCCTTCCCAGTCGAAATGGACCGGAGGTGCATCGCTCGCTTCCATATGGGCATCGGCCAGAGCGCTGCTCGCGATGGTAAGCGCTGCGCCTGCAGCGATGAGTTTTGCCAGATTTTTCATTGTTATACCCCTCGAAATCAAAGTGAGATTCTTGCGACCACACTCGATTGAGAACCGGGTAAGGCGGACCAAGCCGGAAAGGCGCGCACGCGTTCGGCGCGGATTTCAGACAATGTGCTGACTGTCCCGTTTCATGCAGAGGCGCGCTGTTGCGCCGATCCTTGCTGCAGGCTCCCGTGGGCGCGAGACTAGGCCTCATCGCTGGGAATGTAAAATTGCGCGCGTGTGAAGCGCGGCTAGACCCCGCCCAGCAGCACCCGCGAGTAAAACCGGTGCACCGGCATCAGCAGCTTCACCACGCCGCGCTCGGGTCTGCCGACCCAGCTGCCGAATAGCAGGGTCGTCGTGCCCTCGCCCGGGCGGACGCTGAGCCAGCTTGCGGTGGCTTGCTGGAAGTCCTGGAGGAGGATTTCTTGGCTTCGCCGCTCGACCACGTTCCACGCGGCGAAGCTCTGCACCTCGCCGCTTGCGAGCGCGCGGGCGTCGGCATTGGAGGCTCCGCGGCCAATGAGGCCGAGGGCAAGCCGTTCGGGCCGGAAGGCGGGGCTGCAATAGAAGCGCTCGATCAGTTCGGCGAGCGTGACCTCGCCCGGCACCTCGCGCCCAAAGCAGTCGCGATAGGCGGTGCTCGAACCGAACTCGGCGAGCAGCGAGCCGGGAGGGACGGGACAGGCGAGGACCTTTGCCATGGTGCGACCATAGAATGCGCCGCCGCGACCGGCACGTGCGAATTGTGCAGCCGCTCATGCGCGGGGCAAAAGCGTTTTCCTACCATCGCCCGGCTGGCCTACTCAGGAGGCATGCAGAGCGCGAACTCCAACATGCCCATCGCCGTCCACCGCCCTTGCGAAAGGGCCGAAAAATTTGGTCCATGGACCGTGTTCCATGTGTTCCATCCTGTAGGGTTTGCGGGCGTTAACGTGGACGGAGCCTTGCGCAATCGGGCAGCCCCTCAATCGGGAAAACCCGATGGTTTCGGGACTGCCCTAACGCTTCGTTCACTCCCATCTGCGATAAGGGGGCTCGGATACGCAAACGGACGGGGAGCCAAACATGGCATTCATCAAGGGACTGACAGGTTGCGCGCTCGGATTCGTGGGCGGGATGGCGGTGCTCGGCCTGATGATGCCCGAAGAAGTGCTCGCCGCGACCGCCGAGGTGCTGCAGGTGAGCAGCGCTCCGACCGGGGGCGAAGCGTTCATGCGGATCGACCTCGCAGGCTAACGAGCGCCCGCGCGGGGCGTCAGAAGAGCCAGGTCGTCGGCTTGGGCATTGGCTCCTGCTTGTTCGCCTTGATGAGCGAGAGCACGCAGCGCGCAACGAACCACGCCGCCGCGAGCAGCCAGACGAAGAACCCGCCGAAGAACACGATGAAGAAGAGCGGCGGGGGCTGGTGCGAGCCTGACTGCATGGCGATCGACCCGAAGATCATCGCGATCCAGCACACAAAGGTAAGCACGAACAGCGCGAAGCCGATCCAGAAGGTGTAGATGTGGTAGGTGTAGTGGGTCTTCTCCCACTCCTGCGCCTCGCTCTCCCCGCGCCAGATATAGGCGAGGATCACCCCGACAACGACCGAAAAGCCGGTGAACAGATTCGCGAGGTAGAGAATGCCGACGATGGTCGGGCGCTGAATGGTGATGCCGTTCGGTGCGGGCGCCGGCGGGTTGCTGCCGGTCGCAGGCGTGGTCTGGTTATCGGTCATCTCGCTTCCCCTTCTCGCCCCATGCTAGCGCAGAGGCCGCCTCACTCCCAGCCCCAGCTCGGCGGCGGCGGCTCGACCTCCCGCGTCAAGTCGAACTCGACCCGGAAGAAACGGTCCTCGGGCGCACCGGTCTCGACCGTGCGGCGCAGCTGGTAGGCGAACTGCGCGTTGTCCGTGCCAGCCGGATCGACTTCGACCCGCCAGACATTGGTGACCGAGGCGGTGAGGCCCTCGCGTTCGAACATGGCGATGCTCTCGTCATCGACGGGAAACTCCTTCGCGCGCGATATGCCTTCATCGGCCGTGTCGCCGCCATACATGGTGACCGCGTCCGGCTCGCCATCCTCATGACGGTGGTCGTGCTTCAAACGGAGTCCATCGCCGTCCTCCGAATTAACGCGCGTGAAGACCCATGTGCGCGAGCGGTCCCATTCGCCGTCGAGCTGGACGTGGAACGGGACCGCGATCCGGTCCTCGCTGCATTCGGCGACGTGCATGACCATGGCCGCCTCGGCAAAGTCGGCATCTGCCTCTTCCTCGCTGACCAGCTCGCCCGCATAGGCTTTACCGCAATGGCTAGAGAGCGCGTCGAAGAAGTCGTCCTGAGGCGAGGGGGCTTCGGCGCTCGGACCGATCTCGTCGCCATTGCAGCCGGTCATCACTAGCGCTGCAATCGCAAGCGGTGCTGCGCGGAGTTTCATTTGTGGCATTGAGCGCACCTTTCGCATTGGGTTGATGAGCTTGGCGACGGAAAACAAGCGACCCGCCACCAAGCGCGCCGCCTGTCTCCTGATAGCGTTACCGCGCCCTGTGACTAAATCAGAACAGAAGCGTGTTCGGATCGGGCATCGGCTCGCGCTTCTGCGCCTTGATAAGGCTCATCACGCTGCGCACGCCGACCCAGATCGCCACGAGCGGCAACAAGAAAATGCCGATCAGCACGAGCATCAGGATGAAGCTCACCACGAAACCGGCAAAGCCGATCCAGAACGTGCGGATCAGATAGGTGAAGTGGGACGCAGCCCATTCTTCCTTGTTGTCGCCCTGCCAGATATGCGCGAGCACAATCCCGACCAACCCGGAGAAACCGGTGAAATAGCTGCCGAGAAAGAGCAGCGAGACGATCGTCGGCTGGTTCGCATCGAAGCCGTTGCTGGCCGCAGGTTGCTGCTGCGGCGGTGTCGTTGTCGGCGGCGTATCGGTTTCGGCCGAGCGCGTTGCGGGCCTCGGCTCGGTTTCATCGGTCATGGCTGTATCCCCTCCTGCCTGATGGCAATGTCTCCCAAGGCCGGGCAGTCTAAGCCAAGCGGGCGCGAGGGCAAGGGTCTCCTTGGATTTTCGCCGCGTGGACCTCGGCGGCGCGCTCAATCGCACCAGTCTATGCGCTCAGCTCCCCATCCGCTTTTGCTGGCGAGATCAGCCGCGATCATGGTCTCGGCGAGATATTCGCGGGACCCATTGGGGGCCACGCGGCGCACCTTACGCAATTCGCGTCCGTAGCGGTCGCGCGGCGGATCATCGGCGCCGTTCCACTCGAAAGCACCGCGGTTGAGCCAGCGATGCAGCCGCGCGCGGGCGACCCTTGCAAGCTCACGCTCTGCCTCGCACGCGCCGTCGAATTCGGGCGTGTCGAAACCGGTGAGCCTGATCCTGCGCTGCTCGCCGCCAAATCCGACCACGACCGTATCGCCATCGACCACGCAGCCTTGCGCACGCGGGCCGGGCTCGGCGCAGATGGCGAAGCTGGTCGTCACTTCGACCCAGCCCTGTTCCTGCGCGATCGGGCGGAACAGGAACCACCACAAGGCCATCACGACCAGTAGCAGCGTGGGCACACGCCACAGCAGCCACCAGGCGCCAAGCCTGCTGCGGCGAGTAGAACGTCTGAACTTGCGGGAGCTTGGTGGCATCGGCGTCAACCTAGCATACGAGGCCAGCCCAATTCCTGCGAAAATTCTGGTTCAATCGGCGTTTTTATCGTCCGTTCGTTCTTCCGAGCGGCGATCGGGTACCTCGCGTCTCTCGTGCTTGCGACGTTCGACTCCGTCCCAAGGTTCATTCGAGATACGGCGGTCGCCCTTTCGGCGACCACTGCGATCTTTATCCTGCATAGCGATCCTCGCAGTTGCGAACAGCGCTGGATTCTTGCGTCCTTGACCCGTTATTCCTGTTCAGGGAATTCCCCTAATACATGGACTTATCCGGGAACGGAAATCGCACTTCCAATAGCCAGTGGTCAAAACGCCTTGAAATGTTTCGTCAAAAAAATGGACCGCACAGGCAAGCTGCACGGTCCATTGTTCCTGTCGCTCCGCGCTGAAAAGCGCAGCGACCTGAAGGTCGATCAGGCAGCCTTGGGTTCGAGCGAGCCGTTGCCTTCGGGGGTTTCGATGCTTTCACACGTGCCGGCATCCACATAGGTCCAGGCATTGCCTTGGTAGTCGACCACGCTGGTGCCCTGGCAGCTGGTGCCCGGACCTGCGGCGCAATCGTTCTCACCGGCGAGCGCCACGCCGTAGCATTTCTCTTTCTCGCCATCTGGATTTTCGGCAGCGGCGACTTCTGCGGGTTCCTCGGCATCCATTGTTGCTTCGGTTGGTGCGTCATCGCCGCCCGAACAGGCAGCGGCGAGGCCGGCTGCGGCGGCAAGAGCGATCGAACCGTTGAGACGTGACATGTTCATGGGTTTCCTCCTTGAGTCATCTGCTCGGCACGGAGTGGTGCCGACATGCTCGATACGCAAGGCAGCAGCATTCGGTTACAAAGCCAAGGGATTTCTCGCGAGCTGCGGCACCTTGGTCCGGGCGCAAGACAAGCCGGTGCTTCCCCGAGCGCGCCTTTGCCGCTAAGCGCGCTGCCAAACAGACGCGTGGCGTTCCGTATCAAGGTAAGCACGATGGCAGACAATTCCGCCTCCCCCGATCTCTCGAAGACTCAGGTTCTGATCGAGGCGCTCCCCTATTTTCAGCGCTATGCGGGTCGGACCTTCGTGGTGAAGTATGGCGGGCACGCCATGGGCAATCCGCAAGCCGCGCGCGAGTTTGCCGAGGATATCGTGCTGCTTAAGACGGTCGGGATCAATCCGGTCGTCGTCCACGGCGGTGGGCCGCAGATTGGCGAGATGCTCGGCAAGCTAGGGGTGGAGAGCACCTTCGTCGACGGGCTGCGCGTCACCGACGAGGCGACTGCCAAGGTCGCCGAGATGGTGCTGTCGGGGGCGATCAACAAGGAGCTGGTGGGCTGGCTCAGCGCGGCAGGCGGCAAGGCGCTGGGTCTGTCGGGCAAAGATGGCCGGCTCGTCACCGCGCGCAAGGTTGAACGCACCACGCGCGATCCTGAAAGCCTGATTGAAAAGGAAGTCGATCTCGGCTTCGTCGGAGAGCCAGCGCATGTCGATACCAGCGTGATCGATACCGCGGTCGCGGCGGGCATGATCCCGGTAATCGCGCCGATCGCGGGCGGCGAGGACGGCGCAACCTACAACATCAACGCCGACACGATGGCAGGCGCGATCGCGGCAGCGCTGGGCGCGGCGCGGTTGTTCCTGCTCACCGACGTTGCCGGCGTGCTCGATGCCGAAGGCGAGCTCATCGCCGATCTCTCGCCTGCCGACATCGCCAAGCTCAAGGACGAAGGCGTGATCAAGGGCGGCATGGTGCCTAAGCTCGAAACCTGCGTTTCGGCAGTGGAGAGCGGATGCGAGGCGGCTGTTGTGCTCGACGGGCGTGTGCCCCATGCGATGCTGCTCGAATTCTTCACCGCGCGCGGGGCTGGAACGCTGGTGAGCAAGTGATGGGCGAAAGGCTGAGAGGCGACCAAGCGGGGGTGGCATTGAGCGTATTACTTGGCTAATACGCCGAGCAAGGGACAATAACCGGCGTCGCGACGGAAAAGGGGCGCCCAGCAAGGACAATCGAATTTCATGACAGGCTTACTAGCGCTCTACGAAATCGTCTCGCTTCTGGTCAGCGTCTTCGTGATGCTGATCATCATCCAGTTCGTGATCGGGCTGTTGTTTGCGTTCAACGTGATCAACCCGTCGAACCAGTTTCTCGCGCAGGTCTATCAATCGATCAATCGGTTGCTTGATCCGATCCTGCGCCCGGTCCGCAATCTGATGCCTCAGACCGGAGCGATCGATTTCTCGCCGCTCGTTGTGATCATCCTCGCGCAGATCTTCCTGATCGTGCTTCGCGGGATCATCGGCAGCGTCGCATGACCGCGACCCGGATCGACGGAAAGGCCTTCGCTGCGAAACTGCGCGAACGGGTCGGCGAACACGCTCTCGACTTTGCCGCAAAGGCCGGGCGCAAGCCGGGGCTTGCTGTGGTGCTGGTGGGCGATGATCCGGCAAGCCAGGTCTATGTCGGCTCCAAGGGCAAGGCGACGATCGCCGCCAATATGGAGAGCTTCGAGCACCGCCTGCCCGACGATACGAGCGAGGCGGACCTGCTCGCACTGGTCGACCGGCTCAATCAGGACGGCGCGGTTGACGGAATCCTCGTCCAGCTGCCGCTGCCCGATCACCTTGATGAGCAGGCAATCATCTCCTCGATCAGTCCCGACAAGGACGTCGACGGGTTTCACGTGATTAACGCAGGGCGGCTGAGTGTCGGACAGTCGGGCTTCGTGCCGTGCACGCCATTGGGCTGCATAATGCTGCTGACCGACCGGCTGGGCGATCTTTCGGGGCTCGAAGCGGTTGTGATCGGCCGATCGAACATTGTCGGGAAGCCGATGGCGCAGCTTTTGCTCGACGCCAACGCGACCGTCACCATCGCGCACAGCCGGACCAAGGATCTCGCCAGCGTCGTGCGCCGCGCGGACATCGTGGTCGCAGCTGTGGGCCGCCCGCAAATGGTGGGCAAGGACTGGCTCAAGGACGGGGCGACCGTCATCGATGTCGGCATCAACCGCCTTCCGCCCGAACCGGGCAAGGAGAAGGGCAAGCTCGTCGGCGACGTCGACTATGACGAGGCGGCCGAGGTCGCAGGCGCGATCACCCCGGTTCCGGGCGGGGTCGGCCCGATGACCATCGCAGTGCTCTTGCGGAACACGCTTGTCGCCGCCTTCCGCAATGCCGGGCTTGAGGCACCGGAAGGATTGTGAGGAAGCGGCTCGCAGCCATCGCGCTGGTCGCGCTCGCTGGCTCGCTCGCCGCGTGCGGGCAGAGGGTGCCTGGCCCATCCAACGCGGTGATCGAGCGCGTGCTCACCGGCGCACCTGGCGCCGCGCAGCCGAGCACGATCGTGGCGACCGAACTCGCCTTTGCGAGATCCGCGCGCGAGAACGGCCAATGGACCGCGTTCGAGGAATTCGCCGCGCCCGGGGCCATGCTCCACACCAGCAATGGCCTGCGATCCTATGCCGAATTGCGCCCCGCGCTCACCGACCCTGACGAGGCGGTGCAATGGGCTCCGCGCTCGGTGGTGATGAGCTGCGATGGCGGACACGCCGTGAGCGTCGGGCGGTTCCAGTCGCCCGAAGGCATCGTTGGCAACTTCGTGACGATTTGGGAGCGCCAGTCGGACAATACCTATCGCTGGGTCTATGATGGCGGCGGGCCAGACGTGCCGCAGCCGCCTCCGCGCCGCATTCTCGAGGGTGGCGACATCGTCGTCACCGCGCTCAACGCTGTGGAGGGACTGGTTGCAACCTGTCCTCGTGCGGGCGAGAGCGTGGGCACGCCTCCGACCGATTCGCCTGTCGCCTTGCGCCCTGCCGATGTGAAGCAATCGCGCGACGGCACTTTGCGCTGGCGGGTTGAGCATCGCGGCACCGAGGACGGCGGAACCGAGAAGTACGTCGCCGCCGAATACTGGTTCGAAGGCGAATGGATAACCGCAGTGGAAGAGCGTTTGCCCAACGCTTCGTAAGACGCGCAACCCTTGATCTTTTGCGCGAAGGATGATGAGGGGCGGTGATGATACCCGAACTTTTCATCTCCGCTTTCATCACGCTGTTCGTCGTGATCGACCCGCCCGGCTGCGCACCGATCTATGCCGGGCTGACCAAGAACGCGACCAATGCCCAGGCCCGCAATATGGCGCTGCGCGCGACTGGGATCGCGGCGGTGATCCTGACGATCTTCGCATTTTTCGGAGAGGGCCTGCTCGGCGCGCTCCACATCCAGCTCGATTCGTTCCGCATCGCGGGTGGGTTGATGCTGTTCTGGATCGCGTTCGAGATGGTGTTCGAGAAGCGCACCCAGCGCCGTACCGAGCGCGCCGACAAGGTGACGGCAGCCGAAGTCGAGGATGTCTCGGTCTTCCCAATGGCGATGCCGATGCTCGCGGGGCCGGGCGCAATCGCGGCAATCATGCTGCTGATGAATGAGGCCGAGACGCCTGCCGAGACGGTCGAGGTGTTCGCAGCGCTCGCTGCTGTGCTGGTTATCACCGCCGCCGCGCTGGTCGCCGCGGGCCCACTGATCCGCCTGCTTGGCGACAAGGTCGAAGCGGTGATCACGCGCCTGCTGGGCGTCCTTCTAGCTGCGCTCGCGACGCAATATGTGATCGACGGGCTGAGGGGGGCGTTTTCGTTTGCGTGACCCCATCCGGGGTCACTCCTCGCTAGACGCGCATCTTAAATGCGCCCGCTGCGGGCCGCGCAGTCGCGCTTTGACTGCCGTGACCAGGAGCCGGGTCTAATCTTGATGGCTTGGAATGGTTCGGCCTGCGACCAGCAGGCCGCGAGCGCACGCGCGCGAGCCGCAGGTGCCTGACTGAGCGAAGCGAAGGAAGAATAGCACTGAGGAGTGCGCCCGGATGGGCGCACACATCTACTGCAAAGTCGTGATCTCTTCGCCTGGCTCACCGCGGCCAAAGAACTGCATCAACTGCATGAGGAGCTCACACCGCGCGCTCAGCGTCGGCGCTTCGAGCAGGGCCTGTTTCGAGGCCGGATCGAACGGCGCAATTTGCGATACGCCGTTAATCAGCGACTGGTCATCGAGACGCTCAACCGAATCCCAGTCGACCGAATAGCCCTGCGCATCGGCGAATTCGCGCGCCTCGCGCTCGAACCCACCGCGTTGGGCGTGGCTCAGCACTTCATCCGCATCGTCCTCGATCAGTTCGCCTTCGACTTGGCGGAACGCGGTGGTGACATCGAGTTCGCGTAAAACCTTGAAGCGCGATACGCCCTCGAGAACGAGGTTGTAGCGCCCGTCGTCCATTGCCTCGATCTCACCGATCCGCCCGACGCAGCCGACCGTGTAGAGCGGCGAGCCGTCCACCGGGCGCTGCGGCTGGATCATCGCGATCCGGCGGTCGCGCACCAGCGCATCGCCGACCAGAGCACGGTAGCGCGGCTCGAAGATGTGGAGGGGCAATTGCAATCCGGGAAACAGGATCGCGCCCGGCAAGGGAAAGATGGAAAGGCGGGTGGACATGGTCGCGTGCAGGTCTACCCGAACAACAGCTTGGACAGGCGACGGCGGGTGGCGACGACCCAATCGTCCTCGAGCCCGACAGCCTCGAAAATCTGCAAAAGCTTCGCGCGCGCTGCTCCATCATTCCATTCGCGATCGGCTTCGATCATGCCGAGCAGGGTGTCCGCCGCTTCGTCGCGGTTTCCGGCTGCAAAGGCGGCTTCGGCAAATGCGAGCTGCGCGTCCATGTCCTCGCGGTTTGCAGCAGCGGCATCGCGCAGGGTTGCAAGCTCCCCATCGTCGACCTGATTCTCCGAAAGCTGCAATGCGCTTTCGGCGGCGACCATTGCGGGATCGTCCTTGATCGTCGCGTAGACCGGGCTTTGCTTCAAAGCCTCAAGCATCTTGGCCGCTTCTTCGGGTTGACCCATCGCGACCTGTGCGCGGACCATGCCGGCGATGGCCTTGGCGTTGGCGTTGTCGAATTCGATCACCTGCGCAAAGATGCCCATGGCGCGCTCGGTCTCGCCATCGGTGAGCGCCTGTTCGCCCATCCCGACGAACTGCTCGATCTCCTGCGCCGAGGGGCCTGGGGGAGCTCCTTCGCCATCCGCGCCCGGTTGCACCGGAAGCTGCGAAAGCAGTTGGTCGAGCACCTGTTTGAGGTCACTCTCGGTCCGCGCCTTGCTGAGATCAGCGACAGGCTGGCCCTGGAACATTGCATAGACGGTCGGGATCGAGCGGATCTGGAACTGGCTGGCGATGAATTTCTCTTCATCGACATTGACCTTGGCCAGCATCACGCCTTTGTCGGCATAATCCGCCGCGACCTTTTCAAGCGTCGGGGTCAACGCCTTGCATGGCCCGCACCACTCAGCCCAGAAATCGAGAATCACCAACTTCGTCTGTGAGGGGGTGACGACGTTTTGCTGGAAGCGCTCGACGGCCTTCTGCTCTTCGATATTGAGACCCATGCTGGCCAAGGGTGTGCTCCTGTTCGTGTGATCGTAAGGTTCGGTTGAGGCCCCATGTGGGGGCTGGGGCACGCCTTGTGAACCTCCGCTGCGCGACTGGCTAGGTGCGAGCGTTAAAAAGGCGCGATTTTTGTCTTGCAGGCTGTTTGAGTCGCTGTTAATTGCGCCGCCTCCCCGGCAGAGAAGTGCTTATCCAGCCTTCCTGCGAGGCGTCAGTGAGCGGGCGTAGCTCAGGGGTAGAGCACAACCTTGCCAAGGTTGGGGTCGGGCGTTCGAATCGCCTCGCCCGCTCCATTTTCTCCCAATCGCGAGTCCATTGCCAAGCACGCTGCGTTCATGCGCGCGCAAGAGAGCGTTGCATTTTTGCAGCGCATTGTCGGACTTCCAGTGTCATTTGTCGAACAGACCCGGTTTCGGGTTGCACTTTGCCCACCGACCTGTAGGGCGCATGTGACTTTGTTACATTGTGACGTTATCACATCAAAACCGACAGGACCAAGCATGACCACCTTCTCTTCCCGTCTTGCCGTTGCCACTGCACTCACCTTTGCTCTCGCCGCGCAACCTGCGCTCGCGCAGGATGGCGAAGGCGATGAGCAGGCTTCGACCGAGCGAATGGAGGATGACCTTCACACGCGCCAGGTCGACTACCAGAGCGTGATCATCGTCAGCGCCGACGGTCTGCGCCAGCTCGACGTGCTTGCAGGCACGAGTGTGTTCGAGGCCGACGAGATCCAGCGCAACCTCAATGGCCAGCTGGGCGAAGTGCTGGCGAAGCTCCCCGGCGTTTCCGCCTCGAGCTTTGCGCCGGGTGCCTCGCGCCCTGTCCTGCGCGGCTTTCAGGGCGAGCGCGTTCGTGTGCTGGTAGACGGGATCGGGACCGCTGACGTCTCGAACACCTCGGTCGACCACGCGACCACGATCGACCCGCTGACCGCCGAGCGTATCGAAGTGTTGCGCGGGCCTGCTTCTCTGTTGTTCGGCAGCCAGGCGATCGGCGGCGCGGTCAACGTTATCGACAAGCGCATCCCGACCCGCATGCCCGATGAAGGTTTCCACCTCGACGCGATCGGCGCGATTGACACCGCGACCGACCTTCGCAGCTTTGGCGCCTCGGTCGACGTGCCGGTGGGCGATGTGTTCGTGGTTCATTTCGACGGGACCTGGCGGACAAGCGACGACCTTGAAATCCCCGGCTTCCAGATCGCTCCCGAACTTCGTGCCGAGCTTCTCGAAGAAGCAACAGAAGAAGAGGAAGAGGGCGAGTTCGAGGAAGCTGAAGAGTTCCGCGAAGCCGCCAATCAGACAGGCTTCGTCCCGAACACGGGCAGCGAAAGCTACACACTCAATGGCGGCTTCGGCCTGATCCTCGGCGAGAGCACCTTTGGCGCCTCAGTTGGCCATTACGACACCAATTACGGCGTCCCCGGTCGCCCCGGCGCGGGCCACCACCACGGTGAAGAGGGCGAGGAAGGCGAAGAGGAAGAGGGCGAAGAGGAAGGCGAAGAAATCGTCTCGATCGACCTCCAGCAATGGCGTGCCGACTTCAAGGGCGACATCTTCCTCGGCGAAGGCTTCTTCTCGCGGTTGAAGCTGCGTGCGGGCTATTCGGACTACACCCACACCGAGTTTGAAGGCGACGAGGTCGGCACTGTCTTCGAAAGCGAAAGCATCGAAGCACGCGCCGTGCTCGAGCAGAACCCGAGCGGTGCTTCGCGGGGGTCGATCGGCGTGCAGTACCGCCACCGCGATTTCTTCGCGGTTGGTGCCGAAGCCTATGTGCCGCCCAACCTCACCGACCAGCTTGCCGTGTTCGGCCTGCAGGAGTTCGGCACCGGCCCGTTCCAGGTTGAGCTTGCCGCGCGCGCGGAGTTCACCGAGGTCGAGGACCAGCTGAACCGGATTGAGCGTAGCTTCGACACCGTCTCGGGCGCTGTCGGCTTCATCTACGAGAGCGACGAGGCGCTGCGCGCCGGCGTCAACCTCAGCCGCGTCGAGCGCGCGCCTTCGGCTGAAGAGCTTTTCTCGAACGGACCGCATATCGCGACGCAAGCCTTCGAAGTTGGCGACCCCAATCTCGACGTCGAAAGCGCGTGGGGCGTCGAAGCATTCGTGCGCGGCCGGGCCGGGGGCGCCGAGTTCTCGCTCGCCGTCTTCAACCAGTGGTTCGACAACTACATCTACATTCAAGACACGGGGCTCGAGGAAGACGAGCTGCCGGTGTTCGTCTATCTCCAGCAGGACGCCGACTATTTCGGGATCGAGGGCGAGCTGACCTTCCCGATCTTCGAAACCGGCGATGTCGGCCTAATCGCCGACCTGCGTGGTTCCTATATCGAGGCCGACCTCGACGACGGCACCAACGTCCCGCGCATCCCGCCGCTTTCGCTGCTCGGCGCGCTTGAGCTGCAGTCGAACGCCTTCGACGTGCGCGGCGAGGTCCAGTGGTTCGGCGAGCAGGACGACACCGCGCCGTTCGAAACTGCGACCGATGACTTTGCCTTCGTCAATTTCCTCGTCTCATGGCGTCCGCTTGCCAATAACGAGAACGTGACGGTGCAGCTCGCTGCGGACAATGTGTTCGACGTGACGGGACGCCGCCATGCCTCGTTCACCAAGGAGTTCGTGCCGCTTCCCGGTCGCAACATCCGGGCGAGCGTGCGGCTTAGCTTCTGACGTCGTTCGTAGGAAAGCGGTTTCGCTTCATGAGGTCCTCCCGCTAGAGTGCGCGCGGGAGGACCGCTCTTGACCCGATCACTCATCACCGCCGCAGTCGCGCTGGCCATGCCGGCCGCGGCGCTTGCCGAGGCTCATGAGGAGCCCAGCGTCGCGCCGCCAACGTGCGATTACGGCGCTCCGCACCCGCAAGCGCCTGAAGCGCTGGCGCAGTTCGACTTCCTCATCGGCGACTACGCGATCACCGCGCATGCCTGGCGCGAAGGGCCGAACGGATGGGCATGGACCCCGCCGCGGCCCGGTCCCGCTCCGCGCTGGAACGGACGCTACATCCTTGGCGGCATGGCGATCGAGGACGAGTGGTTCGACCCCGATCCCGGCCTCGACCCGGCTTCCCCGCGCGGCGTCAACATCCGCATGTGGGATGCCGAGGACGGCGAGTGGGACATGACCTGGATCCACACCTCAGGCCGCCAGGTGCAGGACCTGCGCGCCAAGGTGATCGATGGCACGCTCACCATGTGGCAGGTCTATCCCGACCGCCCCGGCTTCAAGGCCACGTTCGAGCGGCTTGACCCCGATAGCTGGCACCGCATCACCTACGCGCCGGACGATGCGGGCGAGTGGCAACCGACCTTCAAGCTGGTCGCCACCCGTATCCCCTGTCCCGAGGACTAGCGCGCCTCAGTTCTCCGCCGCGAAGCTGATCTCGGCGTTCTCTTCGAGCCGCTTGACCAGCGCTTCGCCGAGGAACGAGCCCGGCGTGCCCACGCCGCCTGCGGCATCGCTCTCGCACAGCGCAATGCCCGTCTCGGCGATCATCCGGCTGGTCGAGCCGTAGCCCGGATCGTACTTGCCCTTGACCCCGTAGTGGAGGTCGCCGGAACCATCCGGCCCTTCGGCGACGAACAGCACGTCGTAGAAGCCGTTCTCGCGTTCCTCCGCGCTCGGGCCTTCGCCGGGCTTGGGAGGCTTGGCGCCGAACGGGTTCTTCATCATCTCGGTCGCGGCTTCGGCCATCTTCTTGCCCGCCTCGCCGGGGCTGGTGAGGACCATCTCGTCATACTGGAAGTCCTCGCCGTATGGGTGGCCGAGCAGGTAGTTGGTGCGGTGCACGTTCTTGGTGTTGATCGGCGCCATCACGAAGGGCGCGGCCCACTTGTCCAAGTCCTTCTCGTAGGTCGGGATCATGCCAGAGGGCTGGCTCGGGCCGTCGAAGCCCGGGGCGAGCGCGAAGGGATCGCGCAGCACGTTGATAACCCGCGGGTTCTTCGCCGCCGCCTTCATCGTCGCGCCGAGGCTCGCCGCGGTGCCGCCCGAGAACGTGCCCTGCATCGCCCGCACGCGCCCGCGCACGCGCTTTGCCGGAGCGCCGAAGCGCTCTTTGGCGACCTTCTGCGTCATCAGCACGCCGAGGTCGAACGGGATCGAGTCGAACCCGGACGAGAAGCAGATGCGCGCGCCGGTCTCCTTGGCGGTGTCGTGGAGCTGGTCGATCTTCTCGGCCATCCATGCCGGCTCGCCGCACAGATCGGCATAGTCGGTGCCGGTCTTTGCGCAGGCCGCGACCAGTTCGTCGCCATAGAGCTGGTAGGGTCCGACCGTTGTGACGACGCACTTGGTCCGCTCGCACATCGCTTCCATCGCCTCGCGGCTGTCGGCATCGGCGACCACCAGCGGCGTGTCCTCGGGCGCGCCGATCAGCGTGCGCACGTCCTCAAGCTTCGCCTTGTTGCGCCCCGCCATCGCCCATTTGGGACCGTCATCGCGATTGCCATAATGCTGATGCAGATACTCGGCGACGAGGCGGCCGGTATAGCCGGTTGCGCCATAAACGATGATGTCAAACTCGGGATTAGCCATGGGGTCGTTCTCCTTCGCGGACCGGCATGGCGGCAGGGCGCGCCCGTGTCAAAGTCCTACAGGATGGAACGCTTGGAACACGGTCCAGGGGGATAAGCCGAGAGGCGTTGCCTTAGGCTGCGGGAAGCGTGACCTTGAAGCACGAAGTGACAGCTTCTTCGCAGCTATTCGCGGTGCTTCGGAGGGGTTGGTGAGTGACATGGCACAGGTTCAACCACATCTGCGCGAAGTAGGAAAACGTGGCTACCCATCCAACCTAGTCACCCATCGGCCGCCTCGGCAGCACGCCCGTCTGGCTCGAGATCGCGAGCAGCTTGCCGTCCTCGCTGAAGTGGCGCGCCGAGCCGTGGACAACGCCGCGTTCGAAAGCGGCGAATTCGGTGACCGAGAGCACCCAGCCCGGCTCGCAGCCTCTCACAAAGCGGAACATCGCATCGAGGCTCGATGAACCGATCCCGACCGATTGGGGGTGCGAGCCGAGGAAGAAGTCGGAGATGATCGCGAGGTATCCGGCATCCACCGGGAAACCGGCATTGCTGCGGCTCCATGTGGCATTGGTGCCCCTGTCGTGATCGGCAGCGGCCTCGCGCATTTCGATCTGGTCAACGAGGCCGCCCGGTACTGCCCAGTCGCGGGTGATCGGTTCGCTCGCTTCGGGGCCGGGAACGTCGGGCATTTCGACGAACTGGACCTTGTTGTCCGGCTCGCGGTGGCCGAGCGCGGCGGTGGCGCGGTGAGTGGGGCGACCGTTGACGTGAGCCGAAGCGGCGTATTGCGCGATCGACTGACCGCCGCCGCATTGCTCGCAACTGATCGACAATTCCTCGGCGTGCTGGGTGGGGCTGAGGAATTGCACTTGTGCAAACAGCAGCGGTAGCTCGGTATCGAGTTCCATCGCATCGACAATCGCGCCCAATGCGACCCCGCCCATGATGTGGCCTGCGCCTTCCGGCCCGACCGTCGCGGCGGGCATGACGGGAAGCGTATAGCGGCCTTGCCCCGGCGCGCTGCCCTCTGCAGGGATCACCCGCCAGAACGGGATTTTCGATACGGTCATTTCAGTGCCTTCCCCCAAAAGCGCTGCGCGCTCAGAAATTGAACTGGCGGCTGGCGAGGTCGTACATGATCTCCTCCGACCCGCCACCGATCGCCATGACGCGCACCTCGCGATAGATGCGTTCGACCCGGCCCCCGCGCACGAAGCTCGCGCCGCCGAGGATCTGACACGCCTCGCGCGCGCAATATTCGAGGGTCTGGGTCGCCTGCACTTTCAGGAGCGCAAAGTCGCCGGGAAAGGCGCAGTCGTGCTTCACCGTCCACGCCGCCTGATCGATCATGGCCTGCGTGGCGTGGATCATCTGCAGCATGCGCGCGAGCTTGTGCCGGATCGCCTGCCGCGTCACCAGCGGCTTGCCAAATGTCTCGCGCGTCCGCGCCCAGTCGAGCGCATCCTCGTAGCAAACGCGCGAAAAGCCCGCCGCCTGCTGCGCCATGCCGAGCCGCTCGCCGTTGAAATTGCGCATGATCCCGCCAAAGCCTGCGTTTTCCGGTCCGATGAGATTGTCCACAGGCACCTCGACATCGTCGAAGTGGATCGTAGCAGTGTCCGAGGCGTGCCAGCCCATCTTTTCGAGCGATGTCCTCGAAACCCCCTCGCTCGAAAGATTGACCAGCAGCAGCGAGATGCCGCCGAGCCCCGCGTCTCCGGTGCGAACCGCGAGCGTGATGTAGTCTGCGCGCATGCCGGAGGTGATCAGAGTCTTTGCGCCGTTGACGATGAAACTCGCCCCGCGCCGTTCGGCCCGCGTCCTGAGATTGGCGACGTCGGACCCGCCGCCCGGCTCGGTAATGCCGAGGCAGATGAGCTTCTCTCCGGCTAGCACTTGCGGGGCGATGCGGGCTTTCATCTCCTCGCTGCCCATGGCGAGGATTGGGGGGAGGCCGATCCCGTGCGTCATGAGCGAGGCGACCACGCCGCCCGCACCGGGACGGCACAATTCCTCCGACTGGGTGAGCGCGTGGAAGATGTCGAAGCCCTCTCCGGCGCCGCCATATTCCTCCGGGTAGCCAAGCCCGATCACGCCTGCTTCCGCTGCCTTGCGGTGAAGCTCGCGCGGCAGTTCGCGCGCTTCTTCCCACGCTTCCACATTGGGGATGATCTCGCGGGCGACGAAAGCGCGCACGCTGTCGGCCACCGCCTCGTGCGTGTCATCATAGTGCGGGCTGCGCGCACGCCATTGGTCGAAAAGAGGTGTGGTCATGGCTGGTGAGGCTAGGTCGGCGGACACGGCGTTGCACCCCTCACTAAAGACGGGGCGTTAGAGCCTCGGAAGCGTCACCCCGCGCTGGCCCATATATTTGCCCGCGCGGTCCTTGTAGCTCGTCTCGCAGCGCTCATTGCCCTTGAGGAAGAGGAACTGGCACGCGCCTTCATTGGCGTAGATTTTCGCAGGCAGCGGTGTCGTGTTCGAGAATTCGAGCGTGACGTGGCCTTCCCAGCCCGGTTCGAGCGGCGTGACATTCACGATGATCCCGCACCGCGCATAGGTGCTCTTGCCGAGGCAGATGACAAGCACGTCTTCGGGCACGCGGAAATACTCGACCGTGCGCGCAAGTGCGAAACTGTTGGGCGGGATGATGCAGACATTGGTTTCGCGGTCGACGAAATTCTTGGGATCGAACGCCTTGGGATCAACCGTCGAGCTGTCGACATTGGTGAAGATCTTGAACTCGGGCGCGACCCGCGCGTCATAGCCGTATGAGCTGAGCCCGTAAGAGATGCAGCCGTCGCGTCTTTGCGCTTCCTCGAACGGCTCGATCATGCCGTTCGATTGCGCCTGTTCGCGGATCCATTTGTCGGAGAGAATCGCCATGCAGGATTGATTCCCGAACGCGGGTCAGTGAGCAAGCGCGTCTGCCGACTTATCCGACTTCGCGACCGAGTTAATCAGCTGAAGAGCCTAGCGCGACCCGTGCGCCGTCCTGTTCGATCATGGTCGGCAGGTCGAGCTTCAGGTCGAGCTGGAACATCGTGCCCGTTCCGGGTGAGGTGATCGAGAGGTCTGCCCCCAGGTTCCGCGCAATTGATGTCACCAGGCGCGCGCCGAGATTGCCTTCATTAGGCCACTTGCTCTCGCCAAGCCCAACGCCATCATCTGCCACGGTAAGCCGGATGCGATCCGAACCCAGCGACTTCAGCCGCACTTCGACAAGGCCCTCGCGGCGGTCCCTGAAGGCGTGCTGGAAGGTGTTGGAAAGCACTTCGGACAGGATCAGCCCAAGATTGGCTGCGTCGCGTGTCCGCATCGGGATCGTATCGGCATCAATGTTGAGCCGGACCGATGATCGTCCATCGAGAGCCCCCACCGTCGAGGCGACCCGGCTCACATAGCCGCCTGCCGATACCACGTCGTATCGCCCGCCAACCTGAACGCTCGTCTGCGAGAATTCGTCATACAGCAAGCTCAAGGCTTCGACCCGGCGCGCAAGCACGTCGTAGGAACGCAAGGGGTCCGGTCGTTCATGTCGCGATTCGAGCCGGATCATGGAGGCAACCATCGCAAGGTGGTTCTTCACCCGGTGCTGCGTCTCTCGCAGAAGGTCCGTCACGTCTGCGGCGCTCAGCGCGGCCTTGCTATCCTCGGTCAGTTCGGTCTGGATGCCAATGAACGCGAACAGGCGCCCTTCATCGTCATGAACGGGCGAGATCATCAGGCGATTGAGAAAGGGTTCGCCATTCGCGCGGTAATTGCGAATATCGACGCTGACCTGCTCTTCGTTCTCGATCGCCTTGCGTACGACCTCACGGCTTTTCTGGTCCTGATCGTCGCCTTGCAAGAACCGGCAATTGCGTCCGAGCGCCATTTCGGCGCTGTATCCGGTCACTTTCTCGAACGCCCGATTGACATAGACAATCGGGCAATCCTCGCGGTGCGGGTCGCTAATGACCATTGAAAAGGGCAGCTGCGCCAACAGGTTGCGCGCCGCCTGCTCGTGCAGGAAGTTGTGTGTCTGAGCCATATGATCCCTCTACAGCTGACACAGAGCGTATCACGGCTCTACCGCCCGGCAAGCGGTTTCGCATAAGCGGCTGAGGGGATTGGACAATCAGGTGAGAGGGCAGGCCATCATTTGTTAATCAATGACTTCCGCGCCCAGCTCAGGGTTGAGGGTGGTGATGTGATTGAGCCATTTCTTGGGCCGGCGCAGCATGTCTTCAGGAAATTCGACCCGCAGCCCCACCAATTGCGCCATGCGCCCGACGAAGTGGATGCAATTGCGCTCATCGAGGCTGTAGCGTTTGCCCGGCTCGTCCTTCCAGCTGCGCACTTCGCGCACGACGCGGTGATATTGCGCATCGGTCAGCTCGATCGAGAAATGGCGGTTGGTGCGCCGCACCTGCCGCTCGGTCTCGGCAAGCACCATGTGTTCGGCCCAGCCGCTGGTGATCGCTTCGCCCGAATTGCGCGCGGAAAAGCCGTAATTCTCGTTGACCTGCGTGCCGTCCTCGAGCGTCCCTTCGAGCACGATGAAGGTGTGCGGGTAGCGTCCGAACAGCACCGATCCGTTGAACGAGTGGAAGTGTATCTCGACCGCCGCAAAGGCCGCGCCGCTCCATGCAAAGGCAATGAGAGCGAGGATGTGCGCGATGAGGCGAGCAAAACGTTTGGGCATGGTGCGCGCGATTATCGCGAAGCTCCGAACTATTTCAAGTACGGTCAAAGACTTGCGAGCAGGCTCGCATTGCCGCCCGCTGCGGTCGTGTCGATGCAGGTCACACGCTCGGTTGCGAAGCGCGCGAGATAGTGCGGGCCTCCGGCCTTGGGTCCGGTGCCCGACAACCCCTCGCCGCCGAACGGCTGGCTTTCGACGATCGCGCCGATCTGGTTGCGATTGACGTAGAAATTGCCGACCTTTGCGTGCGCCTGGACGAACTTGCGCGTCGCCTCGATCCGGCTGTGGAGGCCAAGCGTCAGGCCAAATCCGGTCGCGTTGATGTCCTCGATCACCGAAGCGAGATCCTCGCCTTCGAACCGGGCGACGTGAAGGACGGGGCCGAAATTTTCGCGTTTGAGGTCGAGGATCGAATCGAGCTCGATGATCGTCGGCGCGACGAAGCAGCCCTTCGAAAGCTCCTCATCGAGATCGAGCCGCCAGACGGTCCGCTCGTTCTGCTCGCGGCGCGCGACATGGCGTTCGAGCGCAGCTTGCGCATCGGGGTCGATTACCGGACCGACATCGGTCGAAAGCAGCGCGGGATCGCCCACATGGAGCGCTTCGAGCCCGCCGCGGATCATCTCGAGCATTTCGTCGGCGACGTCTTCCTGCAGATAGAGCATGCGCAGCGCCGAGCAGCGCTGACCCGCGCTCTGGAATGCACTTGCGAGCACGTCGCGCACCACCTGTTCGGGGAGCGCCGAGGAATCGACGATCATCGCGTTCTGCCCGCCGGTTTCGGCGATCAGGGTGGCAATAGGCCCGTCGCGTCCGGCGAGCGTGCGGTTGATCGCTTGCGCGGTTTCGGTCGAGCCGGTGAAGGCGACGCCTGCAAGGCGCGGATCGTTGGTGATCATCTGGCCCACATCTCCAGCGCCGGGGAGCAATTGCAGCGCCTCGGGCGGAATGCCTGCCTCGTGGCACAGCTTGACCGCGAGCGCGGCGATGAGCGGGGTCTGCTCGGCAGGCTTGGCGATCACCGCGTTGCCCGCAGCGAGCCCGGCGGAAGCCATGCCGATGAAGATCGCGAGCGGGAAATTCCACGGGGAGATGGTCGCGAACACCCCGCGTCCGTGCATCCTCAGCGTGTTCTCCTCGCCGGTCGGGCCGGGAAGCTGAACGGGATTTTCGAACTGGCGGCGCGCTTCCATCGCGTAGTAGCGCAGGAAATCGACGGCTTCGCGCAGCTCGGCAACGCCGTCGAGCAGCGTCTTGCCCGCCTCGCGCTGGCACAGGACAAGGAATTCGTCGGTGTGCGCTTCGAATAGGTCGGCCGCTTCTTCAAGCAGCAGCGCACGCTTTTCTCCGCCCAGCGCGTCCCAGCCCGGCTGGATCGCTTCGGCGCGGGCAAAGGCATCGTCGACCTCCTCCTGCGTCGCATCGCGACGGGTGCCGACCTCTTGCGTCAGGTCGTGCGGCATGGTGATCGGCGCGACTTCGCCCGAGATTTCGGCGGCAAAGGTTGGCTCTGCATGCCAGCGCAACTGGCCAAGCTTTTCGAGCCGTTCCAGCAAGGGTTCAAGCACTAACGGATCGGACAGATCGACGCCCGCGCTGTTGAGCCTCGCGCCAAGGATATCGGCGGGGAGCGGGATCGCCGGATTGCGCCTGGGTTCGAGCGCGGCGAGCTCTGCCACCGGATCGCCGACCAGTTCGGACGCGGGCACTTCGGCATCGCCCATGCGGTTGACGAAACTGGTGTTCGCGCCGTTTTCGAGCAGGCGACGCACCAGATAGGCGAGCAATTCCTTGTGCCCGCCGACCGGCGCATAGATGCGAACCGGTGTTGGTTCGTTGCCTTCGAGCCGGCGCAGGGTCTCGTACACTTCCTCGCCCATGCCATGGAGGCGCTGAAATTCGAACGGCCGCCCGCCCGCAAGCTGCTTGACCACTGCGACGGTGTAAGCGTTGTGGGTCGCAAAAGCGGGGCGGATGACGTCGTCGTGTTCGAACAGCCGCGCCGCGCAGGCGAGGTAGGACACATCGGTCGCGACCTTGCGGGTGAAGACCGGGAAGTCGTCATAGCCGCCCACTTGGCTGAGCTTGATCTCGGTGTCCCAGTATGCGCCCTTGACCAGCCGCACGAAGAGCTTGCGATCGTGCCGCCGGGCCAGTTTCGCTACCCAGTCGCACAGCGGAACGCCGCGCTTCTGGTACGCCTGCAAGGCGAGCCCGAACCCGTCCCAGCGCGAGCCGTCGGGGCGCGCGAACAGCTCGTCATTTGCCACCAGCGTTTCGATGATGTCGAGGCTGACTTCGAGCCGCTCGGCTTCTTCAGCGTCGATCGTGAAGTGAATATTGGCATCGCGCGCCTTGATCGCGAGCGCTTTCACGACAGGCACGATGTCGCGCACAGCTTCTTCGGCGTGCAGGTAGGAATATTTCGGGTGGAGCGCGGAGAGCTTCACCGAAATGCCGGGCGAGGGGCCGACCCCGCCGCTCGCTTCGGAGATCAGCCGGTCGATCGCGCCGTCGTAAGCCTGCCGATAACGCTCGGCATCGGCAAAGGTCATCGCCGCTTCGCCGAGCATGTCGAAACTGTGCGTGAGGCCCTTGGCGCGCTCGGGCTTTGCGCGCTTGAGCGCTTCGCCGATATTGCGGCCATAGACGAACTGCCCGCCAAGAATTCGCATCGCCTGCAGGGTCGCCTTGCGGATCACCGGCTCGCCCAGACGGTTCATCGTCTTGCGCAGCGTCTTGCCCATGCCGCGCTGGTGCGCTTCGGGCGGGTCGAGCACTTCGCCGGTCAGCATCAGCGAGAATGTCGCCGCGTTGACGAAGGTGGAGGAGCTTTCACCCAGATGTTCGCCCCAGTCGATCTCGCCGATCTTGTCGCGGATGAGAAGGTCGGCGGTCTCATCGTCGGGCACGCGAAGCAGCGCTTCGGCAAGGCACATCAGCGCGATGCCCTCCTCGGTGTCGAGGCCGTACTGCTGAAGGAATGCGTCGATGCCGCTCGCCTTGTGCGCCCTTGCACCCTCAATCAACTCAATCGCGAATTGCGCGGCTTCGCCAGCGACCTTGCACGCTGCGCTCGCCTGTTCGAGTCGCTCGGCGATGCAGGCTTCTTCTTCGGCGCGATAGGCGCGCCGCAGGGCGCTGCGGTCGAGGAATTGGGTCGGCGAGGGGTGCGCGTTCACTTCTTGATCAAGTCCCTTGGATTGAGTCGTTTTGACGGGTTTCCGCCCTGTGAACCCGAAGCCTTCCGCGATCAAGAAAAGTCGCTTGCCGGGCCATTCGCTTGCGCCACCTTTGGCCTCGCTCTATCGCGTGAAGTCGAGCGCCAAACTGCGGGAGCGATCCATGGCCCTGTTCTGCTTTTACTGCCGCGATGGAGAGAACAGCGAGACCCTGCGCGAAGTGCATTTGAAGGCACAGCGCGAATGGATGGCCGAGCATGACGAGAACTATATCGCTGCCGGGCCGCTCACCAACCGCATGGGAGAATTCGTCGGCTCGCTGCTCGTGATCGAGGCCGAGGACGAAGCGGCGGCGCGCGCGACCGTCAATGACGATCCCTACCTCACCGGAGGCGTTTGGCAGTCGATCCGGGTCGACCGGTTCGAGCCGGTCAAGGGCCGCTGGAAGGAAAAGGGCTGACGGGCCGGGCATGAGCGGGGGCACGCACGACTATTACGCCGGCGACCTTTTCGGCGAGATTTACCACGCGGACTCACAGACCGCTGCCCCGCCGCGTCGGCGTGTGGCGGAATATGTCCCCGGCCTCTTGGTGTGCACGACGGCTGCCTTGGCCTCGGCTTGGCTGGCGGATTTCTACGGCTTTCCGCTGATTCTGCTCGGGTTGTTGATCGGGCTTGCGCTTAGCTTTGTAAGCGATGACGCGCGCACGATCCCCGGCCTCGATTTCGTATCCAAGCATTTCCTGCGCGCAGGGATCGTGCTGCTCGGGCTGCAGGTGACGTGGATGCAGGTGATGGCACTGGGCTGGCTTCCTTTCCTCGGCCTTGCGGCGGTGATGTTCGTGGCGTTCGCAGCGGGGATCGGTGGAGCCAAGCTTGCAGGCCAGGGGCGCGAGGCGGGGGTGCTTGCGGGCGGTGCGACCGCGATCTGCGGCGCGTCGGCGGCGCTCGCGCTTTACGGGGTGATCGGCAAGGACCGGCTCGACCAGGCGCGCTTTTCGGTGACCTTGGTCGGCGTGGCGCTGGCTAGCGCGATCGCGATGTCGCTCTATCCGCTGCTCGCACAGATGATCGGACTGTCGGACACGCAGGCCGGTTTCCTGATCGGGGCATCGGTGCACGATGCCGGACAGGCGATCGGCGGCGGCTATTCCTATTCGGACGAGGCGGGCGCAAGCGCCACCATCGTCAAGCTCGCGCGCGTCGCAATGCTCGCGCCGGTCGTGGCGCTGGTGGCGCTGTGGATCGGCGGGGCAGGGGCGCGGCCCGGCTCGGCGTGGAAGCGGATTGCGGTTCCGTGGTTCATTGTCGGCTTTCTGGTGCTGGTGGTGGTCAACAGTCTCGTCAGCCTGCCGTCCGAAGCGGCAAGCTGGGGCCTCGTCGCCTCAAAGGCCGCGCTGTTGATGGCGGTGACCGCGACCGCGATGCGCTCCAAGCTCGGTCTGCTGCTCGAAGCGGGATGGCGTCCGCTGGTGCCGGTCATCGCGGCGAGCATTGCCTCGTTCCTCACGGCGCTCGGCGTGGCGATGCTGGCGATTTCCTGACGCCGCCTAGTCGGGCCTGGTGAGCGCGGTCGTGTGCTTCATCTCCTCCATCGAGAAGGTCGCGGTGACATCTGCCAGATCAGGCACGCGCTTGATCAGCTGCTGGTAGATCGCATCGTAGTGCTCGATATCGCGCACACGCAGCTTGAGCATGTAGTCGATATCGCCCGCCATCCGGTGGCATTCGGCGACCTCCTCGATGCCCGCGATCCCGCGATCGAAGGCGGCGAGCCATTCGGCGTCATGCCGCCGCGTGCGGATCGCGACGAACACGGTCGTTTTCAACCCCACCGCGGCCGGATCGAGCAGCGCCACCCGGCGCGCGATCACGCCGTCTTCCTCCAGCCGCTTGATCCGCCGCCAGCACGCATTGGAAGACAGCCCCACTTTATCGCCCACGGCATGAACGGGCATCGAGGCATCGCGCTGGAGGACGTCGAGGATCTTCCAATCGATGGGATCGATTTGCGTGACGCTGCTCTTCATTGGGAGAAATTAACGCATATGAGCCGAAATGGCGAGTGATTTGGGAGAAAAATGCGCGATCAGCATGTTAGAAATTGCGCAAAGTCAATTCCCAGGGGAAATCACCATATGTTCAAGCGCGCTTTCACCGAACACCCGGCCAGCGTCGGCGAGACCTATTGGCAGCATCTCGTCCACGCCTCGAGCTTCGGCGTGCGGATGATGCTGGGCGGCTTGGCCTGTGTACTTCACGGTCTCTTGCCGTTTCTGTTCGTGAAAACGGGAAGCAAGCAGATCGAAACACTGCACGGGCGCATGGTGGTGAACCGGAGCAAGCTTCCCGCCCCGATCGACTTCGTGATCTAGCGAGGGGATTAGCCCTTCAGCACGCGCCCTGCGACAGCGTCGAGGCGGGCGAGCATTTCCGGCCCCTGCTCTTCGGGCACGGTCAGAACCGCATCGTCGAGCGCGGTGTCGATCGGCGAGGCTTTGCGCGTCTTGGGCAGGTTCTCGATGAACTTCACAACCGTCTCGCGAGCGAGCTGGCTGTTTTCCTGCATCTGCGCGACGACTTGTGCGACATCGACCTCGTCATCGTCGCGCCAGCAATCATAGTCGGTCACCATGCCGATGAGCGCGTAGGGAAGCTCGGCCTCGCGCGCGAGCTTCGCCTCAGGCATTCCGGTCATGCCGATAATGTCCGCACCCCATTGGCGATACATCCGGCTTTCGGCGCGGGTGGAGAATTGCGGGCCTTCCATCGCGAGATAGGTCGCACCCGTGGCCACCTTGCCCTTGCATGCGGTGACCGCCTTTGCGGCATAGTCCGACAGGCGCGAGCACACCGGGTCTGCCATTGAGACATGGGTGACGAACCCGCTGCCATAGAAGCTCGAAGCGCGTCCCTTGGTGTTGTCGATGAATTGTTCGGCAACGACGAAGCGCCCCGGCTCGAGCTCTTCGCGCAAAGACCCTACCGCCGAGATCGCGAGGATATCGGTGCAGCCCGCGCGCTTCAATGCGTCGATATTGGCACGTGCGTTGACCTCGCTCGGCGAAATCGGGTGCCCGCGACCATGGCGCGGCAAGAAGCGGACCTTCATATCGCCGATCCGCCCGCACAGGATTTCATCCGACGCATCGCCCCACGGCGTGTCGATCAGGAGCCATTGCTTATCCTCAAGCCCCTCGATCTCGTAGAGGCCCGATCCGCCGATGATCCCGATGCACCATTGCTTGGCCATAGGTTTCGAGTGTGCTCCGATTGAGTGCGTGTCTTCGATCCGGCCTTACGGCGCGGCTAGGTGTTCTGCAACTTGTGCTAGCGAGTGAGTCTTAACGCTTATGAAAGGCTAATCTTGTCGGGCAGCGACTTGCGCACGATCGCCTGCGCATGGCGGGCGGGCCCGGCGATGGAGGGCCGTTCGCACATGGCCTCGTAATGCGCGGCGAGCGCGGGCCATGGCGAAAGGTCGATATCGGCAACGAGGTCGATCTGCATCAGGATCGTGGTGATCGAGATATCGGCGATCGAGATGCTATTCTCGCAGCAAAAGGTTTTGCCCTCCAGCTCTTTGTCCAGAAAGGCGAGCATGGGCGGGATGTCGTTTGCCCAGGTCGCGCGGGCCTTGTCCGCATCGGGTTCCTTGCCCTGCATCGCGTTGAAGAAGATCGGGCGGAACATGCCGAGCCCGCCAGATGCTGCGAGCATGGTGTCGACATATTCTTCGACCATCAGAGCGCGGGCATGGGCATACGCGTCCTTGCAGTAGAGCGAAGGCTCGGGATGCTTGCGTTCGATATAGGCACAAATCGCCGAGCTGTCGGCGATGGTGCCGTCGACACCATCGGTCGCAATCGAGCGGTCGCGCAGCACAGGAATGCGCTTCATCGGCGAGATTTCGCGAAACCATTCGGGCGGGTCGAAGACGTCAACCGCTTCGATCGTGAAATCGACGTTCTTTTCGGAGCAGACCGCGGCGGCCTTGCGCACGAAGGGCGAAAGCGGGCTGCCATAGAGGACGAGATCGGCGTCTTTGGTCATGGTCTGTTATCTCCTTGTGCGCGCCTTGATAATGCGCCAGTTTCATAGCGCAACTGATAGGAGCGCCGCCCCCGCTCAACCCGTAGGTTATTAGCAACGCTGCGCCGTGGATGCGCATTGATTTTTGCCGCCAAAGGTTCACCTTGGCGGGCAAGCACACGAATCTTGAAAGACACCCGAGGAGAGAACCACCATGGCCACCCAGTACAAGAACCTCATCAATGGAGAGCTGATCGAAACCGGCGAATGGCTCGACGTGGTCAATCCCGCGAATGAGCAGGTGATCGGACAAGTCCCGGCCTGCGGTGCCGAGCAGCTGGATAGCGCCGTCATCGCCGCACGCGAGGCGTTCAAGAGCTGGAAGAAGACCAGCTTCGAAGAGCGTCAGGCCGCCTGCATGGCGATCTCGGGCGCGATCAAGGAGAATGCCGAGGAACTCTACCGCCTGCTCACCAGCGAACAGGGTAAGCCGCACGAACAGGCCAAGGGCGAGATTTTCGGTGCGGCGGGCATGTCGGCTGCGCAGTCGACGCTGAAGCTTGAAGAAGAGATCATTCAGGACGACGACACGCGCCTGCACCGTTCGCGCCGCGTGCCGGTTGGCGTTGTCGGCGGTATCGTTCCGTGGAACTTCCCGGTGATGATGGCGGTTCAGAAGATCGTGCCTGCGCTGATGAGCGGTTGCACGATCATCCTGAAGCCTTCTCCCTTCACCCCGCTCACCACGCTCCGCATCGCAGAGCTGATCGCGGACAAGGTGCCGGCGGGCACGGTCAACATTATCACTGGCGAAGACAGCCTCGGCCCGCTGATCACCGCGCATCCGGGGATCGACAAGATCACCTTCACCGGCTCGACCGCGACGGGCAAGAAGATCATGGAAGGCGCGAGCGCCGACCTCAAGCGCATCACGCTTGAACTCGGCGGCAACGATGCTTCGATCGTGATGCCCGATGCCGATCCCAAGAAGGTCGCCGAACAGCTGTTCTGGGCGAGCTTCTCCAATGCCGGCCAGATCTGCGTTGCGGCCAAGCGCGTCTATATCCACGAGGATATCTACGACGAGCTTTCGCAGGCAATCGCAGACTACGCCAAGACCGTAGTGGTCGGTGACGGCAGCGAGCAGGGCACAGGCGTCGGTCCGATCCAGAACAAGAAGCAGTACGACCGCGTGCTAGAGCTGATCCAGGATGCCAAGGACAATGGCTACAAGTTCCTGACCGGCGGCGACAAGGATCCGTCGGGTACCGGCTACTACGTGCCGATCACGATCCTCGACAACCCGCCCGAAGACGCGCGGATCGTGGCCGAGGAACAGTTCGGCCCGGTCATGCCGCTGATGAAGTTCTCGACCGAGGAAGAGGTCATCGCGCGCGCCAATGCGTCGGACTACGGCCTCGCCGGTGCGGTATGGACCGCGAACCCGGACAAGGGCGTCGAAATCGCCGAGCAGCTTGAGACCGGCACCGTGTGGGTGAACGAATATCTCCACCTCTCGCCCTTTGCGCCGTTTGGCGGGCACAAGCAGTCGGGCTTCGGTGCGGAATACGGCAAGGAGGGCCTCAAGGAATTCACCTATCCGCAGGTCATCACGGTCAAGAAGGACAACGTCCCTGCCTGATCCGCACCTGCCAAATAGGTAAGTGACAAGACGGAGGCTCGGGCTAGTGTCCGGGCTTCTGTTCGTTTTGGCGTTTTCTTTTCGAGGGGGAGGGGTCCATGCACTGGCAGATCGGCGAAGCGCGCATCACCGCCGTCGTCGAACAGGACCTCGTGATGGAGGACCTCATCCCCAAGGCGAAGCCCGACGCGCTCGCTGGCATCGAATGGCTGCACCCGCATTTCGTCGATGAAAAGGGGCGGATGCTGGGTCTCGTTCAGTGCTTCGTGATCGAGCTGAGCGGCAAGACCATCGTGGTCGACACTTGCGTCGGCGATGAGAAAGATTTGCCGAGCGATCCAGCGTGGAACCGCAAGACCTTTGGCCTGCTTGAGAAGTTCCGCGCCGCCGGATTCGACCCGGAAACCGTAGACATGGTGCTGTGCACGCACCTCCATCTTGATCACGTCGGGATCAACACGCATCTGGTTGATGGCGAGTGGGTGCCGACCTTCGCAAATGCGCGCTATCTCTTTGCGCGCACCGAATACGAATACTGGAAGGCCGAGGCAGCGCAGGAGCCGGTCGATCCCAAGACGCTCGAAAAGCCCTTCGATCGCTACCGCGCGGGGTTTCAAATCACGCAGGCCCATGTGCACGCGCAATCGGTCGAGCCGGTGATGCGCGCAGGGCTCGCCGAACTGGTCGATCCGCCTTGCGAACCGCTTCCCGGCATCCGGCTTGTGCCTACCACCGGGCACACGCCGGGCCATGTCAGCGTCGAGGTGCAATCGGGCGGCGAAGCGGCGCTCATCACCGGAGACGCGTTCCACCACCCATGCCAGATTGCGCATGCCGGCTGGGACACGATTGCCGACTATGACCGCGCGGAATCGACCGCGACCCGGCGGCGCATGCTCGAGGAGCTGGAAGCGTCGGGCGCGCTGATGCTTGGCACGCATTTCGCCGAACCGACTGCGGGCCGCGTGGTGCGCGATGGCGAGAGCTGGAGGCTCGACGTTTGATCTCGGCTGACGATCTTCTCGAAGGATTAGCGCGAGCCTGTGGGCGAGCTGGGCTGGGCGAGCCGTCTCACCCGCAGCGCCTTACCGGCGGGGCGACGATGGAAAGTTGGCTCTTTTCGGCGGGCGGGAGCGATTACGTCCTTCGCCGCGCGCCAAGCCTCGAATTCATGGAGGACCGCCCCTACGGCCACGACACCGAAGCGGCCGTGATCCGCGCAGCGCATGCAGCGGGCGTGACCGCGCCCGAAGTGGTGGCCGAGCTTGAACCCGAGGACGGGATCGGCAGCGGCTTCTTGATGCGCGCTCTGCCGGGGACGCCGAACCCGAAGGAGATCCTCGCCTTCGAGGATGCGGACGAACTGCTCAAACAGGCCGCGCGCGACCTTGCGCGGATTCACTCGGTTCCGCGCGAGGCCGTGCCCGAAGCCGTGCCGGTTATGAACTACCGCGAGGCCATCGCCGACCTTCGTACGCAATTCGATGAGGCAGGCGGCGACCGCCCGATCATTGCGCTGGGCCTCAAATGGATGGAGGACAACTGCCCCGACGAGGTCGAGCCCGTGCTCAACCACGGCGACTATCGCATGGGCAATCTGCTCGCCGAGCCGGGCAAACTCACCGGCGTGCTCGACTGGGAACTCGCGCACTTCGGCGACCGCCACGAGGACCTGGCATTCGGCTGCATGGCCGTGTGGCGCTTTGCCCGATACGATCGGCCAGCGCTGGGTCTAGGGTCGTTAGAGGACTACTTCACCGCCTACGAAGCCGAGGCGGGTGTGAAGGTCGACCGCGAGCGGTTCCGCTACTGGCTGGTCCATCGCACCGTGTGGTGGGCGCTAGGCTGCCTGCGAATGGCGAAGCATTGGCGCACCGGACAGGACCGGATGCTCGAACGGGTCGTGATCTCAAGGCGGACAAGCGAGCAGGAGCTCGATCTGCTGATGCTGCTGGAAGAGGATGCACCGGAGGAAGAGCGCAGAAAGCCGGCGACTTTCCGGGATGAAGAACCGGACTGGCTTGGTGACGACGTGGTCACTGAACCGGGTGAAGCTGTTCTCTCCGAGATGGCAGTCGCCATTTCTGAATGGCTCGAAACAATGAAGAACCGCGTCGAAGGGCACGACAAATTTCAACTCGCTGTTGCGCGAAACGCTCTAGGCATCATCACGCGCGAGGAAGGTCGAGAGACGTTTCAGCATAACTACCACAACGACTTTTGGGCGTTTCAACTGCTGACAGCGACTGACCCACTTCGGTCGCCGGGGTTGCTCGCTGACCTGAAAGGCAAAGTCTTGACCAAAGTTTTCATGGATTCCCCCAAATACCCGGCACTCGCCGTTGCCCGGAAGAAGTGGCTAGGAGAACACTAATGGACTTCGCAATTCCCGCCGACCTGCAAGCCTATCTCGACGAACTCGACGCCTTCATCGAGGCCGAGATCAAGCCGCTTGAGCAAGCCGACGACAACATCCGCTTCTTCGACCATCGCCGCGAATATGCTCGCACCAATTTCGAGGCTGGCGGCTTGCCGCGCGAGGAGTGGGAGGCGCTGTTGCGCGAGGCCACGGCGCGCGCCGACAAGGCCGGCCACTGGCGCTTCTCCGCGCCCAAGAAATATGGCGGTAAGGACGGCTCGAACCTCTGGATGGCGGTGATCCGCGAGCACTTTGCGAGGCAGGGCCTCGGCCTCCACAACGATCTTCAGAACGAGCATTCGATCGTCGGCAATTTCCCCTTCGTCGCCATGTTCGACCAATGGGGGACCGGGGAGCAGAAGGACGAATTCATCCTCGGCGGTTTCGAACGCAAGCGCCGCGTAGCGTTCGGCCTGACCGAACCTGACCACGGCTCCGATGCGACCCATATGGAGACCACCGCCGTTCGCGAAACGCGCGACGGGGTCGATGGCTGGCTCATCAACGGCGAGAAGATGTGGATCACCGGCATGCATGTCGCGACCCACTGCGCGATGTTCTGCCGCACTTCCGGCGAAGCGGGCGATGCGAGCGGGATCACCTGCCTGCTCGTTCCCAACCCCACCGAAGGCCTCGAGATCGAGGAGTGGATGTGGACCTTCAACATGCCCACCGATCACCCGCGCCTTTCGGTGAAGGACGTCTGGGTGCCGACAAGCGCGATGCTCGGGATCGAGGGCAAGGGCCTCGCGCTCGCCCAAAGCTTCGTCCACCAGAACCGCATCCGGCAGGCCGCGTCCTCTTGCGGAGCGGCGATGTTCTGCATCGACGAGAGCGTGCACTACGCCCGTGAGCGCAAGCCCTTCGGCCAGGAGCTTGCGCGCAATCAGGGGATCCAGTTCCCGCTGGTCGAGCTTGCGACGCAGGCCGAGATGCTCCGCCTGCTCATCTTCAAGACCGCGTGGGAGATGGACAACATGCCGCACGAGGCAATCGAGAAGACGATCTCCGACAAGGTCTCGATGTGCAATTACTGGGCGAACCGGCTCGTGTGCGAAGCCGCCGACCGGGCGATGCAGGTGCATGGCGGGATCGGCTATTCGCGCCACAAGCCGTTCGAGCACATCTACCGCCACCACCGCCGCTATCGCATCACCGAAGGCGCCGAGGAGATCCAGATGCGCAAGGTAGGTGCCTACCTGTTCGGCTATCTCGGGCCGAAGCGCGGGCAATTTGGGTGAGCAGTCGGCGCAAGACCACCTTCCGGGGTCGACACTTCTCATTTATCCTGCTGCTCGGAATTTACGCGCTGTCGAGCTGGCTCCTACGCACCATCGGTCTGAGCAGCGCAGTCGCGTTCAGCCTTGCGACATTGCTAATCGTGGGCATCTTTTTCTGGAACCGCAGGAGCCGGTTTGACCGGTTCCACGGGATGGCCGCGCCAGTGACCTCAGTCACCGTGGTCCTAGCTTTGATTGCAATTTCGGAAGCTGGCACAGGAACCTTTTTTGAGGCGCTTCGCATTGTCGCTTTGGTTGGACCGCTTGGCGCGATTGGCCATTTTTTTTGGCATTATGCCTCGCTTGGTGGCCCTTCCAAGAATGGCTAACCCCTAGCAATATTCTTGCGCCCCGCTAGTCTCCCGCGCCAAACGAGGGAGACACTTCATGCGCCGCTTTACCACTCTGCTTCTGGCAGGCTCGATGCTTGCCTATCCCGCGATCGCGCTCGCTGACGATCACGAGGGGGATGACGAGGAGTGGAGTGTCGAAAACCCACGCGGTGCGACGATCGAGCAGGTCCCGATCCAGACCGATGAGGGCACCTGGATGGATGTCGATGTCTCGCCTGACGGGGGCATGCTCGCCTTCACCATGCTCGGCGATATCTACACCATGCCGATCACCGGCGGTGAGCCGACGCGGATTTCCGAAGGGCTTGCATGGGAGGTGCAGCCGCGCTTCTCGCCCGATGGCACGCGCATCGCCTTCACCTCGGATCGCGGGGGCGGGGACAATATCTGGGTGATGAATGTCGATGGCTCGGACAAGCGCCAGGTCACCGATGAGAGCTTCCGCTTGATGAACCAGCCCTACTGGTCGCCCGATGGCCGCTTCATCATCGCCAAGAAGCATTTCACCACAGCTCGCTCCGCTGGCACCGGCGAAATCTGGATGTATCACGTCTCGGGCGGCGGAGGCGTTGCGATTGTTGAGCGCGCCAATGAGGATTTGCAGAAGGAACTGGGCGAGCCGGTCTTCGCGCCCGATGGAAGTGCAATCTACTACACCCGCAACACGACGCCGGGTAACACTTTCATCTACGCGCAGGATTCGCAGAGCGGGATCTTCGCGATCGAGCGCTATGATCTGGAAACAGGCGAAGTGACCACCGCGGTCGATGGCTATGGCGGCGCGGTACGTGCGGCACCTTCGCCTGATGGGCGCGAGATCGCCTTTGTCCGGCGTTATCAGGACACCAGCCAGCTGTGGATCAAGGATATCGCTAGCGGGCGTGAGCGCATGATCTACGATGCGCTCGATCTCGACCTGCAGGAAACCTGGGCGGTCTATGGGGTCTATCCCAATATGAGCTGGACTCCGGACAGCGGTTCGATCGTGTTCTGGGCGGGCGGCAAGCTGAACCGGATCAATCGCGACGGATCGGGTTTTGCAAACATCCCCTTCACAATCGACGACACGCGCGGGATCGCCGATGCGCCGCATCCGACAATCGAGGTGTCGCCCGACCGCTTCACCACCTCGATGCCGCGTTTCGCCACGCTCTCGCCTGACGGAACGCGTGTAATCTTCGAAAGCCTCGGACGGCTCTACACCAAGAGCGCGCGCGGCCGGGATGCGCCGCGTCCGCTCACCGCCGATGCGGATAGCGTGCAGGCTTTCCCGGCATACAGCCGCGATGGTAGCCGCCTCGCTTGGGTCGAATGGACCGATGAAGGGCTGGGTCGCATCGTCGTCGCCGATGCCAATGGGGCCAATGCGCGCGCAGTTACAAGCGAACCGGGCCACTATGCCGACCTTGTGTGGTCGCCCGATGGCAGCCACATCGCGTTCGAAAAGCGCAGCGGCGGCTATCTCACCTCGTCCGATTATTCCGAGACGACCGGAATCTTCCTCGTGCCTTCGGCGGGCGGCGAGATGGAGCGTGTCACTCGGTCGGGCTCGAACCCGCAATTCGGCGACGATGACAGCCGCATCTACATGACCGCGAGCGAAGGCGACGGGCTTGCGCTCGTTTCGACCGACCTCGACGGCGAAGACCGGCGGGTGATCGTCAAGGGCGACCTTGCCAACGATTTCCGCGTGGCTCCCGATGGGCGCACGGTGGCCTTCCGCCAGAACTACGAAGTCTTCGCCATGCCGATCATCCCCGGCGCCAAGACGGTGAGCGTCAGCGAGAGCGGGGGCGCATTGCCCGTCACCATGGTGTCCGAAGGCGGCGCAGACTATATCGGTTGGGCGCGCGGGGGAGAGACCGTGTTTTGGTCGATCGGCTCGCAAGTGCTGAGCGCCAATGTCTCGGACTTCTTCCGCGATGCTCCCAAGGCCGAGGATGACGAGGACGAGGGCTATTCACCGCCCGAGGCCGGCATCTCGATCGCTCTCACCGTCCCCGCCGACAAGCCGAGCGGAACAACCGTCATCACCGGCGCGCGCATCCTGACGATGGCCGCAGGGCTAGGCGCGGATGATGCAGGCGCGATCGACGATGGAGTGATCGTCATCGAAGGCGATCGCATCGCCGCCATCGGCGCGGCGGGCGAAGTCGAAATCCCCGCAGGCGCGACCATGGTCGATGCGAGCGGGCAGGTGATCATGCCCGGCCTTGTCGATGCTCACGCGCACGGGCCGTATGGCACCGGCGACTTCATCCCGCAGCAGAATTGGACGCTGGTACAGGCGCTCGCGCTGGGTGTGACGACGATCCACAACCCGTCCTCGGACGCGAGCACGGTCTTCGCCGCAGCCGAGCGTCAGCGGGCGGGCATGATGCTGGGCCCCCGCATCTATTCGACCGGCGAGATCATCTACGGAGCAAAGGCGCCGAGCGTCTATGCGCGGATCGACAGCTATGACGATGCGCTCGCGCATGTCCGCCGCATCCGTGCGCAAGGCGGAATCTCGGTAAAGAACTACAACCAGCCGCGCCGCGAACAGCGCCAGATGGTCGCGCGCGCCGCGGCCGAGGAGAACATGCTGGTCGTGGCCGAAGGCGGTTCGCTGTTCGGGATGGACATGAACCTTATCGCCGACGGCAACTCGACCATTGAGCACAACGTACCGGGCGACGTGTTCTACGAGGACGTGCTGCAATTCTTCAGCCAGTCGAACTCGAACTACACGCCCACGCTGACTGTCACCTATGGCGGGCTTGCGGGCGATCCCTATTGGCGACAGGCGATGAATGTGTGGGAGCATCCGCTGATGATCCACACCCCGCCGCGCATGTTGCTCGCGGACAGTGGTCGTCGCACAACCGCGCCCGACTGGGCCTTCGTCGACGACGATGCCGCTCGCGAGGCGCGCAGGCTTGCCGAACGCGGCGTGCTAGTCTCGATCGGCGCGCATGGTCAGCAGGCAGGGATCGACGCGCATTGGGAGCTGTGGAGCTTTACGCGCGGCGGGATGAGCCCGACGGCAGCCTTGCGCGCAGGGACCATCGTGCCCGCGCAATCGCTCGGCATGGCGACCGATATCGGCAGTCTCGAAGTCGGCAAGCTCGCCGATCTCGTGATTCTTTCCGCCGATCCCAGCGTCGATATCCAGAACTCGGATGACATCGTTCAGGTGATGATCGGCGGGCGACTCTACGATGCGGCGACAATGAACGAGGTCGCAACAGGCTCCTCGACGCGTCTGCCCTATTGGTGGGAGGCTACGGGTGCCGGAGGATCGGAAGCCGCGACCCACGCAGCGGGCGTTCACGCAGATGGCGATTCGAACTAGCGGTAGGCGCTTTCCAGCTGTGCGCGCAGGTCTTTCAGGGCCTTGGCGCGCAGCTGGTGGACGCGCGGCACGCTGACTTCGAGCACGGCGGCGATCTCGGTGAGGTTCAGCTCCTCGACGAAGAACAGCTTGAGCACCAGCTTCAGCCGATCGGGAAGCTCGGCCATGGCCGCGACCAGAAGCTCGCGATCCTGCTGGCCGCAAAGCTGTTCGAACGGGTCGGGATCGTCGCTGGCAAAGGCAGTGGAGCTGTCGTCATATTCCTCGGATATCGACGACACGCTGACGGCTGAGGCTTCGATTTCGGCGAGCTCGGCATCGCTCAGCCCCAGCGCGCGCGCCATCTCGGCCCGGCTGGGGTCGCGCCCGGTCTCTGCTCGCAGGCGATCGAACACTTCGCGGTGGCGTGCGCGTTTCTTCCGCGCGCCGCGAGTGTCGTTCATCAGCTTGCGGATCTGGTCGAGCATCGCGCCGCGCACGCGGATCTTGGCATAGGCGGCAAATCCATCCTCGCCCGGCCCGTCATGACGTTGCGCACATTCGGTGAGCGCTACGATCCCGGCCTGGATTAGATCCTCGACCTCCAGCGCCTCGCGCCCCATCCCATAGATGTGCCATGCAGCGCGGCGGACCATGGGGAGGAAGCGTCGTACCCGGTTCTCGACCACTTCGGGCGGAGCGCAGGCATAGGCGGCATCGAAGCTTGCGGGATCGTACTTCATGCCGCTGCCTCGACGTCGAGAGGCACTGGTTCGAGCTGGGCAGGAGCCGCCTCACCGATCACCCCGATCACCTCAACCGGCTGCGTTGCGGGAAGCTCGGCGATCGAGAGGACGAGGCATTGGTGCACGCGGTTTCGCAGCAGGCCTGCAAGCGAGCGGCGCGCCGGAGGCTGGACGATCAGTGCGACCGGGCCGCCCGCTTCCTCGATCAGCTCGCCGACACGAGTGGCGATCATCGCGCCGCAATCGGGCTCGATCAGCGGTTGGCCGGTGGCAGGATCGACCATGCCGCCAAGGATCGCGGCTTCCAGACCCGAATCGAGCGTTACCACTTTGAGCCGTTCGCCCGGCTCGCACGCGCGCGTCACCAGTCTCGCGCCGAGATCGCTGCGAACGGCGTCGATCACCGCGTCGAAGTCCTGCGTGGTCTGGAGCGCCAGTGCGAGGCTTGTGAAAAGCGGTTGGGGGTGCGCGAGTCCGATCCCGTCGGCGATCAGCGCACGCAGGATGCGGGTGAGCGCTGCTAGGGTCAGCGGGTCGGGATGGACCGCCTCGATCAGCGCGGGCGCGCGCGCCTCACTCGCCAGTTTGTCGCCGCAGAACAGCAGATTGCAAGTTCGCAATCGACGCTGACATTCCTCCAGCAGCAGATCGACGTTTGGAGTGCGAGCAATTGATGCAGACGCTCGCACGCAAACCCGCGGACGCCTATCGGCGGGTCGATCTCGAAGCGCGGATCGAGGCAGGTTCTCCCGAAGCGCTGACGCGCATCTGCCTTGAAGAAGCGGTCGCTTCTGTGGGGCAGGCCATGCTGGCGCTAGAACGCGAGCCGGGATGCGCGCCTGCCGGACCGATTGTGCGAGCGCAGGGCATCGCCTTGTGGCTGGCGCGCAATGTCTCAACTGAGAACCCGCTTCATGCAGCGATGACGCAATTCTATCAGGGCCTCGCCCTACGGTTAGGCCAGCAGATCTCGCGCGCCGAAGAGCAGGTACTCAAGCAAATCCGAACCGATCTCAGCGACCTGCTCGAAGCGGCGGGCTAGCGCGCGGCGAACTCGGCGATGATCCGCGCCGCATCTTCCGGGTCTTCGAATGGGTGGAAGTGGGTGCGATCGGGCCGGGAGAGATCCTCGCCCGCAGGCATGATCGAAGCGAGCTTGGGCCAAGTCGGCGAGGTCTTGAAGTCCATGCTTTTGCCTTGCTGCGCGCGCACGATCAGAGTGGGCACCTTCACCTTGCGCGCAGCATCGTGAATGCCTGAATTGGTGCGGCTTGCTCCATAAACGCTCGCCTCCATTTCGGGCGCGCAGGCAAGCTCGAACCCACCATCTGGCTTCTCCCGCAGACCGTGGCGGCAATAATCCTCGAACACGCGGGGGGTGAAGAGCGAATACGGATCGCGGGTCGCAAACCGCTCCATCATCGCCTCGGGCGAATCAAAGTCGCGCTTGCGCCGGATTGTCGGATGCGGCGCATCGGAGGTGTAGAGCGCTCCGCTATCCTCGTAGAACTCGGGGGCGAGGATCACCGGATCGAACAGGACCAGCCGGCTGAACACTTCGGGGTTTTCGGAAGCCACCTGAACCAGCGTGTGCGCGCCCATCGAGTGCCCGACGCCGACCGCGCGCCGGATGCGCAGCTGGTCGAGGATCGCGGAAACGTCTTCGAACAGCGTGCGCCAATGATCGATCGGCCTGCCTTCGCTGCGCCCGTGCCCGCGTAGATCGAGAGCGATCACGCGTCGATCGGGGAATGCCTCGGCGATGGCGCTGTAGCACCTCCCGTGAAACCCGGTCGCATGCGCGATGACGATCGGCGGTTCGTGATTGCCGGGCTTGGCTCGCCATTCGTGAAAGGCGAATGCGAGATCGTTCACCCGAAGGCTGCGCGTTACGGCTTGTCCGGCGGCTGGCATGGGATCGGTCCTAGCGTGCAATTCTTATCAACTCATCCTTCAAAAAGGAGAGTTTCAAGGCCTGCGCATTGACAATTGATGCCTGCTGGTCGACTTCCGCCGCTGATCGGTGGGTAAGCGCGCATCGATGTCTGCCTCAGGAGCACGAATTGAACGACGCCCAGCGTCCCATTGCCAGCGAAGAAACCGATCCGCGGATCGAATTCCGCGAGGTGATGGGGCTGTTTACGACCGGCGTTTGCATCGTTTCGGTGCCGGCTGGCGAGCAGGGCGTCACCGCGATGACGGTGAACTCGCTCGTCTCGGTTTCGCTCGAACCGCGCCTGCTGTGCTGGAGCTTGCAGTCCGATGCGAGCCAGTTCGATCTTTACATGCAGGCCGAACGGTTTGCCGTCAGCATTCTCGCCGGAGACCAGGCCGAGCTTGCGTTGCGCTATGCCGCGCGTGGCGACGTGTTGCTGCGGGCTTCCGACTTTGCACAAAGTGAGGGGGGACTTCCGGTGATCTCCGACGCGCTCGGTCATATCGAATGCGCGCGCTGGTCGGACTTTGTCGCCGGCGACCACACGATGATATTCGGGGAGGTCACAGGGCTCGCACCGCATTGCCCGATCAATTCGACCCGCGCGCCGCTCGGCTTTTTCAGCGGCAAGTTTTGCAGTATCGACAGCTGATGGACGCGATCAATCCCGACCATGCTCAAGATGCAACGCGCGAAAAGCTGCTGGCGGCGGCGCACCGACAATTTGCCGCGCGCGGCTATTTCGGGGCGAGCATCGCGCAGATCGCGGGCGAAGTCGGACTGACCAAGCAGGCGCTGCTCTATCACTTCCGCCGCAAGGAAGACCTCTACACGCAGGTGCTCAAGGGCATCGCAAACCGCATGCTTACCGACATGCGCGCGGGGATCGATCCTTCCAAACCGGCTGCGGAGCAATTCGAGGAGCTGGTCCTCGGCATCTACGCGTCTGCACAGAGCAATCCGCTCGACGTCAAGGTGCTGATGCGCGAATTGCTCGACGATCAGCGCCGCGATGCGCCGCCGAGCGAGTGGTTCTTCAGGACATTCATCGATGAAGTCGTCGAGGTGCTCGATAGAATCGAAGGGATGGATGCCCTCCCGCGGTCAGAGAAGGTCGCGCGGGTCTACTTCATCCTGTCGGCGATCGAGTACTTTTCGGGTTCGACCTCGGTGCTTACGCGCTTCTATGGTGAGGATGAATACCGCAATGTCGCTCACGCCTTTCCCGATCAGCTGCGCGCCGCGGTGCATCACCTGATCAAGCCCTGAGCGGCTAGTACAGGATCATCTGCGTGCAGCGGAACAGCGCGAGCTTGCGCCCGCTTTCCTTATGCGTGACGTGCGAGGTCCAGACCTGCGTGGTCCGTCCGAGGTGATCGGCGTCAGCTCGCCCGACCAGTGTTCCTTCGCTCGCTGTGCCTAGGAAGTTCGATTTCAACTCGATCGTCGTATAGCCCTTCGCGCCGTCCGGGAGCACTTGGCCCGCGGCAAATCCGCACACGCTATCGGCGAGCGCGATCAGGCTGGCGGCGTGGAGCGCCTTTGCACCCGATCGCAAATGATGCTGCGCAATCACCATCTCGGCTTCGAGCCAGCCTTCGCCTTCATCGACCAGCGTGATCCCCATGTGAGGCACAAGCCCTCCGGCGGGCGGGTTGAAGCGGGTATCGGTCATAGGTTTGGCTCCTATACCTCGACCGGCACGAACGCGGTCGCGGCATCGCCGGTATTGGGTGTGCCATCGGCGTCCATCACCAGCAGCTTGACCTCGCCCGAACGCGCGCAAGGGCGATGCTCGACCCCTGCGGGCACCACGATTAGGTCACCTGCGCTCATCCGTTCGGTGCGCTCGCGAAACTCCATGTCGAGCTCACCTTCGATCACTAGGAACAGCTCGTCGGTCTCGTCGTGCTTGTGCCAGTGGAATTCGCCATCAACCTTGGCGAGCCGCACTTCATTGCCATTGTAGCGCGCAGCAAGGCGCGGGGCCCAGTGGTCGGAGAACAGCGCGAACTTGTCCTCCAGCGTGACCTTGGTTGGGGCTGCGTCCGCCATCAATACACCACCACCGAGCGGATGCTCTCGCCGGCATGCATCAGGTCGAAGCCCTTGTTGATCTCCTCAAGGCTCAGCTGGTGGGTGATCATCGGGTCGATCGCAATCTTGCCATTCATATACCAGTCGACGATGCGAGGGACGTCGGTGCGACCCTTCGCTCCGCCAAACGCGGTGCCGCGCCAGTTGCGGCCCGTCACAAGCTGGAAGGGTCGGGTCGCAATCTCGCGCCCCGCCTCGGCGACCCCAATGATGATGCTGGTGCCCCAGCCCTTGTGGCAACACTCCAGTGCATCGCGCATGACCTCGACATTGCCGGTGCAATCGAACGAGTAGTCGGCCCCGCCATCGAGCATCTCGACGATGTGTCCAACCACGTCCTTGGTCTCTTGCGGGTTCACGAAGTCGGTCATTCCGAACCGTTCGCCCCATTCGCGCTTGGCCGGGTTGATGTCGACGCCCACGATCCGGTCCGCGCCCGCCATCTTTGCGCCCTGGATGACGTTCAATCCGATCCCGCCGAGCCCGAATACGACCACGTTGTCCCCCGGCTCGACCTTGGCGGTGTTGACCACCGCTCCGATCCCGGTGGTGACCCCGCAGCCGACATAGCAAGAGGTCTCGAACGGCGCGTCGGTGCGGATCTTGGCGAGCGCGATTTCGGGCAGGACGATGAAGTTCGAAAAGGTCGAGCATCCCATGTAGTGGTAGATGGTCTCGCCCTTGTAACTCATGCGGCTTGTGCCGTCGGGCATCAATCCGCGTCCCTGTGTTTCGCGGATGGCGCTGCACAGATTGGTCTTGCCAGAGAGGCACATCTTACACTGGCGACATTCTGGGGTGTAGAGCGGGATGACGTGGTCATCAGGCGCCACGCTCGTTACGCCTGCTCCCACTTCGCGCACGATCCCCGCGCCTTCATGGCCAAGCACAGATGGGAAGATCCCCTCGCTGTCGAACCCGTCGAGCGTGTAGGCGTCGGTGTGGCAGATCCCTGTTGCCATGATCTCGACCAGCACCTCGCCGGCCTTGGGCCCTTCAAGGTCGATCTCGACGATCTCGAGCGGCTGTTTGGCCTCGAATGCGACGGCGGCTCTGGACTTCATGCGCGTTTCCTCCCTCGAAGCACCACGCCTAGCACAGGCGCGCGGGGCCGCAAGTTGAGCGCCATCGCACCGGCAGCTATTTCCTTCGCGCGGTGGCGGGATTAAGAATACGCGCCATGATCCTGTTCGGCATCCGCTCCCCGCTCGTCGTTGAATTCGAAGAGACGCTAAAGCGGCTTGGTATCGAGATCACGCACGCTGTCAGCGTCAGCGAAACGCCGCGCATGATCGATCGTTCGGCGATTGTCGAACTGGCTGATTTCACGCCTGAAAACGGCGCCAACTTCCTCTCGGCTGCCTTTGCGCCCATGCGTCGCGCTGAATTGATTGCACAGGCGCGCGGATTGGGGCTTGTGCTCGCCAATGCACTGATCGACCCGCACGCCGTCGTCGCGAACTCGGTGCGCATCGGTGCAGGCACTTTCATCAATGCTTCGGTGACGATCGGCGGTGCCAGCATCATTGGCGAGGGCGTCCTCATCAATCGCTCTGCTTCGATCGGTCATCATGTCCTATTGGAGGACAACGTCTCGATTGGGCCCGGGGCCACTCTAGCGGGCGGCATTCGCGTAGGTCACAACAGTGTGATCGGTGCTGGTGCGACGGTTCTGCCGGATATTCGGATCGGTTCGAACGTGATCGTGTCGGGAGGATCGGTGGTGCGCAAGCACGTGCCCGACAACTCGCTGGTTGTCGGCAATCCGGCTATTGCGAAACCGTTCAAGCCGCGAGCTTCGTCGCTGGCTTTGCAAGGAGGCGAATAGGGGTGCCAAGAGGGGGTGGGATGCCTGCGTCATACGGGGATTTCTGGAAAACGATACTGGAGGGCGGCGACAGGGCATTCTTCGTCGCCCCGCAAACGACCTATCGTTATTCAGACCTGCGCGAGGCGATCTCGCGCTGGCTCGCGCTCTTCGACCAAGCAGGAATGGAAACCGGCGATCGACTGGTAATCCAGACCGATCACGAATTTGCCGTCACAAGCTGCTTCATTGCTGCGCTTCTGGACGGGAAAGTCCCGGTGACCCTTGCTCCGGATACCCCGCTGCCTCGGCTTGCGTCGATCCTCAATCACGTGGACGCGAAATGCCTTGTTGCCGACGAAGCGCCGATGCAATCGGTCGGCGACAGCTTTTCAGGCACACGTCATGCGGTCAGCCTCGAGGCCGGCAAACCGTCAAAACCGGCTCTCAGATCGATCTTTCGATTTGGAGCCAGCGATCGACTGGCCAGCCTGCCGCGCGAAAGCACCGCACGTGAACCCACATGCAGCGAAGGCAGCGAGGATCTCGCCTATATTCTCTACACCTCCGGCTCGACCACCGAGCCGAGGGGCGTGTGCATCACGGCAGGCAATCTCCTTGCCAATCTCGAAACTCTCTCAGACCTGTTCGGGTACGACGCCGACTCCCGGATATTCAACGACATGGTCCTCGCGCATGCCGATGGCATGATCCAGGGGCCCGTGCTCGCGCTCGCCAATGGCGGCGCGGTCATTCGTGCAGGCGGTTTCTCGCTGTCGCGGCTCGAAGACTGGTTGCTGACGATCCGCAAACAGCGCGCAACCGACGTTATCACCGTGGCGAGCGTCTGGGCGATGATCGAACGCTATGCCGCGCATGACGACTATTTCGATGCGCCCGAATGCCGTTCCCTCCAGTCGGTCGCGGCCAAGCTCCCGATCGATGTATGGGAGCGATGCGAGACGCGTTTCAGCAAGCCGATTGCGAGCCATTACGGTTTGACCGAAACCGTTGCGAGCGCGCTTTATGCCGGCGAGTATTCGCAGATGGGCGCGCGCGGCACGCTCGGCAAACCGGTCGATTGCGAGGCGCGGATCGACCCCGATCAGCCGAGCGGAGAAGGTGAATTGCACCTTCGGGGAAGCAACATTTTTGGCGGATACTGGCGCGACCCCGAACGCACCAAAGCCATCTTTACCGATGACGGCTGGCTCAGGACCGGCGATCTCGCCGCGCGCGATGCGCAAGGCAATTTCTGCATTCTGGGTCGGTTGAAGAACGTGATCATGTCGGGCGGCTTCCTGATCCGGCCGGACGAGATCGACGAGGCGATGCTGCGCCATCCGACTGTGCGCGAAAGCGTCACAGTGGCGCTCGAAGATGAGACCTTAGGCGAGATCGCTGCCACCGCTATTGTCGCGGACGATGCGGTGACGAGCGATGCGCTCATCGCGCATGCACGCGACCTGCTCGAAGCGCGAAAGGTGCCGCGCAAGCTCACCATTGTTCCCGAGATCGAACGTGGCCCCTCGGGAAAGCCGGTGATCACCAGTTTGAGGGCTGCATTCGCGGATGACACCGGCGAAGGGGAGACCCAAACGCCCGCTCGCGACCGGCGCGGCGATCTGGATGCGCAGATTCTCACGCTGGCGGCGAGTATCTTTCGCATGCCGGCGAGCGATCTGACGATCAAGTCGGGGCCGGATGACGTGAAGGGTTGGGACAGTTTCTCGCAGCTGACGCTCATCATCGAAGCCGAAAGCGCCTTTGCGGTTGCAATCCCCGCATCGCGCGTCGCTACCATTGCGAGCCTCGAAGATCTTCGCGATGCCGTCGAAGAACTGGCCCATGACATCGCGTGAATTCGCGCTCGGCTGGGCGAGCGTGCTGGGGCTCGTCGCGGCGGCCGTCCTGTTTGTCTGCCGACCACCCGACAGGGTCGAGATCGATCTTCCCGATGCCGATATCGTCTTTGTCGGCTCGTCTGTCATGGCGCATGCCATCCCGCAATATGCAGGACCCGAAACGGCCATTATCTCGGGAAAGACCCATTTCCGAGTGGGCCTCGCTGGCGCAAGGCAGCAAGAATTGATCGACCTGCTCGAAGACGCGATCGCACAGCAGCCCGAACTTGTCGTGATCGAGATCAACCCTTTCCTTCTCGAATTTAACGAAGCTCACGCTTTGCACCAGCCGCACCCCGATATTCTGGGCGAGGCCACGCGTCTGCTCGCGCTCGCCCGGTCGAATGCGCGCGGACGGCTGAAACCGCTGGTGGGAACTGACAATCGCCGGGCGGTTGCTGTGGGCATTGTTGATGCGCCACCCGGGCCGCAGGACTACTCGCAGGCCCAGCGCATCTATCCGATCCGCCTGCTGCCCCTCGCTCCCGATCCGGCGCTCACCGAGCAATTGGCTGCTGCCGAGCAGCGCGGGGTCGCAGTCGCTTTCATGCTCCCACCCCGCTCGGCAGCTGGCACAGAGATGGTCGGCCCGGAGACCTCGCGCGCGCTGGCAGCCAATGCCCAAACCTTCGCGCAGACGACCCAAAGCGAGTTGATCGACTTCGGAAGCGGCTGGGATGACGAACTGTATGTCGATTTCGGCCACTTCAACAACGTTGGCCGCGACCGCTTTATCGAGCGATTCAACCGCTGGTATGCGGAGCGCCCATGACCGCGCAGATCTCTGCGATATTCCTGTTGGCGATCGCGGCAGCTCACGTGATCTGGCTGCTCCCCGAGCGCCGTGCATTCGATGGGATGGCCCTCTTCACCGTAGCCGTGATCGGCTGGCAATCGCCCGAGACGCTGGCATGGCTGCTCGCTGCGAGCATTCTGACCTGGGCGGTCTTGGCCCGTGCGCAGGCCGGATCGTCGCAAAACTGGGCAGCGGGGTTGCTCGCCGTCCTTTTGCTCGGCGGCTTCGTAGCGGCGCAATTCACGAACGGTCTACTTTGGATCGGTGCGAGCTACTTCACCCTCAGGCTGCTCCACGTCGTCGGTGATTGGTGGACCCGGACGCTCTCGCCACCCTCGCTCCTGGAACTCCTCCGGTACCAGCTGTTTTTGCCGGTGATGGTGGTGGGTCCGATCCATCGATATCAGACCTTCGCCCGCCAGGTCGCCCGGAGACGGTGGGAGGCGCAAGCCTACTGGACCGGGCTCGAACGCTGTCTCATCGGCTTCTTCATGGCTCACGTGCTCGGCAGCTACGCGATGAATATTGTCGAGGTGAGGACTGCCGGACTGTTCGCTTATCCCGATCGTTTCGCGGTGGTCTGGCTGCTTTCAGCGCTCGCATGGATCAAGCTCTATTTCATTTTCGCCGGTTTGAGCGAGATCGCGCTCGGTGCCAGCCGTATCGCCGGGCTGCAGCTGGAGGAGAACTTCAACAAGCCCTGGCGCGCGAGCAGCCTGCTCGATTTCTGGAATCGCTGGCACATGAGCCTTACGAATTGGAGTCGGGACTACGCCTATCGCCCGGTCATGGCGATCTCGCGCAGCCCGATCCTTGGGGTGGTGGCCGCGATGCTGGTGATCGGCTTGTGGCATGCGATTTCGTTCTACTACCTGCTTTGGGCGTTCTGGCAGGCGGGAGGAATCCTCTTGTCTCGCTGGCTGGGCGCCCGATTGCCAACTCTAGCCATGCCCAGGCCGATTGCAGCGATACTCGTCGCGACCGGAATCCTCGGCTGGCTCTCGCTCGCTCGCCCCGTCATCACTATTGTGCTGGGAATTGACTATGACACCGATGCTGCTCACCCTTGAGAGCTATCTTCCTCGCTGGCTCGCGCTGACGACGCTGTTCGGCCTATATGCGCTGATGTTGCTCGCGATCCTTCTGATCTCGGGTCCGGGTGAAAGTGGCACGATCTATATCGATCTGAGGTCCTGACGCGTACTATGACGAGCCACAACATCCTGATTCTGGGGAGCTCCTACGGCCTGCTACCGGGAGTGAAGCTGGCGCTAGCAGGACATGGGGTGACCTTCGTAGGTCGCCCTGAGGAAGCAGCGACGCTAACAAACGGGGAACTCAACGTGCGTATCCCCATGCGGGATGAGGGCGAATATGCGCTGCTCCGCACCCGAGCCGCGCAATTTCGTTCGCCGCCAGAGGCCGATCCCGAAGCGGCCGATCTCGTCATTCTCGCCATGCAGGAACCGCAACTTGCCGCGCCAGAGGTCACGCAGCTGATGCGACGCATCGCCCGTTCGCGTCGCCCGTGCCTTTCGCTCATGAACCTGCCGCCGCCTGCCTTCCTCAAACGCTTGGGTATCGGCGGAGAGGCTCTCGAGGGCGTGTATACTTCACTGGCAGCTTGGGAGGATTTCGATCCAGGCAAATGCAGCAATGCAAGCCCCGACCCTCAGGCTCTTCGCATGAACCCGGAGGAGCCGGGAGAGCTGACCGTGACGCTCGCATCCAACTTCAAGGCGGCGCCGTTCGAAGATAGCGCCGACCAGCATCTGCTTGCGCAGATCGCGCGCGACCTTTCTCGGGTTCGTGTCGAAGTGGGCGGAAAGCGCGTTGCCCCGCCGGTCCGAATGCTGGCGCATTCGTCGCTGCGCATCCCACTAGTGAAGTGGCCAATGCTCATCGCGGGCAATTCGCGCTGCCTCACTGTTGGTGGAATTCGCACGATCGCCGAGGCTGTTCATGATGATCCGGCCGCGTCTCGCCGCATCTACGAGCAGGTCGTGACGATCATCCGATCGCTCGGGACCTCAGCCGAGATCGTCGTTCCCTTCGAGCAATATCAGAAGGCGACGGCACAACTCGTCCGCCCCTCATCGGCGGCGCGCGCCATCGCGAGCGGTGCAAGCCAAGTCGAACGGATAGATCGCCTCGTCCTCAATCTCGCGCGAACACATGCGACGGCGAGCGACGAGCTTGAAGAGATTCACAATGCGATCGAGGATAGGCTACGAGCCAATCGCGCTTGATTTCACCACATGCGCGCTTCCGGGCGCCAACGGCGCTGGAAGAATTTCGTTCTCAGCCTGGAAAGAATTGGTGCGCGACGCAGTCCGTAGCGAGCCATGCTCGCCACCAATTTCCCTGTTATGCAGGGAATTAACAGGGAAATCTGCGGTTTTCGGCCCTGTTCCCCGTCAATGATGCGGCGAGAACCGCAGAATTCTGCCGTTTTAAGAGCGATTTCCCTAGAAACCGGAACAGGGACCTTAATCCCAGAAAACAGGGAATTCAGATCCCGATAACAGGGAATTCAGGTCCAGTTATCAGAGGTAATACCACCTACTCCAGAGAGCAGCCCTTTGACATGCGATCGCATTGGAAAGCACAACCTAGGGAGTGGGAAAATGGTGAGGCAAGCGTCAAATCGGCCAAAGGCGATCGTTGAGCAAGCGGTCTCCAAACTGAAGCTATCGCCTCGCAACGCACGCACTCATTCGCGCAAACAGATAAAGCAGATCTCCAAGAGTATCTCTAGGTTCGGGTTTACGAACCCCGTGCTCGTAGACGACGAGGGGCGCGTGATCGCAGGCCATGGTAGATTGGAAGCGGCCAAACTGCTCGAGATGAAAACGGTGCCAACGCTCGCGCTAACACACATGTCGGAGAGCGAGCGGCGAGCCTACATGCTCGCAGACAACAAGATCGCGCTCAATGCAGGCTGGGATCAAGAGCTGCTGGCGATCGAGATGCAAGAGCTCATCGACCTCGACTTCGACATTGAGCTCACCGGGTTCTCGCTGGCGGAGGTCGATTTTGTGATCGAAGCGGCGGACGAAGCGAAGAGCGATGGGCCTGATGATCCTGAGGACCATGTTCCGGAGAATGCAGGACCAGTCGTGACGCGCCTTGGTGATTTATGGCAGCTTGGCGATCACCTACTGCTGTGTGGTGATGCGCAGGAGCGAAGCTCATTTGATACGCTGATGGGCGATGACACCGCAGATCTCGTATTCACCGATCCTCCGTACAATGTGAAGATCGATGGCACTGTCTGCGGCAAAGGCAGCGTCAAACATCGCGAGTTCGCATTTGCGAGCGGCGAGATGAAGTCCGAGGAATTCACGCGCTTTCTCGAATACACACTTGGCAATTGCAGTCGCTCTTTGCGCGATGGCGGCATTGCCTTCGTTTGCATGGACTGGCGGCATATGGGCGAGCTGCTGGACGCAGGCGCGGCATCGTTCACAAAGCTGAAAAACCTGATTGTCTGGAACAAGACAAACGCCGGAATGGGGACATTCTACCGCTCAAAGCATGAGTTGATTTTTGTGTTCAAACGAGGGTCGGGAGAACACACCAACACCTTCGGATTGGGCGACACGGGTCGCCATCGTACCAATGTCTGGGATTACCCGGGCATCTCCTCGCTCTCGAAGGATCGAGCGGACGAGTTGGCGATGCACCCTACGGTCAAGCCGGTCGCGTTGGTGGCCGATGCAATCAAGGATTGTACTCGGCGCGGCGAGATCGTGCTCGACTGCTTCGGTGGATCCGGTTCGACCTTGATTGCGGCTGAGAAGACCGGACGCTTAGCGCGGATCATCGAATATGATCCACAATATTGCGACACGATCATCCGCCGATGGGAGAAATTCACCGGTCGTTGCGCTATCCATGTCGCAGGCGGCGATGCATTCGAGGTGCGCGAGGAGGCGGTTTATGTCTGACTGGGATGACGACGAGCCACTGGGCTATGGCCGTCCTCCAAGACATGCACGCTTCAAAAAGGGTCAATCCGGCAACCCGCGCGGTCGCCCAAAGAAGAAGCGCGATCCCGAGCCTGATACCGCTGCGTTGAACGAGCAACATGCGATCCTGCGTGCCGAGATCAATCGCAAGGTGAAGGTGACCGAGGGCGGCGAAGTGAAAGAGGTCTCAATTCAAGAGGCCATTACAAAGTCTCAGGCAGCTCAAGCCGTGAAGGGAAGCCCTTTCGCTCAGCGTGAGATTCTCAATCGAATTGACCGGTTGGCCAAGCTTGAGGCGCGGGGAAGGCAAACTCGAGAAGAGCTCGAGCAGATCTCCAACATCGATCAGTATGAGAAAGAGCGGTTGCTCTATGAGCACTTCGCTGAGTTGAAGGAAAGCCAAGCAAAGGCGTGGGCTGAAGCGGAGGCGTCCGACAAGAGCGAGCCTGATTTCCCTTGGCCGCACCCCGACGACATCCTGCTCGACAAAGGGCGCAAACAATATCGGCTGAGGGGACCGATGGATAGCGATGAAGTTCCGCTCGCTAAGCTCATGCGCGCGGAACGTGATTTGGCATTGGCGCGTGTGATCGAGGCGATAATGTCGGAGCGACCGGGATACAGGTGGTGGGCGAAAGTTTGGGGCATCTTTGTTAGGGGCTACGATTTGCGACTGCCATTGCGCTGGCAGATCGGCCTGGATTGGGTTCGGGCAGCCGAATACCTTTATGAGATGACACCACGCCAGCTAGAGCGTGAGATTGAGAAGCGTGCCGATGAGGCTGAGCTGCGTAAGCGACTGGCGAAGATCGGATATCATCGCGACGGATACAAGGTCGCAAATGATCTTCTTTGGCCGTTACTTGATCGCTTTGGTTATCGCTCGTTGGCGCAATTCTCGAGAGCCTTTGAGGACACTGATGGCAATCCTCCCTGGCCTCGGAAACGCAACCAACCTGAGACGATTGGATAATCGATCGATTGAGTATTCGGGCGTAAAGTTGGGCCGCGCAACTTGAACGAGCCTTACTGGCGAGCTAGCAAAGAGCGATGTCGCAGCGAAGCCTTTTCGAGCACAGTCAGGCATCGCCTATCAATCAATCGGGAGGTTGGATCGAAACGCTTCTCGTCGGTCAGCTGGCCGCCGCGTTCTGCGTGATAGCGGTTGCCTTGATCGGAATCTGGATGCTCTCGGGAGGACTGAGATTTCGGTCGGGTTTTCGCACGCTATTGGGAGTATTCGTCCTCCTCGGCGCTCCTGCGTTGGCGGCAATCTTCACAGGCTGGAGTACGCAAACAGCGATTACGAGTACCCCCGTGGCGATTGCTTCACCGACACCCGAACGCGACCTTCCGCCAGCTTCCAATGACCCCTATGCGGGGGCTTCCCTTCGCCGGGAGTAACATTTTCCTTTAGCAAAGCGGCCGCTCTATCCCCGCGCTCTTGAGTCTAGAGAAATCATCGATTCGGATCGCACAGTCGTTCGAGGCGATTATTCTGCCCATATGCGCCTATCATTCTTCTCGAGAGGATTCGACCGATAGGGAATTGCCGGTGGTGCGCTCTACGGTGACTGAGGCGATTTCCGCCCATCTACGTGCCCCAAGAAGAAGTCTCGTTGCAATGCATCGGTACTTGGAGTTCGTAATAATGCATTGGATCGCGTCCGATGGAGAATCACGAATACAGCTGAAAAGGCACGAGTTCCTCAATGCTGTCGCGAATTTCCATCGCTCGTCTGAAGTTTCGCGCGAATCGGCCCTTAATATTTTCTGTAGGTCCCACTGCTCAACTCCCTCGTGATCTTGTCAGATTTGAAGGTCTGAGTGGAATCTAAGGGCCTCCATCCGATTGACTTGAGGCGCGGCATCCGCATGCTTTTGTGGAGATTTTGGGGGTCGATCATTTTATGCAGGGTTTTGCGTTCCGGTTCGGAGCATCTGCCATAGCAATTTCATGTGCTTTGGCAGCTTATGCCCAGTCGACTGAGCATTACACCTATGATGCTCTCGGTAGACTGGTGAAGGCGGACACAACCGGTGGTAGCAATGACGGAATTGCACGGACCATGTGTTTTGACGACGCTGGTAATCGGATTGAGTATGAAGTTTCGCAGCAAGGCGCCACCGCTGATTGCGTGTTGGGCTCAGCCGGAACACCTACACCCTCGCCCTCGCCGAGCCCAACGCCAAGTCCCACTCCTACACCAACTCCAACCCCAACTCCGACACCGCCCCCTTCGAATACCCCACCTCAGACAACCGATGACTTTGTTGGCGGTCAGTGCTTCACGTCGACACTTTTGAACGTCACCTCCAACGACACTGATGCTGAAGGAAATTACCCACTCGCTCTTGTCAGCGTGACCAAGATGAACGGACAGGCCGGTGCGACAATTTTTTCGCCATCGTCCGTAGAGATTTTCTTTGGGGGATCAGGGGATTTCTCAGTGTTTAACTATGTGGTCGCAGATTCGTTAGGCGCTCAGTCGACCGGCTCAATAAATGTCTCTTCGAGCTGCGGAGGCGGTCCACCTCCTTTCTAAGGTCTACCATAGGTTTGAAGCCTCCAGAAAAAGGGTCAATCTGCGATGCGTGTTTTTCTAGCGATCTCTGTTTCTGCTGCCGCCTGTTCGGCCTGGCCCGCGGCGACGACGGCTCAAACCGTTTCAGAAATTGAGAGTTCCGGCGCGGTTTGCATGGCGAAGCTTGGCGACGAAGGCGCCAGCTTCAATATCATCCTGCCTGAACGCTTCCGCGAAAACATGCTTGGAAAGGGATACAATGATGTCGCTTGCGCTTCCGTATTTGGAGCGAAGTCTCGCGTGGCAACTTACCGTGATACGGTTTGTGACATGGCATCGAACTCATCGAACGTTGTGCAGGACAACTATGAGGAAACGCTTGGCGAACGGCCTGCGGTTTTATGCGCATTTGCTGAAGCAGTATTGGGAGATTGGGAGCGGCAAGAACAACGCGTCGGCGAATAGTCGCGGACCGACCAGAAGCCTTCAATAGGGACAGGGGAAGAGTATCAATGAACGTTCGAGCAATGAAGGTTGGCCTGCGAGCGAGCGCCTTGTCGATTGCCGCCTTGTTGTGCTCAACGACGATCGCTCAGGTTGCACCTACAGAAGTCAACGAAGAAGCTGTCGATGACTTCGGACTGGAGCGAAAAACTGGAAGATTCGTTTGGTCCTCCGGCGAAATCGTCGGGATTGGGCCTGAAGGTGGGCGGATTGGCATTGCCGCAAACGGAATTAGAACGCCGCCCAATGGCACGACGATTATCCAAGGCACCACTGGCTACGGAGTTGTTCTGAGTCAGCCGCGCATCACCGAGTCGCCGATGCCGAAAGAAAACCCACAGTTCTTGGGCGAAATCTATCCCGACAAGAATCTAGTTACGATAGAGTATTCCGGAGGCTCACACACCTTCGAGTGCACATCCAGCACGTGCATATCTCAATATCTTGACGCACCTTTTCAAGCAGGCGGCACTCCATTCGGAATGGCGCCGTCTGGCAATGGGTACTTGTTCACTGACGAATTCGGTACCGAGATTTTGGTCGAGCCCGGCCGAAGTGTAACAACTTATGCTGATGGTCGACAGGTAACCATTGAAGCCTACGGAGCCATAAGCAACAACTTCGGCTTCGCCCTAAAGTTCAGTCCAGACCCCACAAGCGGGACGCGCGTCACCGCTGTGAACCAAGCGGTCGACTACTGTGTTTTGTCCCAGACTCAAGCTTGCTCGGGACTGGATGAGGACAGATATGGAAGGATCGGGAGCCTTACTGGATCGACAATCGACCTTTTTGATGCGGCTGGCGGTCAGACTCGGCTCACCTACGTAACAAAGGACGCATTGGAAAGTCGGCCTTATAGAGGCGGTTGGCAGCCAGGCGATCCTTCAATCCGCACTATCACTTCGCGCTATTTGACGGGTGTGAGGCTGCCAGGAAGCAACGCGGATGATGTCGTTATCACCTATGATCCGCATGATCCGACGAATGACACGCACGACGACATTCGGGTCAGCTCAATCACCAAGAATGGTGTGCAGGTCGATTACGAGATCCTCGACTACTGGCCCTTCGGCAAAGGTATTGAAAGGCCCCCGCAGAACCCACCTGATGGAGGGGGGCAAGAGCTAAGTGGCGCATGGGGCAACGGGTTTATTGCGGACGTCATCAATAATCCTCCGGCAAGTAGTATGGGGACGTGCGAGAATGTTTTTCCTCCGGTGTTGCACGTGGACCAATCTTTGGGAGGGGAGATCATCATTTGTTCTGGTAGCGGACCGGGTGGTAGTCTTGGAGGCTCGGGTGCAGGCGGCGGCGGCGGATACAGTCCGCCTCCGCCCACATATGAAGAGCCGCCGCCTGACGACAGCCATCCGGAGCTATACGATGAGGTCGGGAGTCAAATTTACGAGCTAGCGATCAAGGCGCGTATTGATGGTGAGCTAGTATCAATTTCGCAGGCTCGTCGTCCTTACAGCTACATAGGGATGGCCCGCAGACACTTGATCTTCGTTGCCGACATCATGGATGACGGGTCTCGCCGCGAAACGCATTACTACTATGACTTCTACGACCAGGTCGCAGGAGTGAAGCTGCCTGAAGACAATGGGATGGCTACGGGACGCGATGGTCGGAACAACATCACTTCGGTGACTACGGCGCCGAAGATTGCAGGTGGTCCCACACTTGTCACTCTCTACACTTACGAACCGGACTGCACTGTCTCGAACAAGGCCTGGTGCAATCGCCCTCTGACGGAGACTGATCCCATGGGAAACGTCACCGAATTCGAATACAACCAATATGGGCAGCTGACGAAGCGGATATCGCCGGCACCTGAGCCTGGTGCAGCCCGACCTACGGTCGTCAACGAATACGAGATGCGACAAGCTTATATCAAGGACGCATCGGGCAATCCCAAGCCCGCTGGTCCGCCGATTTCGATGCTGGTTCGCTCGTTCACCTGCATCTCAAGCGCGACATGCGATGAGAACACGCCCGCAGTGGACAAGGTCGTAACCGAGTACGACTACGGTCCAACGAACGGGGTCAATAACCTCCTTCTGAGAGGCATCGCGGTCACAGCTGTCAATGCTGATGGAGGCTTGGAAACCCACCGCACTTGTTATGGTTACAACTACTTTGGCGAGCGTATCTCTGAGACGTTGCCGAGTGCTGACTTGACGAGTTGTCCGGCATGAGGCGGCGGGCGATGGGTCTATCTCGTTCACTTGCTGCGCTGTTGGCGGTTTGCTCCGCAGCCCTGGTTCCGGTGACTGCATCGGCGCAGTCTGGCCCAGGCGATCACGTTTATTCGACGCGCTATGATGCCATGGGGCGCGTGGTCGGGACGATCGCACCTGACCCAGATGGGGCGGGTAGTCCACTGGATCGTCCTGCGACCCGCACGACCTTTGATGCTCGCGGGCTTCCGACCTTGGTGGAGACCGGTGTCCTGACGTCGTGGCAGGACGAGAACGTTGCGCCAGCGAGCTGGGGCGGTGCATTCGTCGTTCATGGCAGCGTCGAGACACTCTATGACGTCAACCGCCGCAAGACCGCCGAGATCGCGCGCGGCAGTGATAACGTGATCGTCAGCTACACGCAGTTTAGCTATGATAATCGCGGCCGACAGGAGTGCACTGCTGTGCGTATGAACTCTGCTGAGTACGGTGCGCTGCCAGCGAGTGCGTGCGACCTTGGCCCGGAGGGCTCGCATGGGCCCGATCGGATCACGCGTACGATCTACGATAATGCAGGCCAAGTGCTACAGATTCGCCGCGCGGTTGGTACCTCAATCGAGATCGCGGAGGTGAGCTACGCCTACACCGATAACGGCCAGATCGAACAGGTGATCGATGCCAACGGCAACCGGGCTGAGCTGCGCTATGACGAGTATGATCGCCAGACCGAGTGGGTGTTTCCTTCAAAGGTTGGACCGAGTGCGTTCGACGATACCGATTATGCGAGTGTGATCGCGACCGCAGGCGCGCTCTCGACCGATGATGGCAATACGGCCACCGACGATATCGAGAGCTATGCCTATGATGATAATGGCAACCGCACGCAGCTGACCAAACGCGACGGTTCCGAGATCGAATACGAGTACGACGCTCTCAACCGGATCACCCGGAAGACCGTCCCGCAACGCATGGGTCTGCCGTTGGCCCATACCCGCGATGTGTTCTACACCTATGACCTGCGCGGGCTTCCCACCGGCACCACCTTCGACAGCACGACCGGTCCCGGCCAGACCAACCTCTATGACGGGTTCGGGCGTCTGGTGCAGACCAGTGAAAACACCGCTGGCCCCGCGCGCGTTCTTGCCTACGATTATGACCGGAACGGCAACCGCACGCAGGTTACCTATCCCGATGGCCAGTTCTTCCAGTACGATTACGATGGGCTCAACCGAGCCGTAGGGGTGCTCGACGGCAATACCTCGATGGGAGCGGTTACGTTCAACCAGCGCGGTCTTCCCGAATCACTTGCCTGGACCGATCTTACCGCGTCTGAGAACGCCCGCAGCTTCGGTTATGACAATGCAGGCCGGCTCTCCTCGATCGGGTTCGATCTGCACAACACCGGCGACGACGTCACCTGGAGCTACACCCGCAACCATGCCTCGCAGATCCGCACCGAGACCCAGTCGAACGACAGCTACTCGTGGGATGGTTATGTCGATCTGACCCGCACCTATCAGACCAACGGGCTCAACCAATACGAGAGCGCTGGCAGCGCGGTGTTCTGCTATGATGACAACGGCAACCTCACCGCCGATGGCACCAACGTCTATCTCTACGATGTCGAGAACCGCCTGGTCGAACGGCGCGAGCAGGGCACGAACAACGACGACTGCGAGAACCTGAGCTACACAGGCACGGTGCTGGCAGAGCTGAGCTATGATCCGCTCGGTCGTCTGCTCACAGTGTCCGATGGCACGCCTGCCACCCAGGTTTCCTTCATGACGGCAACGCGCTCATCGCCGAGTACAATGCCTCAGGCACCATGCTGCGGCGCTACTTTCACGGCTCGAACGTGGACGCTGACGATCCGCTGGTCTGGTACGAGGGCGATGCGCAAAGCCCCACCGCCCGCCGCTACCTGTTCGCCGATCCCAGAGGGAGCATCGTTGCGGTCACCGACCACACCGGTGCCAGCATCGCGACCAACACCTATGACGAATACGGGATACCCGACGTCGCCACAACCGGATCGGGGGCCGGGGCAGGCATCTCCACCAAGGGGCGGTTCCGCTACACCGGCCAGGCGTGGATCCCCGAGCTTGGCATGTACTTCTACAAGGCCCGCATCTACTCGCCCACACTCGGCCGGTTCCTGCAGACCGATCCGATCGGATACGAAGACCAGTTTAACCTCTATGCCTACGTCGGAAACGATCCGATCAATGCGGTCGATCCGACGGGGTTGGAGGGAGAGAACTGCCCCGAAGGGTGCAATTTAGTCTTCCAGCAGTCACCTATTGAAGTCGAAATCACGACAGCCGAGGCAGATGCAATCTATTCTGAAGGCATCGCCCGCGGCGACTCCTACGCCGAACTAGGTCAACGATTCGGCGATCCAAATGCCAACCATCCTGGAGTGGAAGACTCCCAAGATCGCATGATGGTTGCATTGTTACTAAAGTATGGAGGCGAAGTGACGTATGCATCGCGCGGCATGCCAAGTCTAACTTCGGGGGTGAGTGCATCAGAAGAAGCGTGGAACGCCGCACTTGGCGAATACCAAGCGATCCGTCTGGACTTGGCTGTTGCGTACCGCGATGCGGTGGCGATGGATAGAATCCAGAAGATTGGCGATGTTCCTGGACTACTTAGCCCTGGACAAATTTATGATTTCCATAAAGTAGTATTTGAAAACCATGGTCTCGATGTCTCCGTTTTCGGTGCCTCCCAGTTCACTGGATCGAGAATTGAGGCGCGTGCAAACTCTCTTCTTTGGTGCGCATCCTGTGACTCAGAATAAATTGACTAGACATTTGTTGTTTATTTTTCAATGGCTTATAATTATTTTCACGCTTGTTGTTCTGTTTTATGCGACGTTGTTTCTTCCAACATGGACAGGTGATATCTCAATACGTCATTTTTTATTGCTTGCAGGTATTCTCTGTTCATTCTGTTCGATTCTCTTTAGAGACGAGAGACGCAAGCTGGTCTGGTCGCTTGCCCTTGCAGTTTTGTTCTATTGCCTAGCAATTGCTCCGGCCTTCTTCTGAAGGAGGTTGCCAGACGGTGTTGTAAGACTAATTGTACCTCTTGCGTAATGGAGCGGCGAGGGTATTTTTTTGATGGTCTTGTCAGACAAACTGCACCGATTGCGGAATGAGGTGGCTGGGATAGGGCGGTTCGATGCCCAGACGTCGGAAACCAAACAGCCCATTCAAGAGGTTCAACTCATCGCCTGAGGTGATCCGCCTGGTCGCGATGATGTATGTCCGCTTTCCTCTGAGCATTCGTTACGTGGAAGACCTGGTGTTCGAACGTGGCATCGACGTTTGCCATGAGACGGTCAGGTTCTGGTGGAACCGTTTTGGGCTGTTGTATGCTTCGAACATCAAGGGCCGGCGAACCGCCCAGGTGCAAGCCTGAGACTGCTAACCGGTTGATAATATCTGTGTCACCTGTCTCTTCCCAGCGATCCGCCCCAACTGCACAAATACCTCGATACTCTCTCGCACATAGTGCCGGACATCTTCTCGTGTCAGCTTCGACCCCGATTGCAGCACAAGCAAAGCGAGCTGCTCAATTGCCCGCTGCGGTGTGTCTGCATGGATCGTCGTCATCGAACCCGGATGCCCAGTGTTGACTGCGCGAAGGAAGGTAAGCGCTTCGCTCCCGCGAAGCTCACCCAGAATAATCCGATCGGGTCGCAATCGAAGCGCCGCGATGAGGAGATCCTCCGCGCTAACCAGCGCCTCACTCGTCTCCCCACGCGCCGCGATCAGACCGACCGCATTCTGATGCTTCAGATGCAATTCCGCAGTATCCTCGATCAGGATCAATCGCTCGTCCTGTGGCACCTCTGCAAGAAGTGAATTCAGAAAAGTCGTCTTGCCCGTCGATGTGCCACCAGAAACGAGAATAATCCGTCGCCCTCGAACTGCCTCCCGCAGTGCAGCCGCGACCTTACGGCCCGCAAGCGACCGAAACTCTCGCTCGCGACCGAGGTCGGAAGGCGCAACCTCCATCTCATCAAACGCCCCCGCATCCTCCCAATCGCTCAGCGACAGTTCCGCCGACACGTGTTTGCGAAATGCAAAGGCATATCCTTCGCGCGTCGCAGGCGGCGCAACAATCTGAACCCGCGACCCATCGCGCAGTGTCGCTGCCAGCAGCGGCTGCGCACGACTGATCCCTTGCGAAGAATGCGCCGCGATCTGCTTTGCAAGCCGCTCGAGCAGTTTGAGATCGAGCCGGGGCTCCTCGATCCGCTCGATCCCGCCGCCGATGCTCTCAATCCAGACCTCGCCGGGTCGGTTGATCCAGATATCGGTAACGTCGATCCGCTCCAGCATCGGCGCTAGCGGTGCGAGGAAGCTGTCGAGATAGTATCCCGCTTCAGCGAGGCTCATGGATCGACACTCGAGAAGTCGAGATCGCGCGCAACAAACACAGATACGCTGGTGCCATGTCGCACCCTCAGCGTGGGCTGTATCGATTCGGGCTCAGCGATCTGGACGTTTTGGGTGCTGCCGGGCAGAGCGACAAACACTCCGTCGGTGGCTTCATTGACCGCGAGGCCAACACCGATATCCAGAACGGATTGAAGGATCGCTCCGCCAAACCGCTGGAAGAACTTGCTATCGACGCGCCCACGAATACCCGCTCGCCCAAGCGGGTCAGATGAGGGGGAATCCAAAGCGATAGTAACTCCGTCGGGACGGATCAGACGCGTCCATTGCACGAGCGCCCGGTTTTGACCCGACCGAATGCTTGCGTCGTACTCGCCATAGAGGCGGCTGCCACGTGGGATGAGCATCCGCGTACCATCGAAGCTGAAGATATCCCGTTGGACTAGCGCGCGCACGCCGCCAGCGCGCGTGGAGTCAATCGCGGTTTCCAGCACAGCAGGAATAACGGTGCCCTGAGGGATCGTGTAAGAGGGGTTCAAGAGCCGATCAGCGGTCACACGCTCGCGATCCTGTCCCGGTTCTGCCCGGCCTACATCCGATGGAGGAACTGGTGATGTCGAACTGTCGAACACAACTTGGGGTCCGATGGGCTCGGGCGATGGCGGGATGGGCTGATTGACTATGGTCGTTGGCGCAGTCGGCTGAACGATGACAGGACGGACCACCGGCGCGGGCTGGACCGGCTGTGATCGGGCAATCACCGGAGGCGACCGGAGCGGAGCAAGCTGCCTCGGTTCGACGCCCTCGAACCGCTCGGGGGTGCGCAGAGGGGGCGGAGACGCGATCTGCGTGTTCGAGCCGTCCTGAGGTGCGAACACGGTCGGTACCTGGTCTGCCTCTTCGGCCGCCGACAGCGCATTGAACAAAAGCGCGCCTCCGACCAGCACAACAGCCCCGAACGCCCACATGGCCCAATTGCCTTGCGAGCCAGTGGCGATCACCGGCCGGACGTCCTGCGGATCGTCGATTGCCTCATTCGCGCTCATTCGCTCTCATCCTCGCGCCGATTGCGCCGCGCGGTGGCCTTCTCGCGATCAATCCGGAACACCAGTTCCTGATGCACGCGGTCGATCACAAAGACATCGCCGCGCATGTAACCATCAACCACTTCTTCGTCGCCGGTCGGACCGACCGCGAACACCGCCGGGAGTGCCTGCCCAACCGCGTAGGTGATCACGGTCTTCTCGCCATTGTCGCGCACCGAGAGCGGACGCACTTCGCGATCTCCACGTAGGCGATAGGACCATGTGAGATTCTCGATTGGTGCATTCTGGTCAACGCCTGATGGTGATGGCTCGGCTTCGTATTCGAGCCGGACAAGATAGGCGGCCATGAGGCCGCGCCCGCTTTCCAGCGTGAAGCTGTATGAACGTCGATCGGTCTCGACCAGCAGGCTAGCAGGTGCCGCTCCCTCTTCGGGCGTCACCTGGAAGCTGTTTGCTTCTGCCGATACCCGCACGTCCCAGGCACGGCTTCCGCCAAGAGTAACCCGCTCGATCCGCTCGCGTGGGTCGAGCATGGCAGTAAGCGCGGTTCCTGGAAGCGCAGTGAGCACAATAGTCTGGCCGGCATTCCAGCGCACGCTCTGGACCCGGGGAGTGTCCTGTCCCGGCGTGGGGAAGACCTGCGCGCTGGCGATGGTGGCGAAACCCAGCAAGATTGCGGCGGCGGCAAAAGACACCCGGATCATTGCGCTACCTCCCCCTCGACCGGCGGCAGCTCGACGCCGTTGACGATATTGGCTTCGGGCAGCGTCTCTGCATCGCGGCGATAGGCCGTCACCTGGAACCCCAGCGGGTTGATGTAGCGGTCGGCCTCGCTCATCGCGGCTGCGACATACTGATAGCTCACAATCGCGACCCAGTGTTGGGTCAGTTGCGCGCGCCCGAGCTGGTCGGTCTGGGTGGTCGCGAACCGGACCATCGCGCGTCCCTCGGCAAGCGTCGAGACGCTCTTCACCTCTGTCGTGATCACACCGCCGCGCGGCATGAACGAGAGCGGAGAGTTTGGGCTGGAGGCATCCATCTGCCGTCGATAGAGCTCGCCGGTGCGCGCGTCCGACCATAGCGACACCTTCTGGTAGTCGGTCTGGACGCGGTCGAAAGCGAAGCTCTCGCGCGCGATCACATATTGCACGAGAATCGAGCGGGTAAGCGCCGCGTCAGGCGCGATCACCTGCGCATCGAGCGGTGCAAGCGCCTCGACATTGCCGGTCTGGCGATCGACCAGCAGCGTATAGGGTTCGACCGTCTTGAGCGGGACAAGGAATACGAGTGCGAGCGCCTCAAGCAATGCGATGATCGCCGCGATGATCGCAACCGTCCAGGCGCGCCGGTTCGAGCGTTGCAGATCGTCCGTGACACTGGTCGCCCAGCTCTCGGCGACGGGAAGATCGGTCATATCGATTTCGGGTTCTGCATTCATGAATTGCGATCCCGCTGTCTGGCTGCGCGAGAGCCCCTGAGGCTCGATCTGCGGTATGAGGAACCGAGCCGGCTCTGCGGTGAGAGGCCGACCTGCTGACCCGATGCGGACGAGGACTGTGTTGAGCCAGGTCCGGTCACCAGTCGATGGCTTTCGATCAGACGTTCGCGTCGGACAGTCGTCTCGACCGCGTCACTGATTTTCTCCGCGCGAAGGATAGTGGGTTGCTCGCGCTCATCGCTGCCCATCAGCGGCACCCTGCGCTCGTTCCATGATTGGAGCGGTTCGGGAATATCAGGCAGGGTCAGCCAGCCGCGATAGAACACCACTCTTGCCAGCAACCACAACATCGCGATCTGAACCCCTGCAAATGCGAGCATGATCGCGAACAGTTCGGTCGGGGCAGCGGGCGTCGCATAACCCAGACCTCGCACATTGAGCGCATCGGCAAGCCACGGCTCGATCACCGCGAGCTGGACTGCGAGCACGATGGTCGCGCCAACTGATCCGGCAAAGGTGAACACAAGGCCTCTCAGCCAGCCTGCAAAGATACCGCGTGTCTGGGTGAAGAAGAACAATCCGGCCGCGACCGGAGCAAGCGCAAGCAGGATACCCGCACCAATCCTCAGGAGACCAAGCGTGCCCATCATGCTTGCAAGATAGAGCAACCTTGCACTTCCGAACCCGGTGTCATCCTCAATCGCGGCAGAGCGGAAGGAGTTTCCTGGGTTCTCGTCGTCGATCAGCGCAGCCGCATTGCGTCCTGACCCGACTGTGGTGAGCTGGACGATCGCATTGTCGGCTTCCTGCAGACGCTCGGCGAAACCAAGCGCTGGGCCATTGCCGCTGCTCGACTGGATCACGCTGGCAACCTCGGCGGGGCCTTTTAGGGTCAGATCATAGACCACCGTCCGGAATGCGGGCCATGAGAACGCGAGCGTGAGCACGATGCCGATCTTGATCACATCAAAGACGACATCGCGCGCCGCCGGTCCGGGACCGAACATCAGCCGGATGCCGAAGAATGCGATGAAGAGTGTGAGCAATGTCGCCACTAGGATCGAGGCGGGTGATCCCGGTTGACCCAGCGCCTGATAACCATAGCTGCCGATCAGCTGCGCCTGACAATCAATATGCGACAGCGTCCGGAGCAGAAACTCATCGCCGGTGATGATGGGAGGACACGCCATCAGGCCGCTTCCTCTAGCAAGCGGTGCAGCCAGTTGGAGGGATCGGGGCCTGTGCTCTTAACCAGCTCATCGAACAGCCGTACCGTGCTCTCGCGGCCCGAGAGGATGGTAAGAATATCGCTCTCACCGGTCAGGTCGAGCCGCGCGACGACGCTTTCGCGGCCATGCTTGATCAGGAAACAGTGCGAGCTGTCAGGAAGCGTGCGCACCAACTCGTATTCGTGTCGGCTGAGGCCGAACCCGTTGATGTAGTCTTCAGCGCGCGCCTTGGGATTGATCATGAATATTTGCGTGGCGGCCTGCTCGATGATCGCGCTCGCGATCTTGCTCTCGAGAGCATCCTGCGCGCTCTGGGTCGCGAACCCGACCAGCCCATTCCGTTTGCGGATCGTCTTCTCCCAGTCCTTGATCCGGCGCACGAAGACCTCATCGTCGAGTGCCTTCCAGCCTTCGTCAATGACGATGATCGCAGGACTGCCATCGAGCCGCTCTTCGACCCGGTGGAAGAAGTAGAACATCGCAGGCGTACGCACTGCTGGATCGTCAAGGATCGCGGTCATGTCGAAACCGACCGTGTCCGCAGCAAGATCGGTCTGGTCGACCTCGTTGTCGAACAGCCAGGCGCGCTCGCCTTCTCCCCACCATGGCCGCAGACGCGAATAGAGGTCATCGGCCTCTGGCCGCGCACCTCCACGGAACAGTTCGACAAGATAGCGAAGACGGCGCTTTGCCTGCGGCTGTGCGAAACTCGTGTCGACCGCATCGCGCATCTGGTCGAGCTCGGCGCTGCCCGCTCCGCCTGCCAGGATCGCGAGCCAGTCGAGCAGGAACTGACGGTTTACCGGAGTGTCGTCGAGTTGAAGCGGGTTGAGGCCAGACGGTGATCCGGGGCTCAAGCGATCATACTGTCCGCCGATCGCGCGGATGAACAGCTCCGCGCCGCGATCCTTGTCAAAGAAGATGATGCGGGGGTGAAACCGACGCGCTTGCGCGAGCAGGAAGTTGAGCACCACCGTCTTGCCTGAACCCGATGGGCCGATGACCGTAAAATTTCCAAGATCGGCCTGGTGGAAGTTGAAGAAGTAGGGGCCGGCAGCGGTGGTCTCGAACAGGGTGACAGCCTCGCCCCAGTGATTGCCGCTCGCTTGCCCGACAGGAAAATTGTGCAGGCTTGCGAGGCCAGCAAAGTTAGTCGTCGAAACCAGACCGCGCCTGCCGATATAACGGAAGTTTCCCGGAAACTGCGCCCAGAAGGTGGGCTCAAGCGCGATATCCTCGCGCACCGCGTTTATCCCCAGATCGGCGAGCAGCGCGATCACCTCTGCGACATGGCTTTCGAGATCGGCGAGGTCATCCGAATGCACCGCAATGGTTGTGTGATGCTCGCCGAAACCCGCGCGCCCTGCAGCCACCTCGTCCTTAGCCTCCGCAAGCTCATCGCGAAGTGACAGGGCCTCATCTTCGGCTGATTGCATACGGCGAAGCGCGAGGTTCATTTTGCCAAGCGCTTGTGCGCGTTCAACCAGCGCGAAACTCTGCGTCACGTGAAGCTCGAAGGGCAGGCGATAGAGCTCGTCGAACATGCCCGGGAAGGTCGCGCCTGGGTAATCCTTGATCGAGACCATCGCGACAAATCGCCGGGGCTTCTCGCCAGTCGGGCCCAGCTCAACGCAGTCCTGACCAAAACTCACCCGCCGCGACGGAATGAAATGCCCCAGATCGCCATGCGGGAGCGCAACGGGGCGCATTTCGGCGTTGAACAGGCACGACAGGAACTCGAGCGGTTCGGAGCGCTTGCCATCAGGCGTGTCATAGATGCTCAGCACTCTTGGGTCGTACGAACCTAATGATGCCACCAGCGCTTCGCGTGCACGGTCGAGCGCGTGTTTCTCCGAAGCAATCAACTCGGCATTGTGGCCCGAACCTCTGGCCACCAGATTACGCAGCCGATCCACGATCCCGATATTGCCCTGAAGCGGCCGGCGGATGATCGTGACGAACAGCTCGTTCACGAACATCTGCTTGCCAGAAAGCCTCTCATGCCAGCGCGCATCGAGATCGGCCGAGAAATCGTCTGCAGTGACCCGGTCAAGCGCGGCATCCGCGCGCCGACGGACCACGTGGTGGTAAATCGCATAGCGAGAACTTCCCAGCGACCGAAGCATCGCATCGCGCAGGCCTGAGCGGTAGTTCAGCTAATCGCTGTCAGCAGTCTCGAACAATAGACCGCCGAGCCGGATGGTCTGCATCAGCAGGCCATCGCGGGTCCGGATGGTCACATCATCGATGTGCCGTGCATAGGGGAGGTGTTCACCCGCAGGCGCCTCATTGGCAATCGCCTTCGGATCACGCGTTACGGGCGGTAGGAATTGCATTTCCAGATCGCATGGTTCCTGACGCGCGGGCAGTTGCGCATTCGCGTGATCCAGAGGTCAAATATCCGTGGCTCGCGAAGGCACGCAATCATGCCGATCCCATGGATGACCACCGCTACCAGCAGCACCCACCAGGCCCCAAATATGAGGAACAGCTCGATCGAGATGATCGCGTTGATCACAAAGAAGGTATAGGTGACGCCAGCAAACATCTGCGGGCGCGTGAGCGCTACGAAAAGCGTATTCCGGTTCAGTTCGTCACTCACTCAGTACGCTCATCAGGCAGGCGTATCATCCTGCCGCAGACCCCCCCTAGTTGATCCGCCATGGTGTTATTGCACTCGAGCTCGAGCGCCTCGTGTCGTATCGTTACTGGTTGATGTGACGTCGGGGCACTTCAGAAATTCTGTAGGCATGCCTTCCCTTGCAATCTCGCGCGGCCCACAGACCATAGCGTCCCAACAAAAAACCGCCTGGTAATATAATACATCCGAGTGCATTGTTGGAGGAGATTGCGGATGAGACGGGGTCGAATTGCCCAAGCGCGAAAGCAAATCTTGCTCTGATTGAGCTGAAGTTTGGTCCGATCTAGGCGACTATGTAGCACCGGTGTGTGGGTCCGCTGAGGATGCTTGCGCTGCCATAGCCGATCCGGCCGAATCCCTTTTCACCCCACTGAGTTCCAAAGCTGTTCTGCACGATCCAGCACTGGTTCACATCATCAAAGCCAACCAGCAACATCGCGTGGTGAAAAGTTTTCGGACCATTAGCATCTCGGTAAATCGCGAAACTGTTGAGGTTCGCCAAGCGCTTTTCTGCAGACATCAAAACGATAACTGGCGCATAACCCGCGATAACCTCCTTTGCACGTTCCGGCGTGCTTATCTGCTTCTGGCCTTTAGATTTGAGCATGATAGGCGTGAAATCTTGGCATCGCGCGCCGGGAGTGAAGCCGGACCCAGCGAGCGGAGCCCCGAATTCTCGCAGTCGGAGAAGGGTTCTTCTTACGTTATTGTTCCCTTGCGAAAAGGCGAGCCCGAGAACACAGCGATGGAACATCTCCGGATCAAGACGAGCAATGCCAGAATTCTCGATGCTTCGTCGTGTCTCAAGGCAGTAGCAAGCGCTATAAGAAAGGCACGTGTTGTACGGTCGCTGATCGGCAATCGGCCGAAGCACGTCTTTGTTTATCCAACTGAATCGGCTTGGGCGTGCCCTCTTGTTGAAGTCGAACGGCTCGGGCGAAAGGCCCGGCTCCGCGAACTCTTCGAATCCCTCTACTTCGGTCCATGGAGGGTGAACCGCAACGGTGTTAGATCCTGCTACCGAGGGATCCTCAGCTGGAGGTTCTTCGTCAGGAGGGTAGAAGTTCAATGCCGTGCACTCCTATAGAGTATACCTTTCAATCACTGCGCCGCTTGGGCTTCGGCCAGTCGCTGGTTCGCTTCCACCTTGGTGATCGCGGCGTTAATGTTCGCGACCTCCGCTTCGAGCAGAGCGGTTTCCGCCTGCAAGGCTTCGATCGCTTCGTCGTTCGGATCGACTTCCTTTTCGACTAGCGCGGCCTGAGCATCGGCGAGCTTCTTCTCAGCTTCGGCCAACTGCGTCTGTTCCTGTAGCAGTTCGAGTTCAGTCTTATTGTCTTCGCGCGCCGCTGAAATTGTCTGCCCCGTTTCGTCGAGCAGGGTGCCCAGCATGCCTGCGAACGCTTCACCCGGCGCGCGCTTTTGTTCATATCCCGCGCTGGTCAGGACACCGTTCTCAGCGAAGGTTGCCGAGAGCGAGGCATTCGTGAAGGCTTGGCTACGGAAAGGAAGGAAGAATGTCGTGCCCTGATTCATCATCTGAACCGGGAACTTTTTCACGATGCCGTCTTCGTCATCTGAAAGCTCATCGCCAGGTATGTTGTCACCACCAGTATCCTCCTCGGGAGGTGACCAATCACTGCAACTCTTTTCTTTGCAGATCGTGAGCGTTGCTGGAACAGCGATTCGATAGCGCACCCCATTCGCTGAATCCCCGCTGTCGCCTCCCTGGAATCTCTCTGCAAAGTCAGTATTCGCCTGAAGTTGGAGCCACAGTGAATTCTTTTGAGCCAGATCTTCGAGGACGCTATTGAAGCTCGGCAATAGCCCAGCACCGATGCAGTCTTGGTCGTCATTGGCGCAGAACTTCGCCGGGTCATTCACGATCCATTTGGATAGAACCCCGATATCAATCATCTCTCCTTTGTCGCTTTCCGTAATGCTGGAGCTCGAAGGAAAGTTGATAGCCTCGGTGAAGGTGATTGCCTTCATCGCATTCGCTAGATTCTTGGTGGCGATGTCAAGCTCGATTTGTGCAGCCGTCACTGCCGCAACGCGCCTAAAGTGCTCCGCCTTCTGAGCGTCCGTTACCGAAACACCCGCCCGAGTGATTAGTGCACTGTAAGCTGCGAGCTCCTCAGTCGCGGTTTTGAGCCTAGCGGTTTTTTGATCGACGCCTTCTTCGACAATTGTGCCATTCGCGTCCATTTTGCCTGACTTTGCTTCGCGGGCATTTTGGATCGCCTGAACAAGCTCGTCCTTGCAAACCAATTGCACCGGCTCGTCCCTCCCGTCGGCATCGCCGAACGCGATGGCGCGCGTGAACTTGCCAACGGCCGTCAGAGTGGTTGAAAGGATTTCGCCCGTGTTGTCGTCAGCGGATGCGTTAATCGATTTGATCGCCCCGTTCTCGTAGAATTCGACCTTCACATCGCTCGTTTTTGTGAAGGCGTCCAGCGATTGATAGTCGATCACATAGAGGCCGTCGGGATCGGGACCTGTTTTGGGCGTCATCTCTGCCTTCGGCGTGAGTTTAAATTCATTGCCGTTGTTGGCGTCGCAACTCGCAGTCCAAGTGAGCTTTGTTTCAAATTGTGTGAATGGCAAGAAATAGGCGATACCCTGTCGCGAAGATTCTTCGGAGCCGAACTTGTGAACGTTGAGTGACGTACAGCCGCCAAGTGCTATGCTAAGCGCGACAGTCAAGAACGCGAGTTGCCTCATTTCCCTTCCCCCAGATTGCACTCAGCAACTTGATCATTCCCAGCCGATAATAACACTTAATATTTTCTGCAGGTGAAGGGTTGCGCTACTTTCAACGTTGAATAGCGAATTGAGGACAATTTGAGTTTCGTGAGTTGGGCCGAGAGCGGCCGTACTACTCTTAAGCAAAGTACGCTCAAAGCAGACGCTCAACTTCCCTAGAAGTTGCGTCGTTGCCAAGAGCGCAACGAGCACCCTCGGCAATCAACTATAAGCATTGGGTGACGATCCAAAGGCATTCATTCTTCCGCGAAGCCACCAAAGCTGGCGGATATCGCAGCGGAATTCGATGTGCCAAGGGCCATCTATGTCGAGAATAACGGCTTGAGCGACCGCACCCTAGCTGTATCCGATGGCCACGAGGAGACACCGACCAAATAAGGGAGATCGCACAGATCGCCGGCAAAGGCGGCAATAAATTCACGAAAGGACTGATCGCGGCCAATCCGGCGAGGGCAGAATATATTCAGGGCGGCGGCTCAGGCACAGCGTAAATGTCGCGCAACGGTTGCGACCAAAGACGTTCGCCGCTGGCAATGTCGTAGCACCGCAGTTGCTGAGGTTCGCTGACCTCCTCGCCATCCTCGATCTGGAAGTAGGGACGCAGCTCGACCAAAAGTTTGCTGTTCACTACGACGAACGGTGCAAAGCCGACGTGCAGGTGGACACTGCCCAACGCCTCGCCAGTTTCGCTCGTGTGCACTGTCCAGCGGAAGGTGGTCCAGGGGTCAGCTTCATCGAGCGGTTCGCTGCGCATCCAGTGTCGACCATCAGCAGAAGCAAACTGCCGAGGGTCCTCGGGTACAGCTTCGGCTGCAGAGCTCAACATCGCCGCATAGGTTAACCCGCGCGATTGCGGAACGACCGGCAAGTCCTGCTCCAAGAAGGGTTCTACCATGGGGCGCACGTCGCCGGTTTTGGGTGATAACAATACCTGTCCGCGGGTTACCGTGTCTTCCTGCTCCACCATGCGCGCAGGATCACTTTCAACCGCGAAGGCACCGGATAATCCGCCAGCCGGAGAAGTCTCAGGCAAGAATTCTCCGGGAAGGACCTCTGCTGGCTGGTCGGGCATTCCGCGCAAGGGTCGTTCGCGAAATTCCCAATTGACCACTGCCTCACCGTCCAGTGCAGTCGCCGTCATTTCGAAACCGCGATGCGCCTGGCTCTCGAGCATGGGAGCGACGGAAGCTGGTAATGGTACTGTTCCCTCGCTGGCGACATCACCGGCGGCTTCGACATTGAGCATGCGAATGCGCACTTCGCCTGCCTGCGATGCGGCTGCGGCCTGACTGAGCAACAACCCGTCAGACAGCAGCAACGGCTTTTCCGCTGCATCCGAGTGCCAGGCAGCTTCGCCGGATTCGATGGCAATCGCTGTAACGCCACCATCTGGCGCCATGACAAACGCTCGACCGCCGTCGGGATCGACAATGATCCCTGAACTTAGATCAATGCTTCTGGCCATGGTTTTCTTCGCCTCCTCGGCTGTAAATTATGCGAACTCGCGATTGCGGCGCTCGAATTTCAGAGCAATGACAGTGTCCAAGCACCGCGCCCCAATGTTGCTGCCAGCAACACATTGCTGGCTTCGACATACTGCAACTGCATCACCGGTACGGCTGGCAGTCCGGTCGACAAGCGTGCCCAGGTGCTGCCGGGCTGGCCGGCCGAAACGAATACGCCTGAATTGCAACCTGCTACCAGTTGCCCTGCGCCGCCATTGTTGCACCAGATTAAAGACCGGATGTTGCGACCGCCTGCCGTATGGAAATCCGCCGTAACCTCAACCCAGCTCTGGCCAGCATCCGTGGTCTCCCAAACCCGGTCCCAGCTTGCGGCGTAGGCAATGTCCGAGTTTGCCGGGTTGAGCGCAATCGCGTTGATCCACTCCCCGTTGCTAAACGCGGTAGTCTGCACCAACGGTGCCGGGTGCGCGGCTGTGCGAACATAGACATGTTGACGCGCTCCGACATAGATGATCTCCGGATCGTTGTCCGCGCCATAAGCTACTGCGGCAGCGGAATTGGCGCGGATTCCACCAGGATCGACCGGTCGTATCGTATCGCCGCGATCGAGCGATTCCCAAACGCCATTCTTGCCGCAAAGCAACAGCCGCAATGGAGCTGCACGGTTGACCTGAATGGGGGTATAGAATTGCGGCGACAGCTGCTTTGTCGTGCCGATTTCCTGCAATTGTAAATATTGCCAACTGGTCATGGTTCCTGCGGCACTGAACCGCATGCGCAAAGCTGCCCCCAGATTCTGATAACTGGAATAACGCACCGTACCATTGCCACCGGGAACCGGAGCTATGGCGACAACACCACCGTCGCCTCCCATGACCGTTGGCCAACGGGAATCGCCGCTGGCGGCTTGTCGCAGTGTGCCGTTGTCCTGCGCCCCGCCCATGGCCACACCGGCAATCGGATCCCATGCTCCTGAATGGAACTCGGTGTTTTGCAGGCTGCCGATCAGGCTGCGCCAGTCTCCGCTATTGGAATGTGGGTCGCTGCGTCCGTAAACCCCGCCGTCGTCTCCTTCGATAAGTTCGCCATTGGCAGCGATCATCAGAACGCGGGAATCTGCATGCGGAGCGCTGCCTGACATTGTGCCATTATGGGTGATGGCAGACACCTGACTACCGGGGGGCAGGTTGGCATCTAGGCGGAACAGGCGCCCAGAATAGGTTGTCGCGCCTATCGAGTTGGGGAATTGCGGCAAGCCAGAACCTTGCGTGGCACCTTCGTTGAAAGCGGGCTGACGATCTCCGCCAAGGTAGACGATGTTGGCATTCTGCAGGTCCGCCGCCATAGAGAAGTGAATGTCGGCCTGTCGCCCGGGATGCAGGCCAAACACAGCCCCCTGACCTTCAATTGAGATTGGCAGGTCCAGGGCCGCCCAGCTTGATCCGCCATCTTGGGAGTGAAACAGGGCGGATAGCTTGCCGTTGCGCGCGATCGCGACGAACACAGAATCGCCCGGGCCTGCGGCAATGCGAACATTGCTGGGATCGAACAGCATCGATTCCATCGACGCATCGCTGACCTGAACCCAGGTGCCTCCGCAATCGGTGCTGCGAAAGATGGCATTGCCTGCATGTGCATACAGCAGAGTTGGCGTGACCGGAGATGCGACGAGGGCCAGCGACCTGCCTTGCCGCAACTGCAACGGAGACTGATGGACAAAGCTCTGCCCTCCATCGTCGGAATGATATATACCATCCGCGTTTGAGGGTTGCGTCGCATTGCCGGCCAACACGATGGTGCTGCCGTGGCAGTGAATCGCTCGGATATGCAAGGCGCCGAATAGCCCGCCATTGTCCATTGCCGTCCAGCTTGCTCCGTCATCGGTTGAGCGAAGTACGCCTAGCAACGCCCCACCGGCGCGATAATAGCTGCTGAAACGCCCGCTTCCGGCGACGATGGTCTGACGATTGGGGTCTGTAAGATCGAGCGAAAGGGCACCGATGGAAAGCGATGCCAGATCGGGCATCAGCGAAACCCAATCCGGACGGTTGGCCAGGGCGTTACCGGTTCGCCAGACACCGCCGTTGACGGCTCCAATATACAAGATGTCGGGGTCGTCCGGGTGCGTCGCAATGGCGTTGACTGCTCCCACCACCTCGCGATCCGACACGCCTTCGGATTGGCCGTCAGTTCCTGGTCTTGCCCCTTGCGGCACCCATGCCATCGCTCGCCTCCGTTAGCTTAAGCCCGCATCATCAAATGCAGTGCGGCCCAGAATAAGGGACAGGAGGAAGCTGAGAATGAACCAGGTTGGCAGGAAGGCCAGCAATTCCAGCAGGAAAGAGCCAAACTTGTAAAACGTGTTGGCGATTACGATTGCTGCGATCAGCGACGGGGCTTCAATGGTCAGAAGCTGGCGAATGCCCGCGGATTTGGTAGCGTGATACATGGCTTTCTCCAATAACTGCAGGTCTATAATCGCCACCGGCAGAGCCGCGGTTCATCGCTTCACTCGGTCGGGTCGGGGTCAGGGGTTGCTGCCTTGGCCGGAATGATGAGCCCCGAGAACAATGTGAAGCCCGCCAAGAGAAACCCCGAAAGCGAAGGGACCAATTCGATTCCCTGAAACTCCCACACCTTCGCATCAATGGCATAAGACCAGATTAGGAAAGCAATAGACCACATAAAGGCCTGTAGCTTCCACGCGGGGTTGTTATCGGTGTTTGACGCCGACTTAGCGTAAAGCCAGCAAGCGAGCAGCCCAAAGCCGAGCGCACCGTAGCTAACCCATTTATCGACCGTTACGTTGACTGAACCGTCAGCGTTGTTCCCAACTTCGCCGACAATTAGGCTGTTCACAAAGATGAAGAACGCGATGATCTCGGCCGGAATGTAGTTTTGCACGCGCTCGAGATAATTCTGCGGATCTGGTTGAACGGTGCCGTCGGCCTGTGGGATCGGTTGACCAGTCGAATCGACTGGTTGGGAAGGCGGCGGAACGGGTTTTGCAGAAAAGCTGATCCCCAGCAGACTCTCGCTGCTCGTCGGAAATACGCTTCTGGCCATTGATTACCCCCTTAGAACCCACTGATGTTTTCTGAGATTCAGGTACACGAGAATTGACTGAGTCTCAATTCTCCGGAAAATCTTAGAAGTAAAACGACAATATTGCGATCGTCAATGTTTCGAAAAGTATTGCTTATACGCACTACATTGATCGGATCGGTGGTTGCTGAAGAGTCTACGTTCTGAAGCGGGACATGCTGTTGCCGTCTGCAAACACTTCGCGCGCAATTGCAGCCCGGAGCGCCTGTCACGCCGCCGTCCGGACCGGTGCCAGATCCGCACATGTAGAGGCCCCTTGCCGGCCCTTTGTAGGCACCGTGCCCCGCACCGGACGCGCTGACCACAGCGGGGCGAGACTCATGTGCCCGCGAAAGATGTCGCCGCCGTCCGCCTTGAAGCCATTCATTTCGCGGCGAAAATCTTCCCGCTTACAAGCCTCTGTGTCACTGCCGAGCTTAACCAGATTTGAAGCTGAGTTGTTCTGTCATGGGGGTATGCCTCCATGACAAAGTTTCGGTCAAATCACCACCCGATGAGGAGCCACCGGAGGCGATATCGGGTGCTTGCCACGGTTTGTCTGGGCGCAAGGCTGTTCCGGGAGATCAGGTCTCTCGGCTATGTCGGCGGCCACAGTACGGCGACTGACTACCTGCGCTCCATCCGCCCTGAACTGCCGCGTGTGTTTGAATGGCGATTTGAGACGGATCCTGGTGAACAGGCGCAGATGGGTTTTGCCGAGTTCTGCGTAGAGTTCACGGATAAGCTTGAGGTCATGCACAAGGTCTGAATGTTCCCGTTTGCACTGCACAACAGCCGCTCCCTCTGGGGTGACGAAATCTGTTTGTCGAGAAAGTCCATAAGCGGAACTTTCTGGCAAAATGGTCTGTGCTCGCCAAGCTGCAAGTCATGGCGGCTTAGCTGCTATCGATTTGTGGGCAAGTCATCTGCAACTTCCGGGCAAAGTCCTCAACCAATCGAACGACCAAGATTGGGGCGCATTGGTGACCGGCGGGTAATGGGCCGTGAGCGGACTGGCAGCTTTCAGCCTTTCAACGGTCTAAGCGGCCCCCTCTAATAGCCAATCCTTCAACTTGGTTGAGATTACTTCTTTGCAGGCAGAGCAAGCAGATCGCGGAAAA
>Ga0189284_100185_pt1 | contig 75634 bp, 69 predicted proteins | sample N32C7minimetaG_FD_130314 | JGI IMG/M metagenome (GOLD analysis project Ga0189284, IMG submission 130314) | Marine microbial communities from the Costa Rica Dome - N32 C7 mini metaG | ecosystem: Environmental > Aquatic > Marine > Oceanic > Photic zone | place: Costa Rica: the Eastern Pacific...
GAGGACCATGAAACAACGGCGCTTGCTGCACAACAAATCCGCTGCTTAACTGAAATCCAGATGTGCCAGACCCTCCTTTAGTCAGGCCGCTTGCTGTCTCAATTTACCTGACGACGGACAGGTGTAGATATTTTTGGTTAATTATCGTTAAGGTTACTTAACGGATCTATAATTTTCGAAACTTGCGAAAATATAAACGCTGATCCCAATATGTGAATCTGATTTTGCCAGCCTACATCTGTTGATTTTATTGGAAATCAACTCTCAGCCGCTGACCAGAGTAAACCAAACAGACTTTGGATAAAGAACGAGTGCAGCACCGGAAATAGCGATGCCATAGGGGATCCCACTTTTGGCGTCATGGATACGAAGCGCCCAGTCTTGATTTATGAGCGATCCGGGCAAAACGACCAAAGAGCTCCGAATAAGAATCAGTGCAAATGTCAGTATGCATCCCAGAACAGTTACCAGGAACAGAAACTCGGCAAGAATTGGTGTGAAACCAAACCAAAGGCTAATCGCGCTGATAAGTTTGACATCTCCTCCTCCCATCCAACCGGCTGCAAAAAAAGCAAAACAAGGTACAAAAACAAGCGCTAACCCGAGCCCATGAAGTGCCCAACCAGTTGGAGACAATCCAATGGCGACTGCTAGAAATACGAACCCAATAATAAGAAGAATGGATACCCGATTTCCGATCTTCATCGTGAAAAGGTCTGAAGCACCGGCAAATGCGACCAGCATAGGGAATAAGACAAGCGCGGCTGCTTCAATCATGTTGTGACCATTGGATCGGAACTAAGACCAACGCAGGCTATGGCGATATTATTAATAACGAGAAAACAAAAACGGGCGGAAAACCGCCCGAATCGTAACTTGTGAGTATAAGGATGAGTTCGTTGATCAGCCGCTGGACGCGCTGGTGAGTGCGCTGCTGACGGAGCTGAATACGCTCGTCAGGGAGTCGCTCATAGTACCAAGAATACCGATGATCGCGATCGAAAGAAGGCCGGCGATAAGGCCGTATTCGATTGCAGTCGCGCCAGATTCATCTTTAACGAAACGGGTGATGAGTGATTTCATGTTTCTGCTCCAAGTACCACTTTGTAGACAGCTTCAATCCGGCAGATCTTTTTTCGTCCGCTCGGCGTGTATTCACCCTAGGTCAGAGTCATTTCCAATGAGTTAAATTTACCAAGAGAAGTTGAAAAAGAACCGCGAAAAATACCTATAGTTAACGATAGATGCATGATTTCGTTAGAGATTGGATTTAAATGCCTCACAAATCTGCGCCGCCATACATTTCTTTGCAAGTCATTCAATTGCCTTGGAAATTTGTGAACTTTTCAGCATGTAAAAACAACGCACATGCTGCTTACTTCTCTATGTCGTAAGGACGGAGAAACGAAAATCCGACGTGTCAAAAGACATGTTTCTTCATACTTCTTTCGAAACCACGTTAGCAGAACATTCACCTTAAGAGCGATAATCTGGCCCCACGTAAGCGCTAACAAGGACAATTGAGATGCGGAAACAACTAAACACACTTATCTACTTGTTTGCGATATGCGCTGCATCTAGCGCTGCATTGGCAGATGAGGCTCCTGTTTTGGTTACCGTTGATCGTGCAAAAATATTCCAAGTGAAGGATGGAGCCGCCGCGGTGATTGTAGGGAACCCATTCATCGCTGATGTTGCGATGGTCGACCAAAATACCGTGGTAATAACTGGAAAGAGCTACGGGACCACCAACCTGGTCATACTGGATCAAGACAACAAGCCCATCGTTGATGAGCTCGTTCAGGTGCGCGCGTCCGATCAAGGAGTCGTTTCAGTATATCGGAACGCTGCACGAGCGACACTGTCTTGCAGCCCGATTTGCGAGCCAACTCTGCGGTTGGGCGATGAGAATGAAACATTCCAGAACGCTGCTGCGCAAGCAACGTCCAGAAACGAACTGGCGGAACAAGCAGCTGGTGGACAATAACCGAGCAGAGGTTGATGGTACAAAAGCACGGGAAAGATAAGAGGCAAAACCTCACGCGGATATGGCTTCGAACCCGCTTACGCTCTCTTGCAAAGAACGAAGAGGGCGTGACAGCGATCGAATTCGCGTTCGTAGCACTTCCATTTTTCACAATCGTTTTCGCTATCCTTGAGCTTGGTCTTGCAGTGCTTGTAAACCGGATGGTCGACAATGCAGTTATTGAAGCTTCACGTATGATCAGAACCGGTCAAGCTTATAATGCCAATTTTTCGACCGCCGATTTTGAGAACCAGATCTGTGCATCCTTGCCCTCATTTTTGTGCCACGCTGACCGCATTCGCGTGAATGTCAGCGTTGCGGACGATTTCGTAAACGTCACGTCGATCGATTCGCTATATGACGAAGACGGGAATTTGAAAGATGACGGTGACTACAACCCCTCAGACGAGAGCGACATCGTTGCTGTGAACGTGATCTACAAGTGGCCCATGTTCACGTCATTGCTAAACCTTTCCGCACTGGATCACGGCAACGAGCGCCACTTGTCATCAACAATGGTTTTCAGAAATGAACCATGGTCCTAGGCGGTTTCGTTTCCGCGCCCGTTTTATCAAAAATATTGAGAGGTCCATCGGGCTATTCCGGCGGAACGAGCAAGGCGTTGCAGCAATCGAATTTGCTATGATCCTGCCATTCATGCTGGTTTTGATGATCGGAATGGTGGAACTCACAGACGCGCTGAACGTGGACCGCAAAGTTAGCCGCATGGCAAACGCGGTAACGGACTTGGTAGCTCAAGCACAAACAGTTACGGAAAATGAACTCAACTCATACATGGCTCTAGGCGAAACAATCCTGAGGCCCTATCCTTCTGACGATCTTACCTTTGTCGTCGCCAGTATCACTTTTCAGGCGAATGGCGACCCCGAGGTGGATTGGAGCTATCAAAGAAAAGCCGGAGTGGGCGGCTCAGCAACAGACTGGACGGATGGTCAAGAACCGCCGATTTCACTGCCCGCCACGCTGGTTTCTCCCAATACATCGATAGTAGTTGGTGTTGCAACACTTGGGTATACCCCTCCCTTCGCAGGGATTTTTACGCAGTATTACTCCCGGGATTCTGTTATCACGCTGAGTGACACTTATTACCTTCGACCACGGCTTGTCGGCACGATCCTGTGTACCGACTGTTGAAGGAGAATCATGTTTCGAATTGTGGATTTGCCGTATTTATATCGTTGTAATGCGCTGGTAGGGTCCTGCTAAATGCTGCGGCGCAGCAGTCAGATGAGCAGGAGTAACCCAGCCGATGGCGACGAACAAAACCTACGATCAAATCAAGGTCGGAGACACTGCGGAAATCGTTCGTGAATGCTCCTCCAATGATCTTCTGGTGTTCGCCCACGCATCCGGGAACCGCAATCCAATTCACTTGCCTGACACGGATTGGACAGGCGACGGCCATATCGACAAACCTGTCGCTCCGGCCATGTGGATCGGCGGCCTTGCATCCGCTGTGCTTGGCAACATCCTCCCGGGACCCGGCACCATGTACAAAGCTCAGTCCTTCCGGTTCTTGGGCCGTGCAGCTGTCGGTGACAAACTGACGGTCCGCGTGACAGTCACGGAAAAAAGGCCGAACAACAACATCATCATGTTCGACATGGCTGTCTTGAATGAGACCGGTCAAAGCCTTGTTGAGGGGGAAGCCGAGGTCATCGCGCCGACGGAAACGATCGAGTTTGATTCAAGCGACATACCGGCATTGCTTGTCCAACGGCACCGGCATTTCAACCGGATGATCGAGCTGGCAAAAACTCTTCCCGCTTTGCCAACGGCTGTGGTTGCCCCGGATGATCCAAATTCCCTTGAAGGCGCTCTCATGGCCGCCCGGGAGGGATTGATTGAGCCCATCCTGATCGGCGCCAAGGATCGGGTCACCCAAGCCGCAGACGAGTTGAATGAGACGCTAGACGGATACGAATTTGTCGACATTGAAGACGAGTCTGAAGCTGCCGGAAGAGCCGTGCAAATGGTTCACGAAGGCAGGGTCAAAGCCATCATGAAGGGGCATCTTCACACCGACCACCTTCTCCATCACGTGGTGAAGAAAGATGGTGGCCTTCGAACAAAACGCCGGATCAGCCACGTTTTTGTCATGGACATTCCAGGGCGTAAAACACCGGTTCTGATATCAGATGCGGCCATCAACATCTCGCCGAACCTGAACACCAAAGTCGACATCACGCAAAATGCCATTGATGCGGCCCTTTCACTGGGTCTCCAGTCTCCACGTGTCGGCATTCTCTCAGCCATTGAGACGGTCAATCCGGCCATTCCGTCCAGTTTAGATGCAGCGGTGTTGTCGAAAATGGCGGAGCGGGGTCAAATCAAGGGCGGCATCGTTGATGGCCCCCTTGCCATGGACAATGCAATCGATGTGCAGGCTGCCCGGACCAAAGGTATCACGTCACTAGTTGCTGGCCATGCGGAGGTTCTGATTGTGCCTAACCTTGAATCCGGCAACATGCTCGCCAAGGAATTGACATTTATCGCCCATGCAGAAGCAGCAGGATTGGTAATCGGTGCTAAAGTACCGGTCATGTTGACCAGCCGGGCGGACGATGGGCGCGCACGTTTGGCCTCTTGTGCGCTGGCGCTTCTGTTCACCCATTGGAAAGAAAATTCTGCACCTGCCGGGATCTTTGACCGGGAGGAAGACTGATCATGGCCCCGGTCATTCTGGTTCTGAATTCCGGGTCGTCTTCGATCAAATTCTCACTCTATGACGGGCCGACAGCACAGGTCACCGGACAAATTTCAGGGCTTGGTGCGGAACCGCACTTAAACCTCGAGGCCCCGCTTTCCGGGCGCCAGATTGACCGTGCGTTAGACACCACTGACGGCTGCTCTCACGGGGCGGCCCTGGCGGCTCTGCTTCCGATCTTAGATGAAGAGCTTGGAGGGCGACCTGTTGCGGCCGTCGGACATCGTGTGGTCCACGGCGGAACCAAACACGATCTGCCGGTTCGGATATCGGATGCTGTCATGCAAGAGTTGAGGATGCTGGAGCCTCTCGCACCTCTTCACCAACCGCACAATCTTGCTGGCATCGAAGCTGTCCAGGAAGCTTTTCCAGAGGCTGAGCAGGTGGCCTGTTTCGATACGGCCTTTCATCGGAAACACCCATGGGTCAACGATACCTTCGCCCTTCCCCGCTCCTTCTATGACGAAGGTGTTCGCCGATACGGTTTCCATGGGCTGTCTTACGAATACATCTGCGAATACCTGAAACACTACGCCCCAGATGCTTACAAAGGAAAAGTCATTGTCGCGCACCTCGGCAACGGCGCATCCATGTGCGCGATCCGGGCAGGCCAGAGCATCGGTTCGACGATGGGGTTCACCGCTTTGGATGGCTTGCCGATGGGAACCAGATGCGGTCAGTTAGACCCGGGTGTCATTCTCTATCTCATGACAACCAAGGGCATGAGCGCCGAGGAGATTTCAGACCTTCTCTACAAGAAGTCCGGCCTGAAAGGTCTGTCTGGCATCGGCCAGGACATGCGCGCACTCAGCCAGAGTGACGATCCCAAAGCCGCTGAAGCCATAGAGTACTATATTTTCCGGGTACGCCGTGAACTCGGTGCGATGGCAGCTGTTCTCAGCGGTGTCGACACACTTGTCTTTACCGGGGGCATTGGCGAAAACTCCGCGCTCATTCGCGAGCGAGTATGCACAGATCAGGAGTGGCTCGGTCTTCAAATCGATCCTGCCCTGAACAATGCCGGCGACGGGACCATTTCCACACAGAATTCCAAAGTCGCGGTGCTGGTTGTTCCAACGAACGAGGAAGAAATGATCCGCCGGCACACGGAAGCGCTCCTCACGACCCGCCCTGTTCCGGCCTGATCGCACCACAATCTCTTCGGACAACCGGGGCGGTTCCGGTCAGCATCCAAACGCTGACTGGTCTTAATTGGCGTCGGTCTGGATGACCTTCGCATAAGGCTTCTCGAAAGTGCGCAACACCGGCCGGTAGTCGGAATGAACAACGGGCTCAAAGCCGCCCGGGAGATCCGGTTCGATTGCGAGGTAGGCCGCGGGATCTTCCCGCCGCAAATCCATGAGCCCTGCTCTGATGGCCCGCTTCAAGACATCAGGCAAATCGGTGCGGATAGTGTGGGCCGAATATGGAATAGGGGCCGACCGCCAGACGATGTCCAGATCTTCAAACTGGCTCCCGCCCGAAACGTAATATTCGTTCAGCGTACCGGCAGTGAACCCGTTCTTCGCCTCCCCGGCCAGCGAGGACCATCCGAGCGTTGCGTGAACACGCCCATCCAACACGGCACGAATGCCTTCAACCGGATCCCGGACTTCAACAAGCGTCTGGAAATACTCCCGGGCGTTAATGCCGTCTGCGGCTAGGTTAACCAACGGCACCCTGTATCCAGTGACTGCATGTTTGGCACCGACACCCAGCCGCATATCCTTCAGGTTATCCAGCGTAACCGTTTCACCATTCCGCTTGGCAATCATGATGGCATAGAAGCGCGCCGGAAAATCATCCGGGCCAGCGGTCGCTAATGGCTCTACACATTTGCAAAGCTCAAAAGAAGCGGCATACCCGGATGGTGAGAGACGAATGTAGTCAATGCGCCCAGCTGCAAGAGCCTCAATGCCATCGGCCATTGTCGGCATCAAGAACAAGTCGACAGGTAAATCGGTGATCTCTTCGAGTGCCCTGCGAAAGGGTTCAATGCGCTCCCTTGCTGTTTGTTCGGTCGCGACAACAGCGCCCAACCGGACACGTTCCGGGAGATCAGAATTCGCAACCGCCGCCATTGGCACAACAAGCGCCAAGCATAACCCGACAAACAAAAAAAATCGTTTTATGTCCGTCACATATCTACCCTAATGCTGTCCGAAGAAACTGCGGAACAGTTCTTAGACCAATCATTTGCCGAAAAGGTTCTCATGGCCAGCACGATTACCAACGTCGTCTTCGATATAGGAAATGTCCTGATCGAATGGAATCCGGAAAATCTCTATCGCAAACTTATACCGAACGATGATGAACGGCATGAGTTTCTGACGACAGTCTGCACTCCTGACTGGAATGTTCAACAAGACCTTGGGCGGACCTGGACAGAAGCCGTAAAGCTTTTATCAAGTGAGTTTCCTGAAAAGGTTGAGTTGATACGGGCTTACTCAGATCGTTGGCATGAAATGGTTCCCGGCCCGGTCCCGGGAACGGAGGCTCTTCTCTCCGAACTTAGAACGAACAAAATACCGCTTTATGCGATCACAAACTTCTCTTCGGAGAAATTCATTGAAGCGCAAGACCGGTTTCCATATCTGAAAACCAGCTTTCTGGATATTGTGGTCTCAGCGGAGGAGCGCATGCTTAAACCGGATGTTCGGATCTACCAGATTCTGATCGATCGCAATGATCTCGCCCCCGAACGCTGCCTCTTCATTGATGACTCACTCCCGAACGTTGAAACCGCGCGGCGATTGGGAATGACTGCGCATCATTTCAAAAACGCAGCGGGGTTGGAGCGTGAGCTGGCTGCGCTCAACTTGATCATGCGGTGAGCGTGAGCCGCACGGCTAACCGGAAAACCCCTCAAGGACATTCACACAATTGGTCCCGAGCGCATCGACGGCGTAGCCGCCTTCCAAGATGAAAATGGTCGGCACGCCAACCCGCGCAAGCCGTTGCCCCAACCTCACAAAGTCTTCGGATTTGAACTTGAATCCGGAGATCGGATCCCGCTCGAAGCAATCCAATCCGAGAGAAACAATCATCGCCTCCGGCTTGTAAACGAGAAGCCAGCGGCATGCCTCGTCGAGCGCCGGCGAATATGCTTCCCAGTCCGTTCCAAGGGGCAATGGCCAGTTGCGGGTAAATCCGGTTCCGGCATGCTCACCGGTTTCGTCCGCATAGCCCAGAAAATAGGGATATTCGTCCTTCGGATCAGCGTGAAGAGACAGGAAGAGAACGTCTGGACGATCGTAGAATAACGCTTGTGTGCCGTTCCCGTGGTGATAGTCGACGTCCAGAATTGCGACGCGGTGAAGACCATAATCCCGAAGGTATTGCGCAGCGACTGCGGCATTGTTGAAGAAACAATAGCCGCCGAAAAAATCGTGCCCTGCGTGGTGTCCCGGGGGCCGGCAAAGTGCAAAAACAGACTTTTCCCCATCGAGCACGAGTTTGGCAGCCGTCAACGCGGTATCTGCTGAGGCACGCGCGGCCTTATAGGTATGCTCACCAAGCGGCGTGCCTGCATCCATGGAATAGCGCCCCAGCAGCCCGTCAATGTGTTCGACTTTTGTGTCCTGCCGAAGGCTTCTGATTGGCCAGACGAAGGGAAAGGCTTCCGCATCGCGGCCACTGGCTGTCCACAGCGACCAGAACCGCTCAAGAAAGGATACGTATTCCTCAGAGTGCACCCGGTGAAGCGGTCGGATCGGAAACTCCAATGGCGGGATGACGTCACCGACCTTGCGGTCTTTCACCGTAGACAAGACGATTTCCGCCCTGCTCGGAATTTCGACAGCGGGCTGGAGCTTACCATCCGAAATTTCCTGCGCCGGTGCGTGGGCTAGCTGGGTCGCTGAAAAAACCGTCTTCACAATTTGGCCCCCGTCCCGGTGAAATCACTTTGTCGAAGAATACTCTAAACGATCTTAAGAGAAACGGAATTCCGTTACCTGGTTATAGCTGGCACCGGGTTTCAGCAACACATCCGTGAACGTCTTCTGATTGGCACTATCTGGCCAACGTTGTGCTTCCAGGCACAAGCCTGCATGAGCACCGTAGTTTTTTCCGGCAAGCCCAGGCACAGGCACATCAATCTTTCCGCCGTCGTAGAGCTGCAGCCCGGGTTCGGTTGTCCAGACTTCCATCCGTCGGTCACCGCTTTTATCTTCCAGTGCTGCAGCAAACTCGACGCTATCTTTCGGCGCATCTGATAGGCAGAAGTTGTGGTCATAGATCACCGCTTCTTCACCAGACCTTCTACGCAGCCGCCGACCATCCTGAAAATCATAAGGTGTCCATGCAACGCTGCGGGTCTCCCCGATCGGGATCAGTTGATCATCGACCGGCACGTAGGTTTCTGCCGCAATCTCGAGGTGATGATCGAGGATTGTTTCGCTGCCATCGAGATTGAAATAACTGTGTTGCGCCATGTTGACTGCAGTGGTCTGATCGGTTGTTGCCGACAATTTTACTCGGACCGCACCTGCGCCTGTCAGGGTGTACCGGACCAGCACCTCAACGCGTCCCGGATAGCCCATATCGCCGTCCTCTGACACGAGTTTGAGCAACACGCTCGCTTTGTCGCTTTGCTCAATCTGCCAGTTTCGCCGCGAGAACCCTTGAATACCTCCATGGAGATGGTGGCCGTTGTCATTCTGATCCAAGTGATACGCACGCCCGTCGATCTCTAACTTGCCATTTGCAATCCGGTTCGCACACCGGCCGACGATTGCGCCGAAATACGGCGAGTGATCCAGATAGTCCTGCAATTTGTCGAAACCCAAGACGACTGATTGACCTGCAAATTTCAGATCCCGGATGATAGCGCCGAAGGTCAGTACCGATGCTTCAAGCCCGCCCTTCTTCAGGGTGATCTGCTCAACGGGTGTGCCATCCGGAAGAACACCGAATTCCTGGATCATCGAGAAAACTCCTGGAGAAAAACAAAAAAGGCGGCGAGGATTTCGCCGCCTTTCTCTAGCCAAGTCAAGACTTTAGAGCGTTTGATTGTATTCGCCAACCTCGGGATTTTCGCGTAGCACAGCGTCAACTGCCTTGAACATTTCATGCAGCCGCGCTTCCGAAGCCGGACTTTCGACCACGACGACAAGCTCCGGCTTGTTTGAAGAGGCCCGAACGAGGCCCCAGGTGCCGTCTTCGCTGACAACGCGGATACCGTTGACTGTGATCAGATCGGTAATGGATTGCCCGGCAATTTTCTCACCAGCGCCATGCATCTCCTTGAACCGAGCAACGACCCGGTCAACGACATCGTATTTTACTTCATCAGCACATTTCGGCGACATGGTCGGCGAGCCCCAGGTCTTGGGCAAATCCCTGCGCAAGTCTGCCATGGACTTGTCCGGGTTGCGATCGAGCATGTCGAGAATGGCGATTGCGGACACCAGGCCATCATCATAACCGCGGCCGATGGGCTTGTTGAAGAAATAGTGTCCCGACTTCTCAAAGCCGACGATTGCGTCCAGCTCGGTCACCCGGCGCTTGATGTAGGAGTGACCAGTCTTGAAATAGTCGGTCTTGGAGCCGTTGGCCTGAAGCACTGGATCTGTGTTGAACAGACCGGTGGACTTCACGTCGACAACGAACTGGCTGTTTGGATGCAATGCCGAGATATCGCGGGCGAGCATGACACCGACCTTGTCTGCAAAGATCTCTTCGCCTTCATTGTCAACAACGCCGCAACGGTCTCCGTCTCCGTCAAACCCGAGACCGACATCTGCGCCAACTTCCAGGACCTTGTCCCGCAAAGCATGAAGCATTTTCATGTCTTCCGGGTTCGGATTGTAGCGTGGGAACGTGTGGTCGAGCTCGGCATCAAGCGGAATTACCTCCGCGCCGAGCGCTTCGAGGATTTTTGGCGCAAACGCACCCGCTGTCCCATTGCCGCAAGCTGCGACCACCTTGATCGGTTTGTTCAGTTTTGAGCGGTCAGTCAGCTCCTTGAAGTAAACATCTGCAAAGCCGTCGACGAAGCGATAACTTCCGCCACCTTTCAAATCAAAGGCCGCATCCAAAACGATTTCCTTGAGCCGTCCCATCTCGTCTGGACCGAAGGTGAGCGGGCGGGCGATACCCATTTTCACACCGGTCCAGCCATTGTCGTTGTGGGACGCCGTGATCATCGCAACGGCCGGAACATCGAGTGCAAACTGCGCGAAATAGGCCATTGGCGACAAAGCCAAACCGATGTCGTGAACGTTTACGCCCGCTGCCAAAAGTCCGTTTATTACCGCCATCTTGATCGATGCGGAGTAGCCGCGGAAATCATGCCCGACGACGATATCGGGCCGCACGCCGCGCTCATGAATGAGCGTGCCGATGCCCATACCGAGCGCCTGCATACCCATCAGGTTGATTTCTTTTTCGAACAGCCAACGCGCGTCGTATTCGCGAAAGCCAGTTGGCTTCACCAGCGGCAGCGTTTCATATTCATAGGTGTTCGGTGTAAGGGCAGGTCTTGGCTTCGGAAACATGAAGTCCTCTAAAAGCTTTGGCATCTAATTTGTGTATAGGAGGCCATTGTGACAGCAAAGACAAATCTACTGGATCAGTACTAGGGTGCCGTTCGAAATGTCAAACCGGTCCAGCTTGTTGAGGGCCGTCATACCCAGCAACGGGATCGACAGACTGCTGTCTTGCAATACCAATGCCTCAATGTTTCTCAGGTTAATCCGGCCGATTTGCAGCCGGTCTATGACAGCCCGGGCGCCATAGGTGGTTCCGTTGGCGGTACTGACCCGAAGTTTAAAATCGTCGTTTGCCGGGAAAATGCCAACCGTCCGCGCGACTGAAACCGGCAGAACTGTAGCAGACGCGCCCGTATCGACCAGCATTTCATGCATTTTACCGTTCAGATGAACGTCTGCCACAAACTGACCGCTTCGGTTTGCCGATATCCGATGCCGGCGTTCACCGGTCTCCGACGAGGCATTTGAAGCTGCAGCTGCGGTCTCACTTGTCCGGTCGTTTCGATGCTCAACCCACAAGGGGACGATAGGCGCAAGTGCTGCGCACAAAACCAGGACGATCAAAAAACGATACATGGGCCGCCTCGTTTGCCGGAAGCCTAGCCCTATCACAACAACCTTATCGCACCGTAAAACGGCTTAGGTTCAGTTTAGTTAACAGGGCATCGGTCCAATACGGCTGGCGCAAAAGAAAAACGCGACGCCCTTGGCACCGCGTTTAAAGGCAAAAGATCGTAGGAGTTATTTGGTGCCATACATCCGGTCACCAGCATCCCCAAGACCTGGCACGATGTAGCCCTTTTCGTTGAGCTTCTCATCAATGGAAGCCGTATAGATCGGCACGTCCGGCTGTTTCTCGTTAAATTTCGCCACACCTTCAGGAGATGCCAGCAGACACAGGAACCGAATGTTATTTGCGCCGCGTTCTTTCAGTTTATCAACTGCTGCAATGGCCGAGTTACCGGTTGCCAGCATCGGGTCGACAACAATCACGAGACGTTCGTTCAGATCTTCCGGAGCCTTAAAATAGTATTCAACCGGCTCAAGGGTTTCCGGATCACGATAAAGGCCGACGTGGGCGACGCGTGCAGACGGCACGAGATCAAGCATACCTTCCAAAAGACCATTACCGGCGCGCAGGACGGATGCAAATACAAGCTTCTTGCCCGCCAGTGAGGGTGCCTGCATCTCGGCAAGCGGCGTTTCGATGGTCTGGCGGACCAGCGGCAGATCGCGGGTCACCTCGTAACACAGTAGAGTTGAAATTTCGCGCAGGAGACGCCGGAACCCCTGGGTTGACGTGCCCTTGTCACGCATAATGGTGAGTTTGTGCTGGACCAGCGGATGGCTGATGACATTTGCTCCGGACATATCTGCCTCTCTTTGTGTGGGCCGCATCCGATCGCGGGCGGTCTTCCGTTTATTTGATGTTGTGGACCTATGCCCCGAACGGCAACCAAAAAATAGAGCCCGGGTTCATGATTTTTTCCAGTTTTTCCCGCAATTCCCGGTTTTCGGAGATTATCGCGGCTCCAGCCCGGCTGGTTCCCCCTTCCAGGATGCAGGATAACGGCAACTGCTCTTGTTCAACGTCCAGCTCCTTGCGCAGCATGGTCGCAAGCCTATCCGTCAACGCAATCGTGACAGCGCGCACTTCAGTATGGCAGTCTCGCAGCTGTTCATCAGACAGCTCCGCAGCTTCGGATTTGAAACCGAGAACACCGTTGTTCCTGAACAAACCGGCATGCTCTGCATCGCCGGGTCCTGTCAGCGTATCAAGGTCATCCACCTCGTATCCGGCCCAGGCAAGTGGCTCGACAAGGGAATAGACCATTCTCTGCGCGGTTAGGTGAAAGGGCACAATCTCCTGTTTTGCGTGATTGGCCTTCACAGGATGCGCAAAACTGTCTCCAAACGAAACGTCGCCCTCGGCGGCACCGCCCTCCCAAAGCGGAGCAAGGCTTTGCAGCAAACGATCTAGCAAAACAGCGGCGTCAACCGACCCCCAACCTTCGCTGCCAACCTTTACAACGAGGTTTCCCGGACGCGTGGATTGACCTTCGCCGAAGAGATCAGGCCGCAAGGCAAGCGCTTCGCCAAACCGCTTCAAGTGGCGCTGGAGGTGTTTTAAGAAACCACCTTCCTTCTCGGCGCTAAGCTGAAGTCCGTTGGCCAGTTCTTCGATTTCAAGACGGATCAACGCGTCTGCATCAACTCGGAACGGATCCACAGGATCAGAGGAAAACGAGCCTGCGGCGAACATGTTGATGGCCGACAATGCCGCGGCATAACGGCCTTTGACTTCGGTTCCAGCCATCGTATCTTCGTAGGACCAGTCCTGAGGTGTGTGCACATCCATGTAGGCCGCGAGAATTGCCAAGTCCGATGCCGCTGCAAGAAGCTCATCCGCCGACTGAAAGTTTCGCGCCGACGCGAGCGGGCTCCACCGATCAACGCCCCCTGCTTCAAACAAACGCCAGACGCCGTAGGGCGGGATCTGGAAATCAGGATAGGTCTGCTTGGTGATTTCAAGAACCTGGATCAAGGCTTGATCCAGTTTGCTGATGTCCACGCTCACATGATCCAATTTATCAGCGAGCGCGCGATCCAGCAGGTCTTTCGCGACTGAGCGAACCCGTTCGGCCTTGAAGGTTTCCAACAGGCCGTTGTCATTTTGTGCTTTGGTTGTCATGGTCGGCGTACTTAGCTGCCAATCTTTGCGCTGTCGAGACGGGTCAGCAACCGGTTGCGGGTGCTGTCGTCGCAAAACGCGGCCATGACGGCCCTCCGGCTAATCTCCAATTGATCGTCTCTTGTCCAGCCGAATGTCGCCGCAACAGACGAATACTCTTTGCCGAGTGTAGTGCCAAAGAAGGGCGGGTCATCGGAATTCAGGGTGATCTTGACGCCTTCTTTTCGAAGCATGTTCACCGGGTGAAAACGCAAGACGGAATAAACGCCGAGCGCGATGTTCGATCCCGGACACACTTCCAAGACAACGTCTTCGTCGACGAGCCGTTTCACAAGATCCCGATCTTCAATGGCTCGGACACCATGGCCAAGACGTTTAACCCGCAAGAACTCTAGAGCTGCGGTGATGCTTTCCGGTCCGCCAAACTCCCCGGCATGGGCTGTCGTTCCCAACCCAGCATCGGCTGCCATACGGAACGCCTTGGCAAAGTTTGCGGGATGTCCGGAGCGTTCATCCCCTGCCAGGCCAAATCCGGTGACCAGGGGATGTGGATTGCCAATCACTTCCTTGACGACGCGCTCGACGGAAGCCGTGCCGAAGTGGCGCACACCGATTGCGATCATGCGGCCGTCTATGGCCGTGTCGATTTTTGCCCGTTCGATCCCGGCAGCGAGGCCCTCCACGTAGGACCGGTAGGAAAGACCGGCGGCTTGAGCATGATCGGGCGAAATGAAAATCTCGCCGTAGATCGCCCCTTCCGCTGCAAGCATGCGGAAATAAGTCTCGGCCAAAAGCGCGTAGTCAGCCGGGGTCTTGAAGACGGCACTGGCCGTGTCATAGGCTTTTAGAAAAGAGGTGAAATCGGACCAGACATACTGTCCCTTTCTGTCGATCACCTCTGAGACATCGATCCCGTGCTGCCCAGCGAGCTGACGAACGAGACGCGGAGGAGCGGCCCCCTCAATGTGGCAGTGAAGTTCGACTTTTGGGACCGCAAGGGTCTCGTCCTTACCTTTTGGGGCCACAGTCGTTCGCTGTCCTTCTTTTACAGGAAACTGGTTCCATGCGGGCCTTGGTCGATGCCAAGATGATCCGCAACGCTCTCCCCAATATCGGCGTAAGTCTTGCGCCCGCCAATACCCTTCCCAGCAATACCCGGTCCCGTGGCAATCACGGGAACATGCTCACGGGTATGATCCGTCCCGCGCCAGGTCGGGTCGCATCCGTGATCAGCTGTCAGGATTAGGAGGTCACCCTCCCGCATTTTGGCAATCATTTCCGGAAGACGTCCGTCAAAGTGCTCCAGTGCCGCTGCATATCCCGGAACATCGCGGCGATGTCCATAAAGGGAATCGAAGTCAATGAAGTTCGCGAAAATCATGTCACCATTTTGCGCCAGATCCATGGCTTCAAGAGTCTTGTCAAAAAGCTGATCATTGCCAGCCCCCTTCAAAACCTTGGCCACCCCCTGATGCGCAAAGATGTCGGAGATTTTTCCAATGCCAAAGACAGTCCGTCCGTCAGCCGTCAGCCGGTCAAGCAAAGTTGGCTCAGGTGGCAAAACGGAATAATCGCGGCGGTTGGCCGTGCGCTCGAACGTAGCAGCGCTGTTGCCGAGAAAGGGTCGCGCAATCACGCGCCCGATGTTGTACGGGTCCGCGAATTCGCGCGTGATTTCGCAAAGGTCATAGAGCCTCTTCAGACCAAAATGCTCTTCGTGGGCGGCGATCTGGATGACCGAGTCAGCCGAGGTGTAGAAGATCGGCTCCCCGGTCTTGATATGCTCCTCACCGAGTTCTGCAATGATTTCGGTCCCGGACGCATGTTTGTCGCCCAGAATTCCATTCAATCCCGCTTTTTCGCTGATCTTGGAAATCAGCTCTTTTGGAAATGTCGGGATCGTTTCCGGGAAATAGCCCCAGTCGAACCGGACTGGCACGCCCGCGATTTCCCAGTGCCCGGACGGGGTATCCTTGCCGTTCGAGACTTCGGCTGCATAGCCCCAAAGGCCTTCTGGCTCCCCAGTATAGGTCAGACCCGGGACGTCTTCACCGGTGGACAGACGGCCGGCCGCACCAAGCCCAAGCCGGTCCATATTCGGGACAGACAGAGGACCAGAGCGAAGGCCGTCTCTGTCGCCCTTTCCTGCCGCGCAATACTGCGCAATGTGGCCAAGGGTATCCGACCCCACATCGCCAAAGGCGTCCGCATCCGCCGCGCCGCCAATCCCGAAACTGTCCAGTACGCACAAGATCGCACGGGGCATGAGCATCTCCTCATTATTGTTGCCGACAGGTTCTGCCGGAGAGGGCCGGGTTTTGCTCCCGGCCCGGCCGCGGTTACGGCGCGATGCGCTCTACAACACTCGGACGATCCTTGACGTTCTTTGCCGAACCGACGGTGTAGGCTGCGCGTAGTGCGATCGCAGCTGCTTCTGCTTCGTCTTCATTGCGGGCATGCACGATCGCAAGCGGGCTATCTGCGTCAACCGAATTGCCCACGCCTGCAAGGCTTGTGAAACCAACAGATGGGTCGATCACGTCAGCAGCGGCTTTACGTCCGCCGCCTAGCGCAACAACGGCAACACCCACGCCGCGCGCGTCGATTTCTGTAACGACGCCGTCCTCAAACGGATAGACTGGAGCCTCGAAATTGGCTTTCGCAAGATAGAGTTCCGGCTTCTCCATGAAGTCGGCAGGCCCACCAAGCGCGCTCACCATCTCGGCGAACTTCTCTGCCGCTTTGCCACTCTCAAAAGCTGTCCGCATCATATCACACCCAGCGTCGGCATCAGGCGCGAGGCCACCGCTTGCAAGCAGTTCACCACCTTGGGCGACGGTGACATCCCATAGACGGTTGTCGATGGCCGTTCCTTTGAGGAAATCGACAGCGTTCTGCATCTCGATCGCATTGCCCGCAGCAGATGCCAACGGCTCATTCATGTCGGTGAGCAGAGCGGTAGTTTTGAGGCCTGCGCCGTTCGCGACCAAGACAAGGCTCTCGGCAAGCGCGCGCGCTTCTTCAAGCGTTGCCATGAACGCGCCACTGCCCCACTTCACATCCAGCACAAGCCCTTGAAGACCCGCTGCCAGTTTCTTGGACAAAATGGACGCGGTGATCAGGTCAATGCTCTCGACCGTCGCGGTCACATCCCGGATGCCATAAAAGCGCTTGTCAGCCGGAGCAAGATTTCCGGTCTGACCGATCACGGCACAGCCGACTTTCTTTACGACCTTCTTGAAAAGCGCATTGTCCGGCTGGGTCTTGTAGCCCGGAATGCTATCGAACTTGTCGAGTGTACCACCGGTATGGCCAAGACCACGGCCGGAGATCATCGGGACAGCTGCACCGCAAGCCGCAAGTGCCGGAGCCAGCATCAGCGAAACGTTGTCCCCCACACCGCCGGTGGAGTGTTTATCAAGGACCGGAGCTTCGATGTCGGACCAGTCCAGAACATCACCGCTGTCGCGCATGGCGAGCGTCAGAGCGACACGCTCATCAATGGTGAGACCCTTGAAAAAGACCGCCATGGCAAGGGCGGAAACCTGACCTTCGGTGACAGAACCGTCGGCGAGGCCCTTTACGAAGAACGCGATCTCTTCAGAGGACAGCGCCGCGCCATCCCGTTTTTTCCGGATGAGCTCTTGTGGCAGCATTTTAGTATCCTTCACCCACTGCGGCGTCCTTGCCGTCTATCGTTGCCGTGAGAGCGTCGAGCAACCCGCTCGCGCCAAAACGGAAGGTTGAGGCGGACACCCAGTTGTGTCCCATGATCTTGTCTGCAAGCGCGAGGTAAGCAGCCGCATCGGAAGCGGTTTTGATCCCGCCTGCCGGTTTAAAACCGATGACGCGCTCAGCGTTGTCACGCCGCGCTTCTTCGATGGCCGTCAGCATGATTTCAGCAGCTTCCAACGTGGCGTTGACTGCAACTTTGCCGGTCGAGGTCTTGATGAAATCCGCACCGGCTGCGATCGCAACATTGGACGCAGCATGGATCAGGAGCGGATCCTTGATCTCGCCTGTCTCGAGAATAACCTTCAGGATGGCGGGTTCTGGGATCGCGGCCTTGACCTGAATAATCTGCTCCTCTGCGAACCCTTTACGGCCCTCAACAAAGGTCCGGTAAGGCATGACGAGATCAATCTCATCCGCACCATCGGCAATCGCCTGGCGAGTTTCAGCTACCACGGCTTGCGTGTCTTCACCGCCAGCCGGGAAATTAACGACTGTCGCAACCTTGACCCCGGTTCCGGTTAATTCCTTCACAGCCTGCACCACGAAACGGGGCCACACGCATACGGCAGCTACAGCGCCATGCGGGGTTACAGTGCGACCGGTCAAAGCCGTGATATCCGCTTCGGTACAATCGTCATTCAGGTTGGTTAAATCCACCAGGCCCAGGGCACGCTTGGCGGTCTCAATCATATCGGTCATTGGCCGACCTCTTTTACAAATGCGCGGACGAGCTGCTTCATCCGTTCCATGCCTGTAAGCGCAACGGACTTGGTTTCGTCGTGCGACAAGGCATGAGTTTGCATGCCAGCACCGTAGTTGGTGATGATGGACATCGCTGCGACGCGCATGCCCAGGAACCGGGCCATAATAACTTCCGGGACAGTCGACATGCCGACCGCATCTGCGCCCAGCATTTTGGCCATGCGGATTTCGGCAGGTGTCTCAAATGACGGGCCAGAGAACCACATGTAGACGCCTTCCGCGACAGGGTCGCCGGTTTCCTCGGCAACTTTCTTCATTGCCGCCCGAAGGTCCTGATCATACGCCGCGCTCATATCGAGGAACCGCTTCTCGTCTTCTTCGCCGATCAGCGGATTCTTGCCGGACCAATTGATATGATCCGAAATGACCATCGGACTTCCGGGAGCGACGTCTTCGCGCAAGGACCCGGCCGCATTGGTCGCAAGAAGGATTTCGCAGCCGAGCTCCTTCAAGGTTTCCACCGGCGTGCGCATGACAGTCGGATCGCCGCCTTCATAATAGTGCGCGCGGCCAGACAGGATGACCACAGGAACACCGGCAAGTGTGCCGGCAACGAGCTCGCTGGAATGCGATGTTACCGTGGACACCGGAAACTCGGTCAGATGGGCATAAGGAATGCGGACTGCATCCTCGACCTCTTCGGCCAGGGTTCCGAGCCCTGATCCCAGGATCATGCCAATTTTGTAGGAGCCCTCGCGGGCGGCGCGCACAATATCCGCGCACTCACGGCCATAACCACTCATCGTGGGTCAGTCCTTCTTGTCTTCTAGTTCAAATGCCGCCGGCAGCAATTCATCAAGTGTGAAGCTGCGGCGAATGCCATTGAGGTCCGCAACATGGACCACAAGATTTTCAGTTCCAAATTCCGCAAACCGCTGACGGCACATGCCGCACGGGGTGCAAAGGGCCGCATCGCCAATCACGACCGCTTCTTCGATTTCCCGGTAACCGGCCGCAATCATCGCACTGGCTGCTCCGCCCTCCGCGCAAACGCTGACAGGAAAGGATGCATTCTCCACATTGCAGCCGGTGAAAATTGTCCCATCCGGAGTGCGGAATGCTGCCCCAACCAGGAAGTTGGAATAAGGGGCATACGCCTTTTCGCGCACGGCCTTGGCGGCCTCGAACAGCTTGTCCAGATCGCTCATGACCGCTCCTTCAGATACGGAATGCCAGCAGCTTTCGGCGGGATCGCTTTCCCGATGAAACCAGCAAGCAGGATGACCGTCAGAATGTATGGAAGCGCCTGGAAGAACTGGACCGGGATTTCGCCAATGCCAGGAACTTCTTGTCCTTGCATGCGGATCGCCGTTGCATCGAGGAACCCAAAGAGCAGACAAGCAAACATCGCGCTCGCAGGCCGCCACTTGGCGAAGATCAACGCTGCAAGCGCAATAAAGCCCTTACCTGCGGTCATGTCCTTGATGAACCCGGCAGACTGAGCGATCGACAGATAGCTGCCCGCAAGCCCACAGAGAATGCCGCATGCTATCACCGCCCGGTAGCGAAGCCAGGTCACCGAAATACCTGCCGTGTCCACGGCGGCCGGGTTTTCACCCACCGCGCGAAGACGCAAACCGAAGCGTGTGCGGAACAGCACCCACCAAGTGACCGGCACGGCCACAAAGGCGGCATAGACCAAGATATTATGACCGGACAAAAGCTCCGCATAGATCGGGCCGATAACCGGCACATCGCGCACTTGCTCAGCGCCCGGCAAGACGATGTCGCGGAAGCGGCCATCCCCTTGAAGCGACGGAGTCCGTCCCCCCTGGCTGAACCAAGTTTGTCCAAGGAGAGCCGTCAGACCGGCCGCCAGGAAGTTGATGGCAACGCCGGAGACAATCTGGTTGCCGCGGTTGGTGATGGACGCAAACCCGTGGATGAGCGCCAGCCCGATCGAAACGGCAATGCCCGCCATGAGCCCAATCCAGGCGTTGCCAGTAATATAGGCGACCGCACCGGCTCCAAAGGCAGCGCCAAGCATCTTGCCTTCCAGGCCAATGTCGACGATCCCCGAACGTTCGGAGTAAAGCCCTGCCAGACAGGCAAGCAGGAGCGGCGTTGACAGGCGGACCGTGGAATCAAGTGTCAGGATCAACGTCTCAAACATGATCAAGCCTCCTGCGCCGTTTTGGGCCGAGCGGGCATGAAAAACTGGGCAATGGCAGGCCGGAACATGTGCTCAAGTGCGCCTGCAAACAGGATCACCAGGCCCTGGATCACGATGATCATGTCACGCGTGATGTTGGGCATCTCAAAAGAGAGCTCTGCACCGCCTTGATACAACATGCCGAACAGGATTGACGCCAGCAGAATCCCGACCGGATGAGCCCGGCCCATCAGCGCAACGGCGATGCCGACAAAGCCATACCCGGTCACGAAATCGATCAGCAAGCGATGCTGGGACCCCATGATCTCGTTGATCGCCATCATGCCTGCAAGACCGCCGGAAATCAGCATGGTCACCACTGTGATGCGGACCGGTGAAATGCCTGCATAGACTGCCGCTGTCGCGTTAGCGCCAAAGGAGCGAATTTCAAACCCGAGTTTGGTCCGCCAAATCAACAGCCAAACCAGCACGCAGGCTGCCAAAGCAACAAACAGCGCCAGATTGACCGGCGCAAAACCGAAGCCGAAAGACGGGAAGATATCGTTCAGGAACGGCAAGCGCCCGCCATCTTCAAAGGTCCGGGTCTCGTTCTGCATGGAACCCGGCTTTTTCAGAAAGCCGTTGAGCAGATAGACCATCAAGGAGGCGGCAATGAAGTTGAACATGATGGTGGTGATAACTACGTGGCTGCCGCGCGTAGCCTGCAGCCAGGCCGGGATGAAGGCCCATGCCGCGCCCATCACGGCGGATCCAAGTATAGCGAACGGCAATGTGACGTACCACGGCACATAATGGTCCAATGCCAAACACGCTATGGCCACGCCTAGACCGCCCAGGTACGCCTGGCCTTCACCGCCAATGTTGAAGAGGCCTGCGTGAAACGCGACTGCCACCGCGAGCCCTGTGAAGATGAAGTTGGTCGCATAAAAGAGTGTGTATCCGAAGCCTTCCGTGTAACCGAGAGAGCCCCAGATCAGGACTTTCACAGCATCGATCGGGTTTTCACCGATCAGGATCACCACAAGACCGGAGACCAGAAATGCGGCCGCAAGATTCAGGAAGGGGATCAGGCCGTAATCGACCCACCGGGGTAGCTGGCCGCCACTCATTGGACGTCTCCTTCAACGGCGATCTTTTTGTCCTCAATCCCGGCCATAAGCAGGCCAAGATCGCTTTCCTCAGCATCCGCGCCGCGTTCGCCCACAACCTTGCCGTCGAACATCACAAGCACCCGGTCGGACAGGCCACGGATTTCATCGAGCTCCACGGAAACCAAAAGGATACCTTTTCCCGCATCCCGCAGTTCAATGAGCCGTTTGTGAATAAATTCGATTGCACCGATGTCCACACCACGGGTCGGCTGGCCAACCAAAAGGATGTTCGGGTCCCGTTCGATTTCCCGAGCCAAGACAACTTTCTGCTGGTTGCCGCCTGAGAAGTTCGCGGTCTTAAGCATCGGATTTGGCGGCCGGATATCGTATTTCTCGATTTCATCGACCGCATTTTTCTTGATCGCTGGCAGGTCGAGCAGAAGGCCTTTTGAATAGGCTGGATCCCGGTGATACCCGAGAATGGAGTTCTCATACTCGGCGAAGCTGTTGATCAGCCCCATACGGTGCCGGTCTTCCGGCACATGGCCCATGCTCTTTGCGCGCATATCGGCAGCGTCCGGTGCCCGGTTGGCCAGATCAATCGTCTCACCGTTGATTTTCAAGGTACCCCGGGTGGCGCGGCGGATGCCGGAAAGAGTTTCGAGAAGTTCTGACTGCCCGTTACCGGACACGCCTGCGATGCCGACAATTTCGCCTTCATGCACCTTGAAAGAAACATCCTTCACAACTTCGACGCCGCGGCTGTCTGTAACCGTGAGGTTTTCCACCTCGAGAACGGGCGCTTTCGGTTCGGCCGGTTTCTTGTCGACCCGCAACAAGACGCTGCGCCCGACCATCAGCTCGGCCAGCTCCTCCATTGAGGTGTTCTTGGTCTCGCGGGTCGCCACCATCTCTCCGCGGCGCATGACAGACACCATGTCGGTCGCAGCCATGATCTCGCGCAGTTTGTGCGTGATCAGCAGAATGGTTTTACCTTCGTTCTTAAGAACTTCCAGGATCTTGAAAAGGTGATCCGCCTCAGCCGGAGTCAAAACGCCAGTCGGTTCATCCAGGATCAAAACTTCTGCGCTGCGATAGAGAGCTTTCAGAATTTCTACACGCTGCTGAAGTCCGACCGGCAGCTCACCAGTGATTGCTTCCGGATCAACCCGGAGCTCATATTCGGTTTCGAGGCGCTGCAGTTCGGATCGGGCACGGTTAAGGCCACCGGCCAGGAGCGCACTGTCTTCAGCGCCAAGAACGACATTCTCCAGAACGGTGAAATTGTCGACCAGCATGAAGTGCTGGTGGACCATCCCAATCCCCATTCCAATCGCAGCCTTAGAATCCGAGATTGTGACCTTATTGCCGTTGACCAGTATGTCTCCGGTGTCGGCTTGATAAAAGCCGTAAAGGATCGACATCAAGGTCGACTTGCCTGCGCCATTTTCACCGATAATGCCGTGGATTGATCCCTTCTTTACAACAAGGTCAATGTCCTTGTTGGCGTGGACCGCCCCAAAACTTTTGTTGATCTTGCGGAGCTCAATTGCAGGTGTTTCGCTCATGCCATCCCCCAGGCGTGACGATTGCTTTTTGTCATTCTTGTTGTGTCCTGTTCAGCGTTCAGGCAGGCCTTCAAAAAGGGCACGGCCCATCCGCCACCACATCATGGACCACAATCTCCCCTTCGGAGATTGCCTCGACCGCTGCATCTGCAGCTGCTTTCATTTCTTCGGAAATCAGGGCCTGATTGTTTTCATCCAGCACCCAGTCCATTCCGCCTTCTTTCAGGCCCAAAACCTGGATGCCTGGCGCGAAGGATCCATTCACTGCCGATGTAAAACTGTCGTAAACCGCATTGTCCACGCGCTTACGGATGGATGTCAGTACCTTGCCCGGGTGCAGACCATTCTGATTGCTGTCTGTACCAAGTCCGAGGACCCCAGCATCTGCTGCCGCCTGCAGGACGCCAATCCCGGTCCCCCCGGCTGCCTGGATAACCACATCCGCGCCGCGATTGATCTGGCCACGCGCCAGTTCCGCACCGCGCACCGGATCGGCAAACGCTGCCGGCGTGTCGCCGGTCATATTCGACAAGACCTTGGTTTGCTGGTTTGTCGCCAGTGCACCTTGCTTATAGCCGCACAAGAAACGCTGAATGATCGGGATATCCATGCCGCCGACAAATCCGATCGTTCCGGTTTTTGAGGCCATGGCAGCCAGAAGGCCGCCGATATAAGCGCCTTCCTGTTCCTTGAAAAGGTAGGAGCGGACATTCGGCTGCTCGACCACCATATCGACGATAGCAAAATCTTGTTCCGGAAACTCCGACGCCACCTGGCCAAGCGCATTTGCCTGGTTAAACCCGATGGCAACGATTGGTTCACTGCCACGGCTGGCAAAGTTCCGCAGTGCTTGAAGGCTCTGCGCATCGCGTTCCAGCTCAAATTCCCGCACAGCCTGGCCGGTTTCATCCGTGAACCGTTTCACGCCGTCAAAAGCGCTTTCGTTGAACGAGCCATCAAATTTGCCGCCGACCGAATACACAATCGCCGGCTCGGCTTGCGCAGCAAAGGCTGCCAAGCTGCCCAAAACGACAGACACTATTCCTGTACGAAAACGGACCATTAGATCCCCGCTAGACCGCAAACCGGGAAAACCCAAAGAAACGCATCCCGCGCGCAGAACCGCGCGGGATGCCAAGACAAATCAGATTAGACTGGGCAGTTCTGATCAGACATGTAGTCGTGAACGACGATTTCGCCGGAGATGATCTTGTTGGATGCTTCTTCCACAGCAGCCTTCATCTCGTCATTGACGAGTTCGGCATTGTTGTCGTCCAGAGCCCAATCAACACCGCCTTCTTTCAAGCCGAGCACCTCAAAGCCCGAAGACCAGGAGTCGTTGGCAGCGTCTTCAAATGCCTGGTAAACAGCGATGTCAACGCGCTTAAGCATGGACGTCAAAACAGAACCCGGATGCAGGCCGTTCTGGTTGCTGTCCACGCCGATGCCAAGCTTGCCGGCATCTGCAGCGGCCTGAAGAACACCAATACCGGTGGCGCCTGCTGCGTGGTAGACAACGTCAGCACCGCTGTCGAACTGAGACTTTGCCAGCTCGCCACCCTTGACCGGATCGTTCCACGCGGCCCCTGTCGTGCCGGTCATGTTTTCAAAGACTTCGGCGTCCGGAGCTGCAGCCACGACGCCCTGCTTATAGCCGCAAGCAAATTTGCGGATCAGCGGGATGTCCATACCGCCAACGAAGCCGACCTTGTCGGATTCAGACGCCATCGCTGCGAGCATGCCGACGATGTAGGAGCCTTCGTGCTCCTTGAACAAGATCGACCGTACGTTCGGAAGATCAACGACCATGTCGACGATCGCAAACTGGGTGTCCGGGAATTCCTGTGCAACCTTCTCAACCGCGTTGGCCTGAGAGAAACCGATTGCAACAATCGGGTTCATGCCGCGTTTTGCGAAATTCCGCAGTGCCTGCTCGCGCTGGCTATCGTTCTGGATTTCGAAGTCACGGTATTCTGTGCCGTAATCAGCTTTGAACTGCTCAGCACCGGTGTAGGCTGCTTCGTTGAAAGACTTGTCAAATCGGCCGCCCAGATCGTAGAGCACTGCTGGTTTGATGTCGGCGGCCATTGCACCGGCCACCGAAAACGCCAGACCCGCCAAAGCGGTGCTGATGGTCAGAATTTTCTTCACGTATATGTCCTCCGACATGCGGGGGCCTGCCTTCGGCTGGCCCATTTCCCCTCGAGAGGCCCAGCTGCTTTATGCAGACTGTGCCAACTGTAACCCGACCCTGGCGCTGAGAGCTTTAGCAAGGCTCTCATCCGCAACCAGATCGGTAATGACACCCGTACGCAGTGCAGCAAGTGTTGCATCCACCTTGCTTTCACCGCCTACCAGTGCAATCACACGGCTCCCGCGCACTTCATCAAAGTGAAGACCGACCGCACAGTCTCCGAGCGGGTCGGGAGCCAATTCTCCGTCAATCGTCAAGAAGCGCCCCATCAAATCACAAACGGCGCCGCCGGACATTAGGTTTTCCTGCTCCTGCTTGGAGATCATGCCGCGCTGCACGAGGTGCCCTTCATTTTCAACCGAACCCAACCCAATCAGGAAGGCATCAGACTGGCGTGCGCGGCTCATGAGATCCTGAACGCTGCGCTGGGTCAAAAACATGGACTTTTCGTCCTGGTTTTCCGCAAAATACGGCACCGGCAGATAGTATCCGACGCCACCAGTCCGCTCCTGCATCTTCTGGACGATGTCGTAAGGGTTGGCAGCCAATGTGCGCGTCAAGGATCCGCAGATCGACATGATCTCAAGATCGCTGCGCTGGATCTTCGGCAAGGCTTCGACTGATGCCGTCAATGTGCGCCCCATGCCAACGCCCAACCGCTTCACACCAGCACCACCAAGAAGACCCGATAAGAACTGCGCGGCGGAAACAGCCACCGCCCGCAAGGCTGCATCTTCATCACCGCTGCCGACATCCGGGGCGATAATGCAATTGGACAGATCGAAATGAGAAGTCAGCTCCCGTTCCAGCTGCAGGCATTCCATCGGCCTGCCGTCAATCTGGAACTTTACGTGCCCGGCCTTCTGCGCGTGCGCGATCAAACGATGGACTTTGGCGGGAGAGACACCAAGCTGAGCCGCGATCTCGCCTTGTGTCCGGCCACCGACAAACGACAGCCACGCAGCCCGGATGGCCATATGATATGTCAAATCGTCGCCGCGCACCGCCATCGAGAAACCCGCTCCCAAGAGTTATATCTCAAATACGTTTGACCTAAGGTTCTCTCGAACCAGCCTGATCCGCCATTGCCATGACCATTTAATGGTCTTCGCAAAAGGCTTTTGAAAAATTCTTCACATAGTGAGAATTTCTGCAGATCATGTCGCTTCAAGAGCTTTGCGTCAATAAAAAAGCGTCACAAAAATGCAGCAAACTGCCGCATTTTTGATCAAAGCGACTTTTTCCGGCGGAGACGCGACCGGCAAAAAATGCCGCATCATTTTCGCATCTTCAGAGTAAGTGGCAATTTTTGCCGAGCAAACCGGCACTTATTTCCCTTCTGTGGAATAAATGCACTCTGTGCGCATTTGATTTTGCCGGTTAATCATAAATCTAGTACAGTTGGCACACTGTTTGCTCAGTAATTCACGAGCAGCAACCAAATGAGTCAAAGTACCTAAGTAGGATTCGCGAGAAACGAAAAGATAAGAAATTACATAACAAAATAACAAAAAGGGGAGACGTGGCGACCTGGTCAGACGACCGAAAGATGGAGAAACCAATGCGTCTCGACTCAACACAAAACTGTGCACTGAAAGCGTTTAAGTTACTTCTCTTCCTCTGCGTGGCAACCATATTTTCCACGCAAACTCAAGCACGCGACTTTTTGAGGTCGCCACTTGTTTCAGCGCAATACAGCTATGATCCCGCCAACGAAGTAGATGTTGAACTGGTGCTCGCCGTCGATATCTCACAGTCGATGGACACGGAAGAGCAGGAGATCCAGCGCGCTGGATATATTTCGGCTCTGACATCTCAAGAGTTTCTGGATGCGATTCAGGTCGGCCCAATTGGTAAGATCGCAATCATGTACATGGAATGGGGCGGTGTTGACGAACATTTCGTCGTCGCCGACTGGACAGTTGTCCAAGATGCGGCTTCAGCGGCGCATTTCGCTTCCAAGGTTTCTGAAGCTCCGTTGCGGCAGGTGCAACGAACGTCGATTTCCTCCGCACTGGAGAAATCGGTCTGGATGGTTCAGAACAACAAATATACAGGCTTGCGGCAGGTCATCGACATATCGGGCGATGGCCCGAACAACCAGGGCGGCTCGGTGACTGCCATGCGTGACCGCATGGTGAACGCCGGTGTGACCATCAACGGCCTTCCGCTGATGATGAAATCAAACAAAAACACCTGGCAAGCCATGCTGAATCTAGATCACTATTACGAAGACTGTGTGATTGGTGGACCGGGTTCGTTTGCAATCCCTGTGCGATCTAAAGAAGGCTTTGCAGATGCAATCCGCATGAAACTCGTCATGGAGATTGCCGGAATTTCGATGCCCGAACCGGACAACTACTTCCACACAGTCTCCGCACGTGAACCAGTGCGTTGTAATTTGTTCGACTGATCAAGCCACGTCTCCATCAAGTTTCTTTTAAGCGCATCTGTTCAGGCAGGTGCGTTTTTTTGTGTACCGGTTACAGCGGCCTTTCCGGTCTGGTTGAGCGAAACTGTTACTGCAAATTCCGATCTTTCTTTGCGCATGACCGCCTTTGGCGCTAAACACGAAAACAATTTCCAATTCGTTCTCAAAGGACGCCTCTCATGCCCGCCAAACCAACCCTTGCCCTGGTGGCCCACGATGCCAAAAAAGACGCCATGGTCGAGTTTGCCGAGCGGCATGAAGAGAAACTGACATCATTCGATCTTGTCGCGACTGGCACGACGGGCGGCCGCATACAAAAGGCCTGCCCCAGCCTGAATATCAATCGATTTAAAAGCGGCCCATTGGGCGGCGATCAGCAAATCGGCGCGATGATTGCCGAGGGACGCCTTCACGGCTTGATTTTCTTTGTCGATCCACTGTCCCCGATGCCTCACGATGTAGATGTAAAAGCGTTGATGCGCTTGGCTGTTGTGTATGACATGCCAATGGCGTTGAACCCCTCAACGGCCGGTATTCTTCTTCGTTCCTCCCGCCTGACGGGATTGACGACAACGTCCAACACACCGGAAGTGGGCGCGGCTGCCCAATGACGTTCCAATCCCAACCCCCTTTTTCGTATCCGGTCCTGGTTGCCGATATCGGCGGTACGAATGCGCGTTTCGCGATGGTCGAGAGTGAGACGGCCCCCACCCGGATGTGCGGCAAGACAGCGACCGCAGATCATGCAGACATTTCCTCAGCCATTCGGCAAACCGTATTGCCAAATACTTCGGAAAATCCGAGGACTGCCATCATTGCGGTGGCAGGCCCGGTCACCGGCGACACGATACCTCTGACAAATGCAGCATGGGTGATCGAACCGCTGAGGATGATCTCGGACCTCGGCGTTGACCGGGTCATTGTCCTCAACGACTTCGAAGCGCAAGCCCTCGCCTTGCCTGGATACAGGGGTGCGGATATTGAGCAGGTTGGTAAGGGTGAGGCACGGCCTAACGCAACAAAATTTGTTCTTGGTCCCGGCACTGGCCTTGGAGCAGCGTCGATGATCTATGCGGCCGACACCTGGGTACCTGTTCCCGGAGAAGGCGGGCATGTGGAACTGGGTCCCGTAACTCCCGAAGACTTTGAGATTTGGCCTTTCATAACCAAGCGCAATGGCCGTATCGGGGCCGAAGAGGTATTAAGTGGCACAGGTCTTCCGCGCCTCGCCAGAGCTGTGTCTACCTGGATGGATATGACCCGGGACTTTACAACGCCCGCAATGATAACGAAGGCAGCAGAAGAGAACGACCCCGTCGCTCTGAAGACGCTGCAAGTCTTTGCAAGGGCTCTTGGCCGTGTTGCCGGGGACTTTGCGTTGACGACCCTTGCCCGCGGCGGGGTGTATCTGACCGGCGGCATCACACCGCGTATCCCGCAGTTCCTGACGGACGGAAACTTCCGCGCAGCCTTTGAAGCAAAATCGCCCCACGAACAGCTTATGCACAAGATCCCAACCTTCATTGTACGTCATCCGGACCCTGCACTGGAAGGTTTGGCGGCCTACGCACGGCAACCAGAACAATTTGCGGTCGATCGGCGCGGGCGCGAATGGATAGTCAATCCGGCAACAATCCCGGCGTGAGGCCCCGACCATCCGTGGCAAAAACACCTGAGTTTACAACGTCGTTGCCGATTGACGGGGTTCTCCCGGAACTGCTCTCAGCACTTGAGACAAAAACCAACGCTGTTCTTGTTGCAGAACCCGGCGCTGGCAAAACGACACGCGTGCCGCTCGCGCTTCTGAATGCTGCCTGGCGTGGAGACGGTAAAATCCTGGTGTTAGAACCGCGGCGCCTTGCAGCTCGTGCTGCCGCACGGCGCATGGCGAGTGAACTTGGCGAACGTCCCGGCGAAACCGTTGGTTACCGCGTGCGCATGGAAACCAAAGTAAGCGCTCAAACACGGATCGAGGTTGTTACCGAAGGTGTGTTCACCCGCATGGTTCTCGATGATCCGGAATTGAGCGGTGTTGCCGCAATCCTCTTTGATGAATTCCACGAGCGGTCGCTCGATGGAGATCTGGGCCTGGCTTTAAGCCTGGACGTACAAAGTGCATTGCGGGAAGACCTTCGGCTCGTCCCGATGTCTGCGACGATTGACGCATCCGGCATCGCCCGGTTGCTCGGCAACGCTCCTGTGATCGAAAGCAAAGGCCGCAGTTTTCCGGTTGAAACGCGTTACCTTGGCCGCGCTCAAAACGAGCGGATCGAACATCAGATCGCGAGAGCTGTCCAACAGGCCATCCGCGAAGAAACCGGCTCTGTTCTTGTTTTCCTGCCCGGTCAGGGAGAAATCAAACGGACGGCGGATCTGCTTGCCGGAAAAGTTGCCCCAAACTGTCAAATCGCCCCGCTTTATGGCGGCCTGGACAGCAAGGCGCAGGATGCGGCCATCCGGCAAGCAACCGGTGGCAATCGCAAGATCGTGCTCGCCAGTGCCATTGCGCAGACCTCTCTCACGATTGAGGGGGTGCGTGTCGTGATCGACAGCGGATTTGCCCGTGTTCCAAAATATGAGCCTCAAACGGGCCTCACACGTCTGGAGACAGTGCGGGTTTCAAGAGCCTCTGCTGACCAAAGACGGGGGCGTGCCGGGCGGACGGAACCAGGCGTATGTTACCGGCTTTGGGACGAAGCACAGACTGTTTCGCTGCCCGCAGCCGAGACACCGGAGATTCTGGAAGCCGATCTCACCGGTCTCGTGCTGGATCTTGCCGCTTGGGGCACCTCGGATCCGGCATCTCTCACGTTTCCAGATCCACCACCAACAGCTGCCTGGAACGAAGCGGTCACGCTTCTAGCGGATCTTCATGCGCTCGACAGTTCCGGTCGACTGACTTTAGAGGGCAAGAGCCTCGCACAGCTGCCCCTGCATCCAAGGCTCGCCCATATGGTGATGGAGGGCGTGGCGCGGGATCTGGGCTACACGGCAGCGCTCGTCGCCTTGTTGCTTTCTGAACCTGGGCTCGGAGGACGCGATCCCGATCTCCGAGCGCGTTTGCAGGCTTTGAAAAATGACAGAGGCCAACGCGCGAAGGACGGGAAAGCCCTTGCAGCGCGGTGGTTGAAACTTGCCGGCGGCAGCGGCTTGGAAATCGATATCGAATGCGGCGGCATGCTGCTCGCCCTCGCCTATCCAGATCGTGTCGCTCAAGCACGCGGCGCAACGGGGCACTTCCGGTTGGCCAATGGCCGAGGCGCCGAGCTGCCCGCGGAGCATGGCTTGGCATCAGAACCATTCCTGACTGTAGCGGATATTCAAGGCAAAGCAGCGAGTGGCAGGATCCAACTTTGCGCGCCCATAAGCCGCGATGAAATCGAGGATTTGTTTTCCAACGACATCATTGAAGACGATGCGGTGCAACTGACCAAAGAAGGTGCCCTGAAGGCGCGGCGCGTCTTGCGGTACAAGGCCGTGGAGCTGCAATCTCGAAACATTACCTCACCCGATCCAGCAGCTATCGAGAAGGCCCTTCTGTCAGAGGTCCGGCGGCGCGGGATTTCCCGCCTCCCCTGGAGCAAGGATCAGGGCCGTCTGCGGAAGCGACTCGCCTATGCGAGGGAAAACGGCGCAGATGATCTCCCGGACCTGTCAGATCATGCGCTCACCGCCAACCTCGAGAACTGGCTTGCGCCGTTTCTCGCTGGCCTGACCAGCTTGACCGCGATTGATGCCTCCGTACTCGGGACCGCGCTCACCGCCAAACTCTCTTACGATGTGACAGAGAAACTTGAAGCCGTCGCACCGTCCCATTTCACGGCCCCGACCGGGAGCCGGGTACCAATCGACTATGGTGCCGCGGCGGGGCCAACCTTGTCGATCCGTGTGCAGGAGTTGTTCGGCCTCAGTGAACACCCGGCTGTTTGCAACGGGCGTTTGCCGCTGCTTCTAGAGCTTCTTTCTCCCGCGCAGCGCCCAATCCAAATCACCAAGGATCTGCCCGGCTTTTGGGCAGGTTCCTGGTCCGACGTTAAAGCCGACATGAAAGGCAGGTATCCCAAACATCCGTGGCCGGATGATCCGACTTCTGCTGAAGCCACACGGCGCGTAAAACCAAAGGGAAGCTGAAATTGGCATACTACCTGTGATAGAGTTTCACCGGAGGTTTTATGCTCGATCGTCGTGACATCTTGGAAAACCTGGCGGATCCGGAAACCTATCCGGCCAAGATGCTCGCGTACTGTCTGAAAAACCCGGATCGCTCGGCCGCTATCTTTCTGCCAATCCTTGGTAAGGCCGCAAACGGCACGGATTTGGACGCATTGGAGCAGCGGTCTTTCTACCTTGGCCTTCACATCTTGGCGGTCCTTCAAATACCAAACACATTTGACAGCGTTTATGGACTTGCGACCCAGCAACCTCTCCTCCTCACGAACCTTCTTGGCGAAGCTGGATTGGGCGAGACTTTTCCCCGTGTCCTGATGTGCGTTGGCAATGGAAAGGCGACTGACCTGTGGGAAGGCTTTCAGAATGACAAACTGGATTTCATGATCCGGGATGCGTTTTTGAGGGCCTGGACCTATGAAGCGCTCAAGGGCAGAGTAACTGCTGTCTCTGCAGAACGCAGTCTTCGCGGCTTCCTCAAATCGGAAGATGCGCCGTCAGCGGACGACCCGATCTGGAGCGGCTGGTTGATAGCGATCGCCGATCTTGGATACTCAGAGCTAGTGTCTTTCGCCCGCGACGCGGTAGCCTCGGGAAGGATTCTGGCGGAGGATGAAAACGTGGCAGCCAAAGAATTTGAAGGTTTTGAAACCGCTCTCGGCGAGGCCCAATCGGACACAGACCTACCTGAGTTCTTGAAGGCACGCGGCTACATTCCGTTCGGCGAAGGTGATGGAGACTGGGGCAATTGTTTCGTCAATTCGCCCCAGTCTCATAAGATGCGTTAATCGTCTGACGCGGCAACAAGACTTGCGTTACCACCGGCAGCAGCCGTATTGATCGAGACCACCTGCTCCAGAGCAAAGCGGGTCAGATAAGCCGGACCGCCAGCTTTTGGACCGGTGCCGGACAGTCCGGAACCACCGAACGGCTGAGTTCCCACAACAGCGCCGATTGTGTTCCGATTGACATAGACATTGCCGACCGACAGGCGGTCGACGACCTTCTTCACGGTGGCGTCTATCCGGCTGTGAACACCGAGCGTCAAGCCGTAGCCCGTCGCGGCGATCTGATCGAGGACCTTGTCGATATCCTTGGCCTTGTATCGGACGACGTGAAGCACAGGCCCAAAAACTTCGCGGGTGAGCGCTTCCGCCTTGTCCAATTCGATGATGTGCGGTGCGATCCAGGATCCGTTGGCAAGGCTTCCTGCCGGCGTTTTCCCGGCAAAGCGCAGCGTCTGGCTTTCCTGCATCTCGTCGATATGCCCCTGAATGTTTGCCTTGGCTTCATCGTCAATCACCGGGCCAATGTCGGTTGATGGAAGACGGGGATCGCCAAGCTCTAGTTCCTTTGCAGCGCCTTCCAGCATGGCTAATAGGGTATCTGCCACATCTTCCTGAACATAGAGCAAGCGCAGAGCGGAGCAGCGTTGACCGGCAGACCGGAAGGCGGACATCATGACGTCATCGCAGACCTGTTCCGGCAAGGCTGTCGCATCCACCAGCATGGCATTGATACCACCGGTTTCTGCAATGAGCGGCACGATTGGACCGCGTTTCATGGCAAGTGTCCGGTTGATCGCCCAAGCGGTTTCCGTTGAACCGGTGAAGGCAACGCCGGCGACCTTCGGGTGCGCAGTCAAGGCAGCCCCGACCTCGCCATCGCCAGGCAAGAGCAGGAACACATCTTCCGGAACTCCTGCTTCATAGAGCAGTTTTGCGGTCTCATAGGCGATGAGTGGCGTTTGTTCTGCAGGCTTTGCGATGACCGCATTTCCGGCAAGTAGGGCGGCGCTGATCTGGCCAAGGAAAATCGCCAGCGGGAAATTCCAGGGCGAGATGCAAATGAACACGCCCCGGCCACGATGACGATACCGGTTCTCTTCACCGGTTGGACCGGGCATCAAGCGTCCATCGCCAAACTGGGTGCGCGCTTCCTGCGCATAGTAGCGGCAGAAATCAACGGCTTCCCGGATCTCAGCGATCCCGTCCGGCAAACACTTGCCGGCCTCAACCGACAGGATGGTCATCAGACGATTTCGGTTGTCTTCCAGAAGATCCCCGACCTTTGCCAGGATGTCCGCGCGCTCTTCCACGGGGCGGCGCGACCAGCGCTCAAACCCGGCCTGAGCAACATCCACTGCTTTTTCTGCAGTTGCCTTGTCGGCAAATGAAACTGTCCCCGCCTTGGTTGTCCCGTCCACTGGAGAAAAGATCGGGTTCGGTTCGCCGTTCGCTGGAAGCCCTTTACCAAGCGGCGTCGCAACCGTGAACGGAGCTGTGGTCTTTGCCATTCCGCGAACAAGAACGTTGCGCTCCTCTGCCCAACCGAACTCGACACCATCCGAGTTTTTCCGGCTAGCCCCATACAAATCATCCGGCATTGGAATCGAGCGGTTTGCAGCGTGGTGGCCACCATCAAGAATTTCGCGCGGCCGCTCCAGCATGGCTTCGACGGGGACGGATGTATCGCCGACAATTGTCACAAAGGACGAGTTGGCGCCGTTTTCCAAAAGACGGCGTACCAAATAAGCCAGCAGATCCTTATGTCCGCCCACCGGAGCATAAATCCGGGTCGGGAACCCATCCCGCTCACAGACGGATTTGAACAGGCTTTCGCCCATGCCATGGAGGCGCTGGAACTCGTAGCCGTCCGCATTTCCGCCGGCCAACTCAACGATCTGCGCAACAGTCAGCGCGTTATGGGTCGCGAATTGCGGATAAAGCACATCACGTGCAGCCAGCATCCGCTTGGCGCAACACAGATAGCACAGGTCCGTTGCAGCCTTCCGGGTGAAGACCGGATAGCCGTACGCGCCGTTTTCCTGGGCGTGTTTGATTTCGGTATCCCAGTACGCGCCTTTCACAAGACGCACCATCAACTTACGATCAGTTTTGCGCGCAGCATCCACCAGCCAGTCGATCACATGGACAGCTCTTTTCTGATAGGCCTGAACGGCAAGGCCAAAGCCGTCCCAACCTTCCGTGACCGGATCGGACAAAAGTGCCGCGATGACGTCCAGGGATATTTCGAGCCGATCTGCCTCCTCCGCATCGACAGTGAAATTCAGGTCCCGCTCGCGCGCCATTTGCACGAGTTTTGTGAGGCGTGGCAGCAACTCTTCCTGAACGCGAGCGCCTTTGATGGCCTCATACCGCGGATGTAGTGCGGAAAGCTTCACCGAAATACCGGGACGGTCGGGAAGTTTTTTGTCGCCGGCGGATTTACCGATCGCCTCGATCGCAGCGGCATAGGATTGGAAATAGCGCTCGGCATCCTTTTCGGTCCGAGCGCCTTCGCCCAGCATATCGTACGAGTAGCGGTAGCCCTTTGCTTCCTGCGTTTTCGCGCGCTCTAGCGCCTTCGAAATGGTTTCACCCAGTACGAACTGATGCCCGAGAAGCTGCATAGCTTTTCGGGTCGCAAGCCGCACTGTGGGCATGCCCATGCATTTGACCAAGCTGGACAAAATATTCTGCGGTGTATCGCCTGGATGCAAAAGACGGGAGGTGACGCCCAAAGCCCAAGATGACGCCGAAACAAGCCAGGTGTCAGATTTCGGGCCACTTGGATCATCAAATTTGGCTGCAGCCAACTTGTCCTCGATCAGCTTGTCTGCCGTTTCAGCATCCGGAACCCGAAGCAAGGCCTCGGCCAACACCATCATGGCAAGACCCTCGCGGGTGGTCAGCCCAAACTCCCGCATAAAGTCTTCGACACCGCCGAGACCAACCTGAACTGACCGCATGTCATCGATATAACCACGGGCTCTCTGGTCAATCAGCTTTTCAACGACCGGATCTCCGGTCGCTTCTTTCAAAAGCGCTTCCACAAGCGGCTTGTCGCTCGGCGCATAGTCGGCGCGAAACGGTTGCAGGTCTTTTTCATTAACGCCCGGCAAAACGGCAGCTGTTGCGGACATAGGCATCTCCCAAAGCGGCTTCAATGAAGCTAAACGATACATTCACCTATGATACGACTAAATTGGCTGTGTTTTTCTCTATATTTTACCTTTTTTACGAAGTATATAACTTTAGAAATACGATATTCGGACTAAATTCACATGCTTGATGCAACGGACCGGCGAATTCTCAAGGTACTTCAGGAAGACGGCCGGATCACCAACACTGACCTTTCCGAAAAAGTCCGGCTTTCTCCGACAGCGACCGCAGAGCGCGTCAAACGCCTGACACGTGAAAAATATATCGAACATTTTTCGGCAAGCCTTGATCCGAAAAAGGTGGACCGGGGGCTATTGGTTTTTGTCGAAATCCGGCTCGAGCGCACATCTCCGGAGATCTTTGATGCCTTCAAGCGGGCCGTCGAACGTGCCCCTGATATTCTGGAATGCCACATGGTTGCTGGGGGATACGACTATCTGATGAAAAGCCGCGTCAAGGATATGGAGGCCTATCGGGCGTTCCTGTCGGATGTGGTGCTGGCCCTTCCCGGCGTCCGGGAAACGCATACTTATGCGGTCATGGAAGAAATAAAGGACACGCATATTCTGCCGGTCTGAGTCCAGTCTGGATGCCAAGGCAAATCACAAAGCCTTGTCTTGACCGTGTCCGTTGCCATAAGCGAGGGAGAACACTCCCGCACCATGAGGATTGAAATGAAACGTCTGCTTATCGCTGCCGCTGCGCTCATCTCCGGTATTTTCACATTGCAGCCGGTGTCGGCACAAGACAGCGATTGGCAAGACGTTCTGGACGAAGCCAAGGGACAAACGGTTTATTTCCATGCATGGGGCGGCGAACCGCGGATCAACGCGTACATCCAATGGGCCGCGCGGGAAGTCGAAAATCTCTATGACGTCCGGGTTGTTCATGTGAAGGTCAGCGACACAGCCAGTGTCGTCTCACAGGTGCTCGCTGAGAAGTCGGTCGGCAAGACCAGCGGTGGCGGCGTCGATCTCGTCTGGATCAACGGCGAAAATTTTGCCGCCATGAAAACAAGTGGGTTACTCGCAGAACCTGGTTGGGCACAAAGCCTGCCGAACTGGACTTATGTCGACACGGAAAACAAACCGACGGTATTGGTCGACTTTACCGTTCAGACAGACGGACAGGAAAGTCCTTGGGGTATGGCCAAGCTGGTCTTCATGTATGACACCGCGCGGCTCGATATACCTCCGGCGTCCCTCGACGCGCTGCTCGCCTATGCAAAGTCGAATCCGGGCCGTTTCTCCTACCCGCAACCGCCGAATTTCTATGGCACGACCTTTCTGAAGCAAACACTGCTCAACACCATCGCGGATAAAGCCGTGCTGTCTGATCCGGTCGTACCGAATGAATTCGAGGTACAGACGGCACCGTTGTTCAACTTCCTGGATGAGTTGCATCCGCATCTCTGGCGTCAAGGACAAGCATTCCCGAAGAACGCGGCCCATATGCGTCAGCTCCTTGCGGACAGCGAAATCGACATCGCATTCTCGTTCAATCCGGGTGATGCGTCCGGCGCGATCGTGAACGGCGAACTGCCACCAACTGTTCGCACATTCGTTTTTGATGGCGGCACGGTCGGAAACACTCACTTTGTTGCCATTCCGTTCAACAGTTCGGCCCAGGAAGGCGCAAAGGTTTTCGCGAACCATTTTCTGTCGCCAATGGCCCAGATGCGCAAACAAGACCCCGAGATTTGGGGCGACCCGACCGTGTTGAACGTGGCTGACCTTCCAGCCAACGAAAAAGCATTGTTCGATACCCAAGACCTTGGACCTGCGACCCTGACGCCGGAAGAACTTGGTTCAACTCTCCCAGAGCCGCATCCGAGCTGGGTTACCGCCCTCGAACAGGCTTGGGCAACACGTTACGGCGCAGGGAGCCAATAAACCCTTGGCCAAATTCCGGCCAAGTTCGAATTTGCCTTCGCTGATCGTTGTGTTCCTTTTGGCGGGGCCGGTTCTCGCCGGTCTTGCAGGAACCGTTCTGCCGGCTTTCGGCTACCTCCCTGTTCTTGGTGCGCGGGAGCTAACACTTGCACCCTTTGCAGAGCTTTTCTCAATGCCGGGCCTGCTTCAATCAACGGCGCTGAGTTTCTGGACAGGCCTTGTGGCGTCACTGGTTTCGCTTGCAATCGTTCTTTGTTTTGCAGCTGCATGGAGCGGCACCCAAACCTTTCAACGCGTTAGCCGTTTCCTATCGCCACTTTTGTCAGTACCGCACGCTGCGGCCGCAATCGGTCTTGCTTTTCTGATCGCCCCGTCCGGGTTCCTTGCCCGGCTTTTGTCGCCATGGGCAACGGGGTGGGCGCGCCCGCCGGATTTGTTGCTGATCAACGACCCCTATGGGGTCGCTATGACCCTGGGTCTCGTCGCAAAAGAGGTCCCTTTTCTGTTTTTGATGACTCTCGCTGCTTTGAACCGGCCGGAGATCAAGTCCCACACCAAGGTGGCAACCAGTCTCGGTTACGGTCGTATGTCAGGCTTTTTCAAGGTCATTCTGCCTCAGATCTATCCGCTCATCCGTCTGCCGATGCTGGCGGTTATTGCTTATTCGACGTCCGTGGTGGATGTCGCTGTAATATTGGGGCCCACAACCCCGGCACCATTGGCTGCACGGCTGGTGGTTTGGATGAATGATCCAGACCTCAGCCTGCGTCTTGCTGCGTCAGCAGGTGCATTGCTTCAGCTTGGAATTAGCGCTGGAGCAATTCTTGTTTATTTGTTGTTCGAAGCCAGTGTCACCAAGCTGAGCTCCACCCGTTTGGCGCGTGGACACCGCATGAAGTCAGATGGTGCAGGCCGGATGGCAGTGCTCGCTACAATGGTTTTCATTGTGTCTGCCATGTGCCTTTCCCTTCTTGTCTTGATGATATGGAGTTTAGCCAAGTCCTGGTGGTATCCGGCCCCGCTGCCCCAGAATTGGTCCTTATCGGTGCTTTCAATGGCGTTGATGCAAACACCTCAGATATTCGGCACGACGATCTTGCTTGGTATACTGGCAGCGCTGATAAGCACTTCGTTGACGCTTTGGCTGCTGGAAACAAAAACAAACGCCGGGGAGCAAGTAGATCATCGACTGAGAACGCTCATCTTTGTGCCCCTTCTCCTGCCGCAAATTGCGTTCCTGTTCGGCCTCAAGATGTTGTTCTTGATGATTGGTCTGGATGGAAGTTTCACAGCTGTGCTTCTGGCACATCTGGTTTTCGTCTTGCCCTATGCCTTTCTTGCGCTCAGCGACCCGTGGCAGCGGCTGGACCCGCGCTATGCCCGCGTAGCAGCGACCATGGGCGCCAGCAGAGCCAGGATCTTCTTCAAGGTGCAATTGCCGATGCTGACACGCCCAGTCCTCGTGACATTGGCAGTTGCGCTTGCTGTATCGGTTGGGCAATACCTCCCCACACTCATAATCGGAGCTGGCCGGGTCGTCACCGTGACAACAGAGAGCGTTGCGCTGGCAAGTGGCGGAAACAGGCAAATCACAGCAGTCTACGCCTTTCTGCAATTGCTTATCCCGTTTGCTGGCTTCGCCGTTGCCGCCGCGATCCCAGCTGTTCTATTCAAAAACAGAACCGCTATGCGCCTGGATGCTTAAGTCAATGAACGCCCGCACTCTTCACAATCAGAAGGGGCTCATCCTGGAGGATGTGTCTATCCAGCTGGAGGGCCGTACTCTGTTGGAGCTTGACGCAACGATTGAACCCGGGACGGTGCTCACCGTGATGGGAGAGAGCGGCAGTGGGAAATCAAGCCTTCTTGACTTCATTGCGGGTTTTCTAAAACCCGACTTCAAGGCCACTGGCCGCATCATCCTGGACGGTACCGACGTGACAACCGTTCCTGCGCAAGAGCGCCATATCGGCTGTATGTTTCAATCGCCGCTTTTGTTCCCGCACATGTCTGTCGCACAAAATCTTATGTTTGCAATTCCTACCGAGATTAAAAGACGGACAGCACGGCAAAGTTTAGCTGCGGAAGCCCTCGAGGCCGTAAACCTTGAAGGGTTTGGCTCCAAGGATCCGGCTAAGCTTTCAGGCGGGCAACAAACGAGGGTGGCGTTGATGCGAACTCTGCTAGCGAGGCCCAAAGCCCTTTTGCTCGACGAACCGTTTTCCAGCCTCGATCAGTCGAGACGCGCTGACGTCCGGCAAAAAGTATTCTCTATCGCTAGAGAACGCGCCCTCCCCGTTCTTCTGGTCACGCATGATTTCGAGGATGCTGAAGTGGCAGGCGGTCCAGTCTACAGGTTGGAAAGTCCGGCGACTGAACCGCAATAATTCTGCGTTGCAGCTACTCTGCCGTATCTGCTGACTGAGCTTGCAAAAGTGAATAGTTGTCGATCCCGATGCGCTCGATCAGAGCCAACTGAGTCTCAAGAAAATCGATGTGGCTTTCTTCATCAGAAAGCAGGGTCTCGAACAATTTCATTGAGACATAGTCGCCCTGCTCACGGCAAACTTCCCGCGCTTCGTGGTAGAGGGAGCGGGCCGCATACTCAGCTGCCAAATCGCCTTCCAGGCACTCCTTAACGGATTGTCCAATGCGCAGAGCATCAAGCGTTTGCAGGTTCGGGAATCCCTCCAGAAACAAGATCCGGTCCATCAGATCTTGTGCGTGCTGGCGTTCCTCTTCCGACTCTTCTAGTTCTTTTGCAGCGAGTTTTCCAAAGCCCCAATCCGCAAGCAGGCGGCCATGCAACCAGTATTGGTTGACCGCTGTCAACTCATGCCGGAGAGCCTTGTTCAAGTAGTCAATGACCCGCGCGTCGCCCTTCATTTGTCCCTCTTAAAGCTCAACGGTTTTCGGCTCTACGCCCGGAAGACGCCCGCCTCTGTTTTGGTTTCTCATTCTCTGGCGTGTTTTCGTGAATAATGTCAATGACACTTGAAAAACATCCACCGCATCGGGGCCGGCACCCCAGATGGCGGAAGACTGACCCAGGCGTTGGGATTTTACCATTAGGATCTTCACGCATCTCTGCCGCCGCTTCGCGTAATTGCTTGTCTGATAATACATTACAAGAGCAAATGAGCATACTAGGGTCTGGCCGTGACTAGGTCTTCATCGCATATAGTGTCTAATAGATGGCAGCGGAATACAGAAACCGTACTATAAGAGTCAACTTTTTAGAGCATATGCAGCACCCGGCGGATGAGCAAATGAACAATGGCAAACCGACTGACGAACGGCGGACACTGGTTCTCACTGGAGCCAGCCGTGGCATCGGGCATGCGACGGTCAAGAAGTTTTCAGCAGAAAACTGGCGCGTTATCACTTGTTCCCGTCAAGCCTTTTCCGACAAGTGTCCCTGGCCGATGGGACCGGAGGATCATATCCAGGTCGATCTCTCAGACCCGGAAAACATGGGATTTGCAATCCAGGAAATCCGGAAGCGGCTCGAACCCAATGGATCCCGGCTTCATGCGCTCGTTAACAATGCAGGGATCAGTCCGAAAGGAAACGGCGGTGAACGGCTCAATTCGCTGAATACTCCAATGTATGAATGGCGGAATGTCTTTCAGGTGAATTTCTTTGCGCCAATCCTGCTCGCAAAAGGATTGTTTAGTGAACTCAAAGCGGCCACCGGATCGGTGGTGAATGTCACTTCCATTGCTGGGGTCCGGGTGCACCCGTTTGCGGGTACGGCCTATGCGACATCAAAGGCCGCGCTCGCGTCCCTTACGCGGGAAATGGCCGCGGATTTTGGACCGCATGGCGTTCGGGTAAATGCGATCGCGCCTGGCGAAATCGATACATCCATCCTGTCTCCGGGCACAGAAGACATGATTAAAGATATCCCTCTTCGCCGTCTGGGCCAACCGAACGAGGTGGCCGAGACAATTCACTATTTGTGCAGCGAAACGTCGTCCTATGTGACAGGGTCAGAAATCCACATCAACGGCGGACAACATGTTTAATAGAAACTCAATAATCGCTTTCGAAAGTCTCTCCGTTTTTTTCCTCACGCACAAATATTAATGTCATCACGTTTAAATTTATAATTCTGCTTAGTAATTTTATGCATTTTTACCTATTCTTCATCGCTACCCCCCATAATTCGGTCAGTAATTACAGTTTTTCGGACGTGCGGGGATTCGATGAAACGTGCCTTGAAGTGGTTGGTTGATCTGAAGTTCGGCTTCAAAGTCAGCGGCGGTTTTGCAGCGATTTTGCTGTTGACCGCGATCGTTGGCGGTGTTGGGTATTTTGCAATATCTTCGCTGTCTGCAAGATTTGAAGTGGCTGATCAATCAGCCAATGTCGGTCGTCAAGTGCAAAGCACCTCTTTGGTGCGTGAGAACTATTTGAACGCGCCAACGCCGGAGCTCGCGGAAGCAACCCGCCAAGAGATTGCCGGCCTCAATTCTTCGCTTCAAACCCTTGCGAACGATGTTGCCGGAGACCCAACCGCAGCGTCCCAGGTGGGAACAGCGATTTCTGCGGTCGGAGAATTTGGTACGACCTTTGATGAGGTTGTGAACCAGACACAGCAGCAGGCTGACCGTCTGATGTCCCTAAAGTCCAGCGTACTGGAACTGGAAAATCTAGCGGTTTCTATCGCCGATGCTGTTCTGTCCGAAGAGAAAAAGGTTAGCGCAGACGTTTTCTCCGCCAACGGAACGTTGGAAGACGCAAACCTCATGCTGCGCGGCGTGTTTGATTTGCAGGACGATGTATCCCAGATCCAGTTCGCCTACCTGAAAAGCAACGGGTCTCTGGACGGTGACGCTCTCGAGCAAAGCATGAAAATCTCAGCAGAGATTGTCGACCGGACCCGGGAGATGCGGTATCGCCAGATCGAAGGCATTGAGCGCAAGACTGTGAGCAAACTCGCCGGCCAGGCCAACAAGCTCGATAAGGCGATCGCGCGGTTGAAAGAAGATCTTGGCTTTGCAGAGGCCTACGAGGCCAGAACCGCTGTTGGTACGACCCTCGATGCCATTACCGAGCTCGCTTACCAAATTCGTGAGCAAGCGATCGCTGCGGTCAGCAAGTCAAAGGCAACTGTTCTCACCGCCAATACGCGGCTTGGCAGCATTAAAACGGTCATGATCGAAGCGACAGCTCTTGGTGAGCACGCGTTGCGCGCCGAGGCTGAAACACTCGCCCTGTTTGGCAACCTCGGCATCAGCGATCCCGCAGGTGTACAAACAGAGATCGCTGAGCTGGTCAAATTGGAAGAAAAACTCGTCGGTTATGCAGATGTTCTGCCCAGCACTGCGGATGCGATTAACAGCATCGCAATCTCCATCGCAAGTTTCGATCGCGCCTTTCAGGACATGCTGTCTACAAAGCAAGACCTGCAGGCAAAACGGGCACAGCTGGATACGCTGACCAAGCAAGTCAGCGCTGAAATTGCTGGGATTTCTCAAGCTCAATCTGAGGCCGCCGGTGCCGCTGCAACAGCTGCCGAGCTCCAGATCGCAATGACTGTGCTTCTTTCCATTCTGGGCGGTGTCGGTCTGGCAATTGTCCTGAACCTTGCAATTACCCGGCCAATCAAAACGATCACGGATGTGATGAACAGCCTGGCCGGTGGCAACAATGAAGTTGCAATCCCGGGCATCGACCGCGGTGATGAGATCGGCGACATGAGCCGCACGGTTCAAGTCTTCCGTGACAATGCGATTGAGCGTGCAAACTTGCAGGAACGCAATGCACAGGAAGAATCGGCCCGCCAGGAACGTCAACAACGGATCGACAACCTAATCCAAGGCTTCCGTGCAACGGCCGAAGAGGCAATTGGCTCTGTGGAATCCACCGCAGACAGCCTTGATTCCACCGCTCGAGCCTTGACGGATATTGCTCGCGACAGTGCTGGTCACGCGAGCGAAACACAGTCGTCGTCCAACGAGACAACCAACAACGTGCAGACTGTTGCTAGCGCGGCAGAAGAACTTGCGGCGTCCATCGGCGAGATCTCCCGTCAGGTAGCCCAAACCACGGATATTGTGGAACGGGCCACGACCGGAACCCGCATCACAAATCAGAAGGTCGAAGGCCTGGCAGAAGCGGCGACAAAGATTGGTGAAGTGGTGACGCTCATCCAGGCTATCGCCGAACAGACCAACCTGCTTGCTCTGAACGCAACGATCGAGGCAGCGCGGGCTGGTGAAGCTGGCAAAGGCTTTGCGGTTGTTGCGGCGGAAGTCAAGGAACTGGCGACGCAAACGTCGAAGGCGACCGAAGAGATCGGTTCGCAGATCACTGCAATCCAGACGGCAACCAAGGATTCAGTTGTTGCGATCGGAGAGATCGCCGAGACCATGACAGAGGTGAACAGCTACACGACCGCCATTGCCTCTGCCGTGGAGCAGCAAGGCGCAGCAACCGCGGAGATCTCGCAGAACGTTCAGCGGGCTGCCGAGGCAACTGGTGCCGTTTCCTCGTCCATGACACAGCTTTCGCAGGCAGTCGATCAGACGTCCTCTTCAGCCGACATGGTTCTGGCAGCCTCTGGTGAGCTGAACGAAAAGACCGACCAGCTGAAGTCAGAAGTGGAGACCTTCCTCTCGGAAGTGGCTGCTGCCTGATCAGCAGATACCTAAAGATCAAAAAAGGCGGGCGTGCTGGTCACCCCGCCTTTTTCTTTGTCTGGCCCTGCCTCAACGTTGACCTTACAGCTGCATGGCTCTAAGGCGTGAACGAACCCCTTCGTGACTGACGAGAGAGACCACCGTGGCGGAAAAAACCGACGCGCCAGAATTTGCAAAACCCGGACAGCCGCCCGTGCAGGCATGGCCCGTGATCCTGGAAACCCCGGGTTGGAAGGACTATCGCCTTCTGGACATGGGCGAAGGTCAGAAACTGGAACGATACGGTCGCTATACGATCGTTCGACCGGAACCCCAGGCAATGGGCAGCCGCCGCCAGAAGACCGCTGTGTGGGACCGCGCCAATGCGGTTTTCTCGGGCGATACGGATGAAGAAGGACCCGGCCGCTGGAAGTATTCCGGCAACGTCTCGGAAACCTGGCCAATGTCCTACGGACCGGTCAGCTACAATGGCCGGTTCATGTCATTCCGCCACGTTGGTGTCTTTCCGGAACAGGCTGCGCATTGGGATTGGGTCAACTCCAGGATCCGGGCCGAGAAGAAGAAAAACCCGGAGAAGCCGCTGAAGATCCTCAATCTTTTTGGCTATACCGGGCTGGCATCTCTTCTACCGGCGACGGAAGGCGCACAGGTCACCCATGTCGACGCCTCCAAAAAGGCCATCGGCTATGCACGGGAAAACCAGGCTCTTTCCGGATTGGAAGAGCTCCCGATCCGCTGGATCTGCGAAGATGCGTCCAAGTTTGTGGCTCGCGAAGTTCGCCGTGGCAACACCTATGACGGCATCATTCTGGACCCGCCAAAGTATGGGCGCGGCCCAAAGGGCGAAGTCTGGGACATCTACACCAGCTTGCCGGGTATGCTGAAAGACCTGGAGCAGCTGCTGGCAAAAGACGCCCTCTTCATGATCCTGACCGCTTACGCGATCCGCTCCAGCTTCGTCTCGATCCATGAGCTCATGGCCGAAACCTTGTCCCAGCAAGGCGGACGGCTGGAATCCGGCGAGTTGGTCATCCGCGAAGAAGACGGCACACGTGCCCTTTCGACATCCCTCTTTTCCCGCTGGAGCAGCCGCTAACGGTTACTCAGCCGCGAGTGCTATGGGGCGATTGTCGTTCGACCAATCCGCGCCGTCGCCCTGAGTTGGGGTCTCTTCGGCTTTCGCCTTGCTCCGCCGTGCATAGACCAATGCGAACATGGGCGGTGCGAAGTAGAAAGAGATCACGGTCGACAGCAACACGCCGCCGGCGATCGACATGGCGAACGGTGGCCAGAACCCACCTCCGGCCAGGATCAGAGGCAAAAACCCGCCGAAGGTCGTGAGCGTTGTGGAGATGATGTGCCGGCCCGACCCCATCACCACGTCAACCATTGCCTCCCGATCACCGTCCACCGCCCGGCTGTTTTGCTGGAGACCGGTCAGGATGATGATGGCTGCGTTGATGGACACGCCGATCGAGCCGATCACGCCGATGATGGCGTTGATGCCGAACGGGTACTGGAAGATCGCCAACGCCAGAATGCTGAGCCCTGCCGACAACCCAGACACGACCAGCGTGACAGCGGACAAGCGGAACGAGTTGAAGGTCAAAACAATCGCAGCAATAGACAGTGGCACGATCAATCCAAGCGAACCGATCAGATTGTTCAACGTGTCAGAGCGCGCATCGGAATCGCCGCCCGTTTCGATACGGTAGCCGTCCGGCATTGCAAAGCCGGCAAGGTCCATCTCGCTTTGGAGCTTCTTTAGTGCTTCTTCCGGCAATACGCCATACTGAACGAATGCCTGAACCGTGTTGGTACGTTCTCCATTCCGGCGATTGATTTCACCCTCCGAGGGCTCCAGGCGAATATCCGTGATCGCAGACAACGGCACCCCGTCATAACCAGCTGTTCCGGCGGCTCCGATCGCGGGCAACAACGGCAGGCTCGCAATGTCAGACAAGTTGCTGCGAACAGCATCGCCGATCCGGACGCGCACCGGCAGTTCTTCTGTGCCTTCAATCAGACTGCCCCCGACAGCCCCTTCCAGGGTTGCCTCGAGTTGACGGGCAACATCCGCCAAGCTCAGCCCGACAAGCCGTGCTTTGTCCTCATCGACCGAAAATTTCAGTTGCGGTGCGCCGCTCTCTAGCGTTGTCCTCACAACGGTCACTTCCTCAATACCGGATGCAAGTTGGCGCAAAGCATCCCCGCGTTCGCGCAAGACGTCCAAGGATGGGCCGACAAGGCGCAATTCGACAGGCGCATCCACCGGCGGCCCTTGAACGAGATCCCGCACCAGTATTCGCGCGTTCGGATACCGGGCGGTCAGTTCGCCTTGCAGCCGTGGCACCAGATCTGCTGTCGTATCCGGTGAACTGGTGGTGACGAGTGCCTGAGCGAAAGCTGGAGCGCGGTCCTGGTCGCCGACAATGTTGTAGTAGAAGGCCGGAGCGCTCTTGCCCGCAACCCAAACCACTTTTTCGATGCCCGCTTGATCGGACAGGAATCCATCCATGGCACGAACCACCTCGGATGTTTCGGCAATCGCAGTGCCGTCAGAAAGTTCCACTTCTATGTGGAACTGATCCCGGTCTACGCCCGGGAAAAACTGCGCAGTTAGCGTCGGCATGCTCATGAAACCGATCACGGGCAAAACCAGTGCAAAGGCAACCGAACTTGCCGGGTTTCTCATGGCGAGCTGCAGCGAAAACCGAAAGGGCACGGACACCAATTTACCGGGCCGGAACGAGAGCCTTTGGGTCTGGGAATTGGTTACGGGCAGGAGCCAGCCGGCGATTGCCGCCGTCAAGGTCACGGCAACCAGGAACGACCAGACAAGCATGATGATCACGGCAATTGCGATCGCGCCAACGAAGTCTCCAGCCGGTCCCGGCAGCAGAACCATGGGCAGGAAAGACAGGGCTGTGGTTGCGGTCGATGCCAGCAGTGGTGCAAAGAGGCGTCGAACGGCCTTGCGGACGGCCTCGCGCCGCTCCTCTCCACGCGCCAGGGCCTGACCGATTTCGTCAGTCATGACGATACCGGCATCGACTAGCAGGCCGAGAGCCACGATCAGTCCCGTAAGCGACATCTGATGAAGCGGCAGGTCGATCATGCTCATCGTTGCAAAAGAGGCCAGAGTGACGACAGGCAACACCATTGCAACGATCACTGCCGACCGCAGCCCCATCGTGACAAGCAGCACGCCAATCACCAAGGCCATACCAATGGCTATGTTGGCGCCAACATCTGTCAGACGGTCGATCGTGTAGCGGCTTTGATCGAACACGAGTTGATGCTGGATTGAATGCGGCATATCCGTTTCAAAGGCAGCAATCCGTTCTCGGACACGGGTCATCCAGGTGTCGACCTGAAGGCCATCTGCAATCTTCGCAGCAACGAGTATTGCCGGACGTCCCCCTGAAAAGGCCAGCTCTTCAGCAGGTTGGCGGATGCCCTTCGTAACGGTGGCGACATCGCCAACGCGGGTCACCAGACCATTGCTTGCAGTTGTCACAGGGATGGCGCGGATCCGGTCAATCGCGGCAATTTCACCAGACACCTCGATCAGAAATTCGCGGTCCGGACTGCGCAGGCGGCCTGCACGGACCTTAGCATCGGCGTTTTGTATGGCAGAGGCGACCTGATCCACGGTCAGAGATAAGGAAATGAGCGTTGCCGGATCTATGCGAACCAGAATCTCTTCTTCCAGCTCTCCGAAAATCTCGACGGACTTTGTGCCGGGCACATTCCGGAGTGTATCAGCCAAAACCTCGGCATAACGAAGCATGACTGCCTCAGAGACTACATCATGCCCGAGAACAAGTGCACTGATCGATGCGAAGGCACCTGCGCCGTCAGTGCTGAATTCCGGCTCCAGAACGCCTTGCGGAAATTCGCGTGTGGCGTCGCCGATCTTGTCCCGGATTTCTGACCACGCCTGTTCAATAACGTCTTCGGTCAACGTATCGAGCAGCTCGATCTGAATAATCGAAATCGAGGAGGCCGACGTCGATTCAATGACATCAATCTCTTCGACTTCACGGAGCTCTTCCTCAATCTTTTCCGTGACCAAAGCCTCGACACGGCCCGGATCAGCGCCTGGGTAGACGGTCGTGACCGTTGCAAAAAGGTTGGTGATCGTTGGATCTTCCTGCCGGCCTATGCCGATCAGGGCCGTTGCTCCGGCCGCCAGGATGACAAGAAGGGTCAGGACCACCAGACGGGGTTGGCGAAAGAACAGGGTTTCCATGCCTCAACTTCCCGCCTTCGCAAGGTCTACAGCTTGGCCAACGACAACCCGGTGAACGCCATCCCGAACGATCCGGCTGTTTGGTGTCAAGGTCCCGCGGACAAACGCCCGGCCCTCTTCCGCATGCAGGACTTCCACCGCTTCCCGCACCACAACGTATGCCGGGCTGGGCGCGGCTTGATTCACGTCCTCGGCAACTGTCAACACGGTCCAGAGACCACGCGGACCTTCTTTCAATGCGGAAACCGGGACCCAGGCACCTTCCGTCTCCACGCGCTCAACAATTGACAGTTCCGCCAGCCGTCCAAAAGCGGGTGTTGCCTCCGGTGTATCGAGTTCAAACAAGGTCTCGATTGTCCGGGTGCGGGTTTGGAGGTCTGGACGAAGCGCTGCCAAGCCGGCCTTGAACGTCCGGCCCGAGATTTGGATGTCATAGCTGTGCGACCGATCCAGCCGGTCGACCACTTCCGGCGACAAACCGATCCGGACCGCGGGCCGCGAGCTCTCCAGCAACCGCAGAACGGGCGTTGCCGGAGACGCCGTTGCGCCGTCATCCAAAAGGCGCTCTCCAACCCGGCCTGAAAACGGCGCTTTCAAAACCGCCTTATCAAGATTGATATCGATGGTGTCGATCGCAGCATCGATCTGCGCGATCGTGGCGTCCAAACGGCTGAGGGTCAGTCGGGCCTCGTCGAGCAGCTGCGCGCTGACATGACCATTATCCTTCAGCAGCTGACGGCGGTTCAACGTCAGCGAGGCCAGTTCCCGATCACTTTCAGCCGCTTGACGATTGGCGGCCTGGCGCCGGCGGTCCGCCTCAAGCGTCCGTGTGTCGAGGACAGCAATAACGTCGCCTTCCTCGACAAGGTCGCCCTCATCGACCCGAACCTCTCGAACTGTTCCGGAGAGCTCGAAAGCAAGGTCCGTGCTACGTGCGGGCTCAAGCCTGCCCACAAAACTGCGCTCAACGTCATAGCCGGTCTCCCACTCCGGTGTGAATACGTCCACAACGGCCAAGGGAGAAGGGTCCACCGACGGCTTTTCTTCCGCACGCATCTGGATGGTAGTGACACCGATCATAACCGCAGCCGCGGCAAGACCAACATTGATAGAGAAGGTCGCCGTACTCAGCGCCATTCCGCCAAAGCGCCGGAGCCTGCTGTTTCCGCCGGTCGTCTTGCGAGCAGGGGCTTTATGATCCTTCGACATGGCACATTCTCACCTTGTCCGCTGGCTGCCGGTGCGATTTTGGGGAGTATCATCTTCCCAATGTAAGCAGCACTAACTATGTTACCGTTGCTAACATATGTTAGCGAAACTAACTTCGACAAGAGACACAACAAGAAAAAATTCGGAAACGCCTTACATGGCCAAAACAGAAATTCACAAAAAAACGGGCTATCACCATGGCGATTTGCGCGGTGAATTGATCGCCGCAGCGCGCCAACTTATTGAAGAACATGGGCCGGATGGGTTTTCCATGTCGGATGCCTGCCGTCTTGCCGGTGTGAGCACGGCGGCGCCTTACCGGCATTTTTCATCCAAACAGGATCTTTTGAGCGAGATCGCAAAAGACGGCCTCAATCGCCTTGGAATCGACATGGAAGCCCGAGCCTCCAAGCAGGCGCGCGGCACTGTCCAGTCGATTGCCGCGATGGGGCGCGCCTATGTTGCGTTCGCAAGACGCGAGCCGCATACGTTCCGGCTCATGTTCAGCACAATGTCTCATCATGACCGAATTGATGAGCTTAAGCAGGTTGGCCGTGGATCCTACGGCGTCCTGCTCCGAGAGGTCGCAAACTATCTGGGCGAGCCGGACATAAACGAGACAGTACTTCGCACATCCTTCCCATTGTGGACACAAGTCCACGGGCTATCGTTCTTGGCGATCGACGGCAAACTGGATGTCACGGAGTTTCCGGTCGATATTGAAGACTCTGTTCTGATCGCGACAGAACGTCTGCTTCCATCGGTGCCGTAGGTCGCTTCTTGACCCGATCGGTCGCGGGGACTAATCCAATCCAAACTGTGTTTAGAATTCAGCTGGCTCAAGAAGAGCCCTTGGAGCTCCCGCATGCCGCAGACCGGCAAACCTCAAAAAATCGGCGCGGTCAAACAGATCACGAGCCATTCCAATCCGATCGTCAAGGAAATCAAAGGGCTTGTAGCCCAGCGCAAGCACCGCACCCAGTCCGGCTTGTTTGTCGCAGAGGGACTCAAACTGGCAACCGATGCCATGGCGGCCGGCTGGGGCGTACGGTATCTCGCCCTCGGCCCGGAGGCGCGCGACAACCCGGTTGCCCAAAAAGCCGCGGCGACGGCCAAGGCACGCGGCGCACTCATTCTTGAAGTCTCGACTGCAGTCATGAGCGCCATGACCCGCAAGGACAATCCCCAGATGGTTGTGGGTGTTTACGAGCAAAACATCCTCAGCGCCCGGGACATTGATCCGCAAGGAACCACCGTCTGGGTCGCGCTGGATCGGGTAAGGGATCCTGGAAATCTCGGAACAATCATCCGGACCGTGGATGCAGTCGGCGGCAGTGGCGTGATATTGGTTGGCGATTGCACGGATCCATTTGCCGTGGAAGCCGTCCGCGCCACGATGGGGTCGTTGTTCCATGTGCCCCTTGCAAAGATGACCAAAGACGAGTTCAAGGCTCTTGCAAAAGACTGGCCGGGAACCGTAGCCGCGACGCATTTGAAAGGGTCGGTCGACTACCGCACACCGGACTACAAACAACCGGCCCTGCTCGTCATGGGAAACGAGCAGAAGGGGCTGGAGGACGATATGGCCGAGGCCTGCCGGACCTTGGTCCGGATCCCGCAAGTGGGGGAAGCCGACAGTCTGAACCTTGCCGTTGCCACCGGCATCTCGCTTTATGAAATCCGCCGCAACCATCTGGAGCTGTCGTGATGCGCCTGTTTGTTTTTGGTGTCGGGTATTCTTCGAAAGCGATCATGGAAGAAGTGCGGGATCGCTTTGATTGGATCGGCGGCACGACACGGTCTGCGGAAAAGGCCGGCATTCTCCGCGAAAACGGTATTGAGCCGTTTATCTTCGATGGCGAAACTCCTGGCGACGGGATTGCGGACGCGCTTTCAACCGCAACCCACGTGCTTGTGTCCATTGCCCCGAATGAGGCCGGCGACCCAGTTCTCAGCCGACACGGCGCGGATATTGCCGCAGCCTCTCCGAAATGGGTCGGCTACCTGTCGACTGTCGGCGTTTATGGAAACCACGACGGGGCTTGGGTGGACGAAACCACCGTTTGCAAACCGGTTTCCAAACGTTCAGTCCAACGCGTCGCCGCCGAAGAGGCCTGGCTTTCTTTCGCAGAGCAGAACTCAGTCCCTGTTCAGATTTTTAGGCTCTCCGGAATATACGGTCCAGGCCGCAACACGTTCGAGAACTTCAAAAAAGGCCGAGCCCGACGCCTGATCAAGCCCGGTCAGGTTTTCAACCGGATCCATGTTACGGACATTGCAGGCGCGGTTTCAGTTGCCATGCAGTCGCCACGGACACGCGTTTTTAATGTCACGGATGACCATCCTGCGCCGCCGCAAGATGTCGTGACATACGCTGCTGAACTTTTGGGGGTGACACCACCGCCGGAGGTCCCCTTCGAAACAGCGGACCTCACACCAATGGCGCGGTCATTTTATGGTGAGAACAAACGGGTTTCGAACCAACGCGTCAAAGACGAACTCGGCTATACCTTCCGCTATCCGGATTATCGGATTGCCTTAAACACTCTTGTCCAGAACTATGGTTGACACCTGCCAACCGGTTTTCCAGTTTCTGGCCAACGGATGCGGCACACTGTCCGCAATCCTCGACCCAGAAAGGCAAGAACATGAGTGAATGGCGCGTTTATCTCTCCGGTGAGATCCACACCGACTGGCGCGAACAGATCATTAGCGCAACGGAGGCTGCCGGATTACCGGTCAGTTTTTCTGCACCGGTCACCAACCACGAGGCTAGCGACGATTGCGGCGCTGCGATTCTCGGCGGCGAAGACAAGAAGTTCTGGTACGATCACAAAGGCGCGAAGGTGAATGCCATCCGCACCCGGACACTGATCGAAAAGGCCGATATCGTCGTTGTCCGGTTCGGCGACAAATACAAGCAATGGAACGCTGCCTTCGATGCCGGCTACGCTTCAGCCCTTGGCAAGTCGTTGATCATACTTCACGATCCGTCCCTGACCCATCCACTGAAGGAAGTTGATGCTGCAGCTCTCGCTGTCGCGGAAACCCCGGACCAGATCGTCAAAGTCCTCAACTACGTCATCAACGCAGAACTCTAAGTTCAACCGCCCAATCTTGTATTTAACGATTGAGCAACCATATCAAGTCAGTCTAAGTGGTATAAGTTCATCTTAAGACTGCACAGACCGGCTGTAGTTTTTGGTTTTGGGCCGCTTGTATTTTTGTCCTAATTGGAACAAGCGCCAGACAAGCCTCCCGCTGCAGACTTGTATTTTAGTTTTACAATAAAGAACTGTCATCAAAGCTTTGAAATGCTGCGCTAGATAAGCGCGCTGATGCTTTGATGCAAGAAATTGGAAAGAAGACTCCATGCTACATGGAAACGTAAAATGGTTTGATAAGGGCCGCGGTGTCGGCACGATCGAACCCGAAGACGGGGACGACATCCTCGTTGACATCACGGCTTTGCGCCGGTCCGGCATCGACTCGCTGAAAGAAGGCCAACTCGTGGCATTCGATCTTGAGTGGCGCCGTGGCCAGATGGTCGCCGAAGACCTCAAAGTTCTGTAAGGCCAAACGGCACTTGCGGTATGGAAGGGCGGTTTCACCGCCCTTTTTTGTTGGCCAATGCCCAGAAACACGCTTGCCTGAAACTGGTTTTGCGCGTTTCCTTCAAGTTGTCTTGAAGGAACCATTCTTTGCCCGGCCCCCCGAAGCGATCCAACGCGCTTATCTTCATCTTCATTACCTTGACCATCAATGCGATGGGCATCGGTCTCATGATGCCGGTCATGCCGAGCCTCTTGACCGAACTCACCAGCCTGCCTGTCGGTGAAGCTGCGCTGTGGGGCGGTTGGCTGAGTGTCGTCTTTGCCTTGATGCAGTTCTTGTTCGGTCCAACGCTCGGCAGTCTGTCAGACAGGTTCGGACGCCGGCCCGTTTTACTGATTTCAACGCTGACGGTGGCGGCAGATTATCTTTTGATCGCTCTGTCCTGGAACCTTGCAGTGCTTTTCATTGCCCGCATGATCTCCGGGATTGCCGGTGCCACCTACTCTGCAGGAGCTGCCTATATTGCCGACATCTCGGCGAAGGAGGATCGGGCCAAGAACTTCGGTCTTTTGGGGGCAGCATTCGGCGTCGGCTTTGTGCTCGGGCCGGTCATTGGAGGACTGCTTGGGGAATATGGATCCCGAGCCCCTTTCTACGCCGGTGCTGCATTATCCTTCGTCAACTTCCTCTTTGGCTATTTTGTGCTGCCGGAAACGTTGAAGCCTGAGAACAGGCGCACGTTCGACTGGAAACGTGCGAACCCATTTGGCGCTTTCAAACACATCGCGGCAAACAAGGACGTCCGGGTCCTTCTTCTGGCTCTCTTGTTGTTTGATGTTGCTCACTACGTCTATCCCGCCGTCTGGAGTTATTTTACCGCGGAAACCTTCGCTTGGACCCCGGCAGACATTGGCCTCTCCCTTGCCGTCGTCGGCCTTGGCTACGCGTTTGTTCAAGGCTATCTGATCCGGGTCCTGGATCGGCGGATCGGCACTGGCGCCATCCTCATGACAGGTCTTGCTTGCAACCTGATCGCCTTCACAGCTCTGTCGATCGCCGAACAAGGGTGGATCGCTTATGCGTTTATTGGATTTGCTGTCACGGGCGCGCTTGCGACACCCGCTTTTACCGGCTTGATGTCCAATCGGGTTCCCGACAACGCGCAAGGCGAATTGCAGGGTCTGATCGCAAGCGCTGCCGGCCTTGCCATGATTATCAGCCCATTTGTTATGACCCAGAGCTTTTCCTTTTTCACCCGCACGGGCGCCCCTATCTATTTTCCCGGCGTCCCTTTCGTGATTGCCGCAGTGCTAATCATATTGTCCGGTTTGATCGCACTCCCGTTCCTCAAAAATCAACGGATTGCCTCGACCAACACGCAAACGGAACCTTCGCAAACGCCGGTGAAAGAATGACATCTTCTTCGTTCAACCCGTTTCTTGACGGGCCTCGTCTTGCACCGATGTCCGGAGGTGCTGCAGAACAACTGGTCGTCATCCTCCATGGTTATGGCGCCGACGGCACCGACCTGATTGATCTCGGCCGGGTTTGGCAACAGGCTCTTCCCCACGCAGCTTTCGTTGCGCCCAACGCTCCTGAGCCCTTGCCATTTGAAGCCCTTGGAGGGCGGCAGTGGTTTGCCCTGGAAGAGCGGACACCGCGGGAGTACGAAATCGGTGCGCAGGCAGCCCAGCCCGGGCTTGACCGGTTCCTCGATGCCGAACTGATCTCCCTCGGTCTCAACGATGCAGCTCTTGCATTGGTTGGGTTCAGTCAGGGAGCCATGATGACGTTTCAAGCGGGTCTGCGCCGGAAGACGCCGCCCGCCTGCCTGATAGCCTATTCAGGTCTTTTGCCCGGAATTGCAGCACTAGCGAGGCGGGCAGCACCTCCTCCAACCCTAATCGTGCATGGCGCGGATGATGACGTCGTTCCGGCCTATCATCTAGGGGCCGCGCAAACTGCACTGGTACAAGCTGGCGTAACAGTCGAAGCGCATTGCCTGGATGATTTGGGGCATGGCATTGACGAGCGCGGGCTCATTTTGGGGCGCCAATTTCTTGAAAAAACATTCCTCTAACAGTCATATGAGCGTCGGCAATTGGTTAATGGGTTCTTAACGGTTTTGGTCCAGTCTCTAAATGAAGTGTCTCCTTGTTAACTGGAGACTTTCTGGAGCGCGTCATGCAAATCTCGATTGAAACCATAACACAAAGCACCAGCCTGTTGTCCGCGTCGTTTCAAGGCTCCGGAAACCCGTCTGCAAAGCACGAGGCTGAAGACGGAAAGCCAGGACAACCGCCCAAGGATACGGCCGTCAGCCTATTGGAGGCTGCCTCGCAGAAGGCAGAAGAAGACGCGGTGGTGATTGCAGCCCTTCGTGAAGCCGTTGAAGACGGCAAAGAAGGCGACGAAGACGAGAAAGACGGCGCACTGGCGACCGTTGAAGATTATCAGAAAACGGCTGGTCAGTTGAAATCGGCACTCGGCGAAGATGGCAGTGTCTCCAATGCTTCCCTCGCCTATGAAAGCGCGACAATCTCGACAACAACGATTGAAGCCGAGATCGACGGAGAAACCCTCTCTGCTCAGTTTGTCTCGTTCGAACGGGTGTCCTTCAATTCCGAGACCGGGCTCTCGGTGCGCTCTGCAAACGCTTCCAGCATTGAAGGTGATTTTGACAACGGATCCTTCAGCTACCAAAGCGCTGCAGTGAGCGAACTCTACGCTGGCACAGGGTCGCAGATATCCAATCTGGCTGGTCTGACCGCTTAACACCAAACGCACCAAGCAATAATGCCCAGGGCACCAAACGCGCCCTGAGCTCAAATATCATCAAGCTTTTTTCAGATATGCGGCAAGAATGTCGAGGGCTGCCTGAAGGTCCGACTTGTGGATCATCTCGGTGACCGTGTGGATGTAGCGGGTACCGACCACGATCCCGACAGCTTTCGCACCAGCCGCTGCCTGCTGAGCAGCCGCACCGTCCTGACCACCTGCTGCCAGCATTGTGCGCTGATACGAAATCTCTTCCTGCTGAGCCAGCGCTTCAATCTCCTTCACCAGATCACGATCGGCAATGAAGCTGGAGTCCTTGACATGAAGGCCGAACCCTTCGCCCTGCACCGTGGTGCGATCCTGTTCCGGAACTCCCGGCGTATCGCAGGCCAGTGTAACGTCGATGCCCAGTCCGATGTCCGGTTTGATTGCGAAGGACGCGGTGCGTGCGCCCCGCAGACCCACCTCTTCCTGGCAGGTGAAGGCGACATGGATTTCACATTCGTGCTTGGACTTGCCCAGCGCCTTGATGGCCTCGATCCCGAGCCAGCAAGCAATCCGGTTGTCCAACGCCTTCGACACGATCTTTTCGCCGATTTCAATCAATGGCTCATCCATCGTGACCATATCACCGACCTTGATGAGATCCTTGGTGCTTTCGCCAAGACCCAGGTCCACGACAAAATCCTTGGGCTCGGGCACCTTCTTGCGTTCCTCGGGAGAAGAAATATGGATCGGCTTGCCGCCCGGGTTCATGACGCCCTTGTAGTCACCATCGTCCGTCGAGACGAGCACGCGGCGGGAGAACAGGTTGCGCGCGTCAAAACCGCCGACCGGTTGAACATGCACAAAGCCCTTGTCGGTGACGTGCGAAACCAGAAAACCGATCTCGTCCATGTGACACAGCAACATGACCTTCTTCGGATCCCCTTTCTTCGGTTTCTTGCGCGAATCGCGGCGGCAAAGCAGCGAGCCCATGGGGTCGATAGTCACCTCATCAAAAAGTCCTTCGATTTCGGATTTGATCAAGTCCCGAACCCGATGCTCATGACCCGGCACACCTGGCGTTTCACAAAGACGGCGAAGCAGATCGATATTCATGGAATGTCCTGTTTGGTAAGAAAATCGCCGCGATCCTAATCTGAATTTTTGGGCTGGACAAAGGCTGAGTGGAAACAAGCCACCCGCTTTCGCTTGAAAAAGCGGCACATGCCGCGCCGGATTTACCAAAATCAAGTTATATTGGCACTCTGCGGCTGAATCTCCTCAACTGCCATTGCTGTGACGCAATTCCCGTCAAATAATTGATTTTGGTAAAACAAGGCATTCAGGCGACGTTACGGCAGGTCGACTGAAAACCCGTCAATTGAGCAAGGGGATTTTTCATGACCCAGAAGAAGCGCTTCATACTCTCCATAGATGGTGGTGGTGTCCGGGGTCTGATCCCGTTGCGCATTCTGGAGTCTATGGAGAGCCGCCTCGTGCACCGTGGCGTCACGCAGCCGATGCACGCGCTCTTCGATCTCATGGCCGGCACCTCGACCGGCGGTTTGATTGCAGCCGGACTTTCCGCCCCGAGGCCTGGCGGCAACAAGGGAGAAGCCGCAGCAACAATTGCAGAACTCCGGACATTTTATGAGCGCGACGCCCGCGAGGTTTTTTCATATTCGCTGAGCGCACGTCTTGCCCGTGCATTCACCAATCCGCTTGGTCTGTTCGATGAGACCTACGATGCACGTCCTCTCGAAAAGATCCTGAAGGAGCAATTCGGATGGACGTCCATGGCAAGCGGCCTGTGCAAGCTGGTTCTCACCGCCTACGACATTGAGCAGCGCAAAGCCGTGTTCATGACCAATGGACTGGAACAAAACGGCAGCCGGCCCGACGATTATTATTTCTGGCAGGCCGTACGGGCGACAACCGCAGCCCCCTCCTATTTCGAACCGGCAAAAATCGAAAACCTGACCCGCAAGCGTGAAGAACCCATGGTGGACGGTGGCGTCTTCATGAACGACCCAACCATTGCGGCCTATCTGGAAGCGCGCAAACTGGGTTGGGATACTGAAGAATTGGTCATCATTTCACTCGGGACGGGACGGGCCCAGGAACGAACCTTCTCCTATCAGGAGGCCGTTGGTTGGGGAGCGCTTGGTTGGATGCAGCCATCAAAGGGCGTGCCCATCGTTTCCATCTTCTCAGATGGCCAAACCCAGACAGCATCCTATCAGGCGACCCACTTGTTCAATGAGTTGCCCAATGTCACCTATCACAGGATCGACGGGGGGCTTGAGGCCAGCGCAGAAGACTTCGACAACGCGCGTCCAGGCAACATTTTGACTTTGAATGGTGCGGCCGATCGCATGATCCGCGACAATACGGTGCTTCTGGATAACCTTGCTGATCTGTTGAAGGATCACGTGGAAACGCGCGAAAAAGATGCCAGCGATGCCGTTTTGGGGCATGCTGCATAAAGGGGCGCCCGAAACCTCAGAAGCCAGCATCCTAGTGCACTTGGTTTCGGCCACAGAGCATGAGGTCCGCCGTGACGCATCGCAACTTCGCAAGCCGGAAGAAAACAACGCTCAAGGCAATCGTCTTTGCTTTTGGCGCACTGCCGTTGTTGCCTTTGATAGGTGTTGCGGCAGAACCCGTTCCGTCTGCAAAACCCGGCACGCTCAATCCACCGGCGGCTTCAGCGGTCCAGCAGGTCGCCGGAATTCCAATCCCGGCTGAAAAGCGGGCCGTACCAGAGGGGTATCAACCTTCCAAGCCTGAGCTCGTGTTGCGTGGCACTCAGCCAGCCAAGGACTATTTTGGCTATGTGGACGGTCCAGCCCCTTTGAAAGCCCGCGCCATTGGCTCTTATGCAAAGGGATGTCTTGCTGGCGGAGCTATGCTTCCAACCGATGGACCGACTTGGCAAGCGATGCGCTTGTCACGCAATCGCAACTGGGGCCATCCGGAGTTAATCGATTTTCTCAAAGATCTTGCCAAGGACGCACCGGGCCTTGGCTGGAACGGACTTCTTGTGGGTGATCTTGCACAGCCGCGCGGCGGGCCCATGGTGTCAGGACATGCCAGCCACCAGATTGGTCTGGATGCCGATATCTGGCTAACCGAAATGCCGCAACGCCGGCTGACACCCGAAGAGCGGGAACAGATTTCGGCGATCTCCATGCTGAAAGGCCGCCTTGATGTAAAAGGCGCGGACCGCAGCGTCGATCCGAAGAAATGGACCGATATACATGCACGGCTAATCCGGCGCGCTGCATCAGATAAACGTGTTGCCCGGATCTTCGTAAACCCGACCATAAAAAAGGCACTATGCGAGTTTGAAACCAGCCGCGACCGGGCCTGGCTTCGCAAGGTGCGCCCATGGTGGGGACATCACTACCACTTCCATGTGCGGCTCTCCTGCCCGTCCGGAAGCGGCGGCTGCAAAAACCAAAACCCGCCGCCGCCAGGCGATGGATGCGGTGAACACCTGACTTACTGGCTCTCCGATGAGCCTTGGGTTCCAAAGAACCCGCCCAAAGCCGGTGAAAAACCGAAAATCGTCAAGAAACGCCCAATGGCTTTGGCAGCATTACCAACGGCCTGTCAAAGTGTCCTTACTGCGAACTGATAGGGGCAGAATGCGCCCCTTCAAACGTCTGGACTGTCCAAGCCGGGCGTAACGATTTTCGTCAAGAAAACCAGATCCAGCCAGCGACCAAATTTTGTTCCGGCCTCCGGCAACTTACCGGCCACTTCAAAACCAAGCTTCTTGTGAAGCGCAATTGATGCAGTGTTGCCTCCATCGACCACCCCAACAAGCACATGCACCTCTTGCGCCTGCGCCTTGTCGATGAGCCGTTGCAAAAGCTTTGCTCCGATCCCCTGCCCTTGGGACTCTGGATCAACATAGAGTGTGTGTTCGAGGGTCTTGCGATAGCCTTCCCGTGGGCGAAACGCTCCATAGCTGGCAAAACCTATCAGTTTATCTTCCGGGTTGGTCGCGACGATAACCGGCCAGCCTGCATTCTGACGCGTCTCGAACCAGGTGATACGCTCATCCAGCGTTTCTTCTTGTGACGTCCAGGCCGCTGTTGTTTCCCGTACGGCCTGATTATAAAGCGCAAGAATCGCCGGTATATCGCCCGGCTCGGCATCTCTGAGCGGCATAAAACGATCATCTTTTTTGTAAAGGCGCGCGGCAGAATACCGACGGCCACATGTTTCGTGCCTGATCGTAATGGTCGAGCCGAAATTACGCAATAATGTCAGGCATCCGCGGCCAATACGCGCACCTTGAACGAAGTGCCGAGCCTGAAAACAGAATCCAGCATAATTATTCCTTCGCTTTTCCGCAGTAACGCGCCGCAATCCTCTGGTAGAAACAGGATTGCGGTGGTAAATGGGCGCCATGACGACGAAGACGCTTTCCAACATCCGCAATTTCTCAATCGTTGCCCACATCGATCACGGCAAATCGACGCTTGCTGACCGGCTGATCCAGATGACAGGCACCGTGACCGATCGGGAAATGACCGAGCAGCTCCTTGATTCGATGGACATCGAGCGTGAGCGCGGCATTACAATCAAGGCGCAGACCGTGCGGCTGATCTACGATGCCAAGGACGGGCAGCAGTATATCCTGAACCTGATTGATACGCCGGGACACGTGGACTTTGCCTACGAAGTATCCCGCTCTCTGGCGGCGTGTGAAGGCTCCCTGCTTGTGGTCGATGCCTCCCAGGGCGTGGAAGCGCAGACCCTTGCAAACGTTTATCAGGCAATCGACAACGACCACGAAATCGTTCCGGTCCTGAACAAGGTCGACCTGCCAGCGGCAGAGCCGGAACGGATCCAAGAGCAAATCGAGGACGTGATCGGAATTGATGCGTCCGAAGCTTGCATGATTTCGGCAAAGACCGGGCTCGGTGTCGAAACGGTTCTGGAAGCAATCGTCGAAAAACTGCCTGCCCCGCAAGGTGACCCGGACGACACGCTCAAGGCCATGCTGGTTGACAGCTGGTATGACACCTATCTTGGCGTGATGGTTCTGGTGCGTGTGATCAATGGCTCGCTTAAAAGGGGCCAGAAGATCAAGATGATGGGCACTGGTGCGGCCTACGACGTTGACCGGGTCGGTGTCATGACACCAAAATTCATGCAGGTTGACGAACTGAAAGCGGGCGAGATCGGTGTTATCACCGGGTCCATCAAGGAAGTGGCCGACACACGCGTTGGCGACACCATCACCCTTGAGAAGAAACCTTGCACCGAGGCGCTTCCCGGCTTCAAACCGGCTCAACCGGTGGTCTTCTGTGGCCTCTTCCCCGTTGATGCCAACGACTTTGAAGACCTGCGGGCGGCGATGGGCAAGCTTCGTCTCAATGACGCCAGCTTCTCCTATGAAATGGAAACATCGGCAGCGCTCGGCTTCGGCTTCCGGTGCGGTTTCCTCGGCCTCTTGCACCTTGAGATCATTCAGGAACGTCTGTCACGTGAGTTTAATCTCGATCTGATCGCGACAGCGCCATCAGTGGTCTACGAAATGACCATGACGGATGGCACCGACATTGATCTGCACAACCCGGCCGACATGCCGGAAGTGGTGAAGATCTCTGAAATCCGCGAACCCTGGATACGCGCGTCCATCATGACGCCGGACGACTATCTCGGCGGCATTTTGAAACTGTGCCAAGAACGGCGCGGCATCCAGGTGGATCTTTCCTACGTCGGCAGCCGTGCTCTGGTTGCTTATGACCTGCCGCTCAACGAGGTTGTCTTCGACTTTTATGACCGGCTGAAGTCCATCTCCAAGGGCTACGCGTCCTTTGACTACCAGATCTCCGACTATCGTGCGGGCGATCTCGTCAAGATGTCGATCCTTGTCAATGAAGAACCAGTCGATGCCTTGTCCGTTCTGGTTCACCGCTCGCAAGCTGAGCGCCGAGGCCGGGCGATGGTGGAAAAGCTGAAAGAGCTGATCCCACGCCACATGTTCAAGATCCCGATCCAGGCAGCCATTGGCGGCAAGGTCATTGCCCGTGAAACCCTGTCTGCGCTGCGCAAGGACGTGACCGCAAAATGTTACGGCGGTGATGCGACACGTAAGCGGAAGCTTCTGGAAAAGCAGAAGGCGGGTAAGAAAAAAATGCGCCAGTTCGGCAAGGTGGAAATCCCACAAGAAGCGTTCATTCAAGCCCTTAAGATGGATGAGTGAGCGGATCCATTTCCAAGCCTACAGAAAAAACAGAAACGGCGCCGGGTATCTACCGCGGCGCCGTTTTCTAATTTTTCTAGGTGTTGCCGACCGGCCATGGCCGATCAGAAGTCTTGAGGCCGGTTCGAAAACCCGCCGGTTGGCTTAGCGCCGGTTGAACGGCAGATCTGCCAGTTCACGCGGACTCATGCGCTGGATTGCCGGGTGCGCCAGCGGGTCGCGGCGGTCAAGGCTGTTTCCAGATTGAGCGGTCAAATGACGACGTTTGAACAAATTCAACATGATCTTTATTTTCCTTCTTGTTGTTTTTCTCATGGCCAAATTCCTTAATTTTTGAATTTAGCATGACTATATATAGGCGTATATTTCCCATATAAAAATCGACTTATTCTGATTTTCAGTTTAGAATTTCTAATATGAAAACACTTAACCAAGTGCATTTGTCAGGCCTGCGCGCCGTGGAAGCGACCGGGCGCTTGGGCTCTGTCAAAGCGGCAGCAGACATGCTCGGCGTGACCGTAGGGGCGGTCAGCCAGCAGATCCAGAAAACAGAAGCCCAGCTGGGCGTTCAGTTGTTCGAACGGAAGAACAGACTGCTGGTTCCGACCCCGCATCTTCAGGCAATGCAGCCCCATCTGACGTCCGGCATGTCCTCCCTCTCAACAGCCGTTGCCATCACCCAGCGTGGCCGCGAGGATTCGTTGACAATTTCTGTCGCGCCAGTTTTCGCAGGTAAGTGGCTCGTCTGGCACCTGAAACACTTCAACAAGCTAAACCCGGGCATTCGGGTGCGGGTGGAGGCAACCGTCGATCTCGTGGACCCGAACACAAGTGATGTTGATCTTTGCATCCGAGTGGGCCACGGCCCCTACCCGGACGTGAATGCAGAAAAGCTGCTCAATCAGAGGGTCTTCCCAGTCTGTAGTCCAGCACTGGCGGAACAGATCAAGCGCCCTGAAGACATTGGAAAGCTGCCCATCATTCGCGACCCCGGCCAGATGTTCACATGGAAGACCTGGCTCGACCTTTTTGGTCTTGATGAAAGCATTCTGCAGGATGGCCCCAGTTTTTCCGACGGCTCTTTATGTATGGACGCCGCAATCGCGGGCCAGGGGGTTTTCCTCGCATGGGAAACATTAGCCGTTTACGCCGTCAGTTCCGGGCAGGTGATCGCACCGTTTCCTGAACGACCAGCCACGGGTCTCGGCTATTGGCTGATCAGCGGCAAGAATGTGCCTCGGACACGAGCAAAGGATGCATTCGGCTCCTGGCTCACGAGCGAATTACAGCGATCGATCGGCCGTCCCAAGGGAAGCGATGTGGCCCCGGCGCAACGCAATGGCCCCAACTGATCCTCCGCTTACGTTTCTTCTTGTTTTGATCAAGCATCCGCCTATTCTAACCGCATGATTTATCTGGTTCACACAGGCATGGCTGCTTGCCATTTGTGCGCTCCCGTTGCCGATGCATCGGGGAGGCGGCAGTTTGCCGAGTGCCAGGGTCCCGCTTGCGGGCGATTTATGCGCTGACGCGCCTGATTTCTCCAGCGCGAACATCATCCTTGGGGCTCCCGCAATAATGCGTTTGAAGCCGTGGCATTGTGCGCCATTATTCGCTAAAAGACCCCGACTTTCTGTTTCGAAGACACCGCGCACCGCGCGCGAACCGACCTGAGCACGCATGTCCAATCTCGATACTCTTGAATCCGAACTCCTCACAGCCATTGAAAACGCCGGCTCCGAATCCGCCTTGGAAGACGTGCGGGTCGCCGCACTTGGCAAGAAGGGCAGCATCTCCGAGCAAATGAAGACGCTCGGTAAGATGACGGCTGAAGAACGCCAGGTGATGGGCCCGGCGCTGAATGGCCTCAAGGCGAAAATCACTGATGCCGTCGCGGCCCGCAAAGACGTCCTGGCGGACGCCGCGCTGGAAGCCCGGCTTGCAAGCGAGACAGTCGATGTCACGCTGCCGATGCGGCCGTCCCCGACCGACACCGGACGCATTCACCCGGTCAGCCAGGTCATCGACGAACTGACTGCAATTTTCGCCGATATGGGCTTTTCGATTGCGGAAGGTCCGGACATTGAGACCGATGAACTCAACTTCACCGCTCTCAATTTTCCGGAAGGCCACCCTGCAAGGGAAATGCACGACACCTTCTTCTTCAATGAAAAGGAAGACGGTGAGCGCCTGCTTTTGAGAACCCACACTTCCCCGGTTCAGATCCGCACCATGCGTACAGAGGAACCGCCGATCCGTGTGATCATTCCCGGCCGGACCTACCGCTGCGACAGCGACCAGACCCATACGCCGATGTTCCACCAGGTCGAAGGCCTCGTGATCGACAAGGAAAGCCACCTCGGTCACCTGAAGTGGATTCTGGAAGAATTCTGCAAGGCGTTCTTCGAAGTCGACGACATCAAAATGCGCTTGCGCCCAAGTTTCTTCCCGTTCACCGAACCGTCCATGGAGATCGACATCCAGTGCGACCGGTCCGGCGGCGAAGTCAAAATCGGTCAGGGTGACGATTGGCTGGAAATCCTCGGCTGCGGAATGGTGCATCCGAACGTGATCCGCAACTGCGGACTGGATCCGGACGTCTACCAGGGTTTTGCCTGGGGCATGGGCATCGACCGGATCGCCATGCTGAAATACGGCATGCCGGATCTGCGCGCGTTCTTTGATGCAGATGTCCGCTGGATCCAGCACTATGGTTTCCGGCCGCTCGACTTGCCGACCCTGTTCGGCGGGCTGTCCAGCTAACTTGGGATCTTTAAAGGGGCATTCTTCATGTCAGTCCTGACCCGTCTTTGTGTCGCAACTGTTTTGATTGTCGCAAGCCTTCTGCCGGCGGCCGCACAAACAGCAAGCCAGACGTCTGATCGTGACGCGCGCGTTGCTGCACCCACGTCGTTCCTGGAGGCCTGTGCCGAGAAGATCGAAGAACGTGGCAGACTTCGTTTCTGTGACACCTATTTTCGCGACAAGCTTGGAACCGAAGCTGACGCGCTGCTGTATCTCAGAGACCGGATCACACGTCTGCGGGCTTCTCACGAAACCAGTTCTGCCGATAAGTACGAGAGCTTTCTGCAGGCGATCTATATTGTGGCGTTCCTGACGATTGCCTCGATCGTGCTGATCGCGAGTGAACGCCGTATTGGTGGCACAGCAAAGTGGGCGAGCCTGACCAGTACAGCGGCTTTGCTTGTGATGGTGATCATCGTTGCAATGGGCTGGCTCGGCAAGTACCGGGCCGAATACGCTGCGCAAGTCGAGCTTGGCATCTTGCGCGACCGGATCGAAACGGAAGCAGCTCAATCGATCGCAACTGGTCAGCAAATCACACCGGCAATGGTAACCGACTGGACACGCGACCTGTCCGCGATCGGGCGTCGGTTTGCAGAGAACTACGGCGAAGCAACGGTAATCCCCGAAGTGGATCGCTTTAGCCAGTAAGCGCTTCTTGAACAAAATTCGCGGCCCACGCCGCCTGATTGATAAAGAGACTTGTTATGAAATTCACTCTGTCCTGGATCAAGGACTATCTGGACACGGATGCCAGCCTTGAGGACATCTTGGACCGCTTGAACATGATCGGTCTTGAGGTGGAAGAGGTCACGAACCGTGGCGACCGCCTCAAGCCTTTCAAGATCGCGAAAGTCCTTGAAGCCGAACAACATCCGAACGCAGACCGTCTGCGCGTCTTGAAGGTCGACACCGGGGACGGCGAGCCGGTTCAGGTTGTCTGCGGTGCGCCCAATGCCCGTGCAGGCCTCGTCGGTGTTCTTGGAAAACCTGGTGACTACGTGCCCGGCCTGGATGTAACGCTGTCTGTCGGCAAGATCCGCGATGTGGAAAGCTTCGGCATGATGTGCTCGGAGCGCGAGTTGGAGCTGTCCGACGAGCATGACGGCATCATCGACCTGCCGGACGACGCTCCTGTTGGTGTGAACTATGCCGAATGGGCCGGCCTGGACGAACCTGTGATCGAGATCGGCCTAACACCTAACCGTCCGGATTGCACCGGCGTTTATGGCATAGCTCGCGATCTGGCGGCAGCCGGGCTCGGAAAACTTAAAGAACGGTCTCACGAGCAGATCCGCGGCGCTTACCCCTGCCCTGTCGACGTGGCATTCGACTTCGGCGACACCAAGCCAATGTGCAAGGCTTTCGGCCTGCGAATGGTCAAGGGCGTCAAAAACGGCCCGTCACCACAGTGGCTTCAGGACCGCCTGGTGGCGATCGGCTTGCGGCCGATCAATATCCTGGTCGACATTACCAACTACATCACCTTCGACCAGGGCCGCCCGCTTCACGTTTTCGATGCGGACAAAGTGCACGGCAATCTCGTTGTGCGCCGGGGCAAAACCGGCGAGAAGATCGACGGCCTTAATGCAAAATCCTATGACGTCGATGACACAGTTTGCGTGATTGCGGATGACAATGGCGTGGAAAGCCTTGGCGGCATCCTTGGCGGCGAGCCGTCCGGCTGTACCGAGGAGACGGTCAACGTACTGATCGAGTCTGCGCTTTGGGACGAGGATGATATTGCGGCCACCGGCCGGAAACTGGGCGTCAATACGGATGCCCGCTACCGCTTTGAGCGCGGTGTCGATCCGGATTACATGATGCCTGGCCTCGAGTACGCGACCCGTATGGTGCTGGACCTGTGCGGCGGTGAGCCGTCCGAAGCCATTCGCACCGGAGACATCCCGGACAGCACAAACATCATCGATTTCCCGTATTCTGAGATCAGGCGGCTGTCTGGCATCGACCTCACACCGGCTGAGGCAAATGTCACACTGAAGGCGCTCGGTTTCTGGATTTCCGGATCCGGAGACACCGTCAAGGTGGCTGCACCCAGCTGGCGCCCGGATATTGAAGGCAAGGCCGATCTGGTCGAAGAAGTGACCCGGATCGTCGGCCTGGACCGTGTCCCGTCAACTCCTCTGCCACGCCTGGGCACAGTCGCCAAAACCGTGCTGACACCAAGCCAGATCCGCCGCAACAAGGCACGCCGTGCACTGGCCGCACGCGGGTTCAACGAATCCGTCACCTGGTCGTTCATTCCAAGGGAGCATGCTGTTCTATTCGGCGGTGGCAACGAAACGCTCGCTTTGGCCAATCCGATCTCACCGGAGATGTCGGACATGCGCCCAAGCTTGCTGCCAGGTCTTTTCATGGCAGCGCAGCGCAATGCCGATCGCGGCTATGGTGATGTGGCTCTCTTCGAAATCGGCCAGGTCTTCGAGTCCGATGCCCCAGAGGGACAGAAGATCGTGGCTGCTGGCGTGCGCCGTGGAACAGCGAAGATGTCCGGAAGCGGACGCCATTGGTCCGGCACATCAGCCGCAGTTGATGTCTTTGATGCCAAAGCGGACGCAGAAGCGGCGTTGGCTGCAATTGGCGCGCCGGTCGACAAGCTCCAGGTGTTCACCGATGCTCCGGATACATTTCATCCTGGCCGCTCCGGCTGTTTGAAGCTTGGTCCGAAGAACACCCCTGCCGTGTTTGGCGAAGTCCATCCGCGCATTTTGCAAAAGATGGACATCGAGGGGCCGATCGTTGCTTTCGAAATCCATCTTGATGCTTTGCCGCAGCCAAAGGCGAAGGCAGGCCGCTCAAGGGGATCCCTGAACGCATCTGATCTGATGTCGGTTCGCCGCGATTTTGCGTTCCTCGTTGATCGCGCGGTCACAGCCGACAAGATCCTCAAGGCTGCCCGCGGTGCCGACAAGAACCTCATCGAAGACATTACCCTCTTCGACATCTACGAGGGAACCGGTGTTCCAGAAGGCCAAAAGTCGATTGCGATCGACGTGGTTCTTCAGCCGCGTAAAAAGACACTGACCGATGAAGAAATCGATGCAGTTGCCAAGAAGGTGATCGCCAATGTCGAGAAAGCGACCGGCGGCACGTTGCGCGGCTAACATGTAAATGCGCTGCCGCACGATTGTTGTAGCGGCAGCGCAAATCGTTTGGCTCCGGTCTTACGGGACCGAAAACGGTGTAATGCTCTCGCAGCGTTTCACCGCGCACTTCTTTTTGTCCTTCGTGGGAATGAAATCGGTTTTCGCGTATTCGTTCACTTGGCAAGATCCACGGTCATTGACGTAACGGTCAAATGTGTTCGGACCGGTGTTCATCAAGACAGCGCCGCGCTGAGCAATCAAAGATTGGGCTTGCGCGCAAGTCAATGATGTGGAATTCGCGCGCCGGCTCTGTGCATCTGCCGGAAGGGTCAGAATTGCTGTTGCGACCAACACTGTAACCGCGGGAACGGCCCGGGACCAAAACCGCTTAGATGTACTTCTGAAATGCCGTGCCATAGGCGCCTCCTCAAAATCACGATGAAACAACAATGGCGCCGTGGCAAATCAGATCAAGTTGAAACCCCGCGTCAATTTTAACCGCTCTGCCACTGCGTGAAAGCATGTTTGATCGCTGGCGCACAAGCCTGCGTGAAGACAGGCAGGCGAGAATCGCTTAACGGTAGGTGCCTTTCCCAGGTAAGGACATCACATGCTCGCTTCCAATTCCTGCACCAAAGACTTCCGTCTTCTTGCGGATATTGCTGAAACAACGGAGCTCGAACGAGTCCAAGCCTTGGTTGATATTCTTCAGGAAATACCGCGTGTTATGGATATTCTCCAATGCATTCGGGACCTCCAGATCCGCGACGGCTGGCTTGTGTCGGGCGGCATTTACCAGACCATCTGGAACGTCATCACAGACCGACCTTTAGATCACGGTATAAAGGACTACGACGTCATCTATTTTGATGGACGCGACCTTTCTTACGAAGGCGAGGATGCGGTGATCCAACAGGTGCAGTCCGCACTTCCGGACCTTGGAGAGCTCTTGGAAGTCCGCAATCAGGCCCGCGTCCACATTTGGTATGAACAGAGATTCGGAAGGCCTTACAGGCCGCTTGACTGTGCCATGGATTCGCTCACGACGTACGCCGCGCGGACCCATGCGGTTGCTGCGCAACTCGGTGAGGACGGTCAGATCTGCATTCACGCGCCATTTGGGCTTGCAAACATTTTCGCGATGCGGCTTGTCCCAAACTACAGCCAGCCCAACCCTGAAACCTACATGGAGAAAGCGGCACGAATGAAGGCGCTATGGCCTGAACTCGACATTATCTCATGGGATGTATCAGCAGCATCAGGCTGACAACAGAGTTATCCCAAGCGCCGCGTTTCTTGCACCGGAATGCCCTCAAGTGCCGGCGATGACGGTTCGATTTTCTCGGCCACAATCATGCGAGCTTTGACCAAACCGCGGACAGAGTTTCCGACAAACACAGCCTCGGCTCTTTCCAAGTCTTCCGGTGTCAGATCGGCCTCAACCGCATAACCGGCCTCCAGCAGCCCCTCACGAAACGTTCCCGGCAATACGCCGTGTTCCAGCGCCGGTGTCAGTAGCTTGCCGTCCAGCTTGAGGAACAGTGTTGTATAGGACCCTTCCGTGAGATAGCCGCTTTCATTCAAGAAAATAACTTCCTGGCACCCTGTTTCGGCTTGATACCGGGTGCGGGTCTCGTCGTAGAAGGATCGGTTGGTCGTCTTGTGATAGAGGAAACGATCACTGGATCGCTTGGTTTCGGCTGCGAGCACCAGGTTAAAAACAGAACCGCGGTCCGCCGGCGGCAACTCCGTTGAAGAGATGGAAATGTCACCTGAACGGCTCAACAACAGCCGGACACGCTGCGGGCCGCGATAGGTTTCGCCGACAGTCTCCAGACGGTTCAGAACGGTTTGCAGGTCAAACTGAAATCCAAAGTATTCTGCGGACTTTTGCAGCCGCTGCATATGACGCTCAAGCAGCAGGTACCCGGCATCTGGATCATACGCCATGGTCTCGATGAGATCGAACTCGGGCAGATCTTCCGTCATGAATTTCAATTTCAAAGCACATTCGTCGTATTCGTGGTGTGCCGTAGAATCAAAAACAACGCCGGAGCCGGTGCCAATTTCTCCCGTCCCTTCTGGCCGCAAAACCAGTGTGCGGATTGCAACGTTCAGGCAAAAGTCCCCGGTTGGTGCCAGAAACCCGATCGAGCCTGTGTAAACCCCGCGCGGTGCCGTTTCGAGGTCATGAGCAATCTGCATGGCGCTTAGTTTGGGCGCGCCTGTGATCGAACCACACGGAAACAGATGCCGAACGATGTCCGCAAATCCGGTTGTTGCCAGAACTTGAGCCTCGATGGTCGACGTCATCTGCTGGACGCTCTGATACCGTTCAACATCGCACAGTTTCGTGACCTTGACGGATCCTGTTTCTGCAATTCTGGAAAGATCATTGCGCATCAGATCAACGATCATGATGTTCTCTGACCGCTGCTTCGGGTCCTGGGCCAGGTCCCGTGCAATGCGGCTATCTTCAGATGCGAACCTGCCGCGTGGCTCCGTGCCTTTCATAGGCCGTGTCCGTAGCGTCGTTCCGGCGCGCTCCAAGAAGAGCTCCGGTGACAACGACAATACGGTCCGGTCTTCCAACTTTAAAAAAGCTGCAAACTCCACCGGCTGGCGTTTCAAAAGGTCCTGGAACAAGCGCACCGAGGCGCCTCGATGGCCGAATTTGGCCCGAAGCGTCAGATTGACCTGATAGATATCCCCTTTTGAAAGGTGATCCTGGACCTGTGCAAACGCACGTTCGTAGTCTTCGATCGCCATATCAAAAGATGGCTTGCTGAAGCTTCGCGGAGCATCCGCGGTGTCCGCGTTCAGGACGTCAAAAGCCTCATCGAGAGTGAGATCCTGGCGCTTTTTGTACAGCCCGAACCAAAGAAGCGGTTCGCCGGTTTCTTCAAAGCGCGTTTTGAGTTTTTCCTCAAAGGCAAAACCGAGTTCATACGCCAGATAACCTGCACAGTGGTATCCGTCCTGTTGCGCACGCTCCATCTGCCTTAGGCAGCCGTCGACCTCTTCCAAACGGGTGCAGGTCACCACGTCGACCGGCGCTTCGAACAGGGTCGCGGTCCGGCGCTTTAAAACGTCGAGCAGCAAAACTGATCCGGTTTTTATAGTGCGCGTTGACATCCGCTAACGCCGAGGTTCGAGAGGGTGGTTTATGCCGTAAATTAGACCGAACTGAGCGAATGCTGACGGTCCATAAGAGGCGGCAGATTGCACTCATGCGTCATGTGGTCAAGTCTTTCGTCCCGGAAATACGAAAATGACCGGCAAAACTCTTTGCCGGCCATCTAATTGTTTCACATGCAACTGGACATGGGCCGCTGCAGACAGACCAAAAAGTCCGATGCGGTTTAAGCCGCGGCAACGTCCTTCAGGAAAGTATCAATCGCCCGCTTCACGTCATCAGCTTCTTCATTGAGCATCTGGGTTGCATCCACCATCAAGCGCGCCGAGGCGCCCGTGCGTTCTGCCGATTCCCGAACATCGCCAATGTTGGTCGCCACCCGACCGGTGCCGTCCGCAGCCTCCGCAACATTGCGGGAGATCTCCTGTGTGGCGCCACCTTGCTGCTCAACCGCCGCTGCGATTGCCGCCGTATAGCTGTTGACCTCATCCATGGTGGACGCGATGGCCCCGATGGACTCAACGGCGCCTTTGGTTTCCTCCTGGATGGCGGAAATCTGAGCGCCGATTTCTTCCGTTGCTTTGGACGTCTGAGTTGCCAGTTCCTTGACTTCAGCCGCAACAACAGCAAAGCCTTTGCCCGCTTCGCCGGCACGTGCGGCCTCGATCGTGGCATTGAGCGCCAGCAAGTTTGTTTGCTCAGCGATTGCCTGAATGAGGGTCACAACCTCGCCAATCCGGTTCGCAGCTTCCGCCAGCCCGGCAACTTTCTGGTTGCTGGTCTGTGCGTTTTCAGTCGCTTTCATCACAATGCCGGTTGTTTGTTCAACCTGTCGCGAAATCTCACTGATTGAACTGCTCAGCTCTTCAGCAGCTGAGGCAACCGTCTGAACATTGGACGAGGCAGTCTCGGAGGCATCAGAGACAGAAGTGGCGCGAACCGTCGTGTCTTCGGCAATTTGGCCAAGCTCCTGAGCTGAGCCCCGCATCTCTTCGACTTTTGCTGTTACGCCACTCAGTTTGGCAGCAATCTCGGACTGGAACTGTCCAATACGCTCGGTTACAGCCACCTGCTTGGCACGCTCAATTTCGGCGCGTTCCTCGTCTTGCATTTGCAGCGACTGTGTTTCAGCTTGCGCGGCCTCGGCCTCCTCACGAGCTTCATCCGATGCTGCGAATGCCTTTGCGATGAAATCTGTGATCCACCAGAGCGCCGCCACTTCGGCAACAACGATGATGGCATGGAAGACCACCCGGCCGAAGTCAGCCCCCGCCGGAAACACCGCCCAAGGCATTGCAAAATTCAAACCCAGGTGATGCACGGCGACCACGCCCGCGTATGCCACCAGAGCGCGCCAATCAACCCAACCCGTCAACACCGCCAGAACGGCAAAAAAGTACATGTGCCCGTCAAGTTGGTAGGAGGCTTCGATATTCGGTGTGTGAAGTGCTGCAACGAACAGGGCCGCCAACCCAGCAAGCGACATGGCGGTTGCCAGCCGCGTTTCCACGCCAATGCCAAACCGGACCCAGGTGGCTGTTGCTGCAACGCCCAGCAAAAGTGCGCCGCCGCACATGGTCACGAAAGAGACATTCCCCACGACCCATGCTGTTCCGATGACCAGAAAGACGTTAAACCATGTGAACAAAATCACGATCCGGGCGAACTTTTCCCGCAAGACGTCCAGGCCTGATGCGGCCGATACCATGTTATTCATTACTGGGTCTCCATGGGTGTGCCAGTTATTCGTGCACAGGCATAGGCAACGGCAGAGGACGCGACAAATCCGGCGCCCGACTGATAGAGGCGCTGAACAAAATCACTGTCTGCGCTTTGGCTCAAAGCAAACCAGGTTGCAGTCGGCGCCGCCATGATCCGACCCTCCGCGTTCGCGACAACCTCAAGGGCAGATGCCCCCCATGGCTTCGCAAACACGACAACCGGGCCGTTTCCTGATGGCACCAAAGTCCCGAGCAGCACGATCAAAGAGCTTCCCAGGAAATAAAGGGCTACAAAGCGTTTTGTGGAGTTGCTCAACTTTTTGCCAAATCACCAATCTGTTTTGACTTAATTATCGCTGCGTCAATTTAATAAAATCTGAAATTTCGGATTTTTATGTTTGGGCACACACGCCGGATTCTCGCCGCTTCCAAGCGCTTTGTCACAATTGAAAACGGCCTGACAAATTCGTCAGGCCGTCTAAGTAGCACGCATTTTAGAACCGGACTGCGGTTCGCCGAGACCAATCCTATTCAGCCGAGGTGAGCCCAACTGGACACGCGACGCCGGTCCCACCGATCCCACAATATCCTCCCGGGTTTTTCGCAAGATACTGCTGATGATAGTCTTCTGCGAAATAAAACTCATCGAGTTTTTTAGTTTCAGTCGTGATCGCGTTCTTGATACCGCTTTCATGAAGCGCTTGCTGATACGCTGCCATGGACTCATTGGCTTCACTCAAAGCCGCGTCTGTCGGCACATAAATCGCCGAGCGATACTGGGTGCCAGTATCATTGCCCTGCCTCATGCCTTGTGTCGGGTCGTGATTTTCCCAGAAAACCCTCAAGAGATCATCAAGGCTGACTTGAGCGGGATCATAGACGACCAGTACAGCCTCCGTGTGGCCCGTTCGGCCGGTACAGGTTTCATGGTAGGTTGGGTTTGGTGTGATCCCGCCTGCATAGCCGACGGCTGTCACGTGGACACCGGGCATCGTCCAAAACACGCGTTCAGCGCCCCAGAAACACCCCATTCCGAAAAGAACTGTTTCCAACCCTTCCGGATACGGCCCCGTCATCGAGTTTCCATTCACAAAATGCGCCTCACCCGGCACGATGGCTTCTGCGCGGCCTGGAAGTGCCTCTGCAGAGGTCGGAAGTGAGAACTTTTTGCTCAACATTGTCATGAAAGACATGATCGCGCTCCAGGTTTTTGACGATAGGAATATGCACCTGCGATCCAGTGCAGATGAATACCGATTGACGGATTATGTGGATCTATTTTGCAGCTTGTCTACGGTCAGAGGCCAATGCCCACTGAAGCTCACAATGCTTTACACTCTATGCATGGCGAAAACGGCGCTTTTCCCTCCTGGCACCAACAAGCAGGAACAGCACCCCGACCCCAGCAAAGACGCCCCAAGCCGGCCAGGTCAAAACCGTTTGAAGCATCGGATCCCAAACAGTTGGATGGACATACCGCTGAATCACGGCTTGAGATAGATTAAGCGTTTCCGGTGACATTTCGAACCAAAGCTGCCCGAGTGGCTTGAACATAATTTGCGATTCTGCGATCGAACGGCTGGCGTCTGCAATGCCAACCACGATAGCAATTGCAAGCAATCCGAAACCGAACATGCGTAATAAAAACTTCACAATACTTATCATTGCCGTACCGTCATATTCTATATTTTGCTGTGTTATTTCAAAATTCCAGACTTGATCTTGCTCGTTGCGCATATGCAATACAGCTGAAGACCGACAGATCTCAAATAATATCGTTAATTTCTTGATCAAGTATTGTCAGCTAACACTTTTGTGTTTTCGGCTTTCGCACTGTAAACACGCTCTGCCCTAACGTTAAAATAGGCATGGTTATTGGGACACCGAAGTTCCATCGACCAAATGAGTTCGATTAATTTAACCAAGTCACATTTAAAGGAGATCCTGCATTCACCGAAAATCCCCGACTTCATTGCTTCAAAAGCCAGATAATCAAACCCGCATTTTTCGGCATAAATTCAGACATTTCACTATGTTCGAATCAGCTATCCCCAAGCTCCAACCAATTGGATAAAAAAAACTTCATGAGGTGCTTGCCTTCATCCTCCTCATCAGTATATTGCGCCCACTCAAGCGGGACACTGCTTGCAACGGACAGGTGGCCGAGTGGCTGAAGGCGCACGCCTGGAACGCGTGTATACGGGCAACCGTATCGAGGGTTCGAATCCCTCTCTGTCCGCCATTATCTTTAATGTCCAGCCCGAAGACATAGGTAACAGTTTGTACCGGAGACATGGGTTACAACCTCGTGCCGAACGGGTTGTCGATTGTCTGTAATGTTCTTTGCTCCAGGTCAATGTATCCCAGATCATA
>Ga0189284_100186_pt1 | contig 75497 bp, 63 predicted proteins | sample N32C7minimetaG_FD_130314 | JGI IMG/M metagenome (GOLD analysis project Ga0189284, IMG submission 130314) | Marine microbial communities from the Costa Rica Dome - N32 C7 mini metaG | ecosystem: Environmental > Aquatic > Marine > Oceanic > Photic zone | place: Costa Rica: the Eastern Pacific...
AATCCTCAAAAACCAACCAACAACCGAACCTCACGATCCAGCCCACGTCGACCAGTTTTCCGGAATTTAGAGCACAAAACCCTGTCGCCAGCGACGTTGCCGCCGTCGATGAACCGGGTTATAGGCCTGCCCTCTTTCCGGGTCAACAGGGAAAATGAAAGTTTTTGAAGTTTTTTGCAGTGCGGCAGAACGCGGTGGATATTAAGTGAATATTTACCATGAAAATGGCTGTATTCCGACGATCTCAGCCAATCGGCGCGTTTCCGAAGCCCATCAAGCGCTGTCCGGCATCAACAACAAGGGTATGACCAGTCACCTGCTGGGCATTTAAAAAATACCGCAGCGCACCAACGATATCCTCCGGTCCAAGCCCCGGACCCAAAGGGGTCAGCTTCTGGCGTGCATCGAAGTTTTCCTGGGTCTGATCACTGGGCAGGATCAGGCCTGGTGCAATGGCGTTTACCCGAATGCCCTTTGGACCAAGGTCATAGGCCGCCAGCCTCGTTGCGCCATCCAAGGCGAATTTTCCGCAAAAATAGCTGAAGCGTTCCGGAGAGGCCGACTGCATTTGGGTGTCGAGCATATTGAGAATGAGCCCGCCGTCGGGGAGCGGATCCTGCTGGGCAAACGCCTGCATCAAAAATACGGGCGCTGCGGCATTGACGTTCATCAGAAATTGCCAACTGTCCAGCGTCAGATCAAACAGGCAATCCGTGTTGAACGCAGACGCGGAGTTTACCAAAACGGATACCGGCCCACCCAAAGCTTCGGCCGCATCGGAAATTAACGTCCCGGCCGTTTCCGGGTGGCTCAGGTCCTTTTGCAAAAGAACAGACTGGCCGCCCTCGGCCCGAATGCGGTCATTAAGTTCCTTAGCGCCATCTACCGATGAGTTGTAGTGAAGACCGACAGCGTATCCTTCGGCGGCAAGACCTTCTGCAAGTGCCTTGCCCAGCCGTTTGCCCGCACCGGTTACAAGTGCAATCTTTTGGTCCGCCATCATATCCCCTTCCTAAACTCAGGCGCTTTACGCGTAATCCTGCAAGTTCAAAACCGGCTGCACCCGCGGTACCTCATGGCTGCGCACCATGTTTGCTTTCGACAGGACAGCGAGGGTGGCTGCACTGGTCTGCGCCACACGAACCTCATCCCGAAACAGGAAAACATGGCCGGTCAGCTGGACAGTCACCGGCCAGCCCAACTCACGCAACCGGAAGGATTGCAAAATACTGTCTGTCTGATACCGGATCCGGTCCGGACCATCCGGCAGATTGAGTGCGAAACCGAACCCGGGATCAACCCAGAGGCGCTCGATGCCCGCGTCTTCCGCCATGGCGACACGGTCCTTGAAGAACAGCAGCTGTGCGTCAAAAACCTGGTCAACCGGTGGCAGATCATCGCTGGAGCGTGCGTTTTCTCCGGGTGTGTAACACAGGATCAATCCAGCTTCGTGTTTGGCAATCGCTTCATAGAAGCTCTTGTCGTCGACCCGGCCCGTCAGGTTGACCACCCCGGCCCCTGCTTCCAGCAGAGCGACGGCGACTTCCGGATGATAGGTTTCAACGGACACAAGGATGTTATCACTCGCGAGTGCCGACACAGTCGGCTTCATCCGGTCGATCTGGCGTTCTATGGAAACAATGTCCGCTGTTTCACCCGTCGATTCGCCGCCAATGTCCACCATGGCCGCCCCTTCAAGTGTCATGCGGCGCCCCCGGTAAAGGGCGGCTTCCAGGGTGTGGCATACCGTTTCCCGGTAGGAGCTGTCCGGAGACAGGTTCAAAACCCCCATTTGATAGGTTTGGTCCTCGAATGTTTTTCCAAATTTTGGAAAGTCAAAGGTTCGGATCGGGGTTTCCAGAGCCTCCCGGTACCTTAGCCAAAGGGGAAGAACGCGGTCTGCGGAAATCATTTAGAAGTATCTCCTGGAAGGGAAAAGGCGTGTACCGGCTGGCAGATAGTCCCGTGCACTACACAGGCAAGGTCAGGCGCGTCGCTTACGTGATATCCGGATGCCGACGGCGGCCGCGTCTTCAAAGATCTCAGGTTTTGTCACCTTCACCGTCACATAGTCGGCAAGCGGGTTCTGCAAGGCAAAGGCTGCCACCGCCTCGGCCCATTCTTCCACCAGTTCAACATGGCCGCCGTTGGCGACCTTGTCCTGAATGAAAAATACAGTGTCCGCATAAGAGACATAGGATCCGGTCTCGGCGACGATCTTGCGATAGCCAGGTACGGTCCGGATTTCGACATCAAAACGGAGCCCTTGTCTGCGGCCTTTTTCGCTGTCCAGCACGCCAATTTCGGCAGCCACAAGGAGGCCTTCGATCAAGATCGTGTCCCGGCCATCCTCAATGATATCGTATGCGCGCTCGTTATCCGTCTGTACAGATATGTCCATCGTGCCCTGTTCCTGCTTGCATGCTCGAGACAGGGATGGCGTTTTTAAGCCCTATCGGTCAAGCCGCTCTTTCTTGCGAGTTTTCACAGCGAGTTAACTAGGGGAAGCCTCATAGACATCAACAGTGCGCATGACACCGCGCAATTCTGCAAGTCCGCGCAGACGCCCGATGGCCGGGTATCCAGGTGTCGATGTCTCTTTCAAATCTGAAAGCATACGATGGCCATGGTCGGGACGCATGGGAATGGCCTTGCCCCTTTTACGCTCCAGCGTCCGCAATGCCCGCACGATTGCGACCATGTCGACGTCGCCCGCCAGATGGGCATCTTCATGAAAACTACGCGGGTCCGCTTCGCGTTTTGTGGCCCGCAGATGTGCGAAATGGATCCTGTCGTCCAAGGCGTCAATAATCGCCGGAAGATTATTGTCCGGATGAACGCCGAGCGAGCCAGAGCAGACCGTGAACCCATTGGCTTTAGATGTGTTCAGGCTTTTGATCCGGATGAGATCCTCAAGGGTGCCGACGATCCGCGGCAAGCCGAAAAGCGACCGCGGCGGATCATCTGGATGAATGGCAAGCTTCACCCCTTCTTCCTCCGCTACCGGCACAACAATCTCCAGAAAGTTCGCAAGGTTCTGGAAGAGGCTCGCGCTGTCGATTGTTTTGTAAGCTGCCAGATGCTCCCGGAATGTGTCGAGCGTGTAGCTTTCTTCAGATCCCGGCAATCCTGCAATTATGGTTCGAACCAGACGATCCTTGTCTTCGTCGGTCCGCTGATCAAGCCACGCTTCGGCAGCAGCAACATCGTTCTGACTATAGTCGGCCTCAGCGCCCTCACGTTTGAGGATAAAAAGATCAAATGCCGCGTAGGCAACGAATTCAAACCGCAAGGCGGTTGCCCCATCGGGCAATTCATAATCGAGATCCGTCCGGGTCCAGTCGAGCACCGGCATGAAGTTGTAGCAGATGGTGTGGATGTTCTCACGAGCCAGCGCCCGAACCGTTTCAGCCCAGTTTTCCGCCCAGCGCTCCCAACCCGATGCCCCGGTCTTGATGTCCTCATGGATCGGGATGCTTTCACACACTTCCCAAGTAAGGCCCGCGGCCTCAATCATGCGACGGCGTTTTGCGATTTCTTCTTCCGGCCAATAGGTGCCGTTTGGAATTTGATGAAGCGCTGTGACGATACCGGTGGCGCCGGTCTGACGAACATCGCGCAGGGAAATCGGGTCATCCGGACCAAACCAGCGCCAGCATTCGATCATCGCATCTGTCTTTCTTTTTGTTTCATGCCGCCGCCCCCCCCGGTGCCTCTCTTGAACCAGAATGGTTTATCCAGCCACGCTAATTCGATACAGCCGCGGGCTTATAAAGATACCCGTCAAATTCGGGATCTCCCACATCTGAGAGCTCCAAAAGCGTCAACCGTACATTCTCAAGGTGTTGCCACATGGCCTTACGCGCAGCTTCCGAATTGCGGTGTCGCAAGGCTTCCAGAATTTCAGCGTGATCATCGAGCCACTTGGCGCGGTAGCTGAGATCAAATATCCGATCATGCAAGCGGGCCCACATCGGGCTGTTCTCGCGCTTGCTCCAGAGCTCCTCGACCTGTGCCACAAGGACACTGTTTTGGGTGGCTTCAGCAATTTGAAGGTGGAACTGGCGGTCGGCCAAATAATCCTCTTCACCGTTTGCGATGGCTTTCCGTTCCAGTTCCAGCGTGTCTCGCAGCTGAACGATGTCGCTCTTGGTGATCGTGCTGGCCGCAAATCCGGCAATGCTGCTTTCCAAAAGCTGGCGGGCCTGCAAAAGTTCGAAAGGGCCAAAATCAGGTTTCGGATTGCTCAGAAAAAGCTTCTCGCCGCTGGCAACATAGCTCCCGGACCCTTTGCGCACGTCCAGATAGCCCTCAATTTCCAGCATAATGAAGGCTTCACGAACCAAAGACCGGCTGATGCCCAGTTCCTCGGAAATCTGACGCTCTGTTGGAAACTTGTCGCCTGGCTTGTAACCGTCATGGGCGATCCGCCGCGCAAGGATCTGCGCAATTTCCTGATACCGGCGTTTGTGAGTGTCGCTGGTCATGATGCTTTCCTTGCATCCTCCTGACCGGCCGCGATCTGATGATAGTACTCGGCCAGGATATGGAATGCCTTTTTCTTGGTCTTCTTATCGGCGGCGATCAGGCCTTTGTGATTGTAGCCATTTTGAAAGATGTTCTGACGCCGTTCCACGCGGAAATCATACAGGATCCACGGCGACATGCCTTTGACATACGCAAGGCGCCGCAGGGTGGCAATCTGTTTGGTGTAGACTTCAGCCATGTAGTCTTCGCTGAAAAGGCCTGTTTTCGGTCCTTTGTCGCCAATAACACCATCAGCCCCGGTCTCGGAGATGACCACCGGGCGATCCGGATCAGAGTTCTCGCCGATTGCCGCCAAATCCTCGAAGTCTTCCTCGTACCAGCCGTAGTACTCGTTGAGGCCGATGACATCGATGTGCTGTGCAAGGCGGTCTTCAATCCGGTTCCGGGCATGATTGACGAGACAGGCTGCAGAGGTCAGCCGTGTCGGATCGAGCCGTTTCGCCGTCTCAGCGAGGTTCTTCATGAAGTCCAGGCGCGCATCAGTGTCGGGGTTTTCATTGCCGACCGACCAAATGACAACGCTCGCCCGGTTACGGTCACGCTTGATCAATTCGCTCAATTGGTTTTCCGCATCCCGGTAGGTTGCCGGGTTTTCAAAATCGATCGCCCAATAGACCGGAATTTCCTCCCAAAGGAGAAAGCCAAGTTCGTCGGCCAGTTGCGCAGCCAATTCATGGTGCGGGTAGTGCGCAAGACGCAAGTAATTGCAACCGAGTTCCCGGGCGTGATCAAACCGACAGCGAAGATCGGCTTCGGTTGTCACCTTGCCCAGCGCAGCATCATCTTCATGCACGGAAATCCCGCGCAGGAACAAAGGTTCACCGTTCAAAACAATATCGGTCCCACGGCGTTCGATTTGGCGGAAACCAATGCGATCACGGATCTTGTCACCGCCATAAACAACTTCCGCATCATAAAGTACCGGTGTATCCGGGCTCCACAATTGAGGGTTTGCTTCAAACTTAATCTTGCCGTTGCCGGATGAACCAAGCGGTACTTCCAACTCCAAGCCAAGGCCCGGAATTGAAAGACGCGCCGGTTCGCCGCTAAGTGGGCCATCAATGGCCACTTCGGCACATAGTTTTCCGTAGCTTCCATCCGGCACAAGATAGAGAAAGAAATCCTTGATCAGGTTTTTTGGCGTCTGGAACAGACAGACTTCCCGGTAAATTCCACCGTAGTTGAACCAGTCCGTATTGCGCATTGGGACGCGGTCGCGGGTGCGGGTGTTGTTCACACACGCCATAATCCAATTCCGGCCGGTTTTCAGCTTACCGGTGAGTTCAACACAGAACGGGGTCGAGGCACCGTAATGGTTACCAATGAACTCGCCGTTCAAAAAGATCTTGCAGTCGTAGGCCGCCGCACCAAAGCCCAGAAACGTTCGCTTGGTCTCATCGATAACGTCAATGTCCAGGGGGCGGGTGTACCAGGCACTGCCTTCAAAGAAATACCATTTTTCCTTCAGCATGGCCCAGTTGGACGGGACAGGAACGGTTTCCCCCATATAAGGGTCGTAGTCCCACGGTTCTGTCCTGTTTTCCGGGGCTTCCGGCAGCATGGAAAACCACTTCTGCCGGAGGCCGGTGTCGAGGAGGTCGACGCAAAAAGTCCAATCTCCATCCAGACTTTCCGATGCCCGACCGCCCATGAAGATCAGGCCGTCATGGTTCAAAGACTGGGTGTTAAACGGAACATCATAGTCTTCATCATGCAGCGCTTGCAGCGCATTGTCGGCCAAATGGGAACGTTCGAGCATCGGTCGGGTCCTGATTGCAAGTTATTGCGGCGCGATCGCCTTGATGCGCTTAATGAGGTCCGCAACTTTTTCAGACTTGGCAGCGGCTTCCTCATGCATCGGCAAGACAGCTTCGATGAACGGGCCCTTGTCGACTTCGATGAATTTCACACCGAGTTCGTTCTTCGCGGTTTCGATGCCCTCAGCAACCATGGCGTCCCACTGCTCACGGTGGAAATCCATGGACTCACGCGCTGCTTTGGTCAGTGCATCCTTGTGATCGTCACTGAGTTCATTCCAGGACTTGGTGGAGATCATCACAACAGACGGGATCATGGTGTGACCGTCATTTGAGTAGACCTTGCTCACTTCGCCGTGGCGGGCGGACGTCAATGCCAGCGGGTTGTTCTCGGCACCATCAACAACACCCTGCTGAAGCGCGCTGTAAAGTTCACCCCAAGCAATCGGGGTTGGGTTGCCGCCAAGCAGTTCGACCATGCGGATCGCGGACGGGCTCGGCTGGACACGGATCTTCATGCCCTGCAGGTCTGCCGGAGAATTGATTTCCTTGTTGGCGTAGAACGACCGGGCACCTTCAACATAGTAAGCAACGCCAATGAAGCCCTTGTCCTCTGAAGCCTTAAGGATATCGGCGCCGATGTCGCCGGACAGGACATCATAATAGTGATCATCGTTGACGAAGATGTAAGGCAGGTTCAAAGCGCCATAGGACTCTTCAAAGGCTTCCAGCTCCGAAGCATTGGAGCGGGCCATATCGAGCGCACCGTTTTGCATCAGTTCCATGGATTCGCGCTGCGTTCCGAGCTGCGCGTTAGCATAGATGCGGATTTTCAGATCACCGTTGGTCAACTCTTCCAAGCGATCCGCCATGAATTCCATGGACTTATGCAGCGGATGGTCTTCCGGGTTGTTGTGATTTAGGCGTAGTGTCTTGGCGTTGGCAGCTGAGCCGAACGCGACGGCGCCCGCGGCCAAGAGAGCCGCAACCTTGATGAACTTCGACATGACTTCCTCCCAGGTGAGGGCTGGACCCGGCTCAGCTCCCTCATGGAACGTTCCGGTATACCCATTTCACGGCTTCATGCGCCGTTGAGGTCGAATTGTTCGTCCAATTTCGGAAATCAGTCAACCTTTTTTGTAAAATTGGTTGACCAATTTTATTTCCTGGCGCAAGTGTAAGGGTGCCAAGCGTGTGGGTGTCCAACTCGCCATGCACGCGATCGACAGGCTGGGAGGATCATCGTGACCGCTTTAACCCGAGGGGTGGATTTCGTTCTGCGCCTCGTCATCACATCGGCTTTCGCCGTCCTGGTTGTCTGCGTCGTTTGGCAGGTCTTCTCGCGATACGTTCTGGAAAGCCCGAGCACCGTGACCGACGAAATGGCACGGTTCCTGTTCATTTGGGTCGCCTTGCTGGGCGGCGCTTACACTCTGGGCCAACGGCGGCATCTGGCAATTGACCTTCTGCCCGTTGTAACGACCGGCAAAGCCAAGTTCGCCGTCAACGCAGGCATCATCGGCGCAATTGCTCTTTTTGCCGGTCTCATCATGATTTACGGCGGCCTCGGATTGGTCAGCCGCACGCTGGAAACCGGTCAGGTTTCTCCTGCTCTCCGCATTCCCATGGGGTTCATCTACGTGGCAATACCGTTTTCCGGATTTTGCATCCTTTATTACTGCCTGACGTTTTTAGCCGATCTCGTGCGCGATGGCCGCGGCCCCAATGAACAACTTGAACCGCCGGCCCCCGGCGGACCGCTGACCTAGGCCCTGAGGAGCTCATAAATGGATATCCAAGCCGTCGCGGTCCTGTTCGGGACCTTTGTGCTGCTTATGGTTTTGGGCGTTCCGATCGCCTTTTCTATCGGTCTTGCCGCCTTTGCGACTTTTCTCCTGTTCATGTCTTTCGACCAGTCGGTCTATATCGTTGCCCAGCAGGTGGCCTCGGGACTGGACAGTTTCACACTGCTCGCCATCCCATTCTTTATTCTCGCCGGCAACATCATGAACCGGGGCGGAATTGCGCTGCGGCTTATCGAGTTTGCCAAGGTTCTGGGCGGACGTTTGCCTGGGTCACTGGCGCACTGCAATGTTCTCGCCAACATGATGTTCGGGTCGATTTCCGGGTCGGCCGTAGCTTCTGCCGCAGCTGTTGGGGGTGTCATGTCGCCCTTGCAGAAAAAGGAAGGCTATGACCCGGCTTACAGCGCGGCTGTCAACATCGCATCTTGCCCGACAGGCTTGCTTATTCCACCGAGCGCAACCTTCATCGTCTATTCACTGATCACCAACGGGACCTCGATTGCAGCACTGTTCGTGGCCGGTTATGTCCCGGGGATCCTAATGGGTCTCTGCCTCATGCTGGTTGCTGGCATCATTGCAAAGCGCCGCGGATATCCAATCGCGCCGCGGCCCAGCACCCGCGAAGTCATCGACAAAACCCTTGGTGCGGTCCTGCCGCTCGGCCTGATCGTCATCGTGATGGGCGGGATCATCGGCGGAATTTTCACTGCGACCGAAGCCTCAGCTGTTGCTGTCGTTTACACGCTCTTTCTGGCTGTCATCTGGTACCGCGAAATCACCTGGCGCCAGCTACCCAGCATTATTCTGGAAAGCGCAGTTACCACATCTATCGTTCTTTTGATGATCGGCTGCTCCATTGCCATGTCGAAGGCCATGGCCTTTGCCGATATCCCATATGCAATATCCGATATCCTTCTCGGGCTGTCAGACAATCCGCTTGTTCTTTTGTTGATCATTAACATCGCGCTGCTGATTGTCGGCACCTTCATGGATATGACCCCGGCACTGCTGATCTTCACGCCGATCTTCCTGCCGGTTGTCACAGATCTTGGCATGGATCCGGTGCATTTCGGCGTCATGATGACCTTCAACCTCTGCATTGGGATCTGTACGCCACCAGTGGGTTCTGCGCTTTTTGTCGGTTGTTCGGTTGGTGGGGTCAAAATCGGGGATGTGATCAAGCCGATGCTGCCGTTTTACGCGGTGCTGGTCGGCCTGCTGCTGGTCGTCACCTACATCCCGCAAATCAGCCTGTTCCTGCCTCAATTGCTGCTCGGATACTGAGTTCAGATATGAAAGCACTCAAACACTGGACACTGGCCGAGCAGTCAGAAACTGGCATCAAGCTCCTCGTCGACGACCGGCATGCGCTTGTGATCCGGGTTCTGGAACAAGCCCTCATCCGGGTCTCGCTTCTCAAAGACGGGGTTCGCCGGTTGGACCGGACCTGGGCGATTGCCCCAAAAGGCGATGTTCCCTGGGAAGGGCGATCTCGCGATGATCTTAGTGGGTTCTCTTGTCCGGAGTTCTCGCTCACCCAGGACGACACCCAGCTGCAACTCACGACAGACTGTTTGCGTCTGACCGTCGAAACACCCTTGGCTCTCGTCTGGGAGAGCCGGGAAACGCCAAACGCCGAATGGCAGGAAATTGCGCGAGACCGCCCGCAGGACGCCTACATGATGGGCCGCCGCGATCACCGCAAATCTCACTTCATGCGCCGGTTTGACGGCGAACGATATTACGGCCTGGGTGAAAAAACCGGCTCCTTGGAAAGATCCGGGCGCCGCTTCGAGATGCGAAATCTCGATGCGATGGGGTATGACGCCCGAACCACCGATCCACTCTATAAGCACATTCCATTCACCATCACTGACCGCGGCCCGCTGGGCGCGTACGGGTTTTACTACGACACGCTCGCCCATTGCTGGTTCGACCTTGGGAACGAGAAGGACAACTATCATCCGCCGTTCCGGGCGTTCCGCGCTTCGGATGGAGAACTCGACTACTATTTTTCGTGGGCTCCAACGGTGCTGGAGATCGTCAAGCGCCACCACTGGCTCACCGGCGGCACAGCCTTCATGCCGCGCTGGGGTCTGGGCTATTCCGGTTCAACTATGGAGTATACGGATTCAGAAAACGCACAGGAACGTCTGGAAGGCTTTGTGGCAAAACTCGCCGAAGAAGACATGCCTTGCGATAGTTTCCAGATGTCCTCCGGCTACACTGCCATTAAGGGAAAGCGGTATGTTTTTCACTGGAACACGGATCGCTTTCCGAATGTCAGTGCCCTCACCAAAGCTTATGCCGATGCGAACATCAATCTGATCGCAAACATCAAGCCGGTGCTCCTGGACGACCACCCGCTCTTTCCGGAAGCTGAAAAAGCCGGGTTTTTTATCAAGGACAGCGAGACCGGAGCTCCGGAACAATCGCCATTTTGGGACGGAACAGGGTCGCATCTCGATTTCACCAATCCAGCAACCATTGCCTGGTGGCAGAAAAACCTGAAAGAAAAGCTATTCGACAAAGGCATTTCCAGCACCTGGAACGACAACAACGAATATGAAGTCTGGGACGATGCAGCTGCTTGCAACGGTTTTGGCAAGGAAATGGCCGTTGGCCTAATCCGCCCGTTGCACAGCCAGCTGATGACGCGCGCATCCTATGATGCGCAAGTCGCGGATCAACCGGAAAAACGCCCCTATCTGATCTCAAGGTGCGCTGCGCCGGGCACACAGCGTTATGCCCAAACATGGACCGGCGACAATTATACAAGCTGGGACACGCTCCGTTGGAACATTCCGATGGGACTCGGGCTTAGCCTGTCGGGCTTTTACAACATTGGCCACGATGTTGGCGGTTTCGCCGGTCCGAAGCCGGAACCGGAGCTGTTTCTCCGCTGGGTCCAGAACGGGATCTTCCATCCCCGATTCACGATCCATTCCTGGAATGACGACGGAACCGCCAATGAAGCCTGGATGTATCCGGAAATCACTCCGCTGATCCGCAAGGCTCTCAAGTTCCGGGCCCAGCTGATCCCGTACCTCTACACACTTCTATACCGGGCCGTTACTGACGGCGAACCGATGTTGCGCCCCCTGTGGCTGGATTTTCCGGAAGACCAGCTGGCGCAAGCCTCCGAGTTCGAATTCCTTCTTGGGACCGATCTGCTCATCGCAACGGTCATTGAAAAAGGCGCGGAGAGCCGCTCAGTTCCTCTGCCCGCGTGTCCGGAAGGCTGGTGGGATTTTGCAGGAACAACCTGGTATCCGGGCGGGCAGATGCTCGACGTGCCGGTTACTCAGGAGAGCATCCCAATGTTCGTCCGTGGCGGCACGGTATTACCGATGGCCGGTCCGAATGCGCGCAGCACGGCACAGACTGACAAGACACGAACGTGGCGCATGTACCCGCAAAAGCCGGATGTCCTGGCACGCGAGAGCCGTGCTTATGATGATGACGGTGTCTCTGCCCATGCCCTTGTCTCAGACCATTGTCTGACACGCATGACCCTGTCACGAAACAGCGCAGCAGTTATGCTGAACTGGCACATGAGCGGCCCTTACAAACCTGCTTATGATCAAGTCGACCTCTGGCTTGCCGGGACATCTCCGCTAATTGTCAACGGAGCTCCGACCAGCACGGAGACACCCCTTTTCTTTGTTTGAGCATTTGAAATATGTCCGTGACCCTCTCCCATCCCGATTACGATCGCAGATCCCTTAAAGCCCGCATTTTTCATATCGGTTTTGGCGCCTTTGCAAAGGCCCATGTATCTGTCTTTCAAGATGAAATGCTGCGCCAGACCAATAGTGACTGGGGATTGGTTGTTGCCCGATTGAACTCAGGTGCAGACGAGCTCTCCGCGCTTGATGCGGCAGACGGTATGTTCACAGTCGGCGAGATGTCTGACGATGCACTTGCCCTCAGGCAGGTCGGTGCCGTGATCAAAACCTTGCATCCAGCCCGCGATGGTATCGACGCATTGATTGGCCAGATCTGCGACCCAGACCTGCGCGTGATCACTTTGACGATCACGGAAAAAGGCTACTGCCTCATTCGCGGGCGCCTGGATCTTGAAAACTCCGGTATCGCCGCCGACCTGAAGCAGCCAACCAATCCAAAGACCGCCATCGGGCTCTTGATCGAAGGCCTGCGCCTGAGACGCCAAAAGGGTCTACCCGGGCTCACAATTCTGTCGTGTGACAATCTTCCGTCAAACGGCAAACTCTGCAGAACGGCCGTTCTTGAGTTCGCCGAAAAGCGGGATCCCGAGCTGAAAGACTGGATCTTTGAAAACTGCCGGTTTCCCAGTTCCATGGTCGACCGTATTACGCCGGCCATGACCGAGGCGTCTTTTGAGAAACTGACTGGCGCGCTCGGCGCGCCCGACCCCAACGGCATCTTGTGTGAACCGTTCAGGCAATGGGTGATTGAAGACAGTTTTGCCGGAGAAAAGCCCAGCTGGGATTTGGCAGGGGCAAGTTTCGTCCCCGACGTCGAACCCTATGAAGAGATCAAGCTGCGCATGCTGAACGGCAGCCACTCGTTCCTGGCGTATCTTGGCGCTCTTGCCGGCAAGGAGACGATTGCCGATTGCATGGCTGATCCTGTCTTCAAAACCGCGACCCAAAACCTCATGATGGGCGAGCAAGCCCCAACTTTGTCCGTTCCAGGTGGCTTCGATATCTCTGCCTACGGCGACGAACTGATCACGCGTTTTTCCAGTCAGGCCCTTCGCCACAAAACCACGCAAATTGCATCGGACGGCAGCCAGAAACTGCCGCAACGGCTTTTGGCGCCAATCAGACGTCATATAGAAGCAGACCGCCCCTGGCAGCTGTCTGCGTTGGCCGTAGCCGGTTGGATGCGGTACTGCCGGGGCACTTCAGAGACCGGTGCAGACCTGCCCGTCAACGACCCGCACGCCGGCCGCATCAAGGAACTTGTCGCGGGATCAGACGATGATGATTATGTGCTGAACATGATGTTGCTGGCCGGTATCTTTGGATCTGACCTTCCTGCCGAGCCCGCTTTTGTCCAGCAGGTGACAGACGCCTACAAAACACTGAAACAAGACGGCGCGCGCGCAGCACTGGCAGCGTAGCTCCAAGGACCTTTTTATGACTGCACCCTTTCTCGGCCCGGACTTTCTGCTTGATACAGCGGCCAGCCGTCGCCTCTACCATGACGTTGCCAAGCATCTTCCGATCGTCGACTTTCACAATCATCTGGATCCGGCAGCCATTGCGGAAAATAAATCCTGGCGGTCGATTGGAGAAATCTGGTTGGAGGGCGATCACTACAAGTGGCGCGCCATGCGTTGGAACGGGGCTCCCGAAGAGCTCGTGACAGGTACTGCGGACTATCGGGACAAATTCGATGCTTTCGCGCAAACCATCCCGCATTGCCTGGGCAATCCCCTCTATCACTGGACCCATATGGAACTGCAGCGCTACTTTCAATGGGACGGCATTTTTGGGCCCGACACCGCGGATGAAGTCTGGGAGCTCGCCAATGCTGCCTTGGAGCAGCCGAGCCATAGTGCCCGGGGCCTATTGACCTCCATGAAGGTCGAATATGTGGGCACGACAGACGATCCGACAGACGACCTTGCCTCACATGCCACCCTGCAATCCGATCCGAACTTTCCGTTTCCAGTGGCCCCGAGTTTCCGGCCAGACAAGGCGCTCGTTCCCACAGCGCCAGGATTTGCCGCTTATTGCCGCAAACTGGGTGAGACCAGCGGCATTGCAGTCGACAGTTTCGACACGCTGATTGCGGCTCTGCTCAAGCGGCTCGACTTTTTTGTGTCTCTCGGTTGCAAGGCGGCAGATCACGGCCTCAACGACTTGCCGGTCTTTGAAAAGCGCCCTCCTCGGGAACTCGATATCATTCTGCGAAGCGGACAAAACGGCTGGCCCATGTCGGCGCAAGATGCGGCTGACTTCAAAGCAGCCGTGCTGATTGAACTGGGTGAAGCCTATGCGGAGCGTGGCATTGTCATGCAGTACCATATCGGGGTTTTGCGCAATCAGAACTCGCGCCTGTTCAGGGCGCTCGGCCCTGATGTTGGCGGTGATTGCATGTCTGATGCCGGGATCGGTGCAGCACTAAATTCCGTGCTCGACCGGATTAACTCCCGAAAAGGCCTTCCGCGCACAATCCTTTATGCGCTCAACCCGATCCACAACGAGATGCTGGTGACGATTGCCGGCAACTTCCAGGATGGATCTGAGCCAGGGAAAATCCAGGCAGGGCCAGGCTGGTGGTACAATGATCAGTTGGACGGGATGGAACGGCAGCTCATGCAGGTCGCCCAGATGGGCCTTCTCTCACGCTTTATCGGCATGCTGACCGATTCCCGCTCCTTCCTGTCATTCCCAAGGCACGAGTATTACCGGCGTCTTGTTTGCCGGATGGTCGGCCGATGGGTCGAGGATGGGTCTATCCCCGCGCATAAAGAGCTGAGCGACGGTCTCATCCGCCGCATCTGTTACGAAAACGCCCGGGACTGGTTCTTGCCCTTACGTTAAGCCCTCTACTCGATCTCGGCTGTCGCCTCAATTTCGACCAAGGCGTCATCTTCGATCAGACCGGCGACCACGACCATCGACATTGCCGGAAAATGACGTCCCATGACCTTTCTGTAGGTCGCTCCAATTTCACGCTGACGGGCGAGGTATTCCTTCTTGTCAGTCACAAACCAGGTCAAACGGACGATATCCTCGGCCTTACCGCCGGCTGCAAGAACGACATCAAGTATGTTCCTGAGCGCCTGTTCCATCTGCCCGATGAAATCATGGGTCTCAAAAACCTGGTCGGCATTCCAGCCGATCTGACCGCCGATATGCAAAACGCCTTTGCGGCTTAAGACACCGTTGGCATAGCCCTTCGCCGGGGCCCAGCCGTCGGGATGAATGATTTTGTGGCTCATAATGCGTCTTTCTTATTTGCCCGGGACTTAAGAGACAAACTCCCTAGATCCCGAGATATTTTTCTCCGGTCTCCGCGTCCAAATCCGCCATCCGGCCTGACCAGACCGTTCGGCCCCGTTCCAGGATGACACCCTGATCGGCGACCTGCTGCAGTTCTTTCAAAGACTTGTCGACCAAGAGGATCGACAGTCCACTGCTGTTCTTCAAATGGCTGATGGCCGCCCAAATTTCCTGCCGAATGATCGGGGCAAGGCCTTCCGTCGCCTCGTCCAGGATGACGAGGATCGGATTGGTCATCAGGGCCCGGCCGATCGCCAACATTTGCTGTTCACCGCCAGAAAGCGAGGCAGCCTTCTGGTTCCGGCGTTCAGCCAGACGCGGAAACAACTCGGCGACCTTGGCGAAGTCCCAGGTGCCGGGACGAGCTGCAGCAGTCAGGTTCTCCTCAACCGACAGATCGGCAAAGCACCGCCGACCCTCAGGCACCAACCCCACGCCAAGGCGCGCAACCTTGTAGCTCGGCATCCCGCCAATCACCTTGTCCTTGAACCGGATTTCTCCGCCGGACGGCAACATGCCGCAAATCGTCTTGACCGTTGTTGATTTGCCCATGCCGTTGCGGCCCATCAAGGCGACCACTTCGCCTTCGCCGATCGACAAAGACACGTCAAACAATGCCTGACTGGGACCATAACTGGCCGTGACATTGGAGAGAGCCAAAAGCGCACTCATGCTTCGTCTCCCAGATAAGCATCGCGCACATCTTTGTTCGCGCGGATTTCCTCAACTGTGCCGGTTGCGATGACTTTGCCGTAGACCAGCACGCTAATCCGGTCGGCCAATGCAAAAACCGCGTCCATGTCATGTTCAACCAACAGGATCGGCGCCTGATGGCGAAGATCGCCAAGGAACTCGGTCAGCCGCTTGGAACCCTCCGTACCAAGGCCTGCCATGGGTTCATCCATCACAAAGGCTTTCGGTTTCAGTGTCAGGGCAACGGCCACTTCCAGCTGGCGTCTCTGACCATGGCTGAGTTCTGCCGTGCGTGTCTTTGCATGATCTTGAAGACCGACGCGCTCCAAAGCCTCCATGGCCGTGTCCAAAAGATCCTGGTCTTTGAGAACCGGCTTGAAAAAACGCCACGGATTTCCCTGACCACCCAGCGCACCCAGCACCGCATTTTGAAGAACTGTGTCTTCCATCGCGAGTGCTGAGATCTGGAAAGTCCGTCCGAGCCCGGCGCGGGCCCGTAGTTCCGTCGGCAGATCAGTGACGTCCTCTCCCAACAGCTTGACCGTTCCCGTATCCGGCTTGAGTCCGCCACAGATCTGCTTGATCAAGGTCGATTTCCCGGCCCCGTTCGGTCCGATGATCGCGTGGATTTCTCCCGCCATCAGATCAATGGAAACGTCGTCACTGGCCTTCAGCGCTCCGAAACTCTTGGAGATGCCCTGTGTTGCGAGAATTGCCTCAGTCATGGGCCACCTCCCGGCCGAGCAGCATGCCGATGATGCCGCCGCGTGCGAACAGCACGACGCCGAGCAACAGAACACCCAAATAGATGTGCCAATAGTCAGACAAGTCGCCAAGGATGTGCTCAAGCGCCACAAAGACAACCGCTCCGACAACCGGGCCATAGAGCCGGCCAAGCCCGCCGAGGATAATGAAGATGATCAGCTCCCCGGACATCTGCCAGGAGAACATGGTCGGGCTGACGAACCGGTTGAGGTCCGCGAAGAGCGCCCCGGCAAGACCGGTGATCGCACCGGACAGGACGAATGCAACCAGCCGCAGACGCATTGGATTCAGACCAACGGTTTCGACCCGGTCCGGCACCTGGCGTGCCGCATTGAGTGCAAGGCCAAATGGCGAGCGTTGCAATCGTGCGGCAAAGAACATCACCGCAGCCAGGATAACAAAGCACAAGGCATAGAACTGGATCGGAACGAGCGTATTCACGCCCGGAAAGCCATTGCGGACATAGATCGACAAGCCGTCTTCACCGCCATAGGCACTCCAGCTGATCGCGAAGAAAAAGAACATCTGTCCGAATGCCAGCGTGATCATGATGAAGTAAACGCCGGAGGTTCTCAGTGACAGGAGGCCAATGAAATAGGCCACAACGGACGACAGAACCACGGCAACCAGCCAGATCACCGGCATGGATTTGGTGCCCTCGATAACGAAGGGCCATTCCATCAATGGGGTGTAAGTCTGCGCATGATGGGCAAGAATACCCATCGCGTAACCGCCAATTCCGAAGAAGACGGCGTGTCCAAGGCTGACAAGACCGCCAAGACCAAGGGCGATGTGTAGACCGACTGCTGCCAGCGCAAGAATGACGGCGCGGGTGGCAAGGGTCACGGTGAACGGTTCACCGGAAAAATGCGCCCAGAGCGGAACAAGGGCCAGCGCGGCGAGCGCGGCCGAGTTGAACAGTGTTTCCCGGGTCATGCACGCGCTCCAAACAGACCGGTTGGGCGCAACACAAGGACTGCAGCCATCAGGATGTAGATGGACATGGAGGCGATCGAAGATCCGATGGAAGTGGCCGTTGCCGGGCTGAAGAAGAGTTTCATCAGCTCAGGCAAGAAGATGCCGCCGAGCGTATCCGTGAGGCCGACCAGGATCGCGCCAATGAGCGCGCCCTTGATCGAGCCAATGCCGCCGATGACGATCACAACAAAAGCCAAAATCAGGACAGGCTCACCCATGCCGACCTGAACCGACTGGATGGCTCCGACAAGCGCTCCGGCAAGACCTGCAAGTGCGGCCCCGAGTGCAAAGACGATGGTGTAGAGCTTGGCAATGTCGACACCAAGTGCTGCGATCATTTCGCGATCGTTTTCCCCGGCCCGGATCTGGATCCCGAGGCGGGTGCGCGAAATCAGGAGGAACAAACCGGCTGCGACAAGCAATCCAACGATGATCAGCGTCAACCGGTAAAGCGGATACTCAATGCCGCCGGGCAGTGTCACCGGTCCGGACAACGCGTCCGGAATATCCAAGAAGAGCGGAAAAGAGCCGAACAGCCAACGCGTGCCTTCCGAAAAGATCAGGATCAGTGCGAAAGTCGCGAGCACTTGATCCAGGTGATCCTTCGTATAAAGCCGCCGGATGACAACAAGTTCGACGAGGGCTCCGGCTATGGCAGCCCCGGCCAGCGCCGCGATCAATCCCAACAGGAACGATCCGGTCGCTCCGGCAACAGCTGCGGCGCAAAAGGCCCCGATCATGTAGAGCGATCCATGAGCCAGATTGATCAGCCCCATCACTCCGAAGATTAGCGTCAGACCTGCGGCCATCAGGAACAACATGATCCCGAATTGGAGGCCGTTCAAAATCTGCTCTATCAGCAATATCAAAGACATGCAGTTCCACCCGAAAGCTGGCCCCGGTCGAATGACCGAGGCCAAACATCACCTTACATTTTGCACTCGGACCAATAGGCATCTGAATGGCTGTTCAGCGCCTTGCCGATGATCTTGTTGGTGAAGACATCGCCTTCCTTGATGACTTCCCGGACGTAGATATCCTGAATCGGATGATTGTTGGGGCCGAATCTGAATTCGCCGCGCGTGCTCTTGAAATCAGCTTCCTGAAGCGCTTCCCGGAAAGCATCCGCATCCTTCACGTCAGCTTTTGCCATTGCGGAGAGCAGCAGGTTCGCAGTGTCAAACCCCTGAGACGCGTAAAGCGACGGCAAACGGCCATATTCCACTTGGAAGCTCTCGACGAATGCTTTGTTGACCGGAGTGTTGATGTCCTTGGACCATTGGCTGGTGTTGCGGACACCAAGCGCCGCATCGCCGACAGCCTGCAGGATGCCTTGGTCAAAGGAGAACGCAGGTCCAACAACCGGAAGGTCGATGCCGCTCCCGGCATACTGTTTCAGGAATGAGATGCCCATGCCGCCTGGAAGGAAAAAGTAGACGCTGTCTGCACCGGACGCCCGGATTTGCGCCAGTTCGGCCGCATAATCGGTTTGCCCCAGCTTGGTGTAGAGCTCGCCTGCCAAATCGCCTTTGTAGAGACGCTTGTAACCTGTGAGCGCATCTTTGCCAGCCGGATAGTTCGGCGCGAGAATGAAGCTGTTCTTGTAGCCTTCGACATTCGCAAACGCACCGGCGGCTTCATGCAGGTTGTCGTTCTGCCAAGCCACATTGAAGTAGTTCGGGTGACACCCCTTGCCGGCCAACATGGACGGGCCAGCGTTCGGCGACAGATAGAACTTTCCCTGCGCCGTTACGGATGGGATTACCGCCATGGCAAGGTTCGACCAGATGAGACCGGTCAGAACGTCCACATTTTCGGCCTGCACAAGTTTGTCGGCAAGCTTCACGGCGACATCCGGCTTGCGCTGATCGTCTTCAATGATGACTTCAATCTCTTCATTGCCGGACTGCTTGACCGCCAGCATGAAGCCATCGCGAACATCGATGCCAAGACCGGCACCGCCGCCGGACAAGGTGGTGATCATACCGACCTTCACCGGCTCTGCAGACGCCGCAGCAACGCTGAGGCTGAGTGCGGCAACCGCCGCAAGTAGTGTTTGTTTCATGTTGGTTCTCCTAAAGAATTTGACCTGCTGTTCCCGAGTTACGTGGCTCTGCGGCGTCTTTGACCGTCTAAAATCACGGGGCCATGTTTGATCCCCGACGCTGCCCAAACGCCGGTTTATTCTGAGTGCTGTCCTACAACTCTTCCCGAAGCCGAAACCTTTGAACCTTCCCGGTCGCCGTTTTCGGCAATGTGTCGGTGAAAATGATGGAGCGCGGATATTTGTAAGGTGCGATGACCGCTTTCACGTGATCCTGCAACGCCTTGGTGAGCTGGTCCGTTGGTTCATTGCCCTCAACCAGGACAATGTGTGCCTGAACGATGGACCCGCGATCCGCGTCCGGCATGCCGATGACGGCACACTCCAGAACTGCATCATGGGCCAAAAGCGCGGCCTCCACCTCCGGTCCAGCGATGTTGTAACCCGCCGAAATGATCATGTCGTCATTGCGCGCTGCAAAGTGCAAATGCCCGTCTTCGCTCATGGAGAAGCTGTCGCCAGTGATGTTCCAGCCATCGACGACATAGTTTTTCTGACGTTCATCCGCGAGATAGCGGCATCCGGTCGGACCGCGCACGGCCAACCGTCCGACGTCGCCAGGCGCGACGGGTTCTCCATCCTGACCAACGATCTTGACCTCGTAGCCCGAGACCGGTTTTCCGGTACACGCGGGTTTATGATCATCAAACCGGTTGGAGACAAAAATATGCAGCATTTCGGTGGCCCCGATGCCGTCGAGCATCGGTTTCCCTGTCTTTGCCATCCAGGCGTCATAGACCGGTGCCGGAAGCGTTTCACCCGCTGAGACTGCCGCCCGCAAGGACGAGAGATCTGCGCCTTCTTCCATCGCCTGCAACATGACCCGGTAGGCCGTTGGCGCCGTAAAGCACACCGTTGCCTTATAGGTCTGGATGATCTCGATCATGTTCGGCGGAGAAGCGTTCTCCAGAAGCGTGGCTGCTGCCCCAAAGCGCAGCGGGAAGACCGCCAGACCGCCAAGCCCGAAAGTGAAGGCGAGCGGCGGAGACCCGACAAATACATCATCCTGTGTGACGCCGAGCACTTCCTTGGCATAGCCATCCGCAATGATCAGGATGTCCCGGTGGAAATGCATTGTCGCCTTCGGCGATCCTGTGGACCCGGAAGTAAATCCCAGCAGGGCGACATCGTCCCGGCCAGTATTGACCGCGTCAAACCGGACGGATTTGGTCAGTGCAAGACGGTCGAGTTCGGCATCATGGTTGGACGTGCCGTCAAAGCCGATGACTTTTTTAAGATATGACGATGTCTTGGCGCAGGCGACCATCTCGTCCATCAACCGTGTGTCACACAGTGCGAACTCGATTTCGGCCTTGTCGACGATCTTGGCAAGTTCCCCGGCGCGCAGCATCGGCATTGTGTTAACGACAACAGCCCCGGCCTTGGTCGCCGCCAGCCAGCAGGCCACCATCGCCGGATTGTTGGCCGAGCGGATCAGAACACGGTTACCAGGCTTCACGCCCAGATCTTCCACCAGCGCATGGGCGAGGCGGTTCGTCCAGTCAGAGAGTTCCTTGTAGGTCCGGCGACGGCCATTGCCGATCAACGCTGTGTGATCCCCGAAGCCCTTCTCGACCATCTTGTCGGTGAGCTCAACGCCAACGTTGATGTGATCGGGATAGTCAAATCCATCCAGAAGAAACTCCGGCCATTGATCCTGAGGCGGAAGGTTGTCCCGGGCAAAGGTGTCGGTGTGAGCGGTGGGACCCAGCATTGGCTATCCTCCCTGATTGGCGCTGTCGGCGGCAAAAGCGCTAAGTATCTGACGTGCAATGACGATTTTTTGGACGTCCGTTGCGCCCTCATAAATGCGCAAGGCCCGGATCTCGCGATAAAGCTTCTCAACCGTCTCACCGGAGCGCACACCATCACCGCCATGCAGCTGCACGGCCTTGTCGATCACTTGCTGCGCTTGCTCAGTCGCGAAAAGCTTGGCCATCGCCGCTTCCCGGGTGACGCGCGGCGCGCCGCTGTCCTTGGCCCAGGCAGCCCGGTAGATCAGCAAAGCAGCTGCATCCACATCAAGCGCCATATCAGCGATATGCCCCTGCACCATCTGAAGATCGGCGAGCGGTGCGCCCTGGATCGTACGTGCCGTTACCCGGTCAAGCGCCTCGTCCAGTGCCCTCCGGGCAAAGCCCAGTGCGGCAGCAGCGACGGTGGAGCGGAAGATGTCGAGCACGGACATCGCGATCTTGAAACCATCGCCCGGATTGCCAATCAGGTCGGATTTTTTGACCCGGCAATCGGTGAAACGCAGTGTTGCCAGCGGATGCGGGGCAATCGTGTCCAGACGTTCGGCAACTTCAAATCCTTGACGATCCGGCGTTACCACAAAAGCCGACAACCCCTTGGCGCCGGGCGCGTCGCCGGTGCGAGCAAACAGCGTATAAACGTCGGCGATACCGCCGTTTGAGATCCAGGTCTTTTCCCCGTTCAGGACGTAGCTGTCGCCGTCGTCGGTTGCGGTCATGGTCGAGTTGGCGACATCAGAGCCTGATTGCGGTTCGGTGAGCGCAAATGCGGAGATCGCTTCTCCCGATCGGGTTTTCGGCAGCCAGGCAGCTTTTTGCTCTGCGGTTCCAAACAGCGACAGGGCCCCAGTGCCAAGACCCTGCATGGCCAAGGCAAAATCGGCCAACCCATCATGTCGCGCAAGAATTTCTCGGGAGAGGCACAGGCTGCGGACATCCAGCGGAGCGCCGCCTTCGGACGCTGTCGCCTGAAGCCATCCGGCAGAGCCCATCGCCTTGACGAGGGACCGGCAGGCCTGGTCGGTGTCAGAATGATCGACGTGAAGTCCTTTGGCAAAGGCCTCGAGGTCTTCAGCCAGTTTGCGATGCCGGTCTTCGAAGAACGGCCAGGACAGGAAACTCTTGTCTGCCATCAGTTGCCCTCGAACACCGGTTTTTCCTTGTTGACGAAGGCGTTGTAGGCCCGCTCGAAATCCCCGGTCTGCATGCAGATCGCCTGCGCCTGGGCTTCAGCCTCCATCGCCTGTTCAATGGACATCGACCATTCCTGTGCGAGCATGGTCTTGGTCATCATGTGCGCAAAATTCGGCCCGGCCACAATCCGCCCGGCAAAGGCAACGGCTTCACCTTCCAACGCATCTGCAGCGACAAGACGATTAAAAAACCCCCAGCGTTCGCCTTCCTCGGCGCTCATGGAACGGCCGGTGTAGAGCAGCTCCGCCGCCCGGCCCTGACCAATGATCCGGGGAAGTATCGCGCAGGCGCCCATGTCACAGCCTGCAAGGCCTACACGGGTGAACAGGAAAGCGGTTTTTGCTTCCGGCGTGGCAAAGCGCAGGTCGGAAGCCATGGCAATGATCGCCCCGGCGCCGACACAGACCCCATCGATTGCAGCGATCACCGGCTTGCCGCAATTGACAATTGCCTTGACCAGATCTCCGGTCATGCGCGTGAAGGCAAGCAGCTCCTTCATCGACATCCTGGTTAGCGGCCCGATGATGTCGTGGACATCGCCGCCGGAGGAGAAATTGCCGCCATTCGGCAGGAACACTACGGCATGAATGTCGTCGCGATAGACCAGGTCCCGGAACCAGTCGCGCAGCTCGGCATAGCTTTCGAAGGTCAGCGGGTTTTTCCGCTCCGGCCGGTTGAGCGAGACCCGCGCGATGCCGCCGTCGACGGACAGATTGAAGTGATTCGGGGCATCGGTCATGGGCGGCCTGCCTTTTTCTGTGCTGTCTCCGGCTCGCCGGAAGATACAAATTGTTCAAAGATCTCGTTGCAAGCGGCGATGGCAGTGCGGTCGAGACCGCCCATCAGCTCATCGATCCAACCTTCGTGCCTGGCGGCCAGATCTGCGAAAACCGCGTGCCCTTCTGACGTCAGCTTGACCCGGTTGGCGCGTTTGTCTCCCGGAACCGCCATGCGGGCCGCATGACCGTCCTCGACCAGACGCTCAACGATGCCGGTGACATTGCCGTTGGAGACTTTCAGAAACGCGGAAATCTCGCTCATCTTCAGCCCTTCCGGATAGCGCGACAGGGCCGACAGGACATCAAAACGCGGCAGCGTCGTGTCGCATTCATCGCGCAAACGCCGGCGAAGTTCGGTTTCAATGCCAGATGTTGCCTTGAGCAAGCGAAGCCAGAGACGCAGCCGGGATTTGGAGATCGGCTCCGGGGAGGTGTCATGCGTGGCCATCAGATCTCGCCTCCCGAAAGGCTGAGCGCGTGTCCGTTAACGCTGGCCGCTCCGTCGGAACACAGCCACAGCGCCGTTTCGGCAACTTCGCGCGGCTGGACGAACCGGTTCTGCGGATTGATCTTGCGCAGTGTTCCAGCGGCCGCCTCCCGGTCCATTCCGGTCTTTTCCATAATGTTTTCAATGGAACGCTCCAGCATGGGCGTTTCGAGAAAGCCTGGGCAGATCGCATTGACTGTGATCCCCGTGCGTGCCAATTCGACAGAAAGCGACCGGGTCAGGCCGACAACACCGTGTTTGGCGGCGCAGTAGCCGGAAACATATGGATAGCCTTTGAGACCCGCTGTTGAGGCAATCGCGATCATCCGGCCCCACCCGGCATCCTTCATATCGTCCAGCGCAGCCTGGAAGGAGAACGCAACGCCGGTCAGATTGACCGCGAGATTGGCGTTGAAGGCCTCGGGCGACATCTTGGAAAACGGCACGCTTTCCGTTGCACCCGCATTGGCGACAACAACTGAAATCGGACCTTGCTGCTCCCGGGCAGCCTCGAAAGCCAGTTTGATCGCGGCCGGGTCCGAGACATCACACACCTGATACGGCAGTTTCTGCGCGGCGAGCTTTTCCGCATTCCGGCCCATGATGGTGACTTTGGCGCCGGCCGTCTTAAAGGCGTGCGCGATTTCCGCGCCGGCCCCGGATCCGCCGCCCGTCACGATCACATGTTTGCCGGCAAGCGTCATACCTTGCCCACCGTTTCGGCGTTTTTGTCCGCAAGCCGCCACAGCTGATCGCGGCCCGCGAGATACGGCAGCGGCCAATCGGGTGCCGCGCGATCGCCAATCTTGGCACCCTCATGCAGCGTCCAGTAGGGATCGGTCAGATGCGGACGGCCGACGGCCACCAGATCCGCGCGGCCTGCCATCAGGATCGAATTTGCGTGATCGGCCTCGAAAATGTTGCCGACGGCCATCGTGGTCAGGCCCGCCTCATTCCGGATGCGGTCGGAGAATGGCGTCTGGAACATACGGCCATAGACCGGCTTGGCGTCAATCGTCGTCTGACCGGCAGAGACGTCGATCAGATCGGCACCCGCGTCAGCGAACATGCGCGCGATCTCGATGGCTTCGTCCGGTGTGACGCCGTCTTCGCCAACCCAGTCGTTTGCGGAGATGCGGACCGACATGGGTTTTTCTTCGGGCCAAACAGCGCGCATGGCTTTCAAGACTTCCAGCGGATAGCGCATCCGGTTTTCAAGGCTGCCGCCATAGTCATCGGTCCGGACATTCGAGACCGGCGAAATGAAGGACGACAACAGATAGCCGTGCGCGGCATGAAGCTCGATCATGTCGAAACCGGCGCGGTTCGCCATTTCAGCCGAAGCAACAAACTGATCACGGATCTGGTCCATTTCCGCGCGGGTGATTTCGCGCGGGGCCGCATTACGCGACGACCAGGGAATTGCGGAAGCCGAAACCAGATCCCAGTTGCCGTCTTCAAGCGGCAAATCCATGCCTTCCCAGCCGAGATTGGTCGAGCCCTTGCGGCCGGAATGACCGATCTGGCAGGCAATCTTTGCGTCCGTGTTTCCATGCACAAAGTCGGTGAGGCGCCGCCAGGCGGTCTCGTGCTCCGGAGCATAGAGCCCCGGGCAGCCCGGCGTGATGCGGCCTTCCGGGCTGACACAGGTCATCTCGACATAAACAAGACCGGCGCCACCCTTGGCCCGTTCGCCATAATGGGTCAGGTGCCAATCGGTCGGGCAACCCTCCACGGCCTTGTACTGCGCCATCGGCGAGACCACGATCCGGCTTTTCAGTTCCATCTCACGCAATTTGAATGGCGCAAACATCGGCGCGCGCGGCGGCGTGTTCTCATTGTCTGCGACCGGCAGGCCAGCATCTTTCCGGGCCTCGCCCATAAACCAGCTTTCAGCGCTTGCCAGCCATTTCGGATCCCGCTCGCGCAGGTTCTCATGGCTGATCCGCTGGGACCGGGTGAGCAGCGAATAATTCAGCTGGACGGGATCAAGATGGAGGTAGCGCTCGACATTTTCGAACCACTCCAGCGAGTTGCGCGCAGCAGACTGCAGGCGCAAGACTTCCAGGCGGCGCTGATCCTCATAAATCGCAAATGCTGAAGCCAGATCCGGCTCGCTGTGAAGTAGATCCGCCAGCGAAATGGCGGATTCCAGAGCAAGCTTTGACCCGGAGCCGATGGAAAAGTGCGCCGTCGCGGCCGCATCGCCCATCAGGACGACGTTCTCGTGGGACCATTTCTCACACAGCACCCGCGGGAACTGGATCCAGGCGGATCCGCGAATGTGGTTGGCGTTGGTCATCAGGCTATGGCCGCCAAGATGATCCTTGAAGATCTCTTCGCAGGTCTTGATGCTTTCCTGCTGGCTCATGTCAGCAAAACCAAAGGCTTCGAAGGTCTCCGGCATGCATTCAACAATGAACGTCGCCGTGTCATCGTCGAACTGATAGGCGTGCGCCCAGACCCAGCCGTGTTCTGTCTTTTCGAAGATAAAGGTGAACGCATCGGAGAAGGTCTGATGGGTGCCGAGCCAGACAAAGTGGCATTTACGCACATCAATGTCCGGCTTGAATGTATCAGCGTAAAGCGTGCGGGTTTTGGAATTCAAACCGTCAGCGGCAACGACCAGATCATAGTCCTTGCGGTAATCTTTGGCACTGCCGACTTCGGTTTCGAATTTCAATTCAACACCGAGTTCGCGGGCACGCTCCTGCAGCAAGAGCAAGAGTTTCTTGCGGCCGATGCCGCAGAAGCCGTGACCGCTGGACAGCTGTTTTTCCTGGCCGACCAACAGCGCGATGTCATCCCAATAGGCAAAATTCGCGCGGATTGTTTCCGCGCTGACCGGATCGTTGACAGCCAGATTGTCGAGGGTTTCATCGGACAGAACCACGCCCCAGCCGAAGGTGTCGTCCGCCTTGTTGCGCTCAATCACGGTGATCTCGTGAGAGCTGTCCCGCAGCTTCATCGAAATGGCGAAGTAAAGACCGGCCGGTCCGCCTCCAAGACACACGATGCGCACGTTCATTCTCCCCGGATCTGATCTTAGCCAAAACGTCTGGGACTGATCCTGCGCTCGATTTTCAGATATTTCAAGTATGAAATTTTATATTTAAAATATATCGCGATGCAGTACGCACTGAATAAAGGGATTGGGGCGGGTTTGGACGCCTAGCCAAAAATGTTCTGCGAACGAGTGGATCCCGGATCGCCGCTCCGCTGCGTCCGGGATGACACCAAGGTGAAAATCAGAACAAGCCGCCCCCTCAAATACACCGCCCGCCGTCGACTTCCATGGCGACGCCGGTGATCATCGAGGCTTCGTTCGAGCAGAGATAGCAGGCCGCGTTGCCGAGATCTTCGGGTGTCGAAAAGCGGCCGATCGGGATGGTGGAGAGGAATTTTGCCCGCATTTCCGGCGTGTCCTCGCCCATGAAACTTTTCAGAAGCGGGGTTTCGCCGGCAACCGGGCAAAGCGCGTTGACGCGCACGCCCTTCGGCGCCAGTTCAACCGCCATTGTCTTCGTTGCGGTGATCATCCAGCCCTTGGAGGCGTTGTACCAGTTGAGGTTCGGGCGCGGGCTGAGACCGGCCGTGGAGGCGACATTCAGGATCGCGCCGGAGCCGCGCTCGATCATTCCCGGCACAAAATGCTGGGCCATCAGATAGACGGACTTACAGTTGACCGCCATCACCTTGTCGAATTCGTCCTCGGTGACGTCCTGCATCGGCTTCGGCAGATGGGTGATCCCGGCATTGTTGACCAGAATGTCGACACCGCCGAGCTGGGAGGCCGCAGTTTGTGCAAGCTCCGAAACGCTGTCGTTGCTGGCCACATCGGCTTTTGTGGCGAAGCCACCAACCTCAGATGCAACCTGTTCCGCCAACTCGAGATTTAAATCCGCGATCAGCACCTTGGCGCCCTCAGTCGCGAATTTGCGCACGATGCCAGCACCAAAGCCGGACGCACCACCGGTGACAATCGCTGTTTTGCCCTGCAATCTCATGGGTCCAACTCCCTTAAATCATTTATCGTTTTGAAGATCAGCCGTGATAGGCGGCGACGGTTTTCAGCGTGGTGAAGCCGTATAGAGCCTCAAAGCCCTTTTCCCGGCCATGCCCGGACTTGCCCATGCCGCCGAAGGGAAGTTCCACGCCGCCGCCCGCGCCATAATTGTTGATGAAGACCTGACCGGTGCGAATCTTCTTCGCAAGCCGCATTTGACGGGCACCGTCCCGGCTCCAAATGCTGGCAACGAGGCCGTAGTCGGTCCCATTGGCAATCGCGACGGCTTCGTCCTCATCATCAAAGGGGATGATCACCTGTACCGGCCCGAAAATCTCGTCGCGGGCCAGAACATGATCCGGTTGGACCCCGGCAAAGAGCGTTGGCGTCACATAGCTGCCGCCCTCTGGCGCATCCTGCAAAACGCCTTCAGCGGCTTTTTCCAGATCCGCGCCCCGGTCGATGAAGGTTGAGACGATGCCTTGCTGCTTTTTCGAAATCAGCGGTCCGACATCGAGATCGGAGAGCGCCGGTCCAACCTTGAGTGCGCCGTAGCGCCCAGCCATACGTTCCACGACCTGTTCGTAGAGACCACGCTGCACCAGAATACGCGAGGAGGCCGAACAGGTCTGACCCGCGTTCTGGATCCCGGCATTCACCAGGAACGGCAGGGCCGCGTCGAGATCGGCATCATCAAAGACAAGCTGCGGTGATTTTCCGCCAAGCTCTAGGGTGACCGGAATGACGTTTTTGGCAGCTGTCGTTTGAATGTGCACCCCGGTCGCAACGGAACCGGTAAAGCTGACATGATGAATGCCCGGATGGGACGAAAGCGCAGCGCCCGCCTCCGATCCGAGACCCGGCACGACGTTCAAAACCCCGTCCGGCAAACCCGCCGCCTTGGCAAGGTCGGCGAAGGCGAGGGCTGTCAAGCAGGCGTCTTCGGCAGGTTTCAAGACACAGGCGTTGCCAGTTGCAAGGGCAGCGCCAATCGACCGGCCAATGATCTGCATCGGATAGTTCCACGGAACGATATGGCCGGTAACGCCGTGCGGTTCGCGCAGGGTGTAAACCGTGTAGCCGTCGAGATAGGGAATGGTCTCGCCGTGGAGTTTGTCTGCAGCGCCACCATAGAATTCCAGATAGCGGGCAAGGGCAATTGCGTCGGCGCGGGCCTGTTTAAGTGGTTTGCCGACATCAATCGCCTCAATCCGGGCAAGATCTTCGACCTTTTCCAAGACCAGTTCGCGCAGTTTGAAGAGAATCCGTCCGCGCTCGACCGCTGTCGTTTTGCCCCAAACGCCGTGCCGGGCCGCTTCTGCAGCTGCAACGGCGGCGTCAATGTCCTCCGATGTGCCCCGTGCAATTGCCCCAATCTCTTCCCCTGTCGAAGGGTTTAATAGCGGCAGTGTGCCGCCGCCTGCGGGCGCGGTCCATTCACCGTTGATCAGGCACTTGGCCGGATCGAACCACAGATCCAACTCGTTGCGCATCGTTCCTCCTCAGGCCGCGGTGATGTCGGCCGGCAGAACCGGCGCGGCGGCGACCAATTGTTTTGTGTAATCGTGTTTGGGCGCATCAAAGACGGCTCCGGTCGGGCCTTCCTCGACGATTTCGCCGGACTTCATGACCAGCACCCGGTCGGTGATTGAGCGCACGACCGACAGGTCATGGCTGATAAACAGATAGGTGAGATCGAGCCGGTCGCTCAAATCCGCCAGCAAATCCAGAACCTGCGCGCGGACGGAGACATCGAGCGCGGACACCGCTTCATCCAGAATAATCAGATCCGGCTTGATGATCAGCGCCCGGGCAATCGCGATCCGTTGCCGCTGGCCACCACTGAACTCGTGGATGTATTTGTGCCGGTCCTCAGCGGTCAGGCCGACGCTCTCCAGCGCCCCGGCAATTGTCCGGTCCCGCTCCGCGCCCTTCGGTGGGTTGTCCAACAAATGAAATGGCTCGGTGATCAGGCGCTCCACCTTCCAGCGCGGATTGAAGCTGCCGTAAGGATCCTGAAACACCACCTGCATCCTGCGGCGGACCGCAATGTTGGCGTGATGGTGGGTGAAGACCGGTTGGCCATCGAACAGGATCTCGCCGCCCTGGACTTCTTCAAGGCCGAGGATGGCGCGAGTCAGAGTGGATTTTCCGCAGCCGGATTCCCCGACAAGACCAAGGCTTTCGCCCTTTTTGATTTCAAAGCTGACAGTGTTCACCGCCCGGAAGTGGACGGTCTTGCCCCACCAGCCGTGGGTGTGTGTGACATAATCCCGGACAACATTCTGGACCTTCAGAAGCGGTGTCTCCTGTACGAGCCCCTCCCGGTCCGGTACGTGATTTGAGGCGGCAAGCAAAGCCTTGGAATAGGGGTGCTGCATGGTGCGGAAGACCGTGTCTGTAGGTCCCGCTTCAACCACTTCACCGTTCTTCATGATCACCAGATCATCGGCAAGGTCTGCAACGACCGCCAGATCATGGCTGATCAGCATCAGCCCCATGTTGTCTTCCGACACCAGCTTTTTCAAAAGCTCCAGAATTTGAGCTTGGGTGGTGACGTCGAGCGCAGTCGTCGGCTCATCCGCTATCAGGAGCTTTGGCCGCAAGGCAATCGCCATCGCGATCACCACTCGCTGCCGTTGACCGCCGGAGAGTTCATGCGGATAACGGCTCAAAGGAAACTTGTCTTGCGGCAGCTCTGCCCGGCGCAGCGCTTCGGCGGCCCGGACCATCGCTTCAGATTTTGAAACGTTTTCGTGCACCAAAATCGTTTCCGCCACCTGCGCCCCGATGGTTTGAAGCGGGTTGAGCGCGGTCATGGGTTCCTGGAACACCATGCCGACATCCCGCCCCCGAATGCGGCAAAGGTCCCGCTCGCCAAGGGTCAGAACATCTTGTCCGGCAAGCGAAATATTGCCGGAGCACGAGGTGCCATTTGGCAAGAGCTGCATGACGCTGAAGGCCGACATGGACTTGCCCGAGCCACTCTCTCCTATCACACCAAGGATCCGGCCCGGCGCGACCTGCATGGAAACATCTTTGAGGACCGGGATCCCATGGATGGAAAGCGACAGGTTTTCGATCGACAGAAGGCTCATACCCGCGCCCTCCGCAGTTTCGGATCGAGGATGTCCCGCAGTCCGTCGCCCATGAGGTTGAGACCAAGCACCGTCAACAGGATCGCCAGCCCTGGAAACAGCGCCAGATGCGGAGCCAGGGAGATCATCGTCTGACTGTCAGCCAGCATCCTACCCCAGCTTGCCGTTGGTGGCTGAGCGCCGAGACCGACATAGCTCAGACCGGCTTCGGCCAGAATGCCGAGCGAAAACTGGATGGTCCCTTGCACGATCAGCAGGTTCGCGACATTCGGCAGGATGTGTTCCAGCGATATGCGGGCCGGCCCTTTGCCGGCGACTCTTGCCGCCAGAATGTAGTCGCGGTTCCAAAGGGACAGCGCGGCGCCGCGCGTCAGACGGGCGAAAACCGGGATGTTGAAGATACCGATCGCAATGATGGCGTTAAGCGCGGATGCCCCGAACACCGCTGTAATCATCACCGCGATCAAAAGGCTCGGGAAAGCAAACACCAGATCGTTTGCGCGCATGATGATTTCATCCAGCCAACCGCCTTTGCGGGCGGCGGCGGCCAGACCAAGAGGCACCCCGACGGACATGCCGATGCCGACAGCGACAAGCGCAACGGCAATGGACGTGCGGGCACCGACCATGATCATGCTCAAGATGTCCCGGCCGAACTGATCCGTGCCCAACCAGTGCTCCCAGCTTGGCAGCTTCATCCGGTTTGCAATGTTCAAGACGGTCGTATCATACGGCACCCAGGCAAGGCTGATGAGGGCAGCCGCGACGAACACAAGTGACAGAAACAGGCCCGGCAATAGGGTGCGGCTGTGAAAGAGGACACTCATCAGCGGCGCCTCCGCAGGCGGGGATCAACCCAGGCATAGGCCATGTCGACCGCGAAATTGACGATGATCACCGCAAATACAAGCAGCATCACCACGCTTTCAACGACAATGAGATCGCGGGCGCTGATCGACTGAAACACCAGACGGCCGAGGCCGGGCAAAAAGAAGACATTTTCTATGATGATCGCCCCAGCCAGCAGGAAGGAGAATTGCAGGCCGAGGATGGTGAGCACCGGGATCAGGGCGTTGCGAACGGCATGACGCCAGAGCGCCTGCCCTTTTGTCAGCCCCTTCGCGCGTGCTGTCCGGATGAAGTCTTCACTCAGCGTGTCCAACAAACTGGACCGCATTACGCGTGTCAGGATGCTGGCTTGCGGCAACGCCAGCGCGATCGCGGGCAAGGTCAGAGCCTTCATGCCTGCGAAAAACCCGGCGTCCCAGCCCGGAAATCCGCCTGCGGAAAACCAACGCAGATTGATCGCGAAGACCAGCACCATCAGCATCGCAAACCAGAAGTTCGGGATTGCGACGCCAAGCTGGGTGACACCCATAACAGACGCATCGGCGGCCGAGCCTCTGCGGGAAGCCGCCCAGATACCCGCTGGGAAGGCGATCAGTGTGCTGAGCGTGAGGGCGTAAATCGCCAGCGGCAGAGAGACCCACAACCGGTCACCGATCATCTCGGACACGGGCGTCCGGTAGGTATAGGAAATACCAAAGTCTCCAACCAACAGCCCGCCGGCCCAGGACAGGTACCGTTGAAAGATGGAGCCCGTCAGTCCCAATTCTTCGCGGAGCGCCTGAAGCGTATCTTCCTGCGCATTGAGGCCGAGCATGTAAGCCGCCGGATCGCCCGGCACGACTTCGAGCGCCAGAAAAATCACAATCGACGCAGCGACCAGGCTCAAGCTCAAAGACAACAGACGTTTTAGAAAATAGTGGAGCATGGACTTTCTGTTCGGCAACCGGCAAAGGCCGCCCTTGCCATGGCGTTAACTTCGGCTTGGAACGCCGAGCCGGCGCTATGTCATCTGATTTCAATCTCTTCGCAAAACCAAGAGACTGAAGGCTCACCTTGAGGAAGCGTGGCACGGGTTTCACTGTGCCAAGCCCCCTCAAGGTGATGCTTAACTCCGCGTTCCGGTGGGTTGAAATGCGTGAGGAGTTAAGGTCAAGTCGGGATCACTCCTCCCAATAGACAGCCGTCATATCTGCCGCAGGGGTTGGCTGGTTGACCCAAAGGCCCTGGATCTTCGCATTTGCCACTGTTGGGAAGGCCAGCTGGAACAGAAAGCCATTCACATAGTCTTTGGAGAGCATTTCCTGAGCCTGTTTTAAAAGCTCGGACCGCTTTTCCGGATCGTTTTCAGCGGTGAGGTTTTCAAAGAGCTTGTGGAACTCGGGATTGTCATACTGGAAGTAATAATCCGGGCGAGCATAGATGCCGATGTCCATCGGCTCCACATGACTGACGATTGTCAGACCGTAGTCCTTGCCACGGAACACTTGTTCCAGCCACTGCGCCCATTCCAGATTGGAGATCTCGGTTTCAATGCCGACAGCGCGCAGCTGCGCAGCAATGATCTCTCCTCCCCGGCGGGCATAGGAGGGCGGCGGCAGTTTCAGGGTCGTCGTAAATCCGTCCGGGTAGCCCGCTTCCGCCAGCAGCTTCTTGGAGAGTTCCGGGTCGTAGGCGCTGTTGGCGGTCAGATCGACATAGTCCGGATTGTGCGGGGCAAAGTGTGTGCCGATTGGCGTGCCATAGCCGAACATGGCGCCATCAATAATTGCTTGACGGTCGATGGCATGCGCGATCGCCTCGCGCACCTTAACGTTGTCAAGCGGTGGCAGCTTGTTGTTGGTCGACAGGATTGTCTCGCCTTCGGTCGATCCAACCAAAACCTGAAACCGCGGATCGGCTTCAAATTGCGGCAGGTTTTCAGGTGCAGGAAATCCAACAAAAGCATTGACGTCTTCTGCCATCACAGCGGCGAAGGCTGCGGTCGGATCGGAAATGAACTTGAAGGTCACATTGTCCAGTTTGGCAGGCGTGCCCCAATAGTCAGCGTTTTTCTCAAGATCGATCCGGTCGCCCTGAACCCAATTGGAGAATTTGAACGCGCCGGTGCCGACCGGGTTGGTTTTGATGTTTTCAATCGACTCTGGTGCAACGATCACCGCATCGCCCCAGGCCAAGTTGAACAACAGACTGCCATTCGGCTCGGAGAGTGTAACCGCCACAGTCTGCGGGTCGATAACTTCAACGGCTTCAATGCCGGTAAACAACGCTTTTTGCGCATTCTGGCTGTCGTCCGATCGCGCTCGGTCCAGACTGAATTTCACGTCCTCGGCCGTCATATCGGTGCCATCGTGGAATTTGACGCCGGACTGCAGTTTGAAAGTGTAGGTCTTGCCGTCTTCGGAAATCTCCCAGCTCTCGGCAAGGCCGGGCAAGATGGACCCGTCCGGCCCGAACCGGGTCAAACCTTCAAAAACATTTGAATACAAGACCGAATCGATAGCACCGGCAGCCGCACTTGTCGGGTCCAGGTGCGGTGGTTCCAGCTGCATGGCCACCGTGATATCGCTCTTTGCATGGGCCAGCCCCATGCTGACAGACAATGCCAAGGCACTGAGCAAGCCTGTACCAACTTTTCCCAAACGCATAGCTACTCCCCTTTTGCCGTCCCGCTTGCTGCGGCTTCACCAGCAGCCCGGCCAGCGAACATGCAACCACCTTCACTGAACCAAGCGTGTCATTTCGCCAGCATCGGCGTCCGGCTTGTGAACCAAACCCTGAATGCCGGATCCATAGCCTATACAATTTTTGAGTTTGCCGGTCCGGTCAACATGCTTTTGATCATACTTGCCGGGGCTGCCGAGGTGTCTGACCTGTTTGCCTGCGGTCAAAGCGACCGGGCACTCCACGCGCTTCGCGCTTTGTGGCCCGACTTTCGGTCATGCCCAGAACAATCCGGTGAAATTCGCGCACATCGCGGCAAGCTCATTGTTGGCAACTCATCGATAAACTATGCTACGAACTACCTACGGTTCCTACACCGTACAATCACGGTGACTTATGCTTGAGCTCGACCAAATTGCTTACGACCATGCCCCAATGGGCCTGGTGCTGACCGAACATCGGGTCATCCGTACCTGCAACGATACGTTTGCGCAGATGTTCGGATATAAAAAGGAAGATCTTATCGGTCAGAGCTTCCGGCTGCTTTATGGAACGGACCACGAGTTTCATCAGGTGCGGGACATCGGACTGGAGCCCTTGCGGCAGTCCTTGCCGTATTCGGATGAACGTCTCATGCGTCGCGCAGACGGGAGCCGGATCTGGTGCCGGTTCCGGGCCCGGACACTGACGCCGGAGGATCCGTTGGCGCAAACCGTTTTGAGTTTTGCCTTGATAGAAACAAAGGACAGCGGCCCACAGCTCACCAAGCGGGAGCGGGAAGTTGTCCTGTTGTTGTCTCAGGGCAAGACGAGCAAAGAAATCGCCCGTGACCTTGGCCTTTCGCCACGCACGGTCGAGGATGTGCGCGCCCGGCTTTTAAAGAAATTCGAAGTCAAGAATGTCGCCGTTCTGCTCGCCCGTTTGGCAGGTCTGTCTAGGCTCAGGGCCTATTAATTTGATCGAAATGGCGCAGCAAACGGCAATGAGCTAGCCCGTGCGGACCCGCTCGGCTTTCTCCGCTTGGTAGAGCGAAAGGACATCCGTCCGGCGGCAGAGTTCAGTGCCGGAGGTCAAGGCCGTTGCAGCGCCAGCAGCCACCCCCAACCGGAAAGCCTCGTCCATCGGGTGTCCTTCTGTCAGCGACCAGACCAGCGCGCCAACAAAACTGTCGCCCGCACCTACGGCTGACTTTGCCGCAACATGCCGGGCAGGCACCCGCAAGGCCGCGTCCTTGTTGACCAGAAGCGCTCCTTTCGTGCCCAGCGTGACGCTGACGTTATCTGCAGCGCCTTTGTCGACCAGTTCTGTCGCGAAATACCGCACGCCGTCTTCGTCAAGCGGCCGGCCTGCAAGCTTTTGAAGTTCGCCCAGGCTTGGTTTGAACAAAAAGACGTTTCCATGATCAAGCGCTGCCTTCAACGCCGGGCCGGATGTGTCGATGACAAACCGTCCCCCACGCCGAACCACCGGATCAATCATCTTCGCATAGGTGTCTTCCGGTACACCGCGCGGCAAGGATCCGCTGGCCACCACATAGTCCGCATCGGTTTCACCAAGGAGATCAATGATCGGCTGGAGCTCGCCGCCGGCCACCTCCGGCCCTTCCGGTACAAACCGGTATTCAATCCCGGAGGTTTCCTCGTGAACCGCGAACGCCATACGGACGGGATTCGAAATAGGAAACCGGTGCAGGGCAATTCCGGTTTCGGCCAGAAAAGCATCCAGCAGAATTCCCGTTGCACCACCGGAAAGATAGGTCAGTTCCGGATTTCCGCCGAGTTCGGAAATCACCCGTGCAACGTTGACACCGCCACCGCCCGGATCCTGCCGCTGATTGGTGGTGCGCGTCTTGTGCATGGACTGCACCCGCTCCGCATCACAGGACACATCGATGGTGGGGTTAAGTGCGATGCAAAGAACTTTGGTCATGGGATCCGTTTTGCTGGTGTCTCAATTGTTTTGCAAAAGTCTGAGGTCGTTCTCAAGTCCGGTGAACTGCGCAAAAGAAAACCCCTCTCCGAATGGGGAGAGGGGTTCTGGATTTTCGGCTTCATCTGTTGATTCCTCGGCCGCGCGCCGGGGTCACCCTCGATGAGGTCCCGGCTCAGTGCCGGGCCAGCACATACCGAAGGACTGAACGCCAGTTATCACCCAGCCGCAGCCACAGCCCGTTTTGCCATGACCGTCACAAGATTGGCACGGTAAGCCGCCGATCCGTGCAGATCCGACAAGAGGGCATCCGCATTCGGCGCAATACCGGAGACCGCGTCCGCCGACCAGTTGCTGCCAAGAGCCGCTTCCATGTCGCTCATACGGAAAACGCCATCTTGTCCTGCTCCGGTGACGGCAACCTTGACAGATCCATCTGAGCCCTGAGCCACGAACACACCGGCCATGGCATAGCGGGATGCCGGGTTCGGGTATTTGGCATATGCGCTTTTCTGCGCACCCGGGAATTTCACAGACTGAACCACTTCGTCTTCGTCCAGCGCGGTTTCGAACATACCGGTGAAGAAGTCTTCTGCGGAAAGTTCCCGCTGGTTGGTGACGACAGTCGCGCCCAGCGCCACAAGCGCCGACGGATAGTCCGCGGCCGGATCGTTGTTGGCGATGGAACCACCGATAGTGCCCATGTGGCGGACCGCCGGGTCGCCAATGCCGCCTGCCAGAGATGCAAGGCCCGGCAATTTGGACTTTACGATATCGTTGGAGGCAACTTCCGCATGGGTGGTCGCCGCACCAATGGCGACACCCTCGCCGTCAGCGCAGATGCCCTTCATTTCGGCGATCTGGGTCACGTCAACAAGATCAGACGGCGCTGCAAGGCGCTGTTTCATGGTTGGCAGCAGTGTTTGGCCGCCGCCCAGGATCTTGCCGTCGTCGGCCTTAGAAAGCAGATCGGCGGCTTCGGCAGCAGAACCGGCCCGGTGATAGGTTGTTTCATACATTTCAGGGTCTCCCCAAAATAACTTCTCAATTAGGCGGGCGGCGCGAACCGCCCGGAATGATGTTCACGAATGGCCTTATTCGGCTGCCTGCTTCATGCCCGACTGCGCCAGCGCCCAGACCCGCTCCGGCGTTGCCGGCATGGTCAGGTCATTGGAGCCCAGTGCGTCCGTGATCGCGTTGATCACCGCCGGCGGAGAGCCGATCGCGCCAGCTTCACCACAGCCCTTCATGCCGAGCGGATTGCCCGGGCATTCCGTGACATGAGTGGAGAGCTGGTAGGATGGAACGTCGTCGGCACGCGGCATGGTGTAATCCATGTAGGATGCCGTCAAAAGCTGACCACCTTCGTCATAGGCCGCGTTTTCAAGGAGCGCTTGGCCAATGCCTTGCGTGATCCCGCCATGGACCTGGCCTTCCACAATCATCGGATTGATGATCTTGCCGAAATCATCCGCAGCCGTGAAGTTGACGATTTCCGTCTTGCCGGTTTCCGGATCGATTTCCACCTCACAGACATAGGTACCTGCCGGGAAAGTGAAGTTGGTCGGATCGTAGAATGCGCCTTCCTTCAGGCCCGGCTCCATGCCTTCTGGCAGGTTATGCGCGGTGTAAGCCGCAAGCGCGACCTCGGTGAAGGTCAGCTTCTTGTCGGTGCCAGCCACCTTCAGCTCGCCGCCTTCAATCTGGATGTCGCCTTCGGCAGCTTCCATCAAATGCGCTGCGATCTTCTTGGCCTTGGATTCGACCTTGTCGAGCGCCTTGACGATCGCGGACATGCCCACCGCCCCGGAGCGGGACCCATAGGTGCCCATACCGAACTGCACCTTGTCGGTGTCGCCGTGGACGATGGAAACCGAATCGGTGTCGAGGCCAAACCGTTCACTGATCAGCTGGGCAAAGGTGGTTTCGTGCCCCTGACCGTGGCTGTGCGAGCCTGTCAGCACCTCAATGGTGCCAACCGGATTGACCCGGACTTCGGCCGATTCCCAAAGACCGACGCCAGCACCGAGGGATCCGACCGCAGCAGACGGCGCAATGCCGCAAGCTTCGATGTAGCAGCTGAGGCCAATGCCACGCAGTTTTCCGCGGGACGCTGCTTCTGCCTTGCGAGCTGCAAAACCATCGTAGTCAGCCGCCTTCAAGGCCGCATCCAGCGTCGCATCATAGTCGCCGGCGTCGTAACACATGATCACCGGGGTCTGGTGCGGGAAGGCCCGGATGAAGTTCTTCCGGCGAAACTCTGCCGGAGACAGCCCGACTTCGCGTGCCGCCGTTTCCATCATGCGCTCAACCAGATAGGTCGCTTCCGGACGTCCGGCGCCGCGATAGGCATCAACCGGGGTCGTATTGGTGTAAACCGCCTTCACGTTGGCGTGGATTGCCGGAATATCGTACTGGCCCGACAGCAGTGTCGCGTAGAGATACGTCGGTACGGACGACGAGAATAGCGACATGTAAGCGCCAATGTTCGCAACTGTCTTGACGCGGAAGCCAAGGATCTTGTTGTCGGCATCGAGCGCCAATTCCGCCTCGGAGCGGTGATCACGGCCATGCGCATCCGTCAGGAACGCCTCGGTGCGATCCGAGACCCACTTGACCGGGCGCCCAACGCGCTTGGATGCCCAGAGGCAAACCATTTCTTCCGGGTAGATATAGATCTTTGAGCCGAACCCGCCGCCAACATCCGGTGCGATCACTCGCAATTTGTGTTCCGGCGCAACGGCATAAAAAGCGGACAGCACAAGACGCGCCACATGCGGGTTCTGTGATGTGGTGTAGAGCGTATAGTGCTCTTCGGCATCATCATACCCGGCAAGCGCTGCGCGCGGCTCCATCGGATTTGGCACCAGACGGTTGTTGTGAATCTCCATCTTGGTGACGTGAGCGGCCTTTTCAAAGGCTTCGCTTGTGGCTGCCTCGTCGCCAATTTCCCAATCGAAAATCAGGTTGCCTTCCGCTTCCGGGTGGATCTGCGGGGCGCCGTCTTTCAAGGCATCCAGCGGATCAACAACGGCATCGAGTTCTTCGTAATCGACGACAACCGCATCGGCAGCGTCCCGGGCCTGTGCCTGGGTGTCGGCGATGACAACGGCAACGGCCTGGCCGACATGACGGACTATTTCCGGCTCAAGTGCGCGCCAGCCGCCCATTTTCATCGGTGTGCCGTCCTTGGAATGGATCATCCAGCCGCAGATCAGGTTGCCGATCCCGTCGCCAACCAGCTGATCGCCGGTCAAAACGGCATCAACACCCGGCATCGCCAGTGCGGCCGCTGCATCAATACCCGTTACTTTTGCATGTGCGTGCGGGGACCGCACAAAGGCGGCATAGCCCATTCCCGGCATGGTCATATCGTCGGTGTACTTGCCCTTACCGGTGATAAAACGTTTGTCTTCCTTGCGCAGGGCGCGGGCGCCAATCCCTTCTACTGCCATCACTCTCTCCCTAAAACTGTGTGGCTTTGGCCTCTACCGTCTGTGCTGCACCGTTCCTCCCGGCAACACATGGGCAGTCTGGCCGTGTATCCGTCCCATGCACCGCGGTGCATGCGAGATTGCTTCGAGTATCTTGCGTTACTCGGCGGCCTGGGCCATTCCGGCCATTTGGTCAGAAGCGGATTTGATCGCCTTGACGATGTTCTGGTAACCGGTGCAGCGGCAGATGTTACCTTCCAGCTCGTGGCGGATGGTTTTTTCATCCAGGTTGCCGGCGCCATGGCGATTGATCATGTCGATCGCGCTCATGATCATCCCTGGTGTACAGAAGCCGCATTGCAAGCCGTGATGCTCGCGGAAAGCGGCCTGGACCGGATGCAGATTATTCGCACTACCGACGCCTTCCAGGGTAACAACCTCGCTGCCATCGGCCTGAGCTGCCAGCATGGTACACGACTTCACGGCCTTGCCGTTCACATGCACCACGCAGGCCCCGCACTGCGAGGTGTCGCAGCCCACATGGGTTCCGGTCAAACCGCGCACGTCCCGGATCAACCCGACCAGAAGCGTGCGGTCCTCCACGTCTGCCGAAACGGACTTACCGTTCAGCACCATCGACACTTTTGTCATGAACTCTTCTCCCTCAGATACTTCTGGATCAAAACACCCGCGTCCAAAGGGTCTTCGATCCAAATTCCTCCAGCTTACTGCCGGTTGTTCGGCTGGTCCGGTCCGGCTTTTAACTCCAGTCCTGGATCCTCCATCCAGAGACTTTCCAAAAGACCGGACCCAACGTCAACTACCGCCGAAACGGCGGTAGTCAAATTCAGCTGGCCAATGCCAAAACGACAATGAGTCCCGCCAAAGCAATCAACCCCCAGACCATCGGGCCGCCGAACGCACCGCGGCCGGCCGCCGCTTCAATGTTTTCTTCCGCCTTATGCAGCTGGTCTTCGACCGCATGTTCGGCTTCTTCCAACGCATGAACGACCCCGGAAGGTGTGTCTTCAACGGCAAGCCGTTTAGCTTCTTCTGCAACGCCAGGATCCAATTCCTCGGCATTTCCAGCAGATGCCTCTGCAACCGTTTCGGAGGTTTCTTCTACCGCCGGTGCAGGACTGGCAACGGCTTCGGAGAACTTTGCGAAAAAGTCTTCCGCCATTTTCTTCGCTGTGGAATCGATCAGCCGGCTGCCAAGCTGCGCCAGCTTGCCGCCAACCTGCGCCTTGGCGGCGTATTCCAGCAACGTGCCGCCTTCGACTTCGGTCAGCTTCACGTCTGCCGAGCCTTTCGCAAATCCGGCCACGCCGCCCTTGCCTTCACCGACGATTGTATAGCTCTCCGGTGCATTGATGTTCTCAAGGGTGACCGCACCTTTGAACTTGGCTTTCACCGGACCAATCTTTGAGGTCACGGCTGCTGTCATTTCGGTGTCGGATGTCTTTTCGAGGGATTCACAACCGGGAATGCTGGCCTTCAAAATCTCCGCATCATTCAGTGCGGCCCAGACAGCATCCCGCGATGCTGCAATCACCTGACTGCCCGATATGTCCATTGTGGTCCTCCAAAGCCGATTTTTTTCCAAAATCGTTGGTTCATAGAAAAGAACAGAGCGCAGTGCCTGTACACTGTACTTTAGGTCACGCCCTCCAAATCCGATCCAGCGACCAGAGCAGAAACCAGGCTCGCTTTACAAGTCTTCGTTTCGACAGTTACAAATTTATAGTGGTGACGGCGTGCCGCGAGACAAGGGGCCGCTGTCATCTGGGAGGATACTTTGGACGCGAATGCCTGGACGCAATACGGCTGCGGGGTCGTAGCTTTGACCGCTCGCCAGCCAGACGACGCTCGTTTTTGGGCAGATCTGGAAGCCGCCGCTCATTCTTCGGCGTATTCCCTCGGGCTGATCTTTTTTTCCCAGGACAGTTTTCCGGCGGACCTGTTACGGTCGAAAATGGCAGAGTACGCTGTCGGTTTGCCCTATGCCGCATGTTCAACAGCCGACGAAATTGGCGGTGTCGACGAGGGCGCCGGCCGGTGTCTGGCCATTTTGTTTCCGAGAGATCAGTTTGCAATCACGCCTTTCAGGATTGATGGGATCCGATCCATTGGTTTTGACCGCATCGTTGCCCAGGTGAAACGGGAACGGCAGGCTTTAGAACACGATCCGGCGCCATTTGCAGGCACGGAAGACAGAGGTGACACCTTTGCCCTTTGCCTGATCGATGGCCTGTCGGTCGTAGAGGAGATGGTCACCGCCGCCCTGCACTGGGCTTTGGAGGACATTCCTCTGCTTGGCGGTTCCGCTGGCGACAGCATGCATTTTTCAAAGACGTCCCTCATTCTGAACGGGGCAGCAGGGGATGATTGCGCAATCGTGCTTTTGTGCCGCAGCCGTATCCCTTTCAAGATTTTCAAGACCGACAACTTCATTCCAACCGACCGAAAGCTGGTTGTCACCCGCTCTGACCCGGCAAGCAGGATTATCTACGAATTCAACGCCGCTGAAGCTGCGTCCGAGTATGCCCTCGCTGTCGGGCTTGATCCTTCGTCGCTGTCTCCGCTGAGTTTTGCGTCCCATCCGCTCGTGGTTCGTGTGGGCGGTGAGTATTATTGCCGCTCGGTGCAGAAGGTGAACCCGGACGGGTCGCTTTCCTTTTTCTGTGCAATCGACGACGGGATTGTTTTAACCGTTGCCGAGCCCACGGGCATGAGCCGGTCAACGCGGGAAGCGTTCGAGAGTGTCGATGCGGAAATAGGCGGCATCGATTTTGTGCTCGGGTTCGACTGCGCCCTTCGCCGCATTGATGCGCAAAACCGGCAGGCGACGCAGCGCATCAATGCGATCTATGACGCCTACAACGTGCTCGGCTTCAACACATACGGTGAGCAGTATCTGTCGATGCATCTCAATCATACGTTCACCGGAATTGCCTTTGCGAAACTCTCAACTGAACCGGAGACGCCATCATGAGCCTTTATGATATCGATGACCCGGTCCGGCTGAAAAAGATCAATGCGGCGCTGGTCAATCGCGTTGAGCAGGCAGTAGATCAACAGCGCAACGCATTTTCGTTGTTTGAAACGGCCATCTCCCTTGAGGGTCAGATCCGGAAGCGAACCGATGAGCTGACATCCGCCTTGCGCCGCCTGGAAGAAATCAACGTCGAGCTCGCCCGCCAGAAAGACATCTCCGAGCGGGCCAACCGGTCGAAAACACAATTCCTCGCGGCTGCCAGTCACGACATCCTGCAGCCGCTCAATGCAGCCCAGTTGACGATCTCGTCGCTTTACGACCTTCAGCAATCGGACAAGGCAACAGCCATGGTTGCGCAGGTCGAGCGGTCTCTCGACACGATGAATGAGCTTTTGCGCACGCTGCTTGATATTTCGCGTCTGGATGCTGGCGTGACGATGCCGCGGTTCACTTCCGTACCGATCCCCCCAATTCTCGACAGTCTCCTGTCCGATCTTCGGCCCATGGCCGAGAAAAAGGGGCTGCGGCTGCGGGTGGCCGTGACAAATGACTGCGTCTACACCGACCGGCTCATGCTGCGGCGCGCCCTTCAAAACCTGATCTCCAACGCCATTCATTACACAGACAAAGGCGGTGTCTTGATCGGCACCCGGCGACAAGGGGATCGGATTTCAATTGAAGTGATCGATACCGGCCGGGGTATTCCGGAAGACCAGCAGGAAAAAATCTTTGAGGAGTTTCATCGCGGACCGCTATCAGAGGGAGCAGCAGATCAAGGAACCGGACTGGGCTTGGGCCTTGCCATCGTCAATCGTCTCGTGACAGCGCTCAATCACGAAGTCTCCGTTCAATCATCTCCTGGCAAAGGCAGCGTCTTCCGCATCAGTGCGCTGAGGGCCTTATCTCCGCCAGCATTGCAAAATCCAGAAACCCAACAGTCGGCTCCACCCGCAGCCAAGGGAAACCTTTCCGGCCGCAGGATTTTGGTTTTGGAAAATGATCCAGCCGTTGTTGAAGCAATGGAGGGGTTGCTTGCGAACTGGGGCTGCGAATTCAAGGTGGGGCGGTCCACACGGGACGCGCTGGAAGCGTTGGAGAGCTTACGCTGGATCCCGGACCTGATCATCGCCGATCACCATCTGGATCATGGCAATCTCGGAACTGAAACACTGGCCCAGCTTTTCACCATCTTGCCAACCAAAGTACCGGCAATCCTTGCGACAGCCGATGCCTCAGAAACTGTTGTTGGAGAGGCCAAGAGGCTTGGTGTTGAACACATGCCAAAGCCTGTGAAACCGGCGCAATTGCGGGCCCTGGCAACGCACATGATCAACGGCGGCGAATAGTCTCTACCAGCTGTTAGACCGGTTCGGCGGGCGCTGTTGCCGTTGACAGCTCGAACGGATTGGCGGTGCCCAGCGCCTCAAGGCGATTGACCTCAATGACAGCCTGCGTCCGGCTGGACACACTCAATTTGCGCAAGATCTCAGACACATGTGCCTTGACCGTGGTTTCGCCAACCGACAGCTCATAAGCAATCTGCTTGTTGAGCAGCCCATTGCAGATCATTTGCAACACACGGATCTGCTGAGGTGTCAGGCTGGACAGCCGTTCGATCATCTTGCGGGTATCATCGTCAATCGGGTCTTCCGCACCATCAGCATAGGTTTCCGGCACATAAACTGCCCCGTTCATAACCTGTTGAATGGCATCGGCCAGCGTCGTCTTCTTCGAGGACTTCGGAATGAAACCAGCCGCACCATATGCCAGCACTTGCGCAATGATCGGCGGATCCTCAGCCCCTGAGACAACAACCACCGGAAGGCGCGGATAGTGGGTTCGCAAATGCAGCAGCCCGTCCATTCCCTTGACCCCGGGCATCGACAGATCCAGGAGCGCCAGATCAAATCCGGCGTCGTCCTGCAAGAGCTGGTTCGCCTCATCAAGTGAGGCTGCATCGAGCGTATCTGAGTTCGGATAGGCAAGCTCAACGGCACTGTGCAACGCTTCGCGAAACAACGGGTGATCATCAATGATCAGAAATTTGCTGGCGCTGCCGGTCTCCATGGACATTGCTGCGGACCTCCCTTCCGCGTCTGGATATCTGCCGCTTCATGGCCATTGTGCTTGTTATCCGGCCAAGATGCGAGCAGACCACCAGTCTTTCGCGGTCCCTGTCCGAACTCAACTGTTCTTTAGATCAAGTACAAGAACCGTGACGAATGCGTTGACCTATAGGTCCGCGACCTTGATCACCGTGGTACCGATTTTGGTACCAGCCTCCACAAAGGCATGGGCTTCGGCGGTCTGGTCCAGCGGGAATGTGCTTGCAATTGGATGCTGCAATTCGTTGTTGGTCAGCCAGCCGGTGATGTCCACAACAGCAGCGGTTCGCGCGGCTTCCGGCAGGACATAGACCAGCACCATCCGCAAGGTCTGCCCGGCAAACATCATTGGGTAAAACGGAAGTTTCGGTTCCGGGTCCGCCATGGAGCCATAGGCAGCAACCGTTCCGTTCTGCGCCAGCACCTTTTGTGTGACGGAGAGGTTGCCTCCGAACTCCACCTCGACGATCCGGTCCACACCCTTTCCATCCGTTGCGTCCAAAATGGCTGCAGCAACATCGTCGGTGCGATAGTTCAAAACGACATCCGCGCCCATCTTCCGCGCATGCTCAGCCTTTTCCTCCGAGCTGACGGTGGTGAACACCCGCGCGCCGCGCAGTTTGGCCATCTGGATGGCGTAGGACCCCACAGTTCCCGCACCGCCGGTCACGAAAATGTCCTGGCCGTCGATCGGACCATCGGCAAAGAGGCAGCGGTGCGCGGTCATTGCAGGAATGCCGAGACAAGCGCCCGCCTCGAAACTTGCCTCCGTTGGCAAGTAAACTGCTTGCTCCTCATGCAGGGCGACCAGCGTGGCGTTCGATCCATACGGCCGTTTCCAGGCCGCATTCCAAAGCCAGACCCGTTCGCCGATACGCTCTTCATTCACGCCCTCCCCAACGGCAACGATGCGGCCGGCACCATCGCTGTGTGGAATGATGCGCTCAAAGGCCATCGGACCGCGCGCACCCGCCCGGGATTTCACATCCGAAGGGTTGGGAGCTGAAGTTGCCACCTGCACCAGAACTTCGCCTGGAGCCGGTTTGGGATCGTCCAGATCTCCGACAATAATCACCTCAGAGGCCGGTCCATTTTTTTCGTAGTACGCGGCTTTCATGTCTTTGTTCCTGTTCTTGGTTTCAGCGGGTGACCGGTTTGCGGGTCATTGAGCACCAATATGGTGTGCGAATAGGACCGAGCCTGAAAATAAAATTGTTTTCCCGGTATTTTATCTCATTGCTGCACCCATCACCGCTCCTTCCCTGGGGGCGATCCGAATTCAAGCCGGTAGGCGCGGGTCATGGCGCTGGCATTTTGATATCCGCAGCGCACGGCGATCTCCGGAATAGTCAGATCCGTCGACTGAACCAGACGGCGTGCTTCCCTGAGCCGGATTGATTTATAGACCGCCAACGGCGTCATTCCGAACTCGGACCGGAAGCGGGTTTCAAGTAACCGCTGATTAACCTTGAGCCTTCCTGCAACGGTGGGAATGGCAAGGGGACTTTCGATATTTCGCCGCATCAAGGCTGTTGCTTCGCGCATGAGGGCATCACCGGAACGCACCGGCAACAGGTCTGGACGCTCGCCACTGCTGCCATGCATGAACAGTGCAGCCACCTCCAGCGCAAAGAGGGGGCTGTGGTCTTTCTTGATAATCTCCAGCATCAACTCGAATGTCGTAGACGCCCCGCCACAGGAGGCAATCCGGTCTTCCAGTACAAACCGGTCTTCAACGACATCCACATCGGGAAAGGTTTCGGAGAACCCTGCAAACTCGTCCCAATGAATGGTGACCCGGGCATCTTCGAGAACGCCGGCGGCCGCAAGCATCCATGCACCTGTGTCGAGACCTCCAAGCAGCTTGAACCGTTCGCGGGCTGCGCGGAGGATTTGGTGCAGCTTTGGCGTTGAAAAAGCCTTGAAGCCGTAGCTCGGCATAACAAAAAGGTAGTCGCCGCCTGGCGGCGCGTGCTGCCACTTAAGCGTTTCAACTGGCAGGCCGCTGGACGACGTCACCGTGCCGCCCTCGACGCTGACATGCTGCCAGGAATAGAGCTGCTTACGCGCGATGGTGTTGGCGGCCCGGAAAGGCTCGACGGCGTTTGCCAGACAATGGTTCGAAAAGTTGTCGAACAGCAGCACGCAAATTGACCGACCCTGCGGAATATTCTCGTTTTCAGTTTTTCTCAAAACCTGCATGATTTCTTACCAAAACTGCACAGACGATCAGCTTGCTTTCTCTCACTCTCGATCAATCAAATCAAGAGGGGCGCTGGCGATGCATTTTGGCCTGACCGAAGAACAAGAAATGATCGTGTCCACCGTACGGTCTTTTGTTGAGAACGAAATCTACCCACACGAGGAGAGGGTGGAGAAAACCGGTCAGGTGCCCCATGAGCTTGGAGAAGAACTCAAGCAAAAGTGCATCGATCTCGGATTTTACGCCTGCAACTTCCCGGAAAGCGTTGGCGGCGCTGGCCTCGGCCACCTCGATTTCACGCTTGTGGAGCGGGAGCTTGGCCGTGGGTCCATGGCGCTCAACCATTTCTTCGGCCGTCCGCAAAACATCCTGATGGCCTGTGAAGGCGAGCAGAAAGAGAAGTACCTGTTCCCGGCTGTGCGCGGCGAGAAAATGGACGCTTTGGCCATGACGGAGCCGGATGCAGGCTCGGATGTGCGGGGCATGAAATGCCAGGCCGTGCGTGATGGCGGGGATTGGGTGATAAACGGTTCCAAGCACTTCATTTCCGGTGCCGAGCATGCCGATTTCTTTATCGTCTTCGTGGCAACCGGCGTCGACGAAACACCAAAAGGACCGAAAAAACGGATCACCTGCTTTCTGGTGGATCGCGGCACGCCTGGTTTCGAAGTACGCGACGGCTACAATTCCGTCAGCCACAAGGGCTACAAGAATTACATTCTGTACTTCGACCAGTGCCGTTTGCCGGATGCGCAAGTGCTGGGTGAAGTGGACGGCGGCTTTGAGGTCATGAACGAATGGCTTTACGCCACACGGCTGACCGTTGCGGCGATGAGCGTTGGCCGCGCCCGCCGCTGTTTCGACTACGCGGTGAACTACGCTGCCGAGCGCAAGCAATTCGGCCAATCCATCGCCAAGTTTCAGGGTGTCAGCTTCCAGGTCGCCGACATGATCACGGAGATAGATGCGGCGGACTGGTTGACGCTTGCCGGGGCTTGGCGTCTCGACCAGGGCCTGCCCGCCAACCGGGAAATCGCAAGCGCCAAGGTTTATGCGACCGAAATGCTGGCGCGTGTGACCGACACCACCTTGCAGATCTTCGGCGGTATGGGTCTGATGGATGATTTCCCGATCGAACGTTTCTGGCGCGATGCGCGGGTTGAGCGGATCTGGGACGGCACGAGCGAGATCCAACGGCACATCATCAGCCGGGACATTTTCCGTCCGCTGGGAGCATAAGGGTGCGGTCCTTGAACCGGCTGCTGAACCCGCGCTCGATTGCGGTCGTGGGCGGGGGCACTTGGTGCGAGAGTGTCCTCAAGCAGTGCCACGCGTTTGGATATACAGGTCAACTGACGGCCATACACCCGAAACGCAGCGAGGTTGCCGGCTTTCCTGCTGTGTCGTCTCTTGATCAGCTGAACGAAGCACCGGATGCAATTTTCGTTGGCGTCAACCGCCATGCGACCATCGAGGTGATCCGGCAGGCAGCGCAATTGGGCGCAGGAGGTGCTGTTTGTTTTGCGTCCGGTTTCCGGGAAGCTGCGGCGGAACTGGAAGATGGCGTTGGCCTCCAGGAAGAGCTGGTGGCCGCAGCCGGTGACATGCCGATCCTCGGGCCCAATTGCTACGGGTTCATCAACGCGCTGGAAACCGCATCGCTCTGGCCGGATCAGCACGGTCTTGCGAAAGTTTCCAGCGGCGTTGCCATTATCTCGCAAAGTTCCAACATCGCCCTGAACCTCACCATGCAGGCGCGCGGCCTGCCGATTGCCTACATCATGACAGTGGGCAATCAGGCGCAGTCGGGATTATCTCACATCGGCGAAGCTTTGCTCGACGATGACCGGGTCACAGCGATCGGTCTTCATATCGAGGGGATCGACGATCTCCCGTCCTTTGAAGCCTTCGCGAGAAAGGCCTGGGCCTGCGGAAAGCCGGTCGTGGCGCTGAAGACCGGCCGTTCCGACCAGGCTCAGGCCGCCACGATCTCGCATACGGCCTCCATTGCCGGCTCGTCCGCAGGCGCAACCGCCTTGTTCGACCGGCTTGGTATTGCTGAAGTCCGGTCTCTACCGGTGCTTCTGGAAACCCTCAAGCTCCTGCACGTCCATGGACCGCTTAAATCTGCGCGGATCGCATCGCTCTCCTGTTCCGGCGGCGAAGCCAGCCTCATGGCGGATCTCGGATTGGCCCATGATGTTGTTTTTCCGGACCTTACCCCGATGCAGTCGGACGGACTGAGAAAGGCGCTCGGGCCCAAAGTCGCCCTCGCCAACCCGCTCGATTATCACACCTATATCTGGGGTGACTCGGATGCGATGACGGCCACTTTTGCCGCCATGATGGCCGGAGATCTGGCGCTTGGCCTGGTGGTCCTGGATTTCCCCCGGGAAGACCGCTGCGATGGCGCCGAGTGGAAAAAGGTGATCGGCTCCATCGAAGCGGCCGCCAAACTGTCGAACAAGCCGATGGGCATTGTCAGCTCTCTGGTCGAAGCCTTGCCGGAAACCATTGCGACCGACCTTATCAGGCGCGGCCTCGTGCCGTTTTCAGGCATGGAAGAAGCCCTTGCAGCCATCGCATCGGCTTCGAGTTTGACACCTCCGCCGGTTGACAACGTCTTTACCTCACCTCCGTTGACGAGCCCTGAAACCCTGAGCGAACACGAAGCCAAGGAACAGCTGGGAACCTTCGGGATCCGCGTCCCTAAAAGCGTCACCGCCGCCTCTCCGGAGGAGGCTGTGGCAGCGGCGGAGAACATCGGTTTTCCCGTTGTTTTGAAGGGGCAGGGCATTGCACACAAAAGCGAAGCCGGGGCGGTGGTTCTCAATCTCAATTCGCGGGAAGGTGTTCGGTTGGCTGCGGAAAAAATGCCTGTCAGGACCTTTCTCGTGGAGGAGATGGTGACTGGCGCGCAGGCAGAGCTCCTGATCGGCATCATGAGGGACCCTGGGCACGGCCATGTTCTCACCATCGCTGCCGGAGGCGTTTTGACCGAACTCCTGCAAGACGGCGTGTCCCTCACCGTTCCCGCCGGCCGCACAGCAATTGAAAAAGCTCTCGGACAACTGAAAATCTCAAAAGTGCTCGCCGGCTACCGGGGCCGGCCTGCTTGCGACCTTCCCAAGATTCTCGATACGATCATGGCTCTCCAAGACTACGTTCAATCCGGAACAGTCGAAGAGGCCGAGATAAATCCCCTCCTTTGCGGCCAGGACTTTGCGATTGCGGCCGATGCCCTTGTTAGAAGCGGACAAAATCATGACGGATAACCCTATCAAGACACGTGTCACCGGACATATTCTGGAGGTTACTCTCGATCGACCAAAGGCCAATGCCATCGATCTCAAGACAAGCCGGATCATGGGAGATGTCTTCACCGACTTTCGCGACAACCCGGATCTGCGGGTGGCGATCATAACAGGCGCCGGTGAGAAGTTCTTCTGCCCTGGCTGGGACCTGAAGGCTGCCGCCGACGGAGATGCGGTGGATGGTGACTATGGCAAAGGCGGCTTTGGCGGATTGCAGGAATTGCGCGGCCTCAACAAGCCGGTGATTGCGGCCGTAAACGGCATTTGCTGCGGCGGCGGACTGGAGCTTGCCCTGTCTGCCGACATCATCCTGGCTGCCGATCACGCAACGTTTGCGCTCCCGGAAATCCGCTCCGGCACGGTTGCCGATGCAGCCAGCATCAAACTGCCCAAACGCATCCCGTATCATATTGCCATGGAAATGCTCCTGACCGGCCGCTGGATCGATGTCGAGGCAGCCGCACGCTGGGGATTGGTCAACTACGTCCATCCGGCTGCTGACCTGATGACAGAGGCTCGGAAGATGGCAGAATTGCTCGCCTCCGGCCCGCCGCTGGTCTATGCCGCGATCAAGGAAGTTGTCCGCGAAGCGGAAGACATGAAGTTCCAGGACGCCATGAACCGGATCACCAAGAGCCAGTTCGAAACCGTCGAACGCCTCTATCGATCGGACGATCAACTTGAGGGCGCACGCGCCTTTGCAGAAAAACGCGACCCGGTCTGGAAGGGCCGGTAAAAGGGGGAACCATGCCACTTCAAATGAACCGGGATGTCTTCATCACCTGTGCCGTCACCGGCTCCGGCTCAACCCAAGACAAATCGCCTCACGTTCCGCGCAGCCCGACGGAAATCGCGGACAGCGCCATCGATGCGGCCAAGGCGGGTGCTGCAGTCGTTCACTGCCATGTCCGTGACCCGAAAACCGGCGTCCCCTCCCGCCGTCTGGACCTCTACCGTGAAGTCACGGACCGCATTCGCTCGGCCGACGTTGATGTGGTCCTCAATCTGACAGCGGGAATGGGCGGCGATATCGTCTTTGGGTCAACCGAGGCGCCATTCCCTGTGAACGAGGCTGGCACAGACATGATCGGGGCGAGCGAGCGTATGGCGCATATCGCCGAGTGCCTCCCGGAAATCTGCACCCTTGACTGCGGCACCATGAATTTTGCCGAAGCCGATTATGTCATGACCAACACTCCAGGCATGCTCCGGGCCATGGGCGGCATGATGACCGAGCTCGGCGTCAAGCCGGAAATCGAAGCCTTTGACACCGGTCATCTCTGGTTTGCCAAACAGCTGGTCGAAGAAGGCACGTTGACATCCCCGGCCCTCGTTCAATTGTGCATGGGCGTTCCTTGGGGCGCGCCAAACGATCTCAACACCTTCATGGCGATGGTGAATGCGGTGCCGCAAGACTGGACCTGGTCGGCCTTTAGCCTTGGCCGAGATCAAATGCCGTATGTCTCAGCTTCCGTTCTGGCAGGCGGCAATGTCCGGGTTGGCTTGGAAGACAACCTCTTCCTGGAAAAGGGCGTTCTTGCCACCAATGCCCAGCTTGTCGAAAAGGCGGCTGGCGTCATTGAAGGCATGGGAGCCCGAATAGCTGGCCCAGACGCCGTGCGAGAAACACTGGGTCTGACCAAGAGGGCACCAAAATGAAGGCGGCAATCATTGGCGGCGGCGTCATCGGTGGAGGTTGGGCCGCAAGGTTTCTCCTGAACGGCTGGGATGTTGCCGTTTTTGATCCGGACCCGGACGCGGAACGCAAGATCGGCGAAGTGATCGCCAATGCGCGGCGCAGCCTGCCCGCGCTTTATGACACGGCGCTGCCGGCTGAAGGGACCTTGAGTTTCCACTCCGCGATGGTAGATGCTGTTCAGAACGCAGACTGGATCCAGGAAAGTATTCCAGAGCGACTGGACCTGAAACACAAGATCCTCGGAGACCTGAGCAAACTAGCGCCGGAGACCGCGGTCATCGGTTCGTCAACGTCGGGCTTCAAGCCATCGGAGCTGAATGAGAAAGGCGCGCGCGCAATCGTCGCCCACCCGTTCAATCCGGTTTATCTCCTGCCGCTCATTGAGCTGGTTGGAGATGCCAGGGCCTGCGAGACGGCTGCGTCCATTCTCCGCTCGATCGGTATGTTCCCCCTGATGGTCCGCAAGGAAATCGACGCTCACATTGCCGACCGGTTTCTGGAAGCGGTCTGGCGCGAGGCTTTGTGGCTGGTCAAGGACGGCATTGCCACCACAGAAGAGATCGACGAGGCCATCCGGATGGGTTTTGGCATCCGATGGGCGCAGATGGGCCTGTTCGAGACCTACCGAGTTGCCGGCGGTGAAGCCGGTATGAAGCATTTCATGGCTCAGTTCGGTCCCGCCCTTAATTGGCCCTGGACAAAACTGATGGACGTCCCGGAGTTCACCGATGAACTGGTTGATCTGATCGCGGGGCAATCCGATGCGCAATCCGGCCATATGTCGATCCGAGAGCTGGAGCGCCTGCGGGATGACAATCTCGTCGGCATGATGCGGGCGCTTAAAAAGACGGGCAGTGGCGCCGGCGGCGTGATCCAGCGCCATGAGGCAGAATTACCAAAACCTGAAGCGCCGGATTTGCCGATCACCGCTGACCGGCAAATCCCGGTCAGCTGGACAGACTACAACGGTCATATGAACGAGACCCACTATCTCGAGGCCGGGTCACTCGCGACAGACCGCTTCATGGAGCTGATCGGTGCAGACGCAGACTATATTGCGTCGGGCAAAAGCTATTTTACCATCGAAACCCATGTCCGTTATCTCAGCGAACTTCACGCCGGTGACAGGCTGACCATCCGCACCCAGGTGCTTAAGGGTGAAGGCAAGAAGCTGCACCTCTTCCACTTCCTTAACGGGCCGGACGACACGCTTGCAGCAACAGTCGAGACGCTGCTTTTGCATGTGGACCTGACAACCCGGGCAAGTTCTTTGCCCGACCAAACCGTTGCGGAAAAGTTGGGGGCCTACCATCAAGCCCATGCGGCTCTAGAACAGCCTGAGGGAGCGGGACGATCCGTCGGCCAAAAGGCCTGAATTCAACCCTGACTACTTCGCATAAATAAAAACAAACCCGCCTTTTTAGGCGGGTTTATGTGTTGCTCTAGCCTGTGCCGGAATTCACGCTCAAGTAGGTTGCTGTCCTCTGTGGTCGTTACAAGCCAGGCAGCCATAGCGCCAGGCCAGGAAACAAGACCAGCAATGCGACAACCAGCAGCGAGCAGCCAATGAACGGGAAAGCCGAGGTATAGATGTCGCGCATGGTGGTGCCGGGGGGGGCGACCCCCTTCATCACAAACAACAGCAGCCCAAAGGGCGGTGTTGTGAAGCTGATTTCCAGCGACAAGAGCATGATGAGGCCAAACCAGATCGGATCGAAACCCAGCGTCAGTGCGAGCGGGAAGAAAATCGGTACGGTCAACAGCATGATGGAGATCTGCTCCATGAACATGCCGAGGATCAAAAGAACTGCAAACATCACGAGCAGCATCGCGATCGGTGCCAGTTCAAAGGATGTTGCCCAGTTGACCAGCCCGCGGGACGCTCCGGAAAATGCGAGCAACTGACTGAAGGTGGCCGATCCGAAAACGATCAGATAGGCCATCAGGGTGACCCGAAGCGCACCGGTGATCGATTTGCGCATCGCCTCCCATGTGAGGCAGCGGAAGACGGCGGCAAGGATAAGCACGCCCAGCGCACCGAAGGCGGCGGCTTCTGAAGGCGTGATGAACCCATTGATCATCAGCGTGATGATAATGACCATCACGCCCACCATCGGAACCACCTCGCGCACCAAGAGCGAGAGTTTGGCACCGAGGGACATCGGCTCCACGTCATAAGCTGGCGCAGCGGAGGGATCGATCTTGGTTTGAAGCCAAATGGTGGCGATGTAGAACCCAGCCAGGATGAGCCCCGGAATGACCCCTGCAATCAGCAAGGCGCCAACATCGATCTGCGCAAGCGTTGCCAAAAGCACGGCAAGAGCAGACGGCGGGATGATGATCGCCAGACCACCGGTCCCAAGGATCGGACCAATGCTCATATGGGTCTTGTAACCGCGCCGGTTCATCTCAGGGACCATGAGCGAGCCGAGAAGCGCGGTCGATCCCATGGACGAGCCGGAGAGGGTTGAGAACGCTGTCCCGCCCATCACCGTGACATAGCTGAGGCGCCCGGGAAGCCGGCCAAGCAACTTGTCGATGGCCGTAAACATCCGGTTGCCGAGACCCGTGTGAAAGAAGATCTCCCCCATCAACAAGAACAAGGGAATGGGGACCAGGGCGAATTTGGTCATGGATCCCAGGCCATTGTTGAGCAGCTGGCCAATGCCGCGCTCCCCGCCCATGAAAATCCAGGCTCCCACGATGTTCGCCGCAAGAAACGCCAAGGCGACCGGCATACCGATCGCCATGAGGGCCACGATCACACCCAGCAACAGGGCGAGCGCCTCATACCATTCCATTATTCGTGTATCCCTGCTTCACCGGTATGGAGGGTGACCGGCCCGGCGACAAAGCGCGAAAACTCGATTGCCATCAGCCCGAAGCTGACCGGAAAGGAAATCGTGAGAAGCCAGCGCGGGTAATAATAGGCGCGCGTGTCATAATCACCGCGCTCGATGTTTTTCAAAAACAGTTCAACGCCTTGCCAGGCCAGAATGAGGCATACAAGGACACAGGCCAGCGCCACGCTTCGGCTCACAACATTCCGGACGGCAGGTGGCAAGATCGATGTAATGAGCTCGATATGCACATGCCCCTTCTCGCGCACCAGCCACGGCGCGCCGAGCATCGTCATGTAAAGAAGTCCGTATTCGGCTGACGTAAACAGCCAGGCGAACGGCTGCATACCCAAGTTTCGCATGAGCACAGAGCCGACCACCGATACCATGAGCCACAAAAGCGTTGCCCCGGCTGCAATCGCCATTGCATCGATCAAGGCTTTATAGGCTTTCTTAAGTACTGTCATGAAGACCGCTTGCTCCGGCAAAAAAGAGGGCCCGCGATCCCCGCGAGCCCATGTTTCAAATGCTTATTTTGCAGCGTCGAAATCGTAAAACAGTTCGATCAAGCGGTCGTAGTTGTCGGTACCGCCCGGCTGTTCTGCCATGAGACCCTTCATCCGCTCCCACGTCTTTTCGCGGGCTGCTGCGAGGTAGTTGGCTTTGGCTTCACCTTCCAATGAGACAGAGATCATGCCAGCAGCATCAAGAGCTGCAAAGTCTTCATCCCGTTTCTTGCGCAGCGCCTCGACACTGTCCTTCTCATGCTGAATGGCGACATCCTGAAGGATTTTCTTGGATTCGTCAGACAGGGAGTTCCACTTCTCCAGGTTTACGATCACACCAAGGTCGGTGGAGAAGAAGCACGGCTCAATCCGGTAGTTCAGGAACTCGTTCCATTTCAGATCGATCAGACCGATCTGGGTCCAGCCGGTTGCATCAACAACGCCCCGCTGCAGAGCGGCATAGACTTCACCGGTCGGCAAATCGATCACTTGTGCGCCGAGGTAGTTGGAGAAAAACGCGTTGTAGACATTGTTGCCGCGCAGTTTCAAGCCTTCCACTTCAAGATTGCCGTCGGCATCGAAGGTCGGCTCGTCGCGAGTCCAGAGATTGTAGCAGACACCACTGTCAAACCAGCCAAGGTATTTCAGGCCCATTTTTTCCTGGTGGATCTGATCAATCAGCTCCGTACCGCCGTTCTGACGGGTCTCAACAGCGGTCAGGTTGGAGCCAACCATCGCGTCTTTTTCCGGCAGGGCACCGCCATAGAAGGAACCCGGCGTGTAAACCATGTCGACAATGCCGTCACGTACAGCATCCGGCTGCTGGAACATGCCGATGGCTTCCGGACCGCCGCGCACATCAATCTGGACCACGCCCTTGCCAGCTTCGTTGACCTTATCGACGAAGGACAGGAAGCTTTTGGTGTAGATCAGTGTTTCCGGGAACGCATGAACCGCGGAAATTCTGTCTTCCGCATGCGCGGTCGCTGTGAACAATGATGCACTGGCAACCAAGCCAGCTACGAGGATATTTTTCATAGTCTCACTCCACTTTGCGGGACGTCCCTCTGTTGGTCCCTATGTTTTCAAGGCTGGCCCCTCAGCTATTGGCTCCCATTCACTTGAGAGTTCTGGTCTTCCGCGTTGGGCCAAACCCAGGAAGAAGTTGTTCTGCGATCTTGTTTGTGTTTCTCGATCGCAAGGTCGTGCTGCAGTGTCAGATCGATGTCGTCCCACCCGTTGATCAGCTTTGTTCGCCAGCTGTTGTCGAGTGAGAATGGGACTTCGGATCCACCGACGAAGATGTGTCCGTGCTCCAGATGAATGTGTGCCGAACCACCGCCTTCGTTGAGTTCGCCCATCAGGCGTTCAATCTCGGCTTCGGAAACGAGCGCTGGCAGCAGACCGTTGTTGACCGCATTGCTCGCAAAGATGTCGCCGAAGCTCGGCGCCACCACGGCCTTGAAACCTGCATCCACCAAAGCGTAGACCGCAGCTTCGCGCGAAGAGCCGCTGCCAAAATTCCGGCCTGCGATCAAGATACTGGACTGCGGATGACGGTTGAGCGGGAAGTCCGGGCATTCCGATCCGCCCTCCAGACGCCGCAGATCATGAAGGAGGAACTGTCCATACCCCTCTGACCTTGGCGTCGACATGAACCGGGCCGGAATCAACTGATCCGTATCGATGTTGTGAACCGGCAAGGCCACCGCTTGTCCCTGATGTTCCGTCCATCCAGCCATCAGAGCGCCCTCCCTTTCAAGAGAGGGCGGACATCGGTGATGGTGCCGGTCACAGCGGCGGCCGCCACCATCGCCGGTGACATGAGATGCGTGCGGGCACCGGGCCCTTGGCGCCCGCGAAAGTTCCGGTTCGTCGAAGACGCACAACGTTTGCCCGGCGCGACGATGTCGCCGTTCATGCCGACACACATCGAACAGCCGGACGCAGACCATTCCAGGCCAGCTTCCCGGAAAATCTGGTCGAGACCCTCTTGTTCTGCCTGGTGGCGGACAAGGGCCGAGCCCGGAGAAACCAGTCCGGGCACCTTCGCAGAGCGTCCGGCAAGGACAGCTGCGGCCGCGCGGAGATCTTCGATCCGCCCGTTGGTACATGAACCGAGGAATACCTCATCGACCGGCGTGCCTTCGATCGGGCGCCCGGCGGCCAAGCCCATATAGTCCAGCGCGTCGCGGGCAGCCTTTTGCTTTTCCTCTGACAAACGGGACGGATCAGGAAGCGTTGCGCTAACCGGCAAGGCTTGCTCAGGGCTCGTGCCCCAAGTGACTGTTGGAGCGATCTCTTCTGCGGCGAGGCTTACATCCTTGGCAAAGATCGCATCCTCATCCGAGTGTAGTTTCTGCCACTTTTCCTGAGCTTTTTCAAAAGCTCCGCCGGTTGGCGCGAAGGGCCGCCCCCTGAGATAAGCAAAGGTGGTGTCATCGGGGGCGACCATGCCAAAGCGGCCACCGCCTTCGATCGAAAGGTTGCAGAGCGTCATGCGCCCTTCCATCGACAGGTCCCGGATGGCGCTTCCCGCATATTCGATCGCGTGTCCCCGTGCGCCGTCGGACCCAAGTTTCGCGATCCAATTGAGCGCAATATCCTTGGCGCTGATGCCCTCGGCCAGTTTTCCGTCAACGATGATCCGCATGGCCGCTGGTTTTTTCTGCCAGACGGTTTGTGTCGCGAGAACATGTGCAACTTCCGTCGCTCCGATGCCAAAAGCGAGTGCGCCGAATGCGCCGTGGGTCGATGTGTGGCTGTCGCCACAATTGACCAGTAGACCCGGCAAGGTCAGGCCCTGCTCGGGGCCCACGACATGCACGATGCCCTGCGCCGGATCCATCAGATCGAACAGACGTAAACCGTGCTGCGTTGCATTCGCGCGCAGCGTTTCGATCATGCGGCGGATTTTGGGATCCGCAATATGTTCTCGGTGGCGCGTTGGCGCATAGTGGTCAACAACGGCAAAGGTCAATTCCGGTTCTGCGACGGCCGCGCCACGTTCGGCCAGTTTGGCAAACGCATGATGGGACCCTTCATGCACAAGGTGCCGGTCCACCCACAAGAGCGACGTCCCGTCCTCACGGGCCAACACTTCGTGCGACGACCAAAGCTTGTCCAAAAGGGACGCAGCCGCAGTCATGCACCCTCCTCGTGCGTCTTGCCAATCGCCGGTTCCCAATGACGGGCATTGCCATCCCCAACCCGGGTCAGCGGCATCTCAAGCCGGAACATGTCCGGGCGGTAAAGACCGGCCAGATACTCCACACCGTTGCCATCAACGTCCTTGACCACACGGCGCAAGGACAGAAGCGCAGAGCCGACAGCGACTTCGAGAGCGTCGGCAACTTCAGGACCGGCAAGGGTTGCGGAAACCGACTGATGAGCATCCTTGATCTGGACACCGCCACGCTCCAGCAATTTGAAAAGCGGGGTCGTCGCCAGATCATTTTCTGAATAGTTGCGAGCGATTTCAGCCGGGACATAGGTTGTCAGGTGTGAAAATGGTGTCTGGTTCGTGCTCCGGACACGGGTTGCGATCTGGACTTGTTCATCGCCCAGTAGCCCGAGAGCGGATGCCACGAAATCCGGTGCAGCATCGTATGAAAAGGACAGAAGGCGCGCCGTCGTGCTTTGACCCATTTCAACAAGTTGCGGCATCAGGGTCGCAAGGTTCATGGCGACCGGTTTGTCCAGCTGACCCGCTGTCGAGACCGTTGTCCCGCTGCCGGCACGCCGGATGATGAGGCCTGACGCGGCCAACGCATCAAGCGCCCGGCGTACTGTCACACGCGATACGCCAAAGACCTCAGAGAGTTTTTGTTCGCCCGGGAGGGTTTGCCCGTCCTGAAACCTGCCATCGGAAATCTGATCACGGAGAGACAGGTAGACCTGCCGCGCCTTTGCGCCTTCCGGCAACACCGATTTCGCATGCTTGTTCACGTACGCAAGCCTCCGTGGATAAAGCTCAATGGTATCGCTGGATACTAAAATATCAAGTTGTCGGTCCGATATTTTTTTCATTTTTTGTATTAGATATTTTTTTAAGCTGTATTATGTGTAATACAAATTGCTGTAGGGAGGCAGTATGCCGATTGTCGAATTGCACGTATTGCAAGGCTACGAGCCGCAAGAAAAATTGCGGCTTCATGAGGCTCTGACCGATGCCATACGCCTCGTCGTGCCGGCTTCACCCGAAGCAATTACCGTCCTGATCCATGAATTAAAGGGCGAGGACTACTCCCGCGGCGGCGTTCACCGGCAAGGCGCTCCGGCTTTGCCTGACGCGGGCGATCTTGTCCGGGCTTACTTAAGCGCCATGGAGGCGAGGGACCTGGAGCGTGCGCAAACAATGCTCAGCACAGACTTCGTAATGGAGTTCCCGGGCACCGGTCCACTCCGGACGCTTGACGAGCTGATCGCTTGGGCAAAGCCTCGCTACCGTTTCGTGAAAAAAACCTATGATGGCTTCGATGTTATGCAAAGCCGCGAAGTGGCCACAGTTGTTTATTGCCGCGGCACTCTCTCCGGCGAATGGCCGAATGGAGACAGCTTTGACGGCATTCGTTTCATCGATCGATTCGAAGTCGTCGCCGGCAAAATTACCCGCCAGGACGTTTGGAACGACATTGCAGAAGTAAAGGCCACCGCATGAGCGAGATCGACCCGATAACCTTGTCGGTACTAGCCGGCCGCATGGAACAGATTGCGGACGAAATGGACGCAACGCTCTTCCGCGCAGCGTTCAATCCCATTATTGCCGAAGCGCATGATGCCAGCCACGGCCTTTATCACGCGGAAACCGGGGACACGCTGGTCCAGGGAAAATCCGGACTTCCGATTTTCGTCGGCGTGATGTCCTTTGCGGTCAAGGCCGTGATCGAAAAAGCCGCCGCCGATGGGGATTTAAAAGACGGCGACATCATCATTTTCAATGACGCACATATCGGCGGCACGCACCTGTCGGACATGCGGCTGGTCCGCCCTTATTTCCGCGATGGCAAACTGTTTTGCTACCTTGCTTCTGTGGGCCACTGGCACGATGTCGGCGGGGCCGTCCCGGGCAACTACAATCCGGCTGCAACGGAAGTCTTTCAGGAAGCGTTTGTCCTGCCCCCGGTGCGTTTGGCGCGTGCCGGTGTGATCAACCAGGACATCATCGACATTCTCCTGCGCAACACACGCCTGCCCCAATCGGCCATGGGCGATCTCAATGGCCAGCTGGGCGCCCTCGATCTTGGCGTCAAACGCATGGACGAATTGCTCGATGAATATGGAGCCGCGACCGTAAGCGGCGCTCTGGACGCTCTTGGTCATCGCGCAGAGGCGCTGATGCGCTCTGAGTTGACTGACCTACCGGATGGGCGCTGGGAAGCGGAAGACTTTCTCGACAATGACGGCATTACCGATGAGCCGCTGGCAATCCGCGTCGCGTTGGAAATCAAGGACGATAACCTGACCCTGGATTTCACCGGCTCCGCGCCACAATGCGCCGGCCCGGTCAACATCGCACTGCCGACGACCGTTGCCACGGCCTACGTTGCGATCAAGCACATCTTCCCGGCCTTGCCCGCAAACGCCGGAGTGATGCGCCCAATCACGGTCAATGTGCCGGAGGGGTCGTTGTTGTCGGCTGAATTTCCGGCCCCAACCGGTGGCTATACCGAAACCATTCTCCGCATGATCGATGTGATCTTCTCAGCCTTTGCGAAGGCCGCACCAGACCGGGTTGTCGCGAACGCCTATGGCACGATCAACGCCCTGTCGATTGCAGGCAAGAAAAGCGACGGCAAGCCCTGGGTCATGTTCAGCTTTTATGGCGGCGGTCATGGCGGTTCGCTGGAAAGCGACGGCCTGAACCACGGCAATGCGCCAATTTCAACGGCGACCATTCCGCCAATGGAAATTCTCGAGGCTGCCTATCCAGTCATGTTCCGCCAATGGGCCCTGCGGCCAGACAGTGCCGGCGCAGGGGCTCATCGTGGTGGTATGGGCGCCGTCTATGAGATCGAAGTCCTAGAAGAAAACGGGGCCGAGGCCTTCCTTTTCGGAGAACGTGGCCGGTTTGCGCCAAAAGGCATTGCGGACGGATACGACGGAGAACTCAACCAATTCACCTATGAACAGGATGATGGTTGGAAAACACCTCCCCTCGCCTCAAAAATGCGTGGCATCAAGTTGCGCCAGGGTCAGGCAGTCCGCCTGGAAACACCGGGCGGGGGCGGATACGGCAAGGCAGAAAACCGTCACGCGGGCGACATCGCCCGTGACGTGGCACGCGGTCTCATCAGCTCAGATGCTGCCGACAAGAATTACGGCACGGCTTGGCGGGAGGTGTCCCAATGAGCGGACGGATGATTGGTGTTGATGTCGGCGGAACATTCACGGACGTCTTTGTTCTCAATGAAGCCGATGGCACGGCCGCCGTTGCAAAGGTTCCGACGACCCGCCCGGACCAATCCGGTGGTTTCCTCGATGGCATCGGCAAGCAGGTCGATGACTTGTCAACGATTTCTGTGGTTGTTCATGGCACCACCGCCGGAACCAATGCGCTTCTTGAACGCAAAGGCGCGCCGACCGGGGTGATCTGCACCGAAGGCCTGCGGGACGTTCTGGAGATGCGCCGCCGGGACCGGCCACGCACCTGGGGACTTCGCGGAGACTTTGAACCGGTTGTCGACCGGCGCAATCGTCTTGAAGTGCCGGAACGAACCCTCGCAGATGGAACCATTCGTACCCCAGTCGATCTTGATGCCGTCCGCGCTGCCGCACAGCAGCTCCAGTCGCAAGGCTGCGAGGCCGTGGCGATCCTGTTCGCCAACTCCTATGCAAATCCGGACAATGAAAAGGCGGCTGTTGCTGCTGTCCGGGAGATCTGGCCGAATGCCCATGTGTCCGCGTCCTCGGAAATCCTCCCTGAAATCCGCGAATTTGAGCGGTTTTCGACAACGGCACTGAATGCTTATCTCCAGCCGGAAGTATCCGGATATCTTGGCCGCCTGGAACAAGCGCTCAAAACCGGCGGGTTCGACGGCGAATTCATGATTGTTCAGTCGAACGGCGGGGTCATGGCCGTTGATACGGCCTGCAAACTGCCGGTGCGCACGGCGCTCTCCGGCCCGGCCGCGGGAGTGATCGCCGCAGGTTACATTGCTTCATCGGCCGGGTTCGACAATGTCATCACCGGAGACATGGGCGGCACCAGTTTTGATGTGTCCCTGATTTCGGACGGCCAATCGATATTGTCTCCCCAGACATCGATTGACTTCGGGATGGTGGTCCGGACGCCCATGATCGAGATCACCACGATCGGCGCGGGCGGCGGATCCATTGCCTGGGTCGACAAGGGTGGTCTTTTAAACATTGGGCCGGAAAGCGCAGGATCAAATCCTGGTCCCGTTGCCTATGGACTTGGAAATGACCGGCCGACCGTCACAGATGCAAACGTTGTTCTTGGCCGCATTGATCCGGAGAGCCCAATCGGTGGAAAGCTGGACCGGCTGGACGTCGAAGCGGCCGCCAAGGCGATCGACATTCATGTCGGCGAGCCACTTGGCCTCGACACTTTACAGGCGGCAGAGGCCATCATGCGGGTTGCCAATTCCCGTATGGCTGGAGCCATCCGGCTTGTCAGCATCGAGCGCGGCTTCGATCCAAAGAACTTTGCCTTTATGCCTTTTGGCGGTGGCGGAGCGCTTCATGCGGGCGCAATGCTTGCCGAGGTCGGCATCGCCAAGGCCATCGTGCCTCGCTATCCGGGCGTCACCTCGGCCATGGGCTGCGTCATTGCGGATATGCGTCAGGACTTCGTTCAGACCATCAATTCATTGGTTGATGCCCTCGACGAAAACACGCTGGCGGACCACATGCAAACCCATGTCGATAGCGGCATGGCACTTCTGGATGCTGCACGCACAACTTTCGAAGCACGGGACATCAGTTTTGAACTGGACATGGCCTACATCGGTCAGACCCATACGGTCTCCGTTCCGATTGCAGTGACTGTGCGCGACGGCCAAGTAACAGCTCCGAGCAAGGCAGATATCGAAGCCGCTTTTGATGCGGCTTACAAATCCGCCTTCGGCCGCCTCTTGAACAACGGCGTCCGGCGGATCTTGAACTTGCGGACCGCTGTCACCGGGAAACGCCCAAAATTCGATCTGAAAACGCTTGCCCCTTCAGCTGATGGAACTGCGGAACCAAAATCGACCCGCAAGGTGCATTTCGGGGAAACATGGTATGAGACAGCGATCTACGACCGTCTTTCCCTGCCCGCGGGTACGGTGATCAATGGGCCGGCGATTCTGGTCCAGCCGGATACAACCGTTCTGGTTGAGCCCAATCTGCAAGCGCGTGTAGACGCTTTTGGCAACACCATTCTCGAGCCCTTGGAGAACGCGTCATGATTGATTTGAAAACGTGGGATCCAACGCGAACGGCGATCCTGACCATCGATCTGCAGAACGACTTTCTGCATCCCGAGGGCGCGTATGGCCGGGCCGGGCAATCCGCTGACAGCATCGCGGCTTTGCCGGAACGCATTGCGCCCTTGGTGCAGGCCTTACGGGCACGCGGAGGCCACTACATTTCGGCACAGTTCACGCTAGTTCCGAATGCGTCGGGCGAGCCTCTGATTTCCCCGCACCTGAAAGTGCTGCGGCCCTTCCTCTGCAAAGGCGATTTTGCGCCGGGCAGCTTCGGCCATACGCTGGTCGATGAACTCTTTCCAGCTGATTTCGTCGTTGAAAAGGTCGCCTATTCCGCCTTTTACCAGACACGACTGGAATACATCATGCGGGCTGTTGGCATCGACAGGCTGATCGTTGGCGGGATCGTCACCAACGGAGGTGTCGCGTCCACATTGCGCGACGCTCATCTGCGCGATATTGAAACCGTGCTTTTGACGGACGGGTCCGCCGCCTTCAAGAACGATGTGCACGAGGCAACCTTGCTGTCTCTGGCGACCGTGACCCATCAGATGGCGAGTTCCGACGTGCTAGACACCATGACAACCGATTGGCCGGAGGTGGCGGCATGAGCCTTAAGAAACGCCTGCAGCAGAACGAGATTGTTATCGCCCCTGGTGTTTATGACGGCCTCACAGCTTCGCTTGCCGAAGCCGCCGGGTTCGAAGCCCTTTATTTGAGCGGTGCCGCTGTCGCCTACACCCGTTTGGGCCGCCCGGACATCGGCCTCTCCTCCTTTACGGAGATGGCGGACACGATGGCGCTGATTGCCGATCGGACCGACCTACCGGTGATTATCGATGCCGATACCGGGTTCGGGAACGCACTGAACGCTCAAAGAACCATGCGGCTTTATGAGCGCGCCGGGGCAACCGCGCTCCAGATCGAAGACCAGACCTATCCGAAGCGCTGCGGGCATCTTGCCGACAAATCCCTCATCCCTGCTGCTGAGATGGCTGGAAAGGTTCGGGCTATGGCGGACGCCCGAGCCTCAGAGGAAACACTGATCATTGCCCGAACAGACGCCATTGCAGTGGAGGGATTTCAAGCTGCCATCGACCGGGCCGGGGCGTATCTTGAGGCCGGCGCAGACATTCTCTTCATCGAAGCACCGCAATCGCGCGAACAACTGTCCGAAGTTGCAACTCAATTCGCAGGCCGTGTGCCGCTGCTGGCAAACATGGTGGAAGGCGGCGCAACGCCCATTTCCGGCGCCCCTGATCTGGAATCCCAAGGCTTTTCCATCGTGATTTTCCCAGGCGGCATCGTGCGGGCCTTGGCCAAGACGGCACAAGACTATTACGCCAGCTTGCATGCAAATGGCAGCAACCGGCCATTCATAGACCGTATGTTCGATTTCGACGGCCTGAATGGCGTGATCGGAACTGCAGATATGCTGGCGAAGGGTTCAAGCTATGACCCAAGTGACCGTTAAGGTTTCACCGGCACCGGCCGAGTTTGATCTGGAATGTGAGACCCTGATCATTGGAGCCGGTGCAGCCGGTCTCGTTGCTGCACTTTCCGCTCAAGAGGCCGGGCAGTCTGTTCTTGTGGTGGAGGCGGATCCCATCCCGCGCGGATCTACGGCGCTCTCCGCAGGGCTCATACCAGCTGCTGGCACCAGCATTCAAAAGGCAGCGGGTGTTGAGGACAGTGCTGACCTTTTTGCGCAAGACATTCAATCCAAGGCAAAGCAGGAAAATGATCCAGCGCTGGTAGACCTCCTGACCCAACAGTCTGGTCCGACCATAGATTGGCTGAGTGAAACGCACGGCCTGCCGTTTTCGGTCATAACCAACTTCGATTACCCCGGTCATTCCCGAAACAGAATGCATGGTCTGCCCACCCGGTCCGGCATTGAACTCATCGACAGCCTGCGCTCAGCCTGCGAGACCCGAGGCATCGACATCATCTGTGAGCGGCGCGCAGTGCAGCTTCATACGGATCAGGACCGGATTACCGGTGTGACCGTTCAGCGCCCCGATGGCGGACTGGAGACCCTCGGATGTGAAAAGCTGATCTTGGCCTGCAACGGTTTCGGCGGAAACCGCGATCTTGTCAGCCAGTTCATGCCGGACATTGCAGACGGCCTTTGGTTTGGCCACGACGGCAATCGCGGAGAAGCCATCGTCTGGGGAAAAGACATCGGCGCGGACATGGCGCATCTTGGCGCCTACCAGGGCCACGGCAACGTTGCGCATCCGCACGGGATCCTGATCACATGGGCGGTGATCACAAGCGGCGGCGTCCAGGTGAACCGAGAAGCGGAGCGCTTCTGGGATGAATCTCAAGGTTACTCGGAAGCCGCCCGCGCGGTCCTCGCCCAAGCAGGCGGCGAAGCGTATACAATCTTTGACGGCCGGGTTGCGGAGATTTCCCGCCAGTTTGAGGACTTTAAAAATGCTGAAGCCGTGGGCGCGATCAAGGTCAGTGAGACGCTTGAAGGCCTTGCAGACCAGCTCGGCCTCCCGGCGGGAAATCTGACCGCCACAATCTCAAGCCTGCCATTGAATGAAACAGACGGCTTTGGCCGCAAGTTTGGCGACATACAGCTAGCCCCACCCTATTTCGGTGTCCGGGTAACGGGCGCCCTGTTTCATACCCAAGGCGGCCTGCGAACCGACGAATCTGCACGTGTCTTGAAGACAGATGGAACACCGATACCCAATCTTCATGCTTGCGGCGGCGCAGCGTGCGGCGTCTCGGGCCGCGGTGACAGCGGGTATCTGTCCGGCAACGGTCTCTTGAGTGCCGTTGTTCTCGGACGGCTCGCCGGACGGGAGGCACTCGCATAATTCCGGGTACTGCAATTCAAATACGGGTCGTCCAAGCGGCACTGGCGGCAAACACCGTGAACTCCATATAGCTTTTGTAAGTGCTCTTCGGCTGATCCTGCAAATGGCAGGTACGCAGGCACGGCAGACACTAGAAATGGATTTGGGACAAACCGGCTGATGTTGGTGGCAGAGGGACAGACATGCTCGGCTTGACCGGACCGGAGATTGGTCATTTGCTGTTGTCGCTGATTTTTGTTCTCATTGCCTTTGCTGCTTGGCGAAGCGTGAGCAAAGACAAGTAGACGTCGAAAGGCGGTCAAGATCCGCAGGACCTGTGATCAGACGAGGCTTGTATGAGTCCTTACATCACCAAGACAAGCTGGTCCGGAAAGATCCTTTTCATCCTCACCAGCGTTCTGCTTGGCAGTCCGGAAATCAAAGCTGAAGAAGTGTCCGGTCCATCCGCGAAGATGGCATTGGAAGGCGCTATAACATCCGTCTGTGCTGGCACACCTGCGACCGGCCTTTCAATTCAAAACGCAATTCCGCAAAGCTGGCTCCTCAGCGAAACCAGTATTCCGTCATCAGGCCCGCCGGCCCGGCAAGACATCCGCCTCGTCTTGCCTGGAGGTGATGAGCTCACCGTTGAAATCCGCCTCGCAGGAGGATCGCCCCGCCAAATACGGGCCACCTACTATCGGAACAAGGACAATGCGCTTCTTCCCAGCCTTCTTGCGATTGCAGATGGCAGCTGTGTGGTGCGGTCTGCCCGGAAGATCCGCTTCGAAGATGAGCCGTGGGTCCTGATGGATCAGCTCCAGGGCGACATTGAAACCCTTCGCTGGACAGAGACTCTTCAAGCCCCGTGGCCTGATGGAACAGATCCAGGCGGCGCACGGGTGGCTTTTGTTGATTCCGGACTTGCTTATGACCTCCCCCTGTTTCGCGATCGGCTGGCGCGCGACGATGGCGGCGCTCCAATAGGATACGACTTTTGGGATATGGACCCCTGGCCTTATGATGGCGACACCTCCAGGGGGGCGTTTCTCCCGGTGCGCCACGGCACTGCGGTCGCCTCCGTATTCGCCCGCGAAGCCCCAAATGCGGCCTTGGTGCCGTTTCGCTATCCGCGCCCGGATATGAGCCGGATGGCGGATATCGTTGTTCGTGCACTCGATGAAGAGATCCGGATCCTTGCGATGCCACTCGGAAGCAATTCAGAGAAAGACTGGACCAACTTCGCTGAAGCACTCAAAGACCAGAACATCTTGGCTATCGTGTCAGCTGGCAACAATGGCCGCGACATCGATGCACAACCGGTCTATCCCGCAGCGCTCGATCTAGACAACATTCTGACGGTCACCTCGGCAGATGGCTTTGGCCGATTGGCGCCGGGGTCAAACTGGGGCAGCGCCAGCGTAGACCTGATGGTCCCCGCAGAAAACGTTGCGGTGACCGATTTCCGGGGAGCTGCTGGCGTCACATCCGGCTCCAGCTATGCCGTCCCGCGCCTTGCCGCACTTGCCGCCCGGCTTCTGGAAAAAGAGCCTGGCCTGACCGCTCTGGGGCTTAAAGCGTTGATCACAGCGCGCGCCGTGGCCTCCCCCTTTGAAACGGAGAGCCGTGTGGCTGTCGGCTGGATCCCTGATCCGGACAAGGATTGATTATCCTCGGCGATAACCCAAACTCGCTGCATACCGACCAGGTGGATACTCAATAAAGGTTTGCGCTAGTGAAACGGCTATGGGCTCAAAGACTGCCGCTTTTTTCTGCAGTTGCGGTCGCTTGGCAGCTGGCTCCAGTCCTTGTGCAAAGCAATTTATCTCTGCCATAGTACTAGTCACCTCCCGCGCGACACGAGCACTCCATGGCCATTCATGCAAGTCTTTATCACCTAACCCATTATGCCTATGACCGGCCGGTGACACTTTCACCGCAGATTGTCAGGCTGAGACCGGCACCGCACAGCCGGACCCGGGTGATTTCGCACAGCCTGAAGGTTTCTCCGAGCGGCCATTTCGTCAATCATCAGCAAGATCCATACGGCAACTGGCTCGCGCGTTTCGTGTTTCCGGAGCCGGTTCGAGAGTTCAAAATCGAAGTTGATCTTGTTGCGGACATGACGGTCTACAATCCGTTCGACTTTTTCGTTGAAGATCGCGCCGAGCATTGGCCATTCGAATACGATGCAGACCTCAAGGATGATTTGGTCATCTACAGGACGCCGGAGGCTGAAGGACCGAAGCTGGCAAAGTTTATCGGGTCGATCGTTCTGAACGAAAACCGCACGGTCGATTTCTTGGTTGGTCTCAATCACAGGGTCTCCAAGGAAATCGACTATACAATCCGTCTCGAGCCGGGCGTTCAGACGCCTGAGGAGACCCTCACCAAAGGGTCCGGATCGTGCCGGGATTCGAGCTGGCTGCTTGTTCAGGTGCTCAGGCATCTCGGATTTGCCGCGCGGTTCGTCTCCGGCTACCTGATCCAGTTAAAGCCGGATCTGAAAGCTCTGGATGGCCCCACCGGCACAGACCATGACTTCACGGATCTCCATGCCTGGGTGGAGGTGTATATACCCGGCGCTGGATGGATCGGTCTTGATCCGACATCCGGCCTTTTGACCGGTGAGAGCCATATCCCGCTGGCTGCAACACCCCATTACAAGAACGCGGCTCCAATTTCCGGGTCGGCCACATTTGCCGAAACCGACTTCAAGTTCGACATGAAGATCGCGCGTGTTTCCGAGCATCCAAGGATCACAAAACCCTTTTCCGATGATGCTTGGGAGCGGCTTCTTCAAACCGGACGGAGAGTTGACGAGGCGCTGACAGCCGGAGATGTCCGGCTCACAATGGGCGGGGAACCGACCTTTGTCTCCATTGATGATTTCGAAAGTTCAGAGTGGAATACCGCCGCGGTCGGGCCGACAAAACGGGGATTGGCCGACCAGTTGATCCGCCGCCTGCGCGAACGGTTCGCGCCCGGTGGGGTCCTGCACTACGGGCAGGGGAAATGGTATCCTGGAGAGACCCTGCCACGCTGGACGTTTTCGCTGTTTTGGCGGACAGACGGCACGCAGATCTGGAAAAACCCGGACCTGATCGCGCTTGAGGACAGCAAGCCTGTCGAAGATCCATCCAAAGCAGGAGCGCTGCTCGAAGCGATTGCCGAACATCTCGATCTGCCGAAGGAACATGTCCAACCAGTCTTTGAAGATCCAGCCGAATGGATCGTGAAGGAAGCAAACCTTCCTGAGAACCTTTCGCCGCAGAATCCAAAATTAAAAGATGCCGAGGAGCGGGCCCGGTTTGCACGCGTCTTTGGTCGTGGCCTTGAAACCGCGGTCGGATATGTGCTGCCGGTCCAGAGCTGGCAAAGCAAAAGCACAGGCCCAAAATGGCGGTCTGAACGCTGGCGGTCGCGACGGGGCCACCTGTTCCTCGTTCCAGGCGACAGCCCTGCCGGATTCCGGTTGCCGCTTGGATCCCTGCCCTATATCCGGCCTGTCGATTATCCCTACACATATACCGCGGACCCTTCCCTGCAATCGGGCGCCCTTCCGGACTATCAGGACGAGCTCACGCAGAAGCGCCGGCGTGCCATTCAGGAGGAAATTGACCGACTCGCCGAAGAGGAGAAGGAAAAAGCTGAGCTACTGCCAGAGACAAGTGCCGAGCATTTCCAACCGGTGCAGACCCAGCGAGAGGCCGGGGATGTTCAAACTGTTGTGCAACAAGGAGAGGTCGATCCGTCAGATGGATCCGTCCGGACGGCTCTTGCGATCGAACTGCGCGAGGGCCGGCTGTGCATCTTCATGCCGCCAGTCGAACGCCTGGAAGAGTATCTCGAGCTACTCGCTGCCGCAGAGCTCAGTGCAGAACAGCTCGGCCTCAAGGTTCATATTGAAGGATATGGACCGCCGAATGACCCGAGGCTCAACGTCGTACGGGTCGCTCCGGACCCGGGCGTTCTGGAGGTCAACATTCATCCAGCTGCAAGCTGGGACGATTGCGTGGCGACGACGGAAGCGATTTACGAGGAGGCTCGGCAATGCCGCTTGGGGGCCGACAAGTTCATGATCGATGGCCGTCATACCGGCACTGGCGGCGGAAACCATGTTGTCGTTGGCGGTGCGACGCTGGAAGACAGTCCGTTCTTGCGGCGCCCGGACCTCCTCAAATCCCTTATCTTGCTGTGGCAGCGTCACCCGTCATTGTCGTACCTGTTTTCAGGCCTCTTTATCGGCCCGACCAGCCAGGCTCCACGGATCGACGAAGCCCGCCACGACACTCTTTACGAGCTGGAAATCGCTTTGTCCCAGATTGCCGGGCCGGGCACTGGAGATTACACGCCCCCCTGGCTTGTTGACCGCCTGCTCCGGAACATGATGACGGATGTCACCGGCAACACCCACCGGGCAGAAATCTGCATCGACAAGCTTTATTCCCCGGATGGCCCAACCGGCCGTTTGGGACTTGTGGAGTTCCGCGGTTTTGAAATGCCACCGCACCCGCGCATGAACCTTGCCCAGCAGCTGCTCTTGCGCGCCATCATTGCCAGATGCTGGGCAAAACCGGTAACGGGCCAGCCGGTGCGCTGGGGCACTGTTCTTCATGATCGATACATGCTCCCGCACTTTGTCTGGCAGGATTTCCTGGCAGTTCTGACAGACTTGAAAGACCATGGCTTCGAACTCGATCCGGTTTGGTATGAAGCCCAAGCCGAGTTCCGCTTCCCGTTCTGTGGTGCGGTTGATGTCGAAGGCGTTCATCTGGAGATCCGGCAGGCCCTGGAACCGTGGCATGTCCTTGGCGAGACCGGAGCAATTGGCGGAACGGTCCGGTACACCGACAGCTCGGTGGAGCGCCTTCAAGTGCAGATGACGACCGTCTTTAAGGACCGGTATGCCATCATGTGCAACCAGCGCCCCATACCGATGACCGAAACCGGTACGGCGGGAACCAATGTTGGCGGTGTCCGTTTCAAAGCCTGGCAACCGGCCGAAGCCTTGCACCCCGTTCTGCCAGTCAACGCCCCCTTGACCTTCGACATCTATGACCGGTGGTCATCGCGGCCGGTCGGCGGGTGTGTCTATCATGTGGCGCATCCAGGCGGCCGGAACTACGACACATTTCCGGTCAATGGCAATGAAGCAGAAGCCCGCCGACTGGCCCGGTTCGAAGGGTTTGGCCATTCCTCCGGACAATACACCCCTGTTTGGGAAGCGCTGCATCCAGAGTTTCCAATGACGCTGGATCTGCGGCGGCAAGGCGGGTTGATATGACCACGTCCGCAAAAGCGTCCCTTTCGGCAACAAATCCTTTATTACAGGATTATGCCCTCCAATCCGGTGTCGCTGACGAGCTGCTCGACCCCAATGGCGTGATGCGCCCGGTTTGGGGGACATTCATTGAGCAACTGTCGCAATTGTCGCAACCGGAGATCACGGCCTGTTTCGCCCGCGGAGATCAATACCTGCGGGATGCGGGAGTGTTTTTCCGCCAATACAGCACCGACCCTCACCAGGAACGCGACTGGCCTTTGAGCCATATTCCGGTGATCCTGCACGAAAGAGAATGGGCAGAGATCTGCGAAGGGCTGACGCAACGCGCTGAGCTTTTAGAGCGGGTTGTGGCCGATCTTTATGGTGACGCAACCCTGGTCCGCGATGGTCATTTACCCGCAGAACTTGTTGCACAAAACCCGGAATGGCACCGGCCGCTTGTCGGGTTGACACCCGCCTCAGGCCACCATCTCCATTTTCTGGCGTTCGAAATCGGCCGCAGCCCGGACGGCTCCTGGCTGGTGCTGGGCGACAGAACACAAGCCCCATCCGGCGCAGGTTTTGCACTGGAAAACCGGATGGCGACTGTACGGGTGTTTCCCGAGCCGTTTCCTCAGTCCAGGGTACAGCGGTTGGCTGGTTTTTTCCGGGCCTTCCGCGATGCCATGGATGATTTGCCGTCCCCTGACGGTGGGCGCACTGCGATCCTGACGCCGGGCCCCGGCAACGATACCTACTTTGAGCACACCTACATAGCCCGCTATCTCGGCCTGACACTTTTGGAAGGCGCAGATCTCTTGGTGCAAGACGGCACCGTTCAAATGCGCACAGTGTCCGGCCCCAAACCTGTCAGTGTGCTTTGGCGCCGACTGGATGCGTCCTATGCGGACCCGCTGGAACTTGATGAGACATCACAGCTTGGAACACCAGGGCTTGTTGATGCGGTGCGCCACTCAAATGTGAACCTGGTCAACAGCCTGGGTTCCGGGATCCTTGAAACCCGAGCCCTCATGGCTTTCCTGCCGCAGATCGCCGATGTGGTTCTTGGGGAACACCTCAAAATCCCAAATCTGGCAACATGGTGGTGCGGACAAGCTGCCGAGCGGGATTATGTAAAGGCTCACGCCGAAGACCTGTTCATAGGTGAGGCTTTCAGCAGGGCCCTTCCCTTCGATATCGGCCGGACTGACGGACCAAGGCAAGATCCGGAACTGCAGACACCTGCAGCCCTTTCGAACTGGATAGACACCCGCTCCGGCCAGCTTGTCGGCCAAGAAGCCGTGACGTTGTCCACCACGCCGGCCTGGGAGGACAACCGGCTTGTGCCCCGCCCCATGAGCATTCGCGTCTTTGCGGCCCGGACTGCCGAAGGATGGGTATTCCTCCCCGGAGGATATGCCCGGATTGGCCGCGGCGGCGATGCCACCGCACTCTCCATGCAGCAGGGCGGGTCGGTGGCCGATGTCTGGGTGATGAGAGACAGTGCTGTCCGGCAGGAGACGCTTTTCGATGCGAAAAACTTCCGGCGTCAAGGCCCGAGCGTCTTGCCAAGCCGGGCGGCGGACAATCTTTTCTGGCTTGGGCGCTACATAGAAAGAGCCGAAGGTGTGATCCGGTTGTTGCGGGGGTATCATCTGCGGCTTGCTGAAGCAGGTTACGACAAAGATCCGCGACTTGTACAAATCGCGGAGCAGCTCCGGCTGCTGGCGCTCGATCCTGACAAGGCGGCCATAACCGCACTGAACCCGCCCTTAAGCGCTGCCCGCGTGTCAGCGGGTAAAGTCCGCGACCGGTTTTCCATCGATGGTTGGGCCGCTCTGGCCGACCTCACCAACAGCTTGAAAGATCTAACCCCGGATCTTGCGCGCGGAGACGACACGGCCCGGGCACTCGGGATCCTTTTGAGGAAGATCACCGGCTTCAAGGGACTTGTGCACGAAAACATGCACCGGACATCTAGCTGGCGGTTCCTGACACTCGGACGGGCCATCGAACGCGCAGACGGGGCTGCTGGTGTGTTGATGGCGTTTGCAGGAGAAGAGGCCGGGCCCGGTTTTCCGGATGTCGCCCTTGAATATGCTGACAGCGTGATCACCCACCAACGGCGCTACCGGATCGATCCAACCACCGAAACAGTCACCGACCTTCTGGCGCTTGATGCAAGCAATCCTCGGGCCATACTCTTTCAGGTGACCGCCATGCGGCGCATAGCAGAAGACTTGCCGAACGCACGGATTAGCGGCCGCGTATCATCGGTGCTCCGCCTGCTGCTGCCGCTCGAAGCACAACTTTCTGTCGCCTCACCGCTGGAAATGAATGCCCGGCGGCTTGAGCGTGTCCGCATAAGACTCGCTGAAGTATCTGACCGCCTGACAACCAACTATCTGATCTAAGCCGTGTGGGCGAATTGGAGCCAAAACTGATGCGCTACGAAATTCGTCTGACTGTCGGATATGACTACGGCGCGCGGTCTGATCATGCCCGGACGCTTGTCCGCCTGTTGCCTTCCGATATTCCCGGCAAACAGATCGTTCCAGCCCGGCTATTGACCATCGACCCCAAACCTCAGGAACGTCATGATACCCGGGATTTTTTCGGAAATGTTATGACCGTGCTTGTCTTTCATGAGCCAATTGACAAGATCGAATTGACGTTAAAGGCCACAGTTGAACGTTTACATCCGGCTGCCAGTCTCGACTTTTCACCCGACCTCCAAACACTTAAACAGGAGGTCAAGGCAAACCGGAACCTGGCCACCATCGCACCGGCGCACTACACCGGCAGATCCCCAAGGGTCGGGTTCGACACTGACATTACAGAATTCGCAATGGCGCATGCGGAAAAGGGCCTGTCGGTCATGCAGTTCGTAGAGCGCTTTGGAAAGGCTTTGCACGAAACAATGAGCTTCGATCCTGAGGCAACCGATGTGACCACACCGCCGGCAGAGGCTTTTGCACAACGCCATGGCGTGTGTCAGGACTTTTCGCACATCATGATTTCAGGCTTGCGGAAACTCGGAATTCCAGCCGGATATGTCTCCGGCTTCCTGAGAACCTTGCCACCGAAAGGCCAGCCGCGCCTTGAAGGCGCGGATGCCATGCATGCTTGGGTTTGCGCATGGTGCGGCGTTGAAACCGGGTGGATAGAATATGATCCGACCAATGCCTGCTTCGCCGGACTGGACCATATCGTGGTTGCCTATGGTCGCGACTATTCGGATGTGGCGCCTGTAAAAGGTGTCCTGAGATCCTCCGGCGACCAAAGCAGCTTTCATGCTGTGGATGTTCGCCCGCTTTAAGGCATTCCGCCTGTCACCTCGATTGAACCAAGGATATCCCCGCCTTTGCTAGGTTTTGTTTTTTTTGTTGGGATTTGGTTGCGGGAGCAGGATTTGAATGTTTTCTGCCCCGTTGCGTCGGACGTTGTCCTCCTTCCGGGGACCCCGTCCGGTCAAAATC